>Ga0207650_10000281_pt1 | contig 52788 bp, 27 predicted proteins | sample KBSS63metaG_FD_184325 | JGI IMG/M metagenome (GOLD analysis project Ga0207650, IMG submission 184325) | Switchgrass rhizosphere microbial communities from Kellogg Biological Station, Michigan, USA - KBS S6-3 metaG (SPAdes) (version 2) | ecosystem: Host-associated > Plants > Roots > Rhizosphere...
TCCTCTGTGTCTCTGTGGTGTGGTTTTACTCGGAATTCATCAACCACAGAGACACAGAGGACACTGAGGTTGCACAGAGAAGAGAGCGATCGAGACTTTTTGTGCAAAGCCCATCTGCACGGATCGCTTGGGCTTGACGTTGTTATCTTTCCGCCGTGAGTGTGATGATCTCGTCAGCAAAGTTAATGTCTTTCCAGCGCAGATAATCTAACAGGCTGGACTTTCTGGCACCTTTCAGGAGTGTTGAGCGCTTTCATAACTCGCTGCGCCTCTTCGTCAGTAAGCTCGCGAGTCTTGATCGGATCTCGAGTTTCAACGGCATCGTGAATCAACTTCTTTGACACCGCTCTAGTGAATGGCGATCTAACGAGCCATGCCTCGTCTACTACGTTGAACAGCTTGCGGGCTTTCGACAACTCACGGTCAACCGTGGAAAGAATGACCTTCCTCAGTCCTTTTATTTTGCCAGTGAGTCGTGCGACCTGACATTCCTTTAGCTTCTTTTCATCGATCTTTCTTTCGATGTCTCCAAAAAAGGCGACAAGATTATTGAGAGCGGCATGTGCTGGCACAACGCTACGAACGGCTGTTAGGTGTGTCTCCTCATCGTCGTATACAGCAGGAACGTAAATGTTGTCTTTGGCGTGTTGAGCAAGCGTCTCTGTGGCCAGATATACCTCGCACATACCGACTGAGTCAGGAGTGGCGCTGATACACAACGACTACAAGTTTGACAATGTGATGCTTGATCCAAACTGCCGTGCTCGATTGGGAAATGGTGACTGTCGGAGACCCGTTGATGAGATCCTGGAGCCCCCGCGGGGATACTCGATTTCAGCGGACGCGAATGAGCAGTTTCTCAGTATGTCATCTATCCGGGTGTCTTGATGAAGAGTATTACGCGTGAGGAACTTGTCGGAGGTTACGTCGAGGCAAGCAGTCGACGGCTACGAATTTCTGGACAAAGCTTCAAATATTTAGATATTATCCTTCCGCTTCGTTGGCATCGGCATTGTAACCCATTGCAAACACACATGTTAGTTTCCGGTTAGTTAATGCCTCATTTTTTGGTGCCGCGATTGTTAATCATAAATTACAGATTTTCACGCCTGATTGTGATTAAGCCCAGTAGTTCACTTGAAGTGAATTTTCCACAAAAGAGGAACTCAAAACATGAATCCACTAAGAATTAAATCCCTGCTCATCGCAGTGGCCGCGCTGGTGGCTTTCGCGAGTGCTATAGCTGCCCAGGTAACTGGTGGAGCTGTGACAGGAACCGTCCTTGATCCCGACGGCTCTGCTGTGGTCGGTGCCACCGTTTCACTTAAGGACAAATCACGTGGACTAAACTTTACCGCCCAAACCACGGGTGCGGGATCTTATCAATTTACCAACGTGCCTACCGGAACGTATACGATGACGGTTACGGCTAGTGGTTTCGCCGAGTCGACCGGCCAAGTCCTCGTTTCGCTTAACCAAACAGTGACGGCCGACGTCGCGCTCACGATCACCGCGAGCACTGCGGTCGTTAACGTTGTCAGTGGGATCGAAAATATCGTCCAGACGGATACCTCTCAAGTTGCAACGACATTTCAGCAGCGGCAATTCCAGGATTTGCCGGTCAATCAAAATCCGAACAACCTGGCCCTTCTCGCTCCGAATGTAACCTCCCCTCCGATCGGAGTTTCTGGGGAAGGTGCAATAAGCGGCGGACTCCGCCAGCGATCTAATAGTTTCTCGATCGACGGGGTTGATAATAACGATGTCGGTGTTAGCGGCAGCGTTCGCGGAGTCATCCCTGATACGGTAAGCGAATTCTCCTTCCTGCAAAATAACTTTAATGCGGAATTCAGCTCGGGAGGAGCAGGTCTGTTCAATACGATCACGAAGTCAGGTACTAACACGTATCACGGCAGCGTCTTTGGGTACTTCGACAGAGAGAGGTTTAATGCGCGGGCAACAGATGAGGACGGCACTACTAAACGCCGCCTGAAACAAAATCGATACGGTGGCACGGTCGGCGGGCCGCTTCTTTTCCCGCATTTTGGTGAAGGTGGTCCTGCGGTCCATTCGGGAAAGGATCATCTTTTCTTCTTCTTCGCGTACCAAAAGACATCTTTCGACGGAGAAGGAGGTTCCTCGGGCTACATCGCTCCGACCTCTGCAGGTCTTGCAAAAATTGCCGCGCTTCCGGGCGTAAGCCCTTACGTGATCAATCTTGTGCAGCAGTCCATGCCTTTGGCCTCTTCAAAGGAATTTGATAACTGCTCTTCGAGCGGCACTGGTCCAATTCTCGGTACCTGCGGGATAGATCTGGGCACTGTGAATGCCGTACTGCCCAATGCTAATGCTACGAAGTCTTATCAGTTCAACGTTGACGCCATTGTGAACGCGAAGAATCAACTCAGGTTCAGATACTATTGGTACAACTTCAGTTCGGCTGATGGGGTGCTCGTCCCCCTCTTTGCCTCGGATACGAGCCAGCAGCAGAGGTCGTTCTCCGCAAACTGGATCGGGAACCTTAGCCCGAGAATGGTTAATGATTTCCGTTTCGGTTACATCAAGAGTGCTACCTTATTCAATCAGCTGCATGATCAGAGCCAGTTTAATTTTCCAACACTTGATCTTGACGCGTTTGGAATTGCCCTTGGGCCGGCAGATCAGCAAACTGACACCAAAAAGACGTTCCAATATTACGACTCGCTAACATGGATCGCCGGGAAACATGCATTTAAATTCGGGGCCGAGTACGTTAACCGGCCAAACCAGATCTTTTTCCTTCCCCGACATGCCGGAGAATATGAATATTCCGACCTGGGTGATTTTTTCCAGGACCTCAAACCCTTTGATTTTAATCACAAAGGGATCGGTGACCCAATTCAGCCGCTCGGCTCCCATCAATACGGTGGCTTTGCACAGGATGACTGGAAAGTAACTCACAACCTGACACTGAATTTGGGCGTTCGCTACGATTACCAGAGCATTTACGAGGTTGAAAAGCTTCAGGCAAAATCTGCAAATGGAAATATCCCGGGCGTGATCGAGTTTCGTGTACCCAAAGCGGATAGGAACAACTTTGCTCCGCGTCTAGGTTTTGCGTGGGCGCCATCTTTCACGGGCGGAATCGGCGGCTTCCTCTTTGGTAAGGACGGTGAAAGCTCTATCAGGGGAAACTATGCCAGAACATTTGCCATAGCCTTTTCGAACCTGGTCAGCGCCGGCCCCCCGGCTGCGCTACAGGGCGAGTTGGTAGACGCAGGACCTGCCACGGCGTTCCTTCAAAGTGGCGGTGCGAGCAATGCCCCGTATGTTTTTAATGATTCCGCGGCGAACATTCGGGCTGTAACCGGCTCACTCATTTTAGATCACGTCAGTCCATATGCTGACGCCTTCGCGGTGTCATATCAGCGCCAGCTTGGCAGATCAACGGCTCTCGAGATTCGTTACCTGCGGACCAACGGTAAGGACTTGTTTGTTCAGGTTCAGTCTAACTCTCAAACTGTTGCCGATGGCGCGATGGTCATTCCAACGCTTTTCGCGCTTCCTACCGCTGCAGCACTTGGGGCTCTTCCTACCATAGATACTGTAGTGGCCGGTGACCCAGTACTTAAGGGAGCAACCATAGCTCCGAGACAGCTTCCTCAGTTTGCTGGAGTCCTTACCAGCGACCCGCCGGTAGGCAAGTCGCGCTATGACGGCATTTCTTTCAGCGTTAATCGGCGCCTTTCTAGTCACTTTGCTGGTACTGCAGCTTACACGTGGAGCCGCACTTGGGATAACTCATTCAACGAGTTATTTACGAGTTCTCTCAACCCGCGGCGCTCGCAGGATGCAGGTGAGTTCTTTGGAAAGGGACTCGATCTTTCAGCCGATTGGTCTCCATCAATCGTTGATATTCCACACCGTTTCGTAGCGTCCGGGATTTACGAAGTACCATTTAAGAGTCACAACTCTTTCCTTAATGCTCTTGCCGGCGGATGGGAACTAACTGGTATCTTCCAAGCCCAGTCAGGTCAGTTGGTCGACATTCAATCCGGTGTTGACTCTAATCGAAATGGAGACAATGCAGGCGACCGTGCGATCTTAAATCCAAACGGTGATCGTAATATCGGGACCCAGGTTGTGGGGCTGACGCTGGTTAATGGAGTTGTAACTCAGGTTCCACTGGGAAGCGCACCGAATAGGAACGTTCGAGCATATCTGGCTGTGAATCCAAATGCCGGCTGGGTGCAAACCGGCTTCTTCGCAAAAGAACTGGCCAACGGCGGAGCGGGAACTGCCCCTAGAAACGCATACCGTACGAAGGCTTGGAACAACACGGACATGTCTTTCCTGAAAAATACCCGTTTCGGTACTGAAGGTAGATTCAACTTTCAGTTCGGTGCGGAAGTCCATGACGTCTTCAATCAGAGGCCCCGCACAATTGCTGGTATCGGATCCGGCGCCAGGTCATTTGCTCTTCCGAGTGCTAACCCGTTCTTCCTGAACTATGACTTTGGCGTGTATGCGGGAAGAACTGTCACACTTCGCTCGAAGTTTATATTCTAACTTCGATCCATTTTGGCCCTGGCTGAGTCTTCAGCTAGGCTTCTAGAGGCTGCCGGCAACGGCAGCCTTTTTCAACAAAACTGTCAAAGTATTTCGCAATGCTATTTCGCATCTTAAATGATCTGCCTGCTTGCGCCAGCCGGACTGTTCGGCCCATGATCGTCTCCAGCATGAGTGATGGAATTCACTATTCGACATAGTGTTCATTCAGTTGAGCCTTGAGCTCCTGTGGGACGGATTGCCAACGCGCAAGGCACAATTCATGCGATCTCCCGTCGGAAGCGTCTACGCGAGCGACATGCCACCTGGCCAGAGTTTTTTCATAATGCCAACGATATATCGGACCATGGTTGCGCTGACTATAGAAAACATTATTTTCAACCGGGCTTTTGTCCGGCCGGATGAATATGCGCAGTCCGTTCATAACGCCTCATCTCTCTTAAGCTGCCAAAGCCTGCTGTTTACCCAACTACAAAAGCTTCGACGCCCCTCTTCAAGTCTCTCATCGCACCGGGGTCCTGAACACGGGGCACGGAAAATTCCGTAAAAGTGATCAAGCCTCTTCTGATTTCTTCCAAAGCAATGCTTGTATCTTTGTGCTTTTCATGATCTGGTTCGATCCGTGGCTTTGAACCACGTCGAAGTTGCTTGACTCTTAATGCGGCTACCACGACTACTCGAAATCGTGAGATTTCTCCTGGCCCACTCTCCAGCTGACTCTCGCTCATTTTGTCGCTCCCTCTTCGTGGCCTGAGGCGTTAAGTTCTGATTCAGTAACTCAGTGACCCTTACCGCACGCAGTTACTATGGCCCAACGCAAGTTTCATCACTTGTTGAGAGAAATACGCTTTCCTGGCGGACAACAAAGGATTAAGGGTCGGCCGATCGTTGTACGCTCGGAAATGTAGTTTGTAGATGCGTGCATCAGGATGCCTGGCATAGTCAGGTTTGAAAAACAAACAGACGGCACAAGGAGGAGGACGCTACGCGCAAATCCTGATGTCGAGAGAGTGGTTTAAAGAACCGATAATGCTGAAGGGACTATAGCATAGTTTCGCGAATCGCCTACTTGTCGAGCCTCGGCACAATCATAAATCAGGATTCATGTTAACCACATTCAGGCTATATTGTGATGCGACAATTATTCTGCACTCGTACAGATAGAGCGCTCGCGTGTTTGCAACTACCATTATCCATAGGGCATCATAGCTGCGGTTAATCCTTCTCTCGCGCATCGACGGTGATGCGCCCCGCGCACAAAACGATTAGCGCTGGCGTTTGGAAGTTCGAGAGCGGGCTTGTTTCACACTTCGAAGCCGCTCTTTTAGAGCATCCGAACCTGGTCCTTCGACCGCTACCGTTTCGCCGAAGCCCATCCGATTCGCAGCTTCTTTTCGTTCCCAAAAGGGGAAAGGTATATCTCTATGTCAACAAAACTTTATGTTGGAAACCTCGCTTTCCAAACCACCAGTCAGGAGCTGCAGCAGTTGTTTGGTCAAGCTGGGACGGTTCATTCTGCCAGTGTTGTGGAAGACCGCGACACTGGACGCTCGAGAGGCTTTGCCTTCGTGGAAATGTCCAGCGAGGAAGAAGCCACATCGGCGATTGCGCAATTTAATGGCAAGGAAGTCGGTGGTCGCGCCTTGAAAGTCAATGAAGCCAAACCCCGCGAGAATCGCGGCGGCGGCGGCGGACGTGGCTTTAGTAACGATCGTGGTGGCTATGGCGGCAACAACGGTGGACGCCGGTCCGAACCGCGCTGGTAACAATCAACACTCCACACAGTGTCTTGGTCTCCGGGATGATCCGATTCATCCCGGAGAGCCGCGCTGCTGTCCATCACCACGCGGTAAGATAAGGCCTGACAGTCCAAAGAGAACTGCTAATGCAATTAAAAGAAGGTGAGGACGCCGCACTGGCGACGCAGAGACCACACATCAATTGGGCCAACGGCAATTGGGGAATGGCAACCTTTCTGACTTGCGCCCACCTTGGCTCCATCGCAGCGCTCTTCTTTTGGAGTTGGCCGGCTGTAATCACTGGAGTCGTGCTTTACTGGGTTGGCGGTAGTCTTGGTATCGGCATGGGTTATCACAGGCTAATAACCCACCGCGGTTACAAAGTACCGAAACTGGTTGAATACTTTCTCATCACCTGCGGCACACTGACCCTCGAGGGTGGTCCAATCGAGTGGGTCGTGACGCACCGCATACACCACGCTCACACAGATCGCGCGGACGATCCACATACGCCACGCCATGGCGGCTGGTGGGCACATATAGGTTGGGTACTATGGGGCACGGCTCAGAATCACGACCAGGTCACTATCGCACGCTATGCACCTGATTTAATAAACGACCGTTACTATCGTTGGCTGAGTCGCTTCTACTACGTTCCGCTGATTATAGTGGGGCTGATGCTTTTTGCGTTCGGAGGATGGGGCGTAATGCTGTGGGGAGTATTCCTCCGCCTTACGTTGTGCCTGCATGCGACGTGGCTCGTCAATTCGGCTACACATCTGTGGGGGAAAACGAGATTCGAAACCGGTGACGACTCGCGCAATAGTTGGTGGGTGGCGCTGCTGACATTCGGTGAGGGCTGGCATAACAACCATCACGCTCATCCCACTTCAGCGCGTCACGGTCTGCGTTGGTACGAGCTTGATTTGAACTGGTTCGGTATCAGAACTCTGCAGTTTCTCGGATTGGCCCATGGCATCAAACGAATGCGTTTCAATCGCGTTTCGTCCGTCTGGCAACCCGTCTCCGGTCGAGTAAAAGTCCGAACGGGTTAAACAACTACGGAGTATCGCTGCCTAAACATCTGGACTTGTTCCAACTGTGGCAGCGCGTCATGGTCTACGTTGATACGAGCTTGATTTGAATTCGTTCGGTTTTCGGATTCTGCAATCGTTTTGATGCCAAGGGTCAACCTAAGAAAATCTTTCTTGGCCCCCAGCTCTATGCCGGATTGCGACTCCGGAAAAGGTTCAGCGCAAGTACGATGACGGCTGCTACAAGCAACAAGTGAATCAAACTGTTAGTAACAAAGCCTCCATAAAACCCAACCAACCATAGCAGCAACAACACTACAAGAATTGTCCACAACATGAATCGTATCTCCTCACCTGGAATGTTTAGAATCCGTTTGTTTGAGACTGGACTATGCGAACAGAGCCGTCTGTGCGCTAGACCACATACATGCTATCCTTTCTGCGAAGTAGTAGCGTTGCTCCTGGTTTAGTCATGCCTGTTTCTGTACCTGCCACTCCCAGCGAGAATCGACTTCTTGCCGCGCTTCCCAATGATGAATATCAACGCCTTCTGCCACAGCTAGCGAATGTCTCCTTTGCTCTTGGTGAAGTCGTCTACGAATTCGGCGGACAGTTGGATTACGTCTACTTCCCAACGACAGCAATAGTCTCGTTGCTTTACACCATGGAAAACGGCTCAAGTGCCGAGATGGGATTGACGGGTAATGATGGTGTGGTTGGAATCGCCCTCTTCATGGGCGGTGGCACCATGCCGAATCGTGCTGTCATACAGAGCGCCGGCGGAGCCGTGAAGATGAAGGCCAGGGTGCTTCAGGATGAGTTCTCGAAGGGTGGCAGGTTTCAATATCTGCTACTGCGCTATACGCAAGCACTGATCACTCAGATCTCACAGACTGCGGTGTGCAATCGTTTGCACTCGGTGGAACAGCAACTTTGCCGATGGCTTTTGTTAAGCCACGATCGGCTGAATACTGACGAGTTGATCATGACACAGGAACTAATTGCCGGAATGTTGGGTGTGCGCCGCGAAGGGGTGACCGTAGCTGCGGGAAGGCTGCAGGATGCTGGAGCCATCAGTTACGTACGCGGTCATATCAAAATCCTGGATCGTCAAAGAATGGAAGAGACCGTCTGCGAATGTTACCGGGTAGTGAAAGATGAGTTCGACCGGTTACTCGGATGAGCCTTCCTCGTTTTTGTTGTCAGTTGCCGACGGGTATCCGTTGAAAACGCATCTTGCCCTCAGCATCCTCCCATGAAATCTCCAGTGCATAAGGGCTGGCTTGGCCAGCGATGAGTTTGAGTCGTTCCATCTGATCGTGATCAGCATCAGCCGGTTTTCCATTAATCCAGGTTCGGTGAGATAGAACCGTCTTCTCTCCTGGTTGCATACACTTTACACCGTCGAATCGAATATGAGCTTGTGAAGGACCACCACCAGGAGTTTCTTCATCTTTCAGAAAGATAGTCAGAATCTCGATGGATTTGAGCGTCTTCTCGCTTGCATTCGTTAACTCCACTACAACCTTTGATGGCGCATCTATGAATCTGAAGTTAAAAGTTTTCTTCATGTTGCTATCAGCGGTCATATTCTTCTTTCTGTCCCGATGCAGGTTGCATTAGTCTCACTCAAGCGGCCGTCGTAATCCCTCGCAGCAGACGTGAGAGAAGACTTCGCAACTGGTTGAAGTTGTCAGGCTGGGCGATGTGTACATTTTTCCCAATAGCGACCTCAGCCCCCTCGGGGATCTCGTCAAAGCAGAAGATAACAACCGGCACATCGTCTCCTGCCGCCGCACTTTCACGGATACGACGGCCGGAACCGAGAACCTCGCTGGGTAACCCGGCCATGCTCACGAGAATCAGATCGGGGCGTTGTCGCTGGGCGCGTTCTATTCCGTCTAATTCATTTCGGGCTAACATCACGCGATATCCGTCGACTTTCAGCAGTTCTTCAAACCCGTCGCGCGTTTCCTGGACATCCTCGACTACCAGAATGAGCGCGTTTCCACCAATCTCATTGTTCATTTCAAACGTCTCCCAGGGAACCTCTTTGGCAGTGCTCGACCCATCATGATGAAACGTGACGCTGTAAATATAGATACAACTGGCAACTCTCACCTGTCCGTGCGCCAACACACAAATAGAGCTGCGAAGGGTTAAGCGACGCGACTCGCTTATAAGCGGTCTAGCGCACAGACGCCGCCGCCTGAAACAGTAAAATCCTTCCATGAGCGATATCTACGCCATGCAACGGGCGAACGGGGATGTGTTTGCGCTCGACACTAAGGGACGCTTTTGCGTGCCCCTATTTCATAGCAGCCGTGATGCGATGACTGCCCGTTCACGTAACGTGGAAATGCTGCTTTTCAAACCTGTAGCCCTTCATGCCGGCTTGCTCCGGGAACTTAAACCTAAAGGAGGTCAAACTAATGTGGACCTTTTGCTGGTGAAAGATCCGTTACAGAGTCTGAAACGTGGCGATCTGGTGGACCACGCAGAACTCGTCTTAATCGTCGGGAACCACACGTGATCAGTTCTATTAGACCATGTTATTATGAGCGATAAGGCATCCAGGGTGGACAAATTAAGCTGATCCATCTTACGGAACAACCTTCAGGACATAATGACTATTACCAAAACTTCTAACTATGTTCGATGTCTATGATAACGAAGCGGACGCGCTCGCCGGCTTTTCGGGCTACGTTTTAAGCATTGTCGAGCCGCAGTCCAGGTTCATGTAAGAGAGATTTTGTTAACCCAGGGTTGTTTCACCAGAACTTTTTTTAAGCAGGAGAAATTATGGAAGAGAAGACAGTTTTCAAAATTGGAGATCGCGTCGACCAAATGTGCATCACTTGTAACGAGGAGCGGGGTCACATCGTGGTTTCTCTGAGCAAGGTAGGAAAGATCACGCGCGTCGAGTGTCCAATGTGTGCGTCACGTGTCATGTATCGCGCCGGGACAACCCGTCGTGCGTCTAATAAAGTCGGCGCGCCCTATGATCGCACGCGAGCATATCGCAAAGGGCAAACGTTGGTGCATCCCATGTTTGGTGAAGGTGAGGTAACTGCGATCATAGAACCACAGAAAATGGATGTGCTATTCGCGGATCGCATACGGCGAATGATGCATGCTCATTCTTAACGATGGGCCTGGCAGGCGAAGCGTGTTCGCGCAAAGGATGCAACGTTGTTAACGAACAAATCAACATCAGAAGGGAAGTGAAATGATCATTTGCGATTTCTGCCTGCTTCGCTCTCCGGAAGGCACCTGCCGCATTGGCTTGAACATCCCGAAAACAATGAAGTGCCGCGAGTTTGCTCCTGGTATAGAGAAATTCTGCGCAAAGTCCACGGACTTCGTAAGTTCGAATCAAATCACCGATATGGCGAGATTTTTTGGCCTTGAAAAAACGGAACTTAAAAAGGTCAGGATAGTTGCGGAAAGAAGAGTCGCCGAGGAGTCTTGTAAAGTGTCCTGATTGCCTGCGTCTCTGCTTCCGATTCTCAGGTGTGCCAGAGTTGCTCGTGTGAGTTTAATCCAGACCAACTAAGAGCGAAGCTTGCGGCAGAAAACAAAGCCTTGACAGAAAGTGTTACGGAGCGTTCCTCATTCTATTGCTTCAGTGATACCAAGAACTCCTGACTCGCTGGCGATTTCCAAAAGTCAATAATCATTTTATTTAGCCAATTACGTCACCCTCGGCGTGATCGTTGAAGTTAGTGATCTGGCTGTTAACCTGCCTGCAATACGAGGTGGCTATGGCCATCAATTTCACAAAAAAGAGTTCTTGCCTTTGGTCCAAGCTGGTAGTAGTATTCGCCGCTACCTAAGAGTTGAATTTACCCAGGGTCCCCCCATTTGCTCGACGACGCTTGTCGTAACTCCCCGAAAGCTAGTTGCCCAACCAGCTAGTTTGTAGACGAACAATCTTTTTGAAAGCTATCTGAACCTTAAGCCGAAGTCTGTTTAAATCATTAACAGCCTCGAACAGGAGTTTCTCTCATGTCCGAGCCCAGGCGGCGTATTTGGGTGCGCGACACGTATCTGAAGCGAGGAAGTATAGGCGTGACTGTTCATGGTAAGGAGGACACGTTCTACAACGCCAATAAGATCATTCCGCCGTCTCAGTACAACGACTGTCTGTAGAGGCATATGCTCAAACACCAATTATTTATTGGTTTGCTTGTTTTCGTTTTACTTGGCACCGGCGCCGGGGCGTGCTCGCGTGGACCCGATGGCCAGAAGCCTGAAATCGCATCGCAAGCTAAATGGGAACCGATCTTTTTCAAGATGATTGATGAGCGATTGGCGGAGTCAGGAATTCGTGAACTTCGAACCACTCAGATAACGGGTAATGATTTTGAAGTCCGCGTCTGGGTAGGGTTCAGCGAAAAAGGAGAGGACGGTATCATTCTTCGCCGCTCGTCCAATCAATGGTCTGGTGTTCACCTGCACGGAATTTCGAGAGGCCCGCGTGTGGTTAGCACCGTCACCATTCTGGCGGTACCTAAGTCTGGTTGGGAAGCGACCTGGCAAAAGCTGACCCAAGCGGGGTTGTTAACTTTGCCTGATGCTTACGCCGTCGGCTGCAGTACTCAGATCTTTGACGGTGTGAGCTACGTAGTAGAAATAAACAAGGATCAGAAGTATCGGACCTACCTGTGGGATAACCCTGCTCAATCAAAATGTAGCGAGGCTAAGCAGATGCTGGAAATAGCTGGAATCATCGCCGAAGAATTTCATCTGAGCGATTTCAAAACTGGCGGATGATTCGCTCGTTAGCTTTTTCTCTCTGTGCAACCTCTGTGTTCCTCTGTGTCTCTGTGGTGAGCTATTGCCGTGGATTAGTTAACCACAGAGACACAGAGGAACACAGAGGTTGCACAGAGAGAACGCATGGTGTTTCAGGAGTTTCGCTCTCGTCTAATTCGCAGCCTCATCCATTTTCTTGCGCAGGCTTAAGGGGCGCATGTCAGTCCAAACTTCCTTGATATATGCCAGGCACTCGGCTTTCGTGCCCGTCTTGCCGGCATCTTTCCAACCGAGTGCGTTCTCTCGCTCTGCCGGCCAAATCGAGTATTGCTCCTCGTCGTTAACCACTACTTTATAAATCGTGTTGTCTTCACGTTCATCATCAACCATCTTCGTTGATCCCTCGTCGCTAAAAATCAAAAATAAAGTTTTTAGAACTTGTCCTATAATGCAAACAATCAATCCGCGAAGCAATTACTTTTGACTTTCACCTTACGCCGGTAACCAATCCTTAGTTTGAAATTCCTGAGAAACGAAACTGGGAAAAGAGGTGCGGCCGAATTCGAAGTTCACGTCATTCCCGGACGTCACAACACGATCGCGACTGAGCCGTTTGTGGCGATTCTGGCAGAGAAATTCATGACGTCTCTTTCAAAAGCCCGGAAACGAGCCTTACGTTAAAGCCACAAAAAACACAATGTTTTCCGGTATTCAGTCGCGGTTACGCATTTCCCTTATTGTCAGGACGGCGTGTGTTATTAATACTTTCGCACTTGGACACGGTCAGTACAGGGAGCGGTAGCGACCTGGTCAGTGATCAGCACGCAAGTTTTACCAGGTAGCCACCGCTCCCTGTACTGACCCGATCCAAATATGATTTCGGACTTTGAGGCAAAGCCGCGTGACTTGCTTGTGATGAATTCCTCCATAATCATTCGGGAAATAGACTCACTTTCGGAGATGAAGGCTCTGGAAAAACTTCAGAAGGACGTCTGGGGTTGGGATGATCTCGACACGATGCCTTTGATGAACTTCATTGTCACTCGCGAGGTGGGCGGAGTCTTGATCGGAGCCTTTGAGGGGGAAAAGCCGGTTGGATTCTGCTTCGGATTTGTCGGCTCCCACGACGGTCAGATTATTTTTCATTCACACATGCTCGCAGTCCTTCCGCAATTCAGAGAACATGGCATCGGTCACAAGCTGAAACTGGCCCAACGCGAGCATGCACTCGCAAAAGGATTTAAATGCATTACGTGGACGTTCGATCCGCTCCAGAGCCCGAACGCTTATCTCAACTTCACCAAGCTCGGCGTCATTGCCAACGATTACCGGATTAATTTCTACGGCGAAAAAACATCGAGCGCTCTGCATCGTTTTATTGGTACGGATCGACTCTGGGTGAATTGGTTTCTCGAAAGTGAACGAGTCAGAAAACGTATTGAAGGCGTAGAACCGTCACCTGAAGAACTCGAGAAACATGTCTCACTTGTGAAGATGGCTCCGGATGGTTCGCCCCACACACGCGCGATGGTGGATCGAGATTATTTGCTGATCGATGTACCGGCTGATATTGGTGTGTTACAGCAGCAGAATCCTGAGCTGGCAGTTGCATGGCGTAACGCCACGCGCGCCGCGTTTACAGACGCACTCGATGCTGGTTATACCGTTGAAGAGTTCTATCGGATAGAGCGCGAGGGACAATCAGCAGGCTGCTATTTATTGAATTCAAGAACGCCGAATGGGATCCACGAGAACACAAACTAAACCCGCCTCGCTTTACGACCATCTCTCAGCGCAAACCGAGCGGGCACCCAATGCGTTGGCTATCACCGCACCGGGACGGCTGCCTCTGACCTACCAGGCATTATTAGATCAGACGGAAGAAGTGCGTGCGTCGCTGAATTCCATGGGCATCGGGCCTAACGATCGAGTCATACTTGCACTCAACAATGGACCTGAGATGGCAGTGGCGTTTATTGCCACAGCGTCGTGCGTAACCTGCGTTCCTCTCAACCCCGGTTATCGTGCTGACGAGTTTGAGTTTTATATGTCGCGCTTGAATGCAAAGGCTTTGATTGTTGATTCACAAGACAGCTCAGCGGCGAAAGCGATCGCAAGAGATCTGGGTCTTTCAATCATCGAGCTTTCACCTGACACAGATGCTGCCGCAGGTGTTTTTAAGCTGGCGGGTGGGCATCGATTGGGAAATCAGCAAGGCGGTTTCGCACAAGCAGAGGACCAGGCGCTGCTGCTTCATACTTCCGGAACCACCTCCGCGCCAAAGTTCGTTCCTCTGACTCAGGACCAGATCCTCAACCAGGCCAGAAACAATCAGATGTTTCTCGGGCTCACCGAACATGATCTTTGTCTGAACGTGATGCCCCTCTTCCATTCGACCGGGCTGATTGGAGTAACTCTGGCGTCGATGATAAGTGGAGCAGGGATTGTTTGTCCGCCAGGATTCTTTGCGCCGCGGTTTGTTGATTGGCTCGACGAATTTCAACCGACCTGGTACACCGCAGTGCCGAGTATTCATCAAGCGATCTTATTACGCGCGGTGGAAGAAAAAGAACGTGTCTCTCAGAATCGATTACGATTCATACGATCCTCGTCTGCACCATTGCCGTCGGCGGTTTTGGAGGAGTTGGAGAACACGTTTAATACTCCGGTGATCGAATCGTATGGTTTGACGGAGTGTGGAATGATCGCCTGCAATCCGCTTCCTCCGGGCAGGCGCAAGGTTGGCTCAGTAGGAGTTCCTACGTTGGTAGATCTCGCAGTGATGGATGAAGAGGTTGTGGTCCGTGGCGCATGTGTGATGGAGGGTTATGAGGGGAATGCCACTGCCAACGAAGAGTCCTTTAAAGGGGAGTGGTTTAAAACCGGCGACCAGGGTTTTATTGACCCTGATGGCTATCTGTTTCTGACCGGTAGAATCAAAGAGATTATTAATCGCGGTGGCGAAAAGATTTCACCGCCGGAAGTTGACGCGATTCTCATGGCCCATCCGGCCGTGGAGCAGGCTGTGACTTTCGCCGTACCGAATGAAGTACTGGGCGAGGAAGTTGCGGCAATCGTAGTCCTGCATCCGGGTGGCAACATCGGTGAAAAAGAGTTGCGCGAGTTCGTTAGAGAACGGCTCGCTGATTTCAAAGTGCCGCGACAGGTGTTGTTCGCGCGTGAAATTCCGCGCGGACAGTTCGGCAAGATACAGCGCACTCGACTCGCAAAAGTGCTCGGTGTCGAAGCGTGTGATCAATTGCCCACGAAGGCTGAAGTGGCATACACGGCGCCAGTTACTCGGGAAGAATCGGAATTAGCTCGGATCTGGGCGCGCGTACTCGGACGCGATTTGGTGGGTATTCACGACGATTTCTTCCGATTGGGAGGCGACTCGATTTTAGCCACGCAGGTGATCTCGCAAGTGCGCAGTGTCTTCAATGTGGAGTTGTCACCGGCGAGTTTATTTGAAATGCCAACGATTGCTGAGCTGGCGCGCAGTATTCAAGCCACTGCCAGGACAGCCGGAATGCAGCCCATAAGATCAATTCCGAGAAGGTGAAGTCCATCGATGCCGGACAACGACGAAGACAATATTGGTTTCGCGCGATCGCTGGAGTCGACCGACTCGCTCAACGCGAACTTCTACGGGAGATTCCAATTTCCCTGGGCGCCGTCTGCATTTGACGCCGCGACGGATCCCGAGTTTGAAACTGTCATGCTTAATCAAAGTCTGGGTAGTTGGGATCACTCACTCGTTCCCGCTAATCCGAGAATTTGGGTTGCAGGTTGCGGCACTAACCAGGCGATTTTCACCGCGCTTCGATTTCCGAACGCATCAATCCTCGGCACCGATCTATCGTCAACTTCGTTAGAGACATCGGCTGCCAACGCTCGACAGTTGGGAATCTCAAATGTGGAATTCAGACGCGAGAGCATCAATCATTTTGCGTCGGAGAATGAGTTTGATTACATAATCTGCACGGGCGTAATTCATCATAACGCCGACCCGCAGGCGCCGTTGGTCCGACTCTCTCGCGCGCTGAAGCCGAGCGGCATTTTGGAGCTGATGGTTTACAACCGCTACCACCGGATCGAAACGACTGCATTTCAGAAGGCGGTCAGGATACTGGCGGCTACGACGACGGAAGCTAACTTTGAAGGCGAGTTGCAGGTTGCACAAGAGATCATCGCCGGGTTCAACCTGCCGAACCGCATGGTCCAGTTTCTCGAGAGCTATAAGGACTGCCCGGAAGCAAAGCTCGCCGATTCGCTCCTCCAGCCAGTTGAATATAGTTTCACCTTGCCGTCGCTCGAAGAATTGATTGGGAGTTGCAACCTGGAGTTTCTCGTACCGTGTATCAACCAGTTCGATGTCGCCAATCGCACTTATCAATGGAATTTGGAATTCGACAATGATCGTTTACAGACACTCTATGACGCCTTATCTGATTCTGATCGCTGGACTGTTTCGAACTATCTGATGCTTGAGAGATCGCCGATGCTTTGGTTTTATCTCCAGCGGACGGACTCTGATCGTGCGAGGAAGTCTGAAAAGCAACTATGCGAAGAGTTTCTCGAGCAGAAGTTCAAAAGGAGCAGTACAAAGAAGAAAGTATTTATCAGATCTGAGGATGGCAATTATGTCTTGAGTGACAGGCTGCGGCCGTATCCCGGTATGCACATAGACAACTTGTGCAGCAAGATTATCAACTCGATAGATAGTTCGACACGGCTCAGAGATGTCCTGGGCCAACTCGAAGTGGAAACCAGGTTCACGCTCGTTAACAAGTTGCGAGTGTTGTTGACAACGAACGCTTTCCCGTTTTTGGTTAGTGATGTCTGAAGTTTTCTCTGTACAACCTCTGTGTTCTCTGTGTCTCTGTGGTGGATCGGGTCTTTAACCACAGAGACACAGAGAACACAGAGGTTGCACAGAGAAGAGTTTAGTTGAATGGAAGCTCAAACTTACACATTTCCCGTTTCTTTCGCTCAGCAACGGCTCCTGTTCCTGGACCAACTGGAGCCGGGCAGCCCTTTTTATAATGTTCCTCTGGCAATCAGTATCAAGGGAAATCTCAACGTTACTGCTCTCGAGAACACATTTGCGGAAATCGTTAGTCGTCATGAAGCCCTGCGCACAACCTTTTCAATAGACGAGGCTGGTCCAGTCCAGGTGATCGCCAAGAGCCTTAACTTGGAAATGCCGGTCGTCGATCTAACTTCGTTACCGGAACCTGAACGTGAAGCGTTGCGATTGGCAAAGTCCGAGGCCGAGCAGCCTTTCAATTTGAATCAGGGACCGTTAGTGCGCGCACGACTGCTGAAACTCGGTGCTGAGGCATATGTCCTTCTATTCACGATCCATCACATAGTCAGTGACGGATGGTCCATGGGAGTTTTGTTTCGTGAGTTGGGCGAAATCTATGAGGCCTTCGCTCAGCAAAACCCCTCGCCGCTCCCCGAGCTGCCCATTCAGTATGCTGACTATGCCGTCTGGCAGAGAGAGTGGTTAACCGGAGAAGTCCTTCAAGAGCAAATCGACTACTGGAAAACTAAACTCGCCGGCGCTGCTCCAATACTCGAGCTGCCAACCGACAGACCGCGGCCGGCAATTCAGCAATTTCATGGAGCCAAGGAGGTCTGTCACCTATCGCCAGAACTCACTGAACGCCTGAAACAGATCAGCCTCAACGAACGCGTCACGCTTTTTATGACGTTGCTGGCGGCGTTCAAGGTGCTGCTCTGGCGTTACACATATCAGGACGACATCGTGATCGGCTCTCCGATAGCCAACCGGACGCGTGCAGAAACGGAAGGTCTGATCGGTTTCTTCGTTAACACACTCGTACTGCGGACGAAGCTATCCGGAGATCCAAGCTTTCGTGACTTGCTCAAACGAGTCAAAGAAGCGGCTCTCGGCGCCTATAACCATCAGGATGTGCCCTTCGAAAAACTCGTCGAGGAGCTAAGACCGGATCGCGATCCCAGCCGCAATCCACTCTTCCAGGTTTCATTCGCTCTTCAGAATGCAACGCGAAACAAGCTCGAGCTCCCGGGCCTGACCTTAGCGCCCATGGAAGTTCACAGCGGCACTACAAAATTTGACTTGTCGCTTTCGATTCTCGAAGGAGCGGATGGACTGAAAGCGACTTGGGAATATGATGTCGACCTTTTCGATAGCACGCGAATCGCGCGAATGGTGGACCACTTTCAGAAACTGCTCGAAGGAATCGTCGCTGATCCGGCGCGCAAAATATCCGAGCTACCGTTGTTAACCGCCGCTGAGCGGGAGCAGATCCTGGTCGAATGGAATCAGACTGAAACAGACATTCCCGAAGATCGATCTGTTCATGAGTTGTTTGAACAACAGGTCGAGAAAACTCCGACAGCGGTGGCGGTAGAGTTTGAAGAGACGAGGCTAACGTACAGCGAGTTGAATGAGCGCGCCAATCAATTGGCCCATTATCTAAGGTCAGCGGGGGCAGGCGCCGATGTTTTGGTGGGTGTTTGTATTGAGCGCTCCGCAGAGATGGTTGTGGCGCTGCTGGGAATATTAAAAGCCGGCGCAGCGTACCTGCCGCTCGAGACGGAATATCCGGCAGAGCGTCTGCGTTTCATGCTTAACGACTCCGCGAGTCCAATATTAATAACGCAGAAAAGTCTTAGCGACAGACTTCAGCAACTGAGAACGAATGCTCGAATCATCTGTCTTGATGAGGAAGAGATCGCTGGCCAGAGCCGCGAGAATCCGGGTTTCTCAGTGACGCCGGAAAATCTGGTCTACGCGATCTACACATCCGGATCCACAGGCAAACCCAAAGGCACGCTCATCACACATCGCGGCTTAACGAATTATCTCAATTGGGCCATCCGATCGTATCCGGTTGCGGAAGGAAAGGGCGCTCCTGTTCACTCGTCGATAGCGTTTGATTTAACCATCACAGGATTGTTTACGCCCCTCCTGGTTGGTCGCACAGTATATCTCTGCGAAACCTCTGCGTCCTCTGCGCCTCCGAGGCTGATTAGCACCGCAGAGACGCAGAGTACGCAGAGGTCAGGCAGAGGTGTCGAATCATTAAGCTCCGCACTCAGAAGCCGGCAGGGTTTTAGTCTGATAAAGATCACGCCCGCTCACTTAGAACTCTTAAGCCATGAATTAACGCGAGAGGAAGCGGCGGGCTGTGCTTCAGCCTTCATCATCGGTGGCGAAAACCTCACTGCGGACAGTATCCGTTTTTGGCAGGATGCGGCGCCCAACACGATGCTCGTTAATGAGTATGGACCAACTGAGACAGTCGTCGGCTGTTGCGTGTATACGGTTCGCAAAGAAGAACAGTGGCCGCGCTCAATTCCGATCGGGCGGCCGATTGCAAACACACAACTGTATGTCCTCAGTCCCCATCTTCAACCTCAGCCCGTCGGTGTACCCGGAGAGTTATACATTGGCGGCGCGGGCCTCGCGCGTGGCTACCTGAACAAGCCGGAGCTTACGGCTGAGCGTTTTATACCAGATCCTTTTAGTGACCAGGGCGGTGCACGTCTCTACAAGACCGGTGATAAGGCAGTTTATTTGGAGGACGGCAATATCGAGTTTCTTGGGCGGCTCGATCATCAGGTCAAGATTCGTGGCTTCCGAATCGAACCGGAAGAGATTGAGTCGGTGCTGGGCGCGCATCCGTTGATTCGAGATTGCGTCGTCGTTGTGAGAGATGACAAACGCCTGGTCGCGTACCTTGTTCCGAAACTCGAGACGAGTACGCCGGATCTTTTGGATCCGAATTGGAGCACTGAGCATGTTTCTCAGTGGCAACAACTTTATGACGAGATGTATAGCGGTGAAGTCGCCGATCCTACCTTTAACCTCGCCGGTTGGAATAGCAGCTACACAGGTGAGGCAATCCCGTCTGAGGAAATGCGTCAATGGGTTGAGCACACGGTTGATCGCATTCTCGCTCTCGAACCTCGGCGCGTTCTGGAGATTGGTTGCGGCAGTGGTCTGCTTTTGTTTCGCATCGCTCCACACTGCGAGCGATATGTCGGTACAGACTTTTCCGTCGCGGCGATCGAGCGCTTAAGGAAGACACTGAAGAACGATTCGCACGTCGAGCTTGCGCATAAGACTGCTGATAATTTTGAAGGTATAGAGCCCGGCTCCTTCGACGCCGTAATCCTGAATTCAGTCGCTCAATACTTTCCGGGCGTGAGTTATTTCCTCGACGTTGTGCGGGGAGCTATTCGCGCGGTCAAACCGGGCGGCTCAGTTTTTCTTGGCGATCTGCGCAGTCTTAATCTCCTGAGCGTATTTCACTCCTCGGTTCAGTTCAGCCAGGCCGATGACAAGGTCAAAGTTACAGAGCTAAGGGAACGAATCCGCAATCAGGTTCTCAAAGAGGAAGAACTCGTGCTCGACCCGGATTTGTTCATCGCCCTGCAAGAACGCATGCCCGAGATCGCAAGTGTGCAAATCCAACTTAAGCGAGGTCGCTATCAGAACGAGCTAAGCAAATTTCGTTATGACGTAGTGATCAAAACAAAAGATGGAAGCACGTCGTCGCTCATTCCGGAGCAGAGGTGTGATTGGGAGAAACAAGGCTTAACGCTCGCGGCTCTCAGACATTATTTAGTGGAGAACGAGTTCGAGTCGTTGCTATTAACGCAAGTGCCTAACGCGCGGCTTCGTGCTGATCTAAAAATTCAAACTGCCTTGAACGAGCTCGAGGTCGAAACACTTGGTGACGTGCGCGAGGTGTTGGGCGAGCTCAAAGATGGTGGTGTGGAACCTGAAGACATCTGGGATCTCGCGGCAGAACTCGGCTACGACGCTGAGATCAGTTGGGCCAGAAGCGGCGCCGCAGATCGTTTTGACGTGCTCTTCAAGAGAACCGGGGCAGTCGTAACCGCTAAAACAAAACGCAGTGTGGTTCCGAAGCCCTGGAGCCACTACGCAAATAATCCATTGCAGGGACGGCTGGCACGTGGTCTATCCGTCCAACTGCAACCGTTCCTGCGTGAGCGGCTTCCCGATTACATGATTCCATCCGCTCTCGTAGTGATGGAAACCTTTCCGCTGACGAGCAACGGAAAAGTAGATCGAAAAGCGTTGCCGGCACCGGATCACATGAGACCGGAGCTGCAAAACGCGTTCGCCACGCCCCGTACCCAAACTGAACAGATCGTGGCTAACGTTTTCAGTGACGTGTTGGGAGTGGACCGAGTCGGTACGAATGACAACTTCTTCGAATTGGGCGGACATTCGCTTCTGGCTACGCAAGTAGTTTCTCGTTTGCGCAAAGCATTCGACATGGAACTGGTGGTTCGCTGGATCTTTGAGGCGCCAACGGTCGCGGAACTTGCCGCGCGAATTGATAAGACGACCGGCGATGTCGATCACTCCAACATTATTCCTGTCGCTGCAGGCAGGCGCGATCGATTGCCCTTGTCGTTTGCTCAGCAACGACTCTGGTTTATGACTCAGCTTCAACCCGAAAGCCCTTTCTACAATGTTCCACTCGCTTTCCAATTGAACGGTCCACTCGATGAGGCGGCATTAAGACGCGCTCTCGAGACGATCGTTGCTCGACACGAAACTCTCCGCACCGTTTTTGATGAAGTCGGCGACGAACCGGTACAACGAATTCTTCCAACGCAACCGCTGAGTTTGAACTCGATCGATCTAACCAGCATTGAGGAAGCCAGAGAACTCCTGAGAGCAGAGGCTGAGCGACACTTCGATTTCAAACAAGGACCTTTGTTCCGCACAACCTTGATCCGGCTCACTGACACCGAACACATTTTGTTGCTTAACGCTCATCACATCGTCAGCGACGGTTGGTCTGCCGCAATCCTTCTGCGCGAGCTCGGCGTGCTGTACGATGCTTATGCTCGTGAGCAAGCGGCGTCTTTACCAGATTTGAAGATTCAATACGCTGACTACGCCGTTTGGCAAAGAAACTGGCTCGATGAAAAGCGCCTCGCGACACACGCGTCATTTTGGCGACGCCATTTGGCGGGCGCGCCTTTGGTCCTGGAGTTACCGGCTGATAAGCCACGGCCGGCAGTGCAAACCTTCGCCGGCGCCGACATCTCGCTAAAGCTTTCAAGTGATCTGACGAGCTCTTTAAAAGCATTGGGCCAACGGGCAGGCGTAACGCCCTTCATGACTCTAATGGCCGCCTTTCAACTTTTCCTCGCGCGTTATTGTGGTCGTGAAGATATCGTTGTTGGCACCGATCTCGCGAATAGAAATCGGGTGGAGTTGGAAACGCTGATTGGCTTCTTCGTTAACCTTCTGCCGGTGCGAATCGATCTCTCCGGGAATCCGACATTCAACGATTTACTGGCGCGCGCCCGCAGTACGATGCTCGATGTTTACGCGCATCAGGAGTTTCCGTTTGAGAAGCTGGTCGAGGAGCTCAGGCCCGAACGTGATCTGCGTCGAAACCCTGTGGTCCAGGTGTTGTTCGTGATGCAGAATAGTATGCAGCACGAGTTGCGACTCAACGGCCTCGACGTGGAGCCTTTTAAATTCCGCGATGCGAGCTCCCGTTTTGACCTTGCTCTTTTCATGGGTGAAGCTGAACAAGAGTTCACGGCCCTTTGGCGGTACAACCCCGATCTGTTCGAAGCGACGACTATTGCGAAAATGGCTGATCAGTTTCAATCGCTTTTGAAAAACGTTGTTGCAGATCCGCAGAAACAGGTTAAGACCATGGACCAGAGTGAAAGAAAGGAATCACAGATCAAGGGGTTGCGTTCGGCCCGGCGCAAAAGAGTCGATCTGTCGGAGGTCGCCAGCATAAAAACGGGTTTCCTGGAAGAGGGACAAACGCTGCCACTACTGATCGAACCGGCACGCGCCGATGTGGATTTGGCCGAGTGGGCGAGGAATAACCGGCAGATGCTGGAACAACACCTGTTGCGTCACGGCGCGATTCTGTTTCGCGGCTTTGCAGTGCCGGCGGTACCGGAATTTGAGCGAACGGCTGAGGCTATTTGCTCTGAGTTGTTCGGCGAATATGGCGATCTTCCGCGCGAGGAGTTAGGCGGTCGAGTCTACGGATCGACTCCTTACCCTGCCGATGAGACGATCCTGTTTCACAACGAGAGTTCACACATGCATCGTTGGCCGATGCTGATCTGGTTCTATTGCGTCAAAGCCGCGTCGCAGGGAGGTGAGTCGCCGATTGTCGATTGCCGGCGGATGTATCAAGCGATGGATGCCTCGATCAGGGAGCGATTTGAACGATCGGGTTTGATGTACGTGCGGAACTTTACCGATGGACTGGATGTAAGCTGGCAGGAATTCTTTCACACAGGTGACAAGTCGAAGGTTGAAGAATATTGTCGTGCAGCATCGATCGAGTTTGAATGGAAAGCCGGAGGTGGTTTACGCACACGCCAGCTATGTCCCGCCGTGGTCAGGCATCCACAAACAAACGAGCTGGTCTTTTTCAACCAGTTACAGTTGCATCACATCTCATGCCTGGCGCCGGCCGTACGCGAGTCGCTGCTTTCGATGATGAAAGAAGAGGACTTGCCAAGAAACGTCTATTACGGCGATGGCTCACCGATCGAGGATTCCACCGTCTCGTACGTGCGTGAGTTGTCTCAAAAGCTGTGTGTGAGTTTTCCATGGCAAGAGCAGGACATCCTAATGCTCAATAACATGCTGGTAGCCCATTCGCGCAATCCATTCGTGGGCAAACGCAAAATCGTCGTGGCGATGGGTGATTTAGTCGCTGCGTAACCTCTGCGTCCTCGGCGTCTCTGCGGTAAAATAGTATGTAAACCGCAGAGGCGCAGAGGACGCAGAGATCACGCAGAGGTTAAATAGATTGAAGCGGATTTAGAATTGCGGTAGGCTAACGACCGCAATACTGCTGCTGTGCCTGTTAGCTATAGTCTTCCTCGGACTGAGATCATTCCTCTAATCGCATGACGGACGATCCCATAGATCATCTACGCGGCCACGAAACAGTCAAGATGTCGGAGGACCAATCGCCGAATCCCTCCGGCCAAATGCTTCCCGTCGGAACGATGCTCGATAGCCGTTATCTAATCCATCGAGAACTTGGCCGGGGCGGATTTAGTTGCGTTTTTCTGGCCTCTGACGAGAAAGTGATGTCCAAGAAAGTTGTGGTCAAGATACTGCAAGACAGGGAAGTACGAAACGAATGGACCATTCAGAAATTCAAGCAGGAGATCGAAGCACTCAGCCGCATTGACCATCCCAGTATCGTCGGCGTGTTCGACTTCGGAGAACTACCTTCCGGAAGTCCTTATATCGTGATGAAGTATGTGGACGGGGTTACGTTGCGTTCCTGCATTAACCCGGACGGGATGGAACTGAAACGCGTAGCGCGCCTAATTAAGTTGCTTGGCTCTGCGCTCGCGGCAGCACACCAAAAGGGTATTTTGCACCGCGACTTGAAGCCCGAAAACATCATGCTGCAGACGTTAAGTGCAGGTGATGAGCAACCCACGATCATCGATTTTGGAGTGGCTAAGGTGAAGAACTCCCTCATCGCACCTAGCACAGTCGAACCTCGCACTCTGGGAACCTACCTCTACATGTCGCCGGAACAATTCAGAGGTGAGGCAGTTACTACAGCCAGCGACATCTACTCTCTTGGTGTCATCGCCTACGAGCTGATTACTGGCCGCCGGCCATTTAATCCGGAGACGGTGGCGCGGCTTGCGGAAATGCACCGTGAGGGCGTGAAGATCAAGCCAAACGACTTGCGTCCTGCCTTGCCTGAAAGGGCGCAGACTTTAATTCTCCAGGCGCTGTCATTTAAAGCAAGTGATCGGCCCACCGATGTGTGTAAATTCGCCGAATCATTGGGAGCCGCACTCAAACAACCGGACGCGTCTACGTTTGAGAAAGAAAACTCGCCTAGGCGAGAGTCAGCAAAGAATGAGAGATTCAACAGTAAACTCGCAGTCGGTGGTGTCGCGGCGCTGCTTTTAATTACTGTCGTGGGGGCGATGGTCTGGACCAAGTTCTCGTCAACGAGCAAGGTGGTTTTGGAATCGGTCGCCGTTCTGCCATTTAATTTCAGAAACGCAAATGCAGATGCTGAATATATTAGTGGTGGGATTACCGACAACCTTATCGACGAACTATCGCGTATGCCATCTCTGAAGAAGGTCATCGCTCATGCGTCAGTTGCGCGCTACCGTGGGCAGTTGGTCGATCCCATAGACGTGGGACACGAGTTAGACGTTCAAGCAGTGCTTTTCGGCGAAATCACTCAGCAGGGAGACTTACTTACTATCAGCGCTGAACTGGTGAGCACACTCGATAAACGTCATATCTGGGGAGCGACGCGCAGCTTTCGGATCACCGATCTTCTCGCCAACCAGATCGAGATCTCTCGTAACATCGTTGTCAGTTTGCAGCAGCGACTAACCGATGGTGAGCAGTCTCGAATTAACAAATATCCGCAAAACAATGAAGCCTATTTGCTCTATTTTAAAGGTCGCGACTTTTGGTCCAAGAACGACGTTTACAGGGCAGCCGAATGCTTTCGCCAGGCGATTGATAAGGATCCTGGTTTTGCCCTGGCATATTCCGGCCTGGCGGATTCCTATAGCTTGATGGATGACCGGCCGCCAAATGAGACGATGCCTCAAGCGAAGGCGGCAGCGATTAAGGCCCTGGAAATCGACAATACGCTGGCCGAAGCACACACGTCGCTGGCGCTGATTCTGTTTAGATATGATTGGAACTGGTCGGGCGCCGAAGCAGAAGTTAAGCGCGCTATTGAATTAAACCCAAACTACGGAACCGCCCACCACGTGTATGCTACTTATTTATTGGCGACGGAGAGATCTAACGAAGCTCTCCGAGAAATCAAGCGCGCTCAAGAGCTCGATCCCTTGTCAGTACGTATAAGGAGAAATTTGGGCACTTATTTCCTATACACTCGTCAATACGATCAGGCAGTAGAGGAATATCACAAGACGCTCGAGCTTGACCCAAACGCCGCGGTACACGGATACCTGGGATTAGCGTATCAAGAGAAGGGAATGTTCGATGAAGCCTTTCAGGAAACGCAGAAACTGCTTGCTTCGAAATTGAGCGCCGAACAAAAGGAACAGCTCAGACAAGCTTACGCTACTTCCGGCTACAATGGCTTAGTGACGACGGAAATCAAGCTGCTGAAAGAACGAGCTAAGCAACAATACGCATCAGCGGCTGAGCTGGCGAGGCTTTGCGCGACGATTGGACAGAAAGATGAAGCATTCGAATGGCTAAGTAAGGCCTATGAGGCCCGAAGTGACGCGTTGAATTGGCTCAAGGTTGATCCCAGGTATGACAAGCTTCGCTCGGATCCCCGGTTTGCAGACCTCCTGAAGCGTGTCGGCTTTGTCGATAATTAAGATCACATTATTGTTGGATCGGGTCAGTACAGGGAGCGGTAGCGACCTGGTAAGTGATCAGCATTTTGACTCCCATGGTTTGACCAGGTCGCTACCGCTCCCTGTACTGACCCGATCCAAAAGCGACTCCTACTTTTGAGGCAAAGCCAGATGGCGATGGACAACTCCACACGTGAAGGGTTCCAACTATCCCCGCAACAGAAAAATGGTTGGTCACTTCAGCAGACTGCTTTCACTGTGGTCCGCATCGATGGACCACTGCAAGTAGGCGTGTTGGAAAGTGCGGTCAATACTGTCGTTGAGCGGCACGAGATCCTGCGTACCACATTTCATCTCGCGCCGGGGATAAAGACGCCGTTTCAAGTAATCTCACCGGCCCCGCAGTTTTCATGGCGGAGCGTTGTTCAGGAAGAGAGAATCGCGGAATACATAGGTCACGAGCAGGAGCAGCCTTTCGATTATTTTCAGGGACCGCTGCTGCGAGTGACTCTCATCAAACAGAGTGACACGCGCCACTTACTAATGATTTGCCTTCCCGTGCTTTGTGCCGACTCAGCCACGCTCGCGAATTTCATCAGTGAACTCAGCCGTGCGTACTCGGCAAGTCTCGAGCAGGATGAGCCTCTGCAGTATGCGGATTACGCCGAATGGCAACTCGAGTTGTTGGACGCAACTGATGAACAAGCAGCTGCCGGCAAAGACTACTGGCGGAATCACCAGGCCGCTTCATCGCCGGCGCTGCCAATGCAAAAGCGGATCATCAAGGCGCAAGAGTTTGTGGCAGGTTCGGTTGCCGTTGATCTCAATGCCACGCTTGAAAAGATTGAAGCCCTCGCCCGGGAACAGGAGACTTCAGTCGCCACAGTTCTCTTTGCCGCCTGGCAGGCATTTGTTTGGCGGCTGACCGGAGCCACGGATTCGGAGTTTGTGGTCTTCAATCTCTCGTCAGGCCGGAAACTTGAAGACCTGGCTAATGCGATGGGTCTTTATGCGAAGTATTTGCCGGTTGTCCGTCGTTGTGAAGACGAGCCGTTCCCTTCACACCTGCGAAATGTTCACACAGCTTTGGCTGAGGCCGATGAATGGCAGGAATATTTCGATCCGTCCACGTCAGTGCTTAACGATGCAGTGGGCTTCGACTTTGAAGACCGGCAAACAAGATACGATGCAGCAGAGTTATCGTTTTCGGTGATCGATCAGCTCGTCTGCCTGAGTCCTTTTAAGCTCAAATTGTCGTGTGTGCGTTCTGGTGCGACGCTTTCTTCCGAGTTGTACTACGACGCCCGGGTGTTCGATCAGGAAACCGTAAAACAGTTTGCCAGCTATCTTCAGCACTTTCTATTTAACGTGCTGGGGCATCCAGAGCGTCGTCTTAGTGAGATAGAAATGATCGACGCGGATGAGCTACGCCGTTCGCTTGCGGATCTCAATCGGACCACCATTGAGATTGAATCGATCAACAAAACCATTCACGAGCTATTTGAGACGCAGGCTGCCCGCACGCCTGCAGCGCCGGCGCTTGTCTCGGGAGAGCAGGAGCTGACTTATGAACAGTTGAATACGCGGGCCAACCAGCTTGCTCACTTGCTGCGCCGTCGTGGAGTTGGTCCAGACGTGTGTGTCGGTCTCTGCATGGAGCGCTCGGCGGAGTTGATCGTGGGATTGCTCGGTATCCTGAAAGCAGGTGGAGTTTATGTGCCGCTCAATCCCGATCATCCGCACGAGCGTCTGGAGATGCAGCTCCGTGAAAGCCAGTCGTCGCTGCTCGTTACTAACGGTGAGATGAAACTGGAGTTCGGTGGCGAGACGATTGATCTTCAACGCGACCGTGCGGTGTTGGCCGCTGAGCCGAACGACAATCCGCAACCGATCACGACGGCTGAAAATCTTGTTTACGTAATTTACACATCGGGATCGACGGGCGTCCCGAAGGGTGTGGCCGTGCGCCATCGAAATCTGGTCAATTACACGCAGTCTATCCTCAAGCTGCTTGAAGTCGATCGACCACTCGCGTTCGCCACGGTGTCAACCATTAGCGCAGATCTTGGCAACACTTGTATTTTCCCGTCGCTCGTGTCGGGTGGCTGTTTGCACATTCTCAGTTATGAAATAGCAATGGAAGCCGACCAGTTCCGTGATTACTTCGCGAGACGTCCGATTGACGTTTTAAAAATCGTGCCGTCTCACTTGTACGGCCTCCTCGCGACGCAAACTGATGGTGGGATACTGCCGGCGAAGCATCTCATTCTCGGCGGCGAAGCGCTCTCGTGGGACCTGGTCCAGCAGATCGCCAGACTCAATCACTCGTGCCGCATCATCAACCACTATGGTCCAACCGAAACGACTGTCGGATCGCTGACGTTCGCTGTTGCTGATCAAAACGACTATTCAGCCACCGTGCCAATCGGACGGCCGCTTGCCAACACGCGCTGTTACATCCTCGATCGATGGCAGCGTCCAGTCGTGCCGGGTGTGATTGGTGAGTTGTACATCGGAGGCGCAGGGGTGGCCGCGGGCTATCTTAATCAACCGGGGGAAACGGCAACGCGATTTGTCCAAGATCCACTCGAGCACGGCGCTCGAATGTATCGCACGGGCGATCTGGCGCGGTATCTGGTTGATGGCAACATTGAGTTTCTCGGGCGCGCCGATCATCAGGTAAAGGTGCGTGGTCACCGGGTTGAGCTCGGCGAGATCGAAGCGGTGCTGGCGGCGCATTCCGGTGTACGGCAGGCCGTTGTGATCGCTCGTAGCGATGAATCGGGTGAACTGCGCATCGTGGCTTATGTCGTAGGAGCTTCGATGCCTCACGATGAATTGCGTGCGGCGCTGAGAAAGAAACTGCCTGAGTACATGCTTCCGTCAGCGTTTGTGTTTCTCAAAGCCTTGCCGTTGACTCCGAACGGTAAAGTCGACCGCGCGGCATTGCCGGAACCCGAGGACGTGCGAGCCGGCGTGCAATCTGAATTCGTAGCTCCGCGGACTCCTGTTGAAGAGAAAGTGGCGGACTTGTGGGCGGGCTTGCTCAAGTTGAAGACAATCGGCGTGTACGACAACTTCTTCGAGCTGGGTGGGCACTCGCTCCTGGCAACCCAAGTTGTCTCGCGCATGCGCAAGGAATTTCAAGTGGAAATCCCCCTCGTGAGCTTGTTTGAGTCGCCGACAGTGGCGGCAATGGCCGAAAAAATCGAGAAAGCCACCGCAGACACCACCGCTCGCCTCCTGCTGGAACTCGATCAACTCTCCGACGACGAAGCCGGCCGCCTGCTAGGCCTGGAAAATTGATTTCTCTGTGCAACCTCTGTGTTCTCTGTGTCTCTGTGGTGAGTTATTGCTGCGATTAGTTAACCACAGAGACACAGAGAACACAGAGGTTGCACAGAGAAAGCCATAACACCCCTAAAAACCCCTGATTGATGCTCGATAATTCGAGTGTTATCATTCGGCGCGTAGCAGTTGTGCCTCGAGCCTTGCGCCGATCAATTTGCAATCCGTGTGGCTTATTAGCCGCAATCTCCTCGAAAAGCTGAGGAATACGCACCTGCATTAGTACTTTCTCCATATATAGCAGGCCTTACCGGCCCGTTAGCGTATCCCGGAGTCGAGGATGAAACGGGAAGCCCCGATGGAAGAATTAAGCACTCGGATTGCACAACTCTCTCCCGCCAAGCGAGCCTTGCTCGAGCTCAGACTCAAGCAGGGCAGCACGCGTGAAGCCCAACCGATTCCACCACGAACCAACTACTCCTCGGCCGAGGTCTCCTTCGCGCAGCAGCGTTTATGGTTTCTCGATCAGATCGAAAAAAATCGCGCGCTGTACAACGTTCCCCGTGCGATGCGCCTCAGCGGCGTACTCGACATTGACGCTCTGCAACGAACCCTAAACGAGCTCGTCTCACGACACGAGCCATTTCGCACTCACTTCGCTTCAGTCGATGGAACGCTGCGGCAGATCATTACCGAGCATGCCGAGCTCCCTCTGGAGCGAATAGATCTCTCTGGCGACGAAAGAGAAGAGCGTGCGACACAAATCATTCGCGAAGAGTCTTTAAGACCGTTTGATCTTGCTCACGGTCCAATCATTCGCGCGAGTTTGCTACGGCTCGACGAGCATGAGCATATTCTGTTGCTCTGCACCCACCACATCGTCAGCGATGCATGGTCGTCGGGAATACTGTTCAGAGAATTGGAAGCACTCTACAACGCGTTCTCTACGTCCCAGCCTTCACCGCTTGCGCCATTGCCAATCCAGTACGCGGATTATGCTGAGTGGCAAAGAAAGTGGTTGCAGGGTGAGGTACTTGAAACTCAACTCTCGTACTGGAGAAAACAACTTCACGGCCTAACCGGTATTCTCGATCTTCCCACCGATCGTCCACGTGCTGCCGGACAACTCTCTCGCGGCGCTTACAAAGTCCACACTCTTTCGAGCGATCTCTCCAGTCGCCTCGCAGAACTGAGCAAGCGCGAAGGTGCGACTCTCTTCATGACGCTGCTTGCCGCCTTTCAGACTCTGCTGTGGCGCTACTCCAATCAGGATGACCTCGTTGTCGGCTCTCCAATCGCCGGACGCAACCGGCAGGAGATCGAAGACCTGATCGGATTCTTCATCAACACACTCGTGCTCCGTACAAACCTTTCCGGCAATCCGACATTTCGAGCGTTACTGGGCCAGGTCAAAGAAACGGCCGTAGGCGCCTACGCCCATCAGGACCTACCTTTCGAAAAGCTCGTGGAAGAGTTGCAACCGCAACGCGATCTGAATCGGAATCCGTTATTCCAGGTGATGTTTCAGTTTCAGAATACAGCACCGCCACAGCCCAGCCTGAACGGCCTCAGCACGACGAGGGTGAAGCTCCCGACAGAGACAGCAAAGTTTGACTTGCTGCTGTTAGTAAGAGAGCAGGACGACGCGCTGCTTTGCGTCATGGAGTACAACACGGATCTCTTTGACGGCGAGACGATCGAGCGCATGTTGCGTAACTACGCGACTCTGCTCGAGTCGATCGTTACTAATCCAGACGCTCACGTCGCGGATCTGTCCCTCCTGACAACTGCTCAGCGACAACAGATCCTGATCGAGTGGAACGCGACGAAGGCGGAGTTTCCGTATCAGAAAAGTATTCATCAAGTCTTTCAGGAGCAGGCTCAGCTCACGCCACACGACGTTGCCGTTGTATGCGACACCACGCGTTTGACATTCGCTGAGCTGAACGCGCGCGCTAATCAGCTCGCCCAATATCTGCGAAGGCGCGGAGTGGGACCGGAAGTGCGCGTCGCGATTTGTGTCGAACGATCTGTTGAAATGATTGTTGGCTTGCTTGCGATATTGAAAGCGGGCGGGACTTATGTACCTTTGGAGCCGTCCTTTCCTGCGGAGCGCATTGCTTTCATTCAAGAGGATTCTCAGGCGCGCGTGCTGCTGACGCAGAAGCACCTGACGTTAATGCCCTGGACCGGAGAAACCATTTATCTCGACAGCGACTGGCCCGAGATCGCACGCGAGACTTCGGAAGCTCCTGTAGCTCTTGCTTCGGCGGAAAACTCAGCTCACGTAATTTACACGTCAGGCTCTACGGGCCGGCCAAAGGGTGTGGTCAGCTCGCATCGTGCTTCTGTCAATCGTTTTGCCTGGATGTGGCACGCATATCCATTTGTCCACCGCGAAGTTTGTTGTCAAAAGACATCGTTGAGTTTTGTGGATTCGATCTGGGAAATATTTGGACCACTGTTACAGGGCGTGCCACTCGTCATAATTCCGGATGACGTGGTGAAAGATTCCCAGAGCTTTGTCAAAGCTTTAGCAACACACAAAGTCACACGGCTCGTGCTCGTGCCTTCACTATTGCGCGTCATGCTTGAGCTCGGCGAAGACCTCGAGCAGCAGCTTGGCAACTTACGTTTCTGCGTTTGTAGTGGCGAGACGCTTCCGGTCGAGCTAGCGATGAGCTTTCGCAAAAAGTTGCCGCAGACGTTGTTGATAAATCTGTATGGCTCTTCGGAAGTGGCGGCGGACGTTTTGTGCTACGAGGTAGACCAAACGGAGGGACTCGCGGGGATTCCTCTCGGCCGGCCTATCGCCAACACGAGTGTTTATGTTCTCGATTCGAATTTCCAGCCTGTTCCCGTGGATGTGCCGGGCGAGATCTGTATCAGCGGCGAGGGCCTCGCGCGCGGTTATTTAGATCAGCCAACACTGACTGCGGAAAAGTTCGTGCCCGATCCGTTCAGTTCGGAAAGCGGCGCGCGGTTGTTCAGGACCGGCGATATCGGCCGTTATCTGTCTGACGGAAATATCGAATATCGCGGGCGACGCGATCACCAGGTGAAGGTGCGGGGATTTCGTATTGAGTTGGGAGAGATCGAAGCCCAGCTAGCGACTCACCCGCAGGTCAATCAGGCTGTCGCGATCGTGTCTGACAATGAACGAGGCGAGAAACAGATCATCGCTTATGTCGTTGGCGATGGGGGCGTATCTTCGGATGAATTGCGTGGTCATCTGAGTCGGAAGCTGCCTGGCTACATGATCCCGGCTGTGTTTGTGTTCCTCGACGCGTTTCCTTTGACGGCCAGCGGCAAAATTAATCGATTAGCGTTGCCACATCCGAGTAGCGCACAAGCGGTCACGCAAAAGGAATTTGTAGCGCCACGAACTCACGTGGAAGTGATCCTCGCCGGAATCTGGACCGACGTTCTGAAGGTGGCGGAGATTGGTGTCAATGATGACTTTTTTGGGCTCGGTGGTCATTCATTGTTGCTGGCGCGCATCGCCTCACGCATTCGTGAAGCTTTCAATGTCGACTTGTCGTTGCGTGTTCTGTTTGAAGCGTCAACTGTTGCGGAGCTGGCGAAGAGAGTCGAAACACACGTCACCGAGGATGCTCCGGTTCTTCACAGTGCTCGTGAGAAGACGCTGTCTTTTGCACAGGAACGTTTATGGTTCTTCGATCAGCTCGAGCCCAACAGCGGCGCCTACAACATACCGCGAATGCTTCGGTTGCGTGGGCCACTCGATGTCGCCGCTCTGCAAAGAAGCGTGAATGCCATTGTCTTGCGTCACGAAGTGTTGCGCACGAGTTTCATTAACGACAACGGCAAGCCTGCGTTATCGATTGCGGAAAACGCTGCAGTCGAGCTTCGGTTAATCGATCTCAGCGGGCGAGACGAACAGGTACAAGAGCTCGCGTCCGAGGAAGCACGACGTCCTTTCGACCTGTCGCGTGGTCCATTACTGCGCCTGACTTTACTGCAGCTCGGCCCTGACGATCACGTGCTACTGGTTATGACCCATCACATCATTAGTGACGCGTGGTCGATCGGCATTTTCATGCGCGAGCTGGTTGCCTGCTACAACGCATTCAGCAGCGGAGGTAGCCCGGATCTGTCGCCGCTGGCTTTGCAATATAGCGACTTTGCTAGCTGGCAGCGCGAGTGGTTGAGCGGCACGAGACTGCAAACACAGCTCGATTACTGGCGGCAAACGCTCGCTGGCGCTCCCCCCGTTATAGACTTGCCAACGGACCGGCCGCGTCCAATGTCACGTAGCTTTCGCGGCGCCCGGCATATATTCGCAATCGGCAAGGAAACCACCGGCAAACTGAAAACAGTGGCGCGTGACGCCAATGCCACTCTTTTCATGACACTGCTGACTGCGTTTCAGTCGTTGCTTTCATGTCTGACAAATGCGAACGATCTCGTTGTCGGCTCGCCAACAGCAGGACGAAACCAATCCGAGACCGAAGCACTTATCGGATACTTCGCAAACACGATCATCCTGCGTGCGCAATTCTCGGGGGATCCAGCTTTCCGCGAAAGCCTGAGCCGCACACGCGAATCGGCAATCGCCGCTTTTGCGAATCAGGATCTACCGTTCGAGAAGCTGGTCGACGAATTGAAGCCCGTGCGCACGTCCAGCTACAACCCACTCTTCCAGGTTTGGTTCGTGTTGCAGAATGTGCAGATCGAACGTGAAGAGTTCCGCGGGCTGTCGGTGGAATCAATCGCCATCGACAACGCCACCACGCGCCATGATCTGCAATTGACTTTATGGGAAAGCGCCAACGGACTCGAAGGCGCGTTCACGTACAGCACCGATCTTTTTGAGGCAGAAACTATTGAAGGCATCGCGGAACAATTCAAGACTCTCGTCGGTTTGGTCAGTGAGCAGCCTGACATTAAGTTGAGTGCATTGCGCACCGCTATGAACGAAAAGCTGAGCGCCGCGACCGAACAACTCAGCCGGCAGAAACTGAAGTCGGCCAGACGCAAGGTCGTCAACTCTGCGTAATCTCTGCGTCCTCTGCGCCTCTGCGGTTTACATTTTTCTTTTACCGCAGAGGCGCAGAGGACGCAGAGATTTCGCAGAGAAAATACAGAGGAACTGTGGATCAACCACCATCGATAAACGCCAGGCCGAGGCGCAAAGCAATCTCGTCAGCAGCTCTGATCAAGGAGAGTCTGCTGCCGGATGCCAGTTTGCCCCTCGTGCTGGAGCCGGCTGTCGATGCTCTCAGCCTGACGGAGTGGACCAGGAACAACCGTGATTTCATCGTGCAGAAACTCCGGACGCATGGCGCGATCCTCTGTCGCTCTTTCAACCCAATCGCAGTCGAAGAGTTTGAGCAGTTCTTGCGTTTGCTGGTTGGCGATCTGCTCCCATACTCCTATCGTTCGACGCCGCGCAGTGAAGTAAGTGGTCGCATCTACACTTCGACCGAGTATCCCGCGCACCAATCCATTCCGCTGCATAATGAGATGTCGTATACGCGCGAGTGGCCCATGATGCTCGGATTCTTCTGTGTCGAAGCAGCGTCTGAAGGTGGTGAGACGCCGATTGCCGATAGCCGTCGCGTTTTCAATCTGATCGCGCCGGACATTCGAGAAGTCTTCATCAGCAAAGGCGTGATGTACGTGCGAAATTACGGTGAGGCACTCGATCTCTCATGGCAGAACGTTTTTCAGACGAATGATCGTGCGGAGGTCGAAGCCTATTGCCGCAAAGCAGATATTGAATTCGAATGGAAGGACAAAGACATTCTGCGCACCTCGCAGGTTTGTCAGGCCGTCGCGAACCATCCGCACACGGGGGAGCCAGTTTGGTTCAATCAAGCTCATCTGTTCCATGTTTCCAGTCTTGAGTCCTCCGTTCGAGACTCGTTGTTATCGCTGGCAGATGGCGAACCGCCACGCAATGCTTATTACGGCGATGGGACACCGATTGAAGAGAGCGTGCTGGAACAAATTCGTGAGATTTATACAAAGGAAGCGGTCGCCTTTAGCTGGCAGAAACAAGATATTCTTTTGCTCGATAATATGCTGGCAGCGCATGGAAGACGCCCGTTCCGCGGCGCACGAAAGATAGTGGTTGGCATGGGGTAACTCTGCGGCCCTCAGCGTATCTTTGCGTTCTCTGCGTTGAAAATTGTCATTAACGCAGAGACCGCAGAGATACGCAGAGGGCCGCAGAGGGAAATCTAGAACAAACGATGTCGAAGGAACTCATCGAAGGCTATCGGCTATCGCCGCAACAGAAGCATCTGTGGCTGCTGGGGCAGTCTGAGCGTAGTGCGACGTGTGCGGTTAGGATCGATGGGGAGCTGAATGCTGAGCTTTTGCAACAGGCGATTCAGCAAGTCGTCGAACGCTTCGAGATCTTACGGACAACTTTCAAGCTGTTGCCCGGAATGACCATTCCGGTCCAGATCATAAGTGACCGTCCCGATTTCGAGTTTTATGTCCACGATAAAAATGCGCTTATTGAAAATGCGGCTCAGCGAAAGATCGACTACGAACGACCACCTTTGTTCGCCTATCTGATTCCTGAATCGTCAACTCAATATACTCTGTTTGTCGGTTTACCGGTGGTTAGTATCGACGTCGCTTCGTTCTCCTATCTTGTGAGCGAGATAGCAGCGGCGTACGCCGGAAACTTACGAACTGAAGAAACGATGCAGTACGCCGACTTCGCTGAGTGGCAAAATGAGTTGCTCGAAGCTGAGGCTGGTTCAGTAGCCAGACGGTTTTGGAAAAATCAGGACCTGTCGGATGTTGAGTCTGTTAAGTTCTCATTCGAAAAGCAAACAGGCGCTTTTAACCCTGCCTCGCTCGAGGTGGAGATATCAGCGAGTACGGCGGCGCGAATCAAAGCCACCGGTAATAATCCATCAACGTTCCTGCTTGCGTGTTGGCAAATATTGATCGCGCGCCACACCGGAAGCTCAAACCCGGTCGTGGGCGTGTTGTTTGATGGACGCAAGTTTTCCGAGTTGGAAAACGCTGTGGGACTGTTTTCGACATTCCTGCCGATACGCGTCAATGTCGCTAACGAGCTCACTTTAGAAAACCTCGTGCAGCAAGCCGTAACGAGCGAACACGAAGCGCAACGGTGGCAGGAGTATTTCTCCTGGGACCAGATCGCTTTGAATAATCGCTTTTCCCCGTTCTGCTTTGAGTTTCACAAACGCGTGGAGATGTACCGCGCAGGTGACGTGAAGTTCTCACTTTATGAACGTGACGCTTGCATCGACCGCTTCAAGCTCAAATTTGTTGTTAACGACTTTGACGATCAGTTTCGAGCCTCGCTTTATTTTGACGCCAACGTGTTCGAAGTCCCTGACGTCGTGCGTCTCGTGAGCCAACTGAAGACGCTGATCGAAGACGCGAGCCTCAGGCCGGACGCTGCGTTGGGCGATCTGGAAATGTTGAGCGTCGAGGAACGGCAACTCGTCCTCGGCGAATTTAACCCGCCTGAACAACCCGGACCTCCGTCCACAGAGGCGCAAACTGTTTGTGAATTGTTTGAGGAGCGGGTCTTACAAAGTCCGGAGGACGTCGCTCTCGTTTGCGAAGCCAAAACGCTGAATCGCCTCGAGCTGAACGCGCGTGCAAACCAGCTTGCCCATCATCTGATAAAGCTTGGTGTTGGACCAGACGTGCCGGTCGGTTTGTGTCTTGAACGTTCAGTCGATCTCATCGTTGGGTTGCTGGGGATCTTGAAAGCAGGTGGCGCGTACGTCCCTCTGGATCCGGGTTTACCGCTGTCGCGGCGCAGCATAATTCTGGAAGAAGCAGGAGTGCGAGTGCTCGTCAGCCGAACAGAACTGTCGGCAGGCCTCGATTCGCAACTTGTATGTCTCACTGCCGATGCTGATGCAATCGCCGGCGAAAGCGCGGATAACCCTTTTCGTAAGATCTCGGACGAAAATCTTGCTTATGTCATCTTCACTTCCGGCTCAACCGGCCGACCTAAAGGCGTCGCCGTCGAGCATCGACAAATAGTGAATTACGTCAATGGAATCTGGGAAACCCTTGATTTACCGCCAGGCAGCAGCTTTGCGAGCGTCTCGACAATCGCCGCCGATTTAGGGAATACATCGCTGTTTTCCGCGTTATGTATAGGCGGGGCTTTCCATCTGATTGCTGAGGAGGATTCTGCCGACCCGGATCGTTTGGCTGAGTATTTTAAGAAGAATCAAATCGATTGCTTGAAGATCGTTCCTACACATCTGGCGGCTTTGCTTTCAGCAGCAGATCCGGCGGCGATTCTGCCGCGCCGGTGCCTGGTGCTCGGCGGTGAAGCATGTCCGTGGAGCCTGGTCGAAAAGATTGCTTCTTTGAAACCTGCTTGTGCCGTCGTGAATCACTATGGACCAACGGAAGCGACAGTAGGAGCGCTCACTAACAAAGTCAGGGATCATTTGTACAACTCGGACACAGTTCCGCTCGGCCGGCCACTCACAAACGTGCGCGCATACATTCTCGATCACCGAATGGAGCCGGCGCCGATCGGCGTGCCCGGCGAACTGCACCTCGCCGGCAATGGCCTCGCGCGTGGCTACATCAATCGCCCGGATGGGACCGCCGAGAAATTCCTTCCCAACCCCTTCGGCCCGGCTGGCGATCGTCTCTATAAGACCGGTGATCTGGCTCGCTACCTTCCCGATGGAAAGATCGAGTTCCTCGGTCGCGTCGATCATCAGCTAAAGATTCGCGGGTTTAGAATCGAGCCCGGCGAGATCGAAAGAGCATTGCTGAGTCGTAAGGAAGTGGGAGCGTGCGTCGTTATTGGCAGAGAGGATCAGCCTGGTGATAAACGGCTCGTCGCGTATGTCGTACGGCGCGAGGGAGAGAAAACGGGCGCGAGCGATCTCAGGGCGTTTCTCGTTCGCAGTCTGCCTGAATACATGGTGCCTTCGGCCTTCGTATTTTTCGATCGCCTGCCTTTGACGCCGAATGGCAAACTCGATCGCGCCGCATTGCCGGCTCCAGCGCATTCGCGACCGGATGAGAAGGTTTACACACCGCCACGCAATCCGGTTGAGGAAGCGCTCGCACAGATTTGGGCCAGCGTACTGAATGTCGATCGCATCAGCGTCAACGACAACTTTTTCGAGTTGGGTGGAGACTCGATACTCATTATTCAAATCGTCGCGCGGGCAAACCGCGCCGGTATCAGGCTGTCGCCGCGTCAGATGTTTCAACATCAAACCATTGCTGAACTGGCTGACGTTGCCGGAACAGCCACGGTCGCTACTGCCCAACAGGAAGCGGTGACTGGACGCGTCCTTCTCACCCCAGTGCAAGCTCGTTTCTTTGAGGTCACGAAGCACCAGCCGCATCACTACAACCAGTCAGTGCTGCTCGAGGTTCATGGAACGGCAGACGCAGCGGTATTTTCCAAAGCGATCGAGAAACTTTTGCTTCATCACGACGCGCTGCGCCTGCGCTTCGTGAACGGGCGGGACGGTTGGCAGGGAACCATTTCAGCACCCGATCAAGACGTGCCGTTTGAAGTTATTGATCTCTCAGCTATGACTGAAGCAGAACAGTCGCGCGCAGTCGAGATTAATGCCGCGAGGCTGCAGGCAAGCTTGAATCTCGAGCATGGTCCTTTGCTGCGAGTCGCGCTATTTAATCGTGGTGGGCGACGGTCTAGTTATCTGCTAATCGTGATTCATCACCTCGCGGTGGATGGCGTGTCGTGGCAGATCCTGCTTGAAGACTTGCAATCGCTCTTGCGTGAAGAGACTTCGCTGCCGTCGAAGACGACTTCGTTCCAGCATTGGGCCGAGCGTCTGACTGAGCATGCGCGGTCGACGGTGCTGCGCGAGGAGTTAGCTTACTGGCTGGCTATCGGCGACCAGTCACCTGTACGACTGCCTTTAGATAAAGACGGAGGAACCAACACGATTGCTGAAGCACGGACAGTTTCCGTTTCACTCAACGCCGATGATACGCGAGCCGTGTTGCAGGAAGTGCCGGTTGCTTACAGCACGCATATCAATGAAGTGTTGCTCACGGCGTTAGTGCGTGCCTTTGCTCCGTGGACTGGTTCGAAGTCGCTTTTGATCGATTTGGAGGGACATGGTAGAGAGGAGATATTCGAAGGAGTCGATCTTTCGCGCACAGTCGGCTGGTTTACGACGATCTTCCCCGTCGTGCTCAACAGCCGGGATGCTGAGTCAGTAATTGAAGACCTGCGCTCGATGAAAGAGCAACTGCGGTTGATTCCTAATCGTGGCATTGGTTACGGAATGCTGCGGTATGGAAATGTGGATTCGGAGTTGGAGAAGCTGCCGCAAGCTGAAGTGAGGTTCAACTACCTGGGCCAGGTCGATCGAGTGCTAGCCGAGTCGTCAATGTTTAGTGTCGCGCCACAGTCGAGTGGACCTAATCAGAGTGCCGGCGCCGGGCGTGCTTATTTACTGAACATCATTGCAATGGTTTCCGGTGGCGAGTTGCGACTCGATTGGACCTACAGCACCAGCATTCATCATAAGGATACTGTGGAACGACTGGCGCAGAGTTTTGTAGAGGAGCTGCGGGGGCTAATCGCGCGCTCTCGCAGCGGAGACAAAATTGATTATTCGCCCTCAGATTTTCCGCGTGCAAAACTCAGCCAGGACGAACTCAATAAAGTGTTAGCGAAACTCCGTGGATAGATCTTCTCTGTGCAACCTCTGTGTTCTCTGTGTCTCTGTGGTGAGTTATTGCTGAGAGTTTAGTTAACCACAGAGACACAGAGAACACAGAGGTTGCACGGAGAAATCAGGTAATCATGCCCAGTACCGTTAGACAAGAGCGACCGACCTTAGCGGTCGAGGATCAGTTGGTGGTCGTGGCTCCCACAAAATCGCGCCTCGAGCCGCAGACTGTCCGGCCGCTCTCGTTTGCACAGGAACGCTACTGGTTTCTCGAGCAAATCAATCCGGGCGACGTCTCCTTAAACATCTGTCAGGCAGTCAGAGTTAAAGGTGACCTGCGACATGATCTCCTCGAGCGATGTCTGTCACAAGTGATCAGCCGGCACGAATCGTTGCGAACAACGTTTGCGATCAACCAGCTTCACGCGGTCAGAGATAGCAAGCCGGCGCCAATGGTTTCAGCAAGCAACACGCTAGATATTTCTCTGATCGATCTTTCCGCCGAGCCCGAGACAGCGGAGAATCTGGCGCGCGCAGCAGCCCAGCAGCCATTCGATCTCACTCTCGGGCCGCTCCTGCGTGTGACTCTGATCAAACTCGCGCTGCGTGAGCATGTCCTATTGCTGTGTGCGCACAGAATCGTGTGTGATGAGGTGTCGCTACAGATTCTGTTAGCAGAGCTCTGGTCGGCTTACAGTGAAAACGGAGGGACGCCGAAGCCTCTGCCAATCCAGTACGCGGATTACGCAGCATGGCAAAGGAGCTCGATTGCCGGGACGGATCTTGAGTTTTGGCGAACAAGATTGCATGGGGCTCCGGTCGTCATTGAGCTTCCCACCGATCGTCCAAGACCAGCCGTGCGAACCTGGCACGGTCAATCGACTCGTCTACGTTTAGAAAACGAGCTCGTGGATCACTTGCGGCGAATTGCGACAGCCGCAGGGTCATCGCTTGATCTGCTGATGCTCGCCGCTCTTAAAGTCGTGCTGGGTCGACATAGCAGTCAGCACGATATCGTTGTGGGCCAGACGATTTCCAACCGCGATCACGCAGAGACAAGAGATCTAATCGGGCCGATCTCGAATCACGTGATAGTTCGTTCGAGCCTTGCAGGAGAACCCACATTTCTCGAATTTCTCTCGCGCGTGCAGCGCAACGTTCTCGAAGCGCATGCCCATTCGATACCCTTTGAAAAACTGCTCGAGGAGCTACGGCTTCAACCGGGCTTGAGTCACACGCCTGTTTTTCAGGTGTCGTTCCAGTGGCAGAAGGATCCCAGGGACAGCGGCCTCGAGCTCGACGAATTTGAATTCAATGATGGCGTCAGCAGATTCGATCTGATGGTTGAGTTTACTGAGCGTCCGACACATCTCGACTGTCGGTTTCGGTTTAGCACGGACCTGTTCGACGACGACACGATTGCGCGTCTGGCGACTCATCTGAAGATTCTGTTGGAAGGAATCGTCAGCGATCCCAATCAAAAAATCTCTCTCTTACCTTTGCTTGCACCCTCCGAGCTCCGGCAAATCGTGGATGAATGGAATCGCACGGAAGCGGAGTACCGGACGGAGTGCCTGCATGAGTTGTTTGAAGAGCAGGTCGAGAGGACCCCCACAGCGGTGGCGGTAGAGTTTGAGGAGACTAAGCTAACGTACCGGGAGTTGAATGATCGCGCCAATCAATTAGCCCATTATCTAAGGACCGCGGGAGCAGGCGCCGATGTTTTGGTGGGTGTTTATATCGAGCGGTCCGCAGCGCTGGTTGTGGCGCTGCTGGGAATTTTAAAAGCCGGCGCCGCTTACCTGCCACTTGAGACAGAATATCCGGCAGAGCGTCTGCGCTTCATTCTTAACGACTCCGCGACTCCAATATTAATTACTCGGAAAAGTCTTAGCGACAAAATTGGGCAACTGGGAATAGATGCTCGACTCGTCTGTCTTGATGAGGAAGAGATCGCTGGCCAGAGTCGCGAGAACCTGGATGCTCCCGTGACGCCGGAAAATCTCGTCTACGCGATTTACACTTCGGGATCCACCGGGAACCCCAAAGGCACGCTCATCACACATCGCGGGTTGACGAATTATCTGACTTGGGCCATCCAATCGTATCCGGTGAAAGCAGGGAAAGGCGCTCCCGTACACTCTTCGATAGCGTTTGATTTGACCATCACAGGATTATTTACGCCCCTCCTGGTTGGTCGTACCGCGTATATTCTAAAAGAGAGTCAGGGCGTCGAATCGTTAATCTCTGCACTGAGAACCGGCCCAGGTTTTAGTCTGATAAAGATCACACCCGCTCATTTAGAACCATTAAGCCACGAATTAACGCGAGAAGAGGCTGCCCGCTGTGCTTCAGCTTTCATAATTGGTGGCGAAAATCTTACTGCGGACAGTATCAAATTTTGGCGGGATGCCGCGCCCGACACGCTACTCGTTAATGAGTATGGGCCAACTGAGACGGTCGTGGGCTGTTGTGTTTATACGGTCCGCAATGAAGATCAGTGGCGAGGGTCAATTCCGATTGGGCGGCCGATTGCAAACACACGACTGTATATACTCAATCCACATCTCCAACCTCAGCCAGTTGGCGTACCCGGAGAGTTATACATTGGCGGCCCGGGCCTGGCGCGTGGCTACCTGAACCGGCCGGACTTGACGGCCCAGGCGTTTGTGCCGGATCCGTTCAGTGCGAGTGGTGGTGAGCGGCTTTACCGGACAGGTGATCTGGCGCGCTACCAGGCGGATGGGAAGTTGGAGTATCTGGGACGAATTGATAACCAGGTGAAGGTGAGCGGATTCCGCATCGAGCTCGAAGAAATCGAAACGGTGCTGCGAGCCCATGACGCTGTAGAAAATGTCGCCGTTGTCGCAAGACAGGGAAAACTGCTGGCATACGTCGTTGTGACTCCCGAAGCTCGAACGGACGAGGCGAAACTCTGGAGCGAGTTGCGCGGCTTCATTAAAACGAAGCTGCCGGAGTACATGTCACCGGGAATTTTTGTCGCACTTGATTCGTTGCCGGTCACGCCTAACGGCAAGGTTGACCGTCGAGCCCTTCCGAGCATCGATGAATCGCGACCTGATTTAGAAGAGCCTTACCTCGCTCCACGGGATCAGATCGAAGAACGGTTGACGATGTTGTGGACGAACGTACTGGAACTGAAGTCAATCGGAGTTCGCGACAACTTTTTTGCGCTGGGCGGCAATTCGTTACTCGCCGCGCGTCTGTTTGCGCAGATTGCAAATAGCTTCGGCAAGCACCTTCCATTAGCAACACTCTTTCTGTCGCCTACGATCGAGCAACTGGCGAATTGTTTGCGCGACTCAGACACATCCAACACATGGTCGTCTCTCGTCGCCATTCAGCCGGAAGGTTCCAGGCCGCCACTCTTTTGCGTCCATGCCGCGGGCGCAAACGTCTTAATCTACCGGCCGCTTTCACGACATCTGGGCAATGATCAGCCCGTGTACGCGCTCCAGGCTCAGGGACTCGATGGGCGCACGCAGCCGCTTACGCGCGTCGAGGATATGGCCGCGCTCTATATTAAGGAGATGCGCGCCGTTCAGCCCGAGGGTCCGTATTTTTTGTTGGGCGCGTCATTTGGCGGCCTCGTAATCTATGAAATGGCCCAGCAGCTTCTCGCACAGAATCAGCAAGTGGCGCTGCTGGCGATGTTGAATACAAATTGTCCGGTTTACAGTTTTGCAAAAAGGATTCGTTGTCACGTGGGCCATCTGATGGAAAAAGGCCCGCGGGAATACGCGCAGGCAATCTGGGGGTCTGTTAATCGGAGATTGACCGGGCGAGTTTCTGAAACGAAGAATGAAACAACCAGCGCCCCCGATCCGGAGATTCAAAAAGTGCTGGCGAAGGATAGCGGAGTTGATAAATCACTGGTGCGTACAGTGCTGGCCATCATGGCGGCCTCAGAACAATATGTACCAGCGCACGGAATCTATTCTGGAAAGATCATGTTCTTCCTGGCCCGGGATGCGAAGCGTGACTTTGAGGACAATCGCCTCGCCTGGCGCAAGCTGGCTGCTGGTTTTGACGTACACGTTGTGCCGGGCGCGCACACATCAATGAGAGAGGAACCGCACGTCGCGGAACTCGCAGCGAAGCTAAGGCTTTGCCTCGATCAGATATTGTTGGATCGGGTCAGTAGCATCTCGCTACCGCGAGGTGGTACTGACCCGGTCCAAGTAAGCCCACTGAGTCAGAGGGAAAGTTCGGTTGACTGAAGATTAAAATGGCATTGACCACCGACAACTTAGAAGATCTATACCCGCTCTCTCCGATGCAGCAGGGGATGCTGTTCCACACGGTGTACGAGCGTGAATCAGGCACTTACTTCGAGCAATCAGTTTTTACGCTCGAGGGTGAGCTTGACGTGAATAGCTTTAAACGCGCGTGGCAGTTCGTAGTTGACAGGCATCCGATTCTCCGCAGCTCGTTCATGTGGGATCTCGAAAGGCCATTGCAGGTTGTTCATCGTGAAGTGGCGATTGACATTTCGGAGCAGGATTGGCGAAATCAGCTGCCTGATCTGGAGACGTACCTGGCCGAGGATCGCCGTCGCGGCTTTGACCTCCGCACTGCGCCACTAATCCGCCTTGCTCTTTTCCGCACCGCTGACACAACTTACAAATTCGTGTTCAGCCGTCATCACATTGTCCTCGATCGCTGGTCACGCTCGATTGTTCTGAAAGAGGTGTTTGAAGCTTACGGATCACTCACTACCGAAGTACGGCCACAGCTTGATCAGCCACGTCCATACGGCGATTACATTTCGTGGGTTTCCGATCAGCGTCTGGAAGATGCCGCGTCTTACTGGCGCGCCGCGCTTGCGGGTTTTACAGATCCGACTCCGATCGAGCAGAAGTCTGTCAACACCGCACAGCAGGGCAGAGATTTCGCTGATGAACGAATTCAACTTTCCGAACAAAGCACAACTCGGCTGAGCGAATTCGCGCGCGAGCACAAACTCACTCTGAGCACTCTCATGCAGGGCGCGTGGGCATTATTGTTAGGCACGTACGCACGTGAGGAGGATGTGCTCTTCGGTGTCACTGTTTCGGGTCGCTCAGCGCCGCTCAGTCGCATCGAGTCAATGGTGGGCCTATTCATAAACACGCTGCCACTCAGAGTAAAGCTGAATTCCGATAGCACGATCCTTAGCTGGTTACAGAGCCTGCAGGAACAACAGTTTGCACTTCAGCAGTACGAGTACTGTTCTTTACTGGATATTCAGAGTTGGGGAGAGGTTCCGCGCGGTACGCCGCTGTTTGACACCATCCTCGTGTTCGAGAATCTACCGGTCAACATCGGCTCCGCAACTGCAAACGGTAACCTGAAGGTCCAGAGCGATCGTAGTTATGGATCGGCGACTGGTTATCCGTTAACGCTGCTCGCGATGCCGGGACATCGCTTTGCTCTTCAGCTTGTGTACGACCGCGCGAGATTCGACGCTGAAACTGTTTCGAGGATGTTGACTCATCTTCAGACAGTCCTCGAGGGGCTAGTGGCTGATCCCGAACGCCGGCTCTCAGAGATCTCCGTGCTTCGTTCCGAACAGAAACAGCGGCTGTTGATTGATTGGAACCAGACCAGCACGGACTATGAAAAAAATGTCTGTGTCCAGCAATTGATTGAGCGACAAGCAGCATTAAGACCCGCAGCCATTGCCGCGACCTTTCAAGATCAAAAACTGACTTACGCAGAACTAAACGCCCGCGCAAATCAACTGGCAAGACATCTGCGCTCGCTCGGTGTTGGACCAGAGTCGCTGGTTGGGATCTGCCTTGAGAGATCTTTGGAAATGCTCACCGGCGTCCTCGGAATACTAAAGGCGGGCGGCGCGTATGTTCCTCTCGATCCGACGTTTCCGAAGGATCGATTGGCATTCATGATCGAGGATTCGGATCTTGCAGTTCTCCTAACGCAAGAGAGCTTGCTCGCGGAGCTTCCATCATCACGAGCAACGAAGGTTGTGCTGGACGCCGAGTGGGACCAGATAAGTCAGAACAGTGGGGAGAACCTCGTTGATGCTGTTACCGCAGACAATCTTGCCTACGTCATCTACACATCCGGATCGACTGGGAAGTCGAAGGGCGTGGAAGTTGGCCACCGAGCGCTAACGAACTTCCTGTTCTCAGTGCAGCGAGAACCGGGTATTGGTCCAGATGACGTCCTGCTTGCCGTAACGACGCTCTCATTCGATATTGCCGGACTCGAGTTGTATTTGCCGCTGATTAGTGGCGCTTGCGTTGCGATCGTGGAAAGTGAAGTTGCGGCCGACGGAATTCAACTGAAACAAAGAGTCTCGGGCGCTACGGTAATGCAGGCGACACCGGCAACGTGGCAAATGTTGATTAATGCCGGCTGGGAGGGCCAACCGGGTCTGAAGGTTCTTTGCGGAGGCGAAGCGCTCTCACGCGAACTCGCAAATGAGTTACTCGCAAGAGGTGTGACGCTTTGGAATATGTATGGGCCAACCGAGACTACGATTTGGTCGACCACGTGCAGGATCGAAGTAGATAACCCGATAACCATCGGCAGACCGCTGGCGAACACTCAGGTTTACCTGCTCGACGAAAACCAGAGACCGGTTCCGATTGGTGTAGCTGGAGAGTTACATATTGGCGGTGACGGACTGGCGCGTGGGTATCTGAATCGTCAGCAGCTCACCGCTGAGAAATTTATTCCAAATCCTTTCAGCGAAGAGCCCGATGCCAGGCTGTACAAAACGGGAGATCTAGCCCGTTATCTTGCAAACGGCGAAATCGAATATCTCGGACGCATCGACTATCAGGTGAAGATCCGTGGTTTCCGGATCGAGCTCGGCGAGATTGAATCTGTCTTACGCCAGCATGAGTCAGTGCGTGAAAGCGTTGTAGTCGCGCGCGAAGATCAGGAGGGCGAACGGCGCCTGGTGGCCTACGTGGTTCCTGCTGTTGGAATCAACGATGCTTCGCAGGTCGAGCAGGTCAGCCGCTGGCAAAACGTCTGGGATAGCACTTACAAACAAACCGCTGCAATAGATCCCGTCTTCAACATCGCAGGCTGGAACAGCAGCTATACGGGAGAACCGATTCCTTCCTCTCAGATGCGCGAGTGGGTGGACCAAACGGTTGAAAGAATACTGTCGTTGCGACCACGACGTGTTTGGGAGATTGGTAGTGGAACAGGCCTGCTGTTATTTCGCGTTGCGCCGCACTGTGACAGTTTCCACGGCACCGATATTACGAGAGCGTCGATAGAGTATCTGGAACGCCAGATTACGTCGGCTGAGTTTCGGAACGTCACGGTTTCCCAGCAGAGTGGCGACGACTTCTCGGGTATCGAGAGCGGAAGCATTGATACCGTGATCGTGAATTCAGTGGTCCAGTATTTTCCGAGTGTCGAATACCTTCTCGACGTTTTGAAGCGAGTCATCGCCATCGTAGAGCCGGGTGGGTCCGTGTTTTTGGGCGATCTGCGTAGTCTGCCGCTACTGCACGCATTTCACGCCGCAGCGCAATTGCAGAACGCTTCTTCATCGCTCGAATCAAAGACACTTTTGCAGCGAATTGAAGTGGAGGCGAAGCAGGAGCAGGAGCTGCTCGTGGATCCAGCATTTTTCATTTGGCTAAAGGAGCAGTTTCCGCAGATTAGTGACGTTGAGATTCAGCTAAAACGTGGTAGTTACCGGAACGAGCTGACGCAGTTCCGCTACGACGCAGTGCTTCATGTCGGAAAGGAAAAACCCGTACCGTTCGCTGGCCATCGATTTGATTGGCGCAACTTCGATCTTACGAAGCTACGCCGGTTCTTGAACGATGAGCAGCCGGAATATGTATTAGTCACGGGCGTTCCAAACGCACGTGTTGCAAGCGAGGTAAAAGCACTCGAACTTCTCCGCTCTGAGATTGGACCACACACCGTAGGCGAGTTGCGCGATGCTTTGCAGTCAGAAACTTCTGGTGCTGAAGAGCCTGAAGCATTCTGGGCGCTCGGCGAAGATTCCGGCTACCGTGTTGAAATCACCTGGTCTAACGAAGCCGGTAACTTCGATGTTCTGATCCGCAAGCCGCAAACTCCCCGCGTTGAAATACCACTGCAGCACAGCCGTAAAACCGAGTATGCAAATAACCCCGTGCGGGAAAGTAACTGGCGCAGTCTAGTGCCGGAGCTGAAGCGGCATTTGGAAGAGCGTCTGCCGGACTACATGGTTCCGGCAGTGTACGTGGAGTTGGATGAACTGCCATTGACGCCCAACGGCAAGGTAGATCGCCGCCGCTTGCCGGCCCCGCGCAGCGAGGCGCAACCACTGGACGAGTTTGTCGCGCCGCGCACGGATATGGAGGAGTTGTTGGCGGGAATCTGGGCGGAGGTGCTCAAGGTTCCGCGGGTGGGTGTCAACGATAACTTCTTCGAACTGGGTGGTCACTCGTTGCTGGCGGTGTCGATGATCTCACGCGTACGAGATGCTGTCGGCGTGCAGCTAAAGGTGCGTAGCTTGTTTGAAGCGCCGACGGTGGCGAGACTGGCGCGGACGCTCAGTGAAATACACGGCAACGCTTCCATTCCACCGATCACGCGCGTCGCACGAGATGGTTATCTGCCGCTTTCGTTTGCGCAGGAGCGGCTGTGGTTTCTGGACCAGTTGGAGCAGGAAAGCGCGTTCTACAACATCCCGGCGGCGTTTCGTGTCAGCGGCGCGCTGAACGTGGAGCACCTGGGTAGCGCTTTCGAAGCGCTGACGCTGAGACACGAGGTGTTGCGGACCACGTTCGCAGTTATTGACGAACAAGCGGTGCAGGTGATTTCGCCCGAGCCGGCCGTGACGTTCAGTGTGCTTGACTTGCGTGGTCTCGAGCGAGAGGCGCGCGAAGCTGAGATCCGGCGCCTGACGATCGAGGAAGTACAGCGTCCCTTCGATTTGCAAAGTGGACCGTTGCTGCGCGTGAAATTGGTGCAGTCAGGTGAAACGGAATATGTGCTGCTGCTGAACGCGCACCACATTGTTTACGACGGCTGGTCGCAGGGCATCCTGATCAGAGAGCTGACGACACTGTACGACGATTTTGCTTTCGCCAGACCAACGACGCTCGCCCGGCTGCCGGTTCAGTATGCTGATTACGCGCTCTGGCAGCGGCAGTGGTTGCAGAGTGAGGTATTAGAGAAACAGATTACGTACTGGAAACAGCAACTCGAGGGCATGCCGGCGGTACTCGAATTACCGAAGGACCGCCCGCGGCCTGCGGTGCAGACCTCTCGGGGTGGGCGCCGGTCAGCCAGGGTTCCCCAGGAGTTAACGAAAGCGCTCAATGAGCTGAGCCGGCGGCAGGGTGCGACTTTGTTTATGACGTTGCTGGCAGCGTTCGAAACGCTTTTGTATCGCTACTCGGGCCAGCCGGACTTTGCGGTGGGGACACCGGTGGCGGGCCGAACAGCGGCGGAAGTGGAAGGGCTGATCGGGTTCTTTGTGAACACGCTCGTCATGAGAGCGGAGCTATCGGGGCAACCGAGTTTTCTGGAGTTGCTGGGCAGAGTTCGCGAGACGGCGTTCGAGGCTTACGCGCATCAGGATCTGCCCTTCGAACGACTGGTCGATGCGATGCAGCCGGAACGCAGCCTGAGTTATACGCCGCTGTTTCAAGTGGCGCTGGTATTTCAGAACGCGCCGCGCGAGCAGTTTGATCTGAGTGGGCTGAAGTTTGAGCGGATTGCTGCCGAAAGCAGAACCGCGAAGTTTGATTTGACGCTGTTTGCCACGGAGCGAGCCGACAGCTTGAATCTGGCGGTGGAGTACAACACGGATCTTTTCGATGACGTGCGAATTGAGCGATTGCTCGAGCATTTGCAAACGCTGCTGGAGAGTATTGTCCGTGAGCCGGAAAAGCTGATTGCAGAGCTGGAGATTGTGCCTGCACAAGAGCGGGCGCAACTGTTGGTCGAATGGAACCGGACGGACAGTGAGTACCGGAGCGAGCAGTTACTTCATGAGTTGTTTGAAGCGCAGGCAGCGCGCAGCCCGGAGCAGGTGGCCGTAGTTTCTGGTGGTGCGGTGATGAGCTATGGGGAGTTGAACCGGAAAGCGAATCAGCTAGCCCATTATCTGAAGGCGCGAGGCGTGGGACCGGAAGTGCTGGTGGGAGTTTGTGTCGAGCGTTCGCTGAAGATGGTGGTGGGGTTGCTGGGGATCTTGAAGGCTGGTGGCGCTTATGTGCCGCTGGACCCTGCTTATCCGGCGGAACGAGTGGCGTTCATGCTGGAAGATAGCAACGCGCGGGTGGTGCTGACTGAAGAAAAGCTGCTGCCGTTGTTGGGAGCGAGCGAGTGCATCTGTCTGGATCGAGATTGGGAGCAGATTGCGCAGGAGCAGGAAGAGAATCTTGAGACACAAGCAGCCGGAGAGAATCTGGCGTATGTGATTTACACGTCGGGATCGACAGGACGGCCGAAGGGAGTAGGGATTGCGCATCGCAGCACGGCGGCGTTGCTGGCGTGGGCCAGGACAGAATATTCACCAACAGAGTTGAGTGGTGTGTTGTTCTCGACCTCGATCTGTTTTGACCTGTCAGTGTTTGAGCTGTTTGTGCCGCTGAGTTACGGCGGCAAGGTGGTGGTGGTCAAGGACGTGATGCAGTTGCTGGAGCTGGATGCAAAGGCAGAAGTGAAACTGGTCAATACGGTGCCGTCGGCGATGGCGGAGTTAGTGCGGCTGAAGGGACTGCCGCAAACAGTACGGACTACTAATCTGGCTGGTGAACCACTGGCCGCGAGCTTAGTTGACGAGTTGTACAAGACCGGGCACGTGCAGCGAGTGGTAGATCTGTATGGCCCATCGGAAGACACGACATACTCGACGTTTGCAGAGCGAGTGCCTGGGGGACCAGCGACGATCGGCAGGCCGATCGCGAACAGCCGCGTGTATCTGCTTGATGGAAAACTGCAACCGGTGCCAATGGGCGTAGCTGGCGAGTTATATCTTGGCGGGGCGGGTTTGGCGCGCGGATACCTGAACCGGCCGGAGTTAACGGCACTCGTGTTTGTGCCGGATCCGTTCAGCGCGAGCGGCGGTGAGCGTCTATATCGAACTGGAGATCTGGCGCGCTACCGAACGAACGGGAAACTGGAGTATCTGGGCCGCATTGATAACCAAGTGAAGGTGCGTGGCTTCCGCATCGAGCTCGGCGAAATCGAGACTGTTATCAAAAAACATCCACAAGTGTCTGAAGCCCTTGTCGTCGTCCGCGAGGATGAACCAGGTGACAAACGTCTCGTTGCCTACGTCGTTCCGGATCCAAATGCCTTGCATGCCGATTCGAAACATCTGAAGCGGCATCTGGAAGAACATCTGCCCGACTACATGGTTCCAGCAGTGTACGTGGAGCTGGATGAACTGCCATTGACGCCCAACGGCAAGGTAGATCGCCGCCGCTTGCCGGCCCCGCGCAGCGAGGCGCAAACCCTGGACGAGTTCGTTGCGCCACGCACGGATATGGAGGAGTTGTTGGCAGGAATCTGGGCGGAGGTGCTCAAGGTTCCGCGCGTGGGCGTCAACGACAACTTCTTTGAACTGGGTGGCCACTCGTTGCTGGCGGTGTCGATGATCTCACGCGTACGAGATGCTGTCGGCGTGCAGCTAAAGGTGCGTAGCTTGTTTGAAGCGCCGACGGTGGCGAGACTGGCGCGGACGCTCAGTGAAATACACGGCAACGCCGCAATCCCACCGATCACGCGCGTCGCACGAGATGGTTATCTGCCGCTTTCGTTTGCGCAGGAGCGGCTGTGGTTTCTGGATCAGTTGGAGCAGGAGAGCGCGTTCTACAACATCCCGGCGGCGTTTCGTGTTAGCGGCGCGCTGAACGTGGAGCACCTGCGTAGCGCTTTCGAAGCGCTGACGCTGAGACACGAGGTGTTGCGGACCACGTTCGCAGTGGTTGACGAACAAGCGGTGCAGGTGATTTCGCCCGAGCCGGCCGTGACGTTTAGTGTGCTTGACTTGCGTGGTCTCGAGCGAGAGGCGCGCGAAGCTGAGATACGGCGCCTGACGACCGAGGAAGTACAGCGTCCCTTCGACTTGCAAACGGGACCGTTGCTGCGGGTGAAGTTGGTGCAATCAGGTGAAACGGAATATGTGCTGCTGCTGAACGCGCACCACATTGTTTACGACGGCTGGTCGCAGGGAATCTTAATCAGAGAGCTGACGACACTGTACGACGATCTGGCGTTTGGAAGACCGTCGGCGCTGGCGCGGCTGCCGGTTCAGTATGCTGATTACGCGATCTGGCAGCGGCAGTGGTTGCAGAGTGAGGTATTAGAGAAACAGATTACGTACTGGAAACAGCAACTCGAGGGCATGCCGGCGGTACTCGAATTACCGAAGGACCGCCCGCGGCCTGCGGTGCAGAC
>Ga0207650_10000282_pt1 | contig 52392 bp, 25 predicted proteins | sample KBSS63metaG_FD_184325 | JGI IMG/M metagenome (GOLD analysis project Ga0207650, IMG submission 184325) | Switchgrass rhizosphere microbial communities from Kellogg Biological Station, Michigan, USA - KBS S6-3 metaG (SPAdes) (version 2) | ecosystem: Host-associated > Plants > Roots > Rhizosphere...
CCACTTGCTGTGCATAGAGGTCGACGCCCAGGCGCCCGAGGCAAATCAGATCCAATTGACGCCCACTGGCAAAACGAGTCTGGCCCATGCTGGCTCCTGTTATTTTTATCAGCCTGCGTTTTGCCGCCGTGGCGACGGCAAACGCTCTTGGTGGGAGCAGACTAGAACGTCCTGCGGCGCCAATCAATATTTATTCCATATATTTTTTCATTGGAATATTTTTTCCATTAAGCTTGTACAAGAGCATGCAAGCGGCAGTGCATCGTTTCAGCAGGCCATGGCCGCCGTGATGCCGAGGTATTTTTTTGCGCCTACCCTGTAGACTTGCGCCACCCATCAGCGCATCAGAAGAACACGCCAGAAGGATTGCCCATGTCCCGCACCGATCCCGAGACCACCCTGGAAGACTCTATCGCCAGCCCTCCGATCAATGCCGAGCGCCTGTTGCAGCTGATCACCGACGAATACGAGAGCCTGCCGCGCCAACTCAAGCGCATCGCCAGCTACATGAGCCAGCAGAGCGACCGGATCATGGTCGACCGCATCAGCGACATCGCCCGTGAGTGCGAAGTGCACCCGTCGGCCATCGTGCGCTTCTCCCAGCGCTTCGGTTTCAGTGGGTTCAGTGAGATGCAGGCGCTGTTTCGCGAGGCCTACACCCACAAGACCACACCGGTGCAGAACTACCAGCAGCGCATCCGCAGCATGATCGCCAACAAGTCGCAGAAAGCCAGCGGCGGCGACCTGGCGCGCGAGTGTGTCAACGCCACCCTGTCCGGAATCGAGCGCCTGGGGCTGGAACTCGATGACGTGGCCTTCGACAAGGCCGTGGACCTGGTGGTCAACGCCGACAACATCTACGTGGTTGGCGTGCGCCGCTCCTTTGCGGTGGCTGATTACCTGGTCTACAACCTGCAGCACACCAACAAGCGCATCCATCTGATCTCGGGCCTGGGCGGCAGCTACCGCGAGCAGATGCGCAGCGTGCGCGCCAATGACCTGGTGATCGCCATCAGTTTCACGCCCTACGGCAAAGAGACCCAGCACTGCCTGCGCATCGCCCAGCACCACCAGGCCAAGACGCTGATCATCACCGACAGCAACCTGTCGCCCCTGGCCAAGCGCGCGAACGCGGTGCTGTTGGTCAATGAAGGTTCGTCGTTTGCCTTCCGCTCGTTGAGCGCCACCCTGTGCCTGTGCCAGGCGCTGTTTATTGCGGTGGCGTACCGGTTGGAGTTGAAAGTGGACGAGATCCACGAGCAGGTTGGGTTTGATGACTGACCTGCTGCCCCACCTTGTGATCAGTAAATAGCTGCCAGCGCGCGGCCGTGGTGACAAGTTGGCTGGCGCTACACACCACCCAATGTGGGAGCGGGCTTGCCCGCGAAAGCGTTGTGTCAGTCAACTCATGAGTCACTGATACACCGCATTCCCGAGCAAGCCCGCCCCCACAGTTTTTTACCGAGTAAGACGTGCTATCAGTGCACGAATATCGCGATCAGGATGATGATCGGGATTGGGATACCGAGGAACCACAGAAGTAATGAGCGCATGATGTTCTCCTTGAATTAACGTACGAAGTGTTCGGTTTCGACATACACCACGGCATCGCGACGGCGACCGCCGAAGGTGGCTGCGAAGCTGGCGAAGAATGCACCGATCAACAGCGCGATAAAGGTCCACAGCGAGGTATACGCAGCGACTTTGGCGGCCGTGTCAGCGGCTTGCTTGGCTTTGAGCTTGGCATCTTCAACGGCTTTACGGGCATCGCCGTAGACCTTGTCGATTCGCGCCTCGGCATCCGCCTGGCTGAGGTTGGTGCGTTGGCTGATCAGTTGGGCCAGGTAGGCACGATCTTCGGCGGCAAGCTGGCCGTCGTTGCTCAGGGTGCGAGTGAAGATGCGTGCAACCACGCCGTGGGCCGCGTCTTCACTGACGGCAACCGGGCGATCATCGCGGAACAGGCTGTCAACGTAGTAATCGAAGTCGCCGCCGTTGACGCCCTTGGCGGCACTGCCGGCCGCTTGGGTGATACCACTGGCCGCGCCCGCTGCAACGCTCGCGCCGGCTTTGACGCCACCGCTGACGACACTGCTGACCGAACCCACCACCAGCATCGCCGTGATCAGTGTGGCAACAGCCCAGGCCAGGAAGCCGTGGGCGGTGTCGCGAAAGTACACCTCATCGCCGTGCATATTGGCCCACTTCACGCGCAACCGACCGGCGATATAACCGCCCAGCCCGGACGCGACGATCTGCGTGAACGCCAGCCAGACAATCGTGGAAATGCCAAGCCCCTTGGCACTGATACCGCTGTCGGCCCACGGCGACACCGCCGAAAAGCCCAGGCCGAAGCCCAGCAGTACCAGGATCAGCGACAACGCAGCCGCGGCAGCGGCCCCGGCAAAGATCGCCCCCCAGGAAACCCCGGAGAGCGCGCTCGACTCTTGCAGCGTGGATGAGGATGTGATCATTGTTGTTTTGCTCCAAGGCAGAAAAATAGTGTTACAAGTCTCAAAAGGGACAGTGCAGTCACCATGCCAGTCGCGATTAAATTTAAAATCTTTATAGATCAATAGCTTAAGTATTTTGAACTTACCAAAACCGTGCAAGTTGCAAGAATCGATCGTTTAAGGCGGGCGTTATGCATTCCATGCACTGAGCGGTGATGAAATCTGTGTCAGTTTTGCCAAGATGAAGTTTTATTTAGGAAGCGTTCAGGCATTTCTTGGCAAAATGTGTCCACTTCTAGTGTCAATCGCTCACCAGGTAATCCTATGACCCGTATTTTGACCATCGAGGATGACGCCGTAACAGCCCGCGAGATCGTCGCCGAGCTGAGTAGCCATGGACTGGATGTAGACTGGGTAGACAACGGTCGCGAGGGCCTGGTCCGCGCAGTGAGTGGGGATTACGACCTGATCACCCTCGATCGCATGCTGCCGGAACTCGATGGCCTGGCTATCGTCACGACCCTGCGTACCATTGGTGTATCAACACCGATCCTGATGATCAGTGCCCTCTCCGATGTTGACGAACGCGTGCGCGGCCTGCGGGCCGGGGGTGATGATTACCTCACCAAGCCGTTCGCCTCGGATGAAATGGCCGCCCGTGTCGAAGTGCTGCTGCGACGCAAAAGCACGGTCAAGGAATTCGAAACCGCCCTGCGCGTGGCCGACCTGGAACTGAACCTGATCAGCCGCGAAGCCAGCCGCGCCGACCAGCCCCTGAGCCTGTTGCCCACCGAATACAAACTGCTCGAGTTCCTGATGCGCAACACCGGACAGATCCTGTCGCGGATGATGATTTTCGAGGAAGTCTGGGGCTATCACTTCGACCCAGGTACCAACCTCATCGACGTGCACATCGGTCGCCTGCGCAAAAAGATCGACCCACCGGGTCTCACGCCGCTGATCCGCACGGTACGAGGTTCCGGTTATGTCATTGCTGAACCCCTCTAAAGGCTGGCGCTCCTCCAGCAGCCGTTTACTGGCGCTGTACAGTTCGTTGTTCGTGGCCTGGAGCTGCATCCTGATGGGGGTGTTGTATTACGAGGTTTCCGGGTACCTGGGCGACCTGTCGCGCCATTCCCTGCTGCAGCGCCAGCACTTGTTCCAGCGTTTTGACGGCGAAGAACTGGTGGAAGCCCTGACCACCAGCATGACCTTCGACATGAAGGGCGTGGACGCCTACGGCCTGTTCGACGAGCAGTTCCGGCCCTTGAACGGGCCGATCCGCGCGATGCCGCCGGACCTGCCCCTGGACGGCAAGATTCACGCCCTGGCCAATTGCGTCGACTCCGACGACCCCAAACTGCCCAAGGACAGCTGCGACGCCGTGGCCACCCACACCGACGACGGCCGCTGGCTGGTGCTGGTGCGTGCCAACGGTTCGTTGTTTGGCGTGACCCGCATCATCTGGCATGCGCTGTTGTGGGCGCTGTCGCTGACGATCATCCCCGGTGCCGCCGGCTGGCACTTGCTGCGCCGCCGTCCGTTGCGGCGCATTCGCGGCATCCAGGCCAGCGCCGAAGCCATCGTCGCCGGTGACCTCACCCACCGCCTGCCGCTGTCCGATCGGCGTGACGAACTGGACATGCTTGCCGCCATCGTCAACGCCATGCTCGACCGCATCGAGAAGCTGATGAACGAGGTCAAGGGTGTGTGCGACAACATCGCCCACGACCTGCGCACCCCGCTCACGCGCCTGCGTGCGCAGCTGTATCGCATCAAACAGGAGGCTGAGGCGGAGTCGGACTATGCGGTGAAGCTGGACGACGCGATTGCCGAAACCGACACCCTGATGGCGCGGTTTCGCGGGCTGTTGCGGATCTCCGAACTGGAAGACCACCAGCGGCGCTCAGGTTTCCTGGTCATGGACCCGTTACCGCTGCTGCGCGAACTGCATGACTTCTACCTGCCCCTGGCCGAAGAAGGCGAACTGCAACTGAAGCTGGAAATCCCGGAGTCCCTGCCGTGGATCACCGGCGACCGCGCCCTCTTGTTCGAAGCCCTGGCCAACCTGCTGAGCAACTCGATCAAGTTCTCCCCTCCGGGCGGCGAAGTGATGCTGCGCGGGGTCAATGATGCCGGCAGTACACGCATTGAAGTGCATGACTCGGGGCCGGGTATACCCGCGGCGGAGCGTGACGCGGTGTTCCAGCGTTTCTATCGCGTGGATGAAAGCGACCAGCAAGGCGGGTTCGGGCTGGGCTTGTCGATTGTGGCGGCGATCATCAACTTGCATGGGTTCAAGTTGGAAGTGGGTACGAGCGCGCAAGGGGGCGCGCGCCTGATTCTGGAGTGCCGCCAACAGTTGATGCCTGAAGCCTGATCCATCAGGCAGTGAGGTCCACAGGTGGGAGGGGGCTTGCTCCCTCCCACATTTGAGCTGCTTTGATTGTTGGATCAGCGCTCGAGCCAATATCGATCACCCAACCTGGGTCTACTGGTGAAGCCAGCCAAGGCAAAAATCCATCTGACTCAACAGTGATCAATAGGTGGGAGGGGGCTTGCCCCCGATGGCGGTGGTTCAGACAGATATGAATTGACTGACACACCGCTATCGGGAGCAAGTCGAATCGTCGCACCGCCCCTCCCACATTGTTTTGCTGAGCCTGAAGGATGGAATCAGGCCGGGAAGTTGGCCCGCAACGCCTCCAACCCACCGCTGTAGACACCGGCAAACAACTCCTCCACCGCCGAATCCGTAGTCCCCACCGCCGGGGTGAACACACCGGACCAGGTGACTTTCGCCGACGTCTCACTCAGCGCTTCAACCTGCAACGTCGCCAGGTACGCACTCACCGGAAACGGCGACTGCTCGATGGTGTAGCTGTAAGTACGCCCCACGTTATCGAACGTCTGCAAACGCTCGACCACCACGCCGCCATCGGCGGTTTCCAGATGCCGCACACGGCCGCCATCGCTGGGCTCGCTCTTGACGATAAACGGCAGCCAGTCCGGCAGGCTGTTGAAGCCGCCGACCAATTGCCAGACCTGATCGGCCGAAACCGGAACTTCAATGACCGAAGACGCTGTTGCCACGATTAATACTCCCTAAAATGAAAAACAATTCAGATTGCCATGCTGTCGACAACACCACCGTCGACCCGCAACGCGGCACCGGTGGTGGCAGAAGACAGGGGTGAAGCAATGTAAGCCACCAAGTTGGCGACTTCATCCACATTCGCCGCCCGCTGGATGATCGACGTCGGCCGCGCATGACGCACGAAGACATCCGCCTCGTCCCGCGCACTGCGCCCGGATTTCTGGGTCGCGTCCTTGAGCATCTGCTCCAGGCCATCGGTGAAGGTCGGGCCCGGCAGCACGGCGTTGACCGTCACACCCGTCCCTGCGAGGCGCTTGGCCAAGCCATGGGACACCGCCAGGTTGGCGCTTTTGGTCACGCCATAATTGATCATGTCCGCCGGCGTCGCCACACCGGATTCCGACGACACGAAGATCACCCGCCCCCAGCCTTGCTCGACCATGCCCGGCACGTAATGGCGCGCCAGGCGTACGCCGGAGATCACGTTGACCTCGTAGAAGCGCGTCCACTCACTGTCCGGCGCCTCAAAGAAATCCACATCGTTGAAGATGCCCAGGTTGTTGACCAGGATGTCGGCACGCGGTTCGGCGGCGAACAGTTTTTCTGCGCCTTCGACCGTGCCGAGGTCCGCCACCCACCCGCGCAGGTCCGCGCCTGGCACGGCCTGACGGATGCTCGCCAATGCATCATCCACCTTGCCGGCGTCACGTCCGATCACCACCACCGTGGCGCCGGACTGTGCCAGCGCGAGGCTGATACCCAGGCCGATACCGGCGGTGCTGCCGCTGACGATGGCCACTTTACCGCTTACATCAATTTTCATCGGTTGAACTCCTGAAGTTATCGCGGCAGTGGTGCACGGTCCGAAATCAATCGGGCATCGCGCAGGGCCTGCCAGAAGGCTGCCGGGATTTTCTCTGACAACGCCACGACGTCTTCGGCAATCCGCCCCGGACGACTGGCGCCTGGAATCACCGCCGCCACGGCCAGGTGCGCCAGGGAGAATTGCAGGGCCGCAGCTTTCACGCTCACGCCAAACGCTTGGGCAATTGCCTTGATCTGCTCGACCTTTTGGATGATCGCCGGGCTGGCCTGCTGGTATTCGAAATGCTCACCACCGGCGAGAATGCCGGAGCTGTAGGGGCCACCGACGACGATCTCGACGTGCTGCGCCAGGGCCGCGTCCATCAGGCGTTGCAGGGCGCGATCGTGGTCCAACAGAGTGTAGCGGCCGGCCAGCAAAAAGCCGTCGGGTTGCGCTTCGGTCAGGTCCAGGGTCAGTTCGCAGGGCTCGACGCGGTTCACACCCAGGCCCCAGGCCTTGATCACACCCTCTTCGCGCAGCCGGGTGAGGACTTTGAACGCGCCGGTGCGGGCTTGGTTGAAGTATTCCAGCCACTGGTCGCCGTAGAAGTCTTGGGCGATATCATGGATCCACACGATGTCCAGGCGATCGGTCTGCAGGCGTTCCAGGCTGTCTTCAATCGAGCGCATCGTTGCATCGGCGCTGTAGTCGTTGACCATCTTGTTCGGGCGACCGTGTTCGAACACGCCGCTTTTTTCGCCAAGGTCACGGGGGCTTTCTTCGACTTCATCAAGAATCACCCGGCCGACTTTGGTGCTGAGCACGAAGTCATCGCGGTTGTACTGCGACAGCGCCTGGCCCAGACGCAATTCGGAAAGGCCCGAGCCATAGAACGGCGCGGTGTCGAAGTAGCGCACGCCGGCGTTCCAGACGGCCTCGACAGTGGCCTGGGCTTCTGCTTCGGGGATGGCGCGGAACATATTGCCCAGCGGTGCGGTGCCGAAGCCCAGAACGCCGGGCAGTGTGTCTTTCAAACTCATGGTGGGATCCTCAATCGGTTCGTGGTCGCGGTGACCGTTGAGCAGAGGCTAGATTGCCTAGGTCGGACCGTCCAAGACATACTGCGACCAACTTGAGTCGCTACAGGTCTTAAAGAAAAGGTCCAACATGATCGATCTCCGTCAACTGCGCTATTTCGAAGTGGTCGCTGAAGAAGAACACGTCGGCCGCGCCGCCGAGCGCTTGCACATCTCCCAATCGCCGCTGAGCCGGCAGATCGCCCAGCTCGAAGAGCGCCTGGGCCTGACCCTGTTCGAACGCAGCCAGCAACGCATCCGCCTGACCCGTGACGGCCAGACCTTCCTGGCGGAAACCAAGGCGCTGCTGACCCACGCCAATCGCCTGGAGTCCCTGGGCAAGCGCCTGGGCCGCGGTGAAGAAGGCGGCCTGTGCATCGGCTATATCGAAAACGCCATGCACGCCGGCGTACTGCCCAACGCCTTGCGCGTCCTGAGGGATGACCGGCCCACCGTGCATATCAAGCTGTACAACCAGCCCTCCCTCGAACAACTCGAAGGCCTGCGCCAACGCAGCCTGGACATTGCCCTGGTCGGCGAACCACCCGCCGCCGATGACCCGGACCTGACCGCGCTGCAGGTGCTCGACGACCCCATGCTGCTGGCATTGCCCGAGCATCATCCATTGGCCCGCCAAAACGCGCTGTTGCCGCAACACCTGGCCGACCAGGAATGGATCGGGGTGCAGCGCAAACCCGGCGCCAACCCCGCCGACGACTTCGTCGCCGCCTGCATCCGCGCCGGTTTCACCCCGCAGATTCCCATGGAGGCCGGTGAGCCGTTTACCGCCTTGGGGCTGGTCGCTTCGGGGCTGGGCGTGGCGATGGTGCAAAAAGGCCTGAGCCGCAATGCACCACCGGGCGTGGTGTTGCGGGAGTTGCCGTGGATGACCTACACCACGCCGCTGTGGGCGGCGTGGCATCGGATAAACCTCCGGCCGTTGGTAGAAACCTTCCGAAAGGTACTCACCGCTCCCCAAGACTGATGGGATACAAAATGTGGGAGGGGGCTTGCTTCCTCCCACATTGGATTGTGACTAGAGCCATTCCCGCAACCGATACCACATCATCCCCAGCGCCAACAGCGGCGAACGCAGCGCCTTGCCGCCGGGGAACGTCATGTGCGGCACTTGGCTGAACATATCCAGGCCCTGGCTGTGACCGGCATGGATACCCTCGGCCAGCAGCCTTGCACACCAGTGCGTCACGTTCAGCCCATGCCCCGAATACCCCTGGGCATAAAACACATTCGGGTACTGCTTCAGCCGCCCCACCTGCGGAAAACGGTTGGCCGTGATGCCGATCTTGCCGCCCCACTGAAACTCAATGGCGGTCTGGGCCAATTGCGGGAAGACCTTGAGCATTTTCGGCTGCATATAGGCGGCGATGTCCGCTGGGTCGCGTCCGGAGTAATGGCAGGCGCCGCCGAACAACAGGCGTCGGTCGGCGGACAGTCGGTAGTAGTCCAGGCCGACTTTCTGGTCGCACAGCGCGAAGTTTTGCGGGATCAACGGGGTGGCGATGTCCTCCGATAACGGCTCGGTGGCGATGATGTAGCTGCCGGCCGGAAGCACCTTGCCGCTCAAACGGGGCTCCAGTTCCTCCAGGTGCGCATTGCACGCCAGCACCAGGCTGGCCGCGCGCACGGTGCCACCGGCGCAGCGCACCTGCACGGTGTCGCCGTGGAGCAGTTCCAGCACTTCGGTGTGCTCGAAAATCCGCACGCCGAGGGACTCGGCCAGCCGTGCTTCACCCAATACCAGGTTCAGCGGATGCAAATGCCCGGAGCCCATGTCCACCAGGCCACCGGCATACACTGTCGAGCCCACCACCTGTTGCATGTCCTGTGGGCCGACCAGGCGGGTTTCATGCACGTACCCCAGGTTGGCCAGGTGTGCCTGCTCGGCCTTGAACGCGGCGAATTGTGCCGGCGTATTGGCCAATTCACAAAAGCCCCAGCGCAGGTCGCAGTCGATGCTGTGCTCGCGAATGCGCTCGCCCACCAGCGCCACCGACTCAATCCCGGCGCGTTCCAGGTAACGCACGCCCTCCTCGCCCACATGCTTGGCGAACCCCGACACATCATGGCCGATGCCGCGAATCAACTGCCCGCCATTGCGCCCGCTGGCGCCCCAGCCGATGCGCCGGGCTTCCAACAGGACTACCGAGAGCCCACGCTGGGCCAGTTCGATGGCGGTATTGACGCCGGTGAACCCGCCGCCGATCACGCACACGTCAGCGGTCAGGTCGGTGCCCAGGGCCGGACGCTCCGCCAGGGCGTTGGCCGTGGCTCGGTAGTAGGAGTGGGCGTGGTCAGTTGACTGGATCATTTATTGGTCTTCACTTTGCTCCACGCGCGGGTCATCAGGCGCATGGTCGCCGGGGTGGGCGTGGTGGAAATGTAGAGTTTGTCGAGCACGGCCTGTGGCGGGTACACCTCGGGGTTGTTTACCAGTTCCGGGGCCATGAAGGCCTTGGCGGCCGGGTTGGCATTGGCATAGCCCACCGAGGCGCTGACCTTGGCGATCACTTCAGGGTCGAGCAGGTAGTTGATGAACGCGTGGGCTTCTTTCGGGTTACTCGCGTCGGCGGGAATCGCCAACAGGTCGAACCACAGGTTGGAGCCTTCCTTGGGAATCGAATAGGCAATGTTCACGCCGTTCTTGGCTTCCTTGGCGCGGTTGGCGGCTTGGAACACGTCGCCGGAATAACCGAAGGCCACGCAGATATCGCCGTTGGCCAAGTCCGAGATGTACTTGGAGGAATGGAAATAGGTGATGTACGGCCGCAGCGTCAGCAGCTTGGCTTCGGCCTGCTTGTAGTCCTCGGGATTCTCACTGCGCGGGTCCTTGCCCAGGTAGTTGAGGATGGCCGGGAACAGCTCGTCCGCCGAATCGAGGAAGGCCACGCCGCACTGGTTGAGCTTCTTGATGTTCTCGGGCTCGAACAGCACCGCCCACGAATCGATACGGTCGACGCCGAGCACCTGCTTGACCTTGTCGACGTTGTAACCGATGCCATTGGTGCCCCACAGGTACGGCACCGAGTGTGCGTTACCGGGGTCGTTTTTCTCCAGCAGCGCGAGCAGCTTGGGGTCGAGGTTCTTGAAGTTGGGCAGTTGCGCACGGTCGAGCTTGAGGAACGCACCGGCCTTGACCTGTCGCGCCAGGAAGTGGTTGGACGGCACCACCACGTCATAGCCGGTGCGCCCGGCCAGCAACTTGCCCTCCAGGGTTTCGTTGGAGTCGAATACGTCGTAGACCGGCTGGATCCCGGTCTTGGCCTGGAAATCGGCCAGGGTGGTCTCGCCGATGTAGTCGGTCCAGTTGTAGATGCTCACCGTCGGTGCCGCCTGGCTGGTGCTGCTGAATGCCGCCACCAGTGCCAGCGGGAGAAGCTGTTTCACAAGACGCATATCGACACCCCTTTATTGGTTGTTAGACGCTCAACAGCACGACCCCACACGCCCAGGCACTGCTTGAGCCTGTCGCAGTCCATGGCTGGGGGACTGGCGTCGGCTTGTACACCTGGCGCATTGAGGTCTATCTTGAGGCCGCTGCCCGTCGGCATCTATCCACTTTGCACGCGCCACAACGCACCATTAGAGTGCGCCCAGGGTATCCCATGACACAGTCGACAGCGTTGCGCGTACAGGCCTTCACCACCGGTGATGTGGCCGCTCAATGCGGTGCGACACCCGGCTGGGTGCAGCAGTACCAGCAGATGTCCCCAGGGCATTTCGCCGGGCAGATCCGCTACCTCGACCTGCAAGGCGTGCAGGTGTACGAAGAGCGCATGAACACCCGCGTGGAGCAGCATTTCAACGCGCCGTCAGGGTCGTTGGCGTTCTGCTTCGACGGCAGCGACAACGCGCTGTACGTGCTCAATGGCGAAAGCCGCAACACCTGGATCACGCCGGAAAACTACCGCGAAGTGGCGGTGGTGTTCGGGCCGCAATTTGTGCAGCGTCATGGGCTGGATGTGGCAACACTCGAAGGCTTGTTCATGGCCCCGCTGACGTGCCAACAGAACGCGCTGTTCAGCCGTTGGTTAAGTAGCACGCTGACACGCTTGCCCACGGTCACCGATCCCGCCCCCCTCACCCAACAGCTGCTGGACGATTGCCTGTTCATCCTCGACAACGCCTGCGTCTGCCTGGACCGCCACGCGTTGCAGCGGCGCAGCGACGAACGCCAGTTGATGGCGCGCATTGGCGAATGGGCGGCAGACGTTCCGGACGAAACCGTCAACCTGCTGGAACTGGCCCGGATTGCCGGCGTGCCGTTGCGACAGTTGCAGCAGGGCTTCAAGACCTACACCGGCATGAGCCCGGCGCAGTGGTTGCGGCTGCGACGGTTGAATGGGGCGCGACGGGAGTTATTGAACTCACCCGGCACCACGGTGGCGGAGGTGGCGATGAATTGGTCGTTCTGGCATTTGGGGCGGTTTTCCAACAGTTATCGCGCGCTGTTCAAGGAATTGCCCAGTGAAACGTTGAAACATCGCCACTAACGGAGAAACCTTCTCAATACCTTGTAAAACCTGGCCGATATGCCTAGCTTATGCGCCCCCCGCCCTGCGCTTTAAGGCCTTGCCCCCATGGTTTCGCGTTTTCGTCCCGTCGTCACCTCACGTTTCGCCCTCGGCCTGCTGCTCAGTGGCAGCATCGGTAACAGCCTGGCGGCTGAAATTGAGCTGCCGGCGGTGAAGGTCCAAGGCCAGGACACGTCAGGCTACCGCGGTGAAACCGCCTCGGTCGGCAGCTTCGATGACGCGCCGCTGCTGGACACCCCGGCCTCGATCACCGTGATCAACGCCGCGCTGATCAAGGACCAGCAAGCGCGCCTGCTCAGTGAAGTGCTGCGTAACGATGCCTCGGTGGGCGACAGCTATGCGCCCATCGGCTATTACGAAAACTTTGTGGTGCGCGGCTTCTCGCTGAACGCGGCCAGCAGCTACAAGATCAATGGGCGCACCATCACCGGCGAGCAGAACGTTGCCCTGGAAAACAAGCAGCAGGTCGAAGTGCTCAAGGGCCTGGCGGGCCTGCAAAGCGGCATCTCCGAGCCCAGCGGCGTGATCAACTACGTGACCAAGCGCCCGGAAGATGTGCGCTCGGTGACCGTGTCCACCGACGATCGCGGCAGCGGCTATGTCGCCACCGACGTCGGCGGCTGGTTCGGCAGCGAGCAGCAGTTCGGCCTGCGCGCCAACGTCGCCCATGAAGACCTCAATTCCTATGTGGAACACGCCAACGGCCAGCGCGATTTTGTGGCCCTGGCGTTCGACTGGAACATCAGCCCGGACGCCCTGCTGCAACTGGACGCGGAGTACCAGGACAAGCAACAGCGCTCGGTGCCGGGTTACCAATTGCTGGGCGGCACGGAGGTGCCACACGGCGCCTCGCCAAAGAAACTGCTGGGGCACCAGACCGGCTCCAAACAGGTGGGGATCGACTCGCTGAACCTCACTGGAAAGTTCGAGTACCGCTTCAGCGATCAGTGGAAAGGCAGCCTCAGCGCGGCCCGCAGCAAGGTGGTGATCGACGATTACAGTTCGTTTGCCTGGGGTTGCTATGGGTCGACCCGTTGCACGTCAAGCGTACCGAACTACTTCAGCCCCGAAGGCAATTACGACGTCTATGACTACCGCAGCCCGGACGACACCCGCCGCGACGATGAGGTGCAGGCCGCGCTGACCGGGCTGTTCGACACCGCCGGCCTCGGCCATGAGCTGACGTTCGGCACCAGTGCGTTCCGCCGGGTGATCGACAAGCGAAAATCGGTTAACGAACTGATCGGCACCACCAACATCGACGTGGACGCGCCCTCGTTCACACCGACCGACAAACCCCTCAACGCCAGCCATCGCACCCTCGACAGCCGCCAGTACGGCCTGTTCGTCACCGACCGCATCCGCTTCAACGAGCAATGGCAGACGATCCTCGGCGGCCGCGAAGTGCGTCTGGACGAAAAGGCCTTCGACGGTGTCACTGGCAGCCAGGCGCGCCACACCCAGCAATACGTGTTCCTGCCGCAGGCATCGTTGATCTACAAACCGGTCGAGAGCATTTCGCTCTATACGAGCTACAGCAAAGGCCTGTCCCTGGGCGGTACCGCGCCATGGTTCGCCAGCAACGCCGATGAAACCCTGGCACCCACCACCTCGCGGCAACTCGAGGCCGGGGTCAAATACGACTGGCGCCGCATCAGCTTTGCCGCCGCCGTGTTCCAGACCCGCCAGGCCTACCAGTACGCCAAGCCTGATGGCGCCGGCAACTTCACTTACGTGCAACAGGGCGAGCAGAAGAACACCGGGCTGGAACTGTCGGCTAACGGTTGGGCCACCGAGCGCCTGCAAATCGCAACCAGCGTGGCCGCGATTCGTGCGCGGGTCACCGGCAGCGGTACGCCGGACTATGAAGGCCACCAGGCGATCAACGTGCCCAAGCTGCGCGCCAGCGTGTATGCGGACTATGCGTTGCCATGGGTGAACGGCCTGGCGGTGCTCGGTGGCGTGCAGTACAGCGCCAAGAAGTCCGCCAACCGCACCGGCACTGTCGAGGTGGGAGATTACGCGGTGGTGAATGTGGGCAGCCGCTACACCACCCAAGTGGACGGCTATGAGACGGTGTTTCGCCTGAGCGTCGACAACCTGTTCGACAAGCGCTACTGGCGCGACGCGGGCGAGTACATGGGCGATGACTACCTGTTCCAGGGCGCGCCACTGACGGCGCGCCTGAGTGCATCGGTCAACTTCTAAGGATTACTTGGGCATCTTGCGAAAACCCACGGCCAGGCGGTTCCAACTGTTGATGGTGGCGATCGCCACGCTCAGGTCGACCTGCTCCTGAGCGCTGAACTCGGCGGTCAACGTGTTGAAATCTTCATCCGGGGCATGGGTCTGGCTGAGCAGGGTCAGGCTTTCGGCCCAGGCCAGGGCAGCACGCTCACGTGGGGTGAAGAACGGCGTTTCGCGCCAGGCCGACAGGGTGTACAAGCGGCGCTCGGTCTCGCCGCCCTTGCGTGCATCGGCGGTGTGCATGTCGAGGCAGAAGGCGCAGCCGTTGATCTGCGATACGCGCAAGCGCACCAGTTCCAGCAGTGGCAGCTCGATGGACAGTTTGCCGACGGCGGCTTCCAGGGCGAGCATGGCTTTCATGGCGTCTGGGGAGGCGGTGTAGAAATCGGTACGGGTTTGCATGGTGATATTCCGGGGCAGTGGGGATTGATGGCTAGGTTAGTCATCGGGGCTTTGGGGAGGAATATCCAATTTTGGGTAAGACGGGGTGACCAATTGTTTGTGTGTGTGTTGGGTACATATTCGTTATTGGGGTAACGGCTGCTATTGGTTCCGCGCTTACAGCGGGCCGCTCGGTGTGCCCGTCATGCGACAGGGATTTGGGGGCCGCCCAAGCTCAAAAGCAGATCAAAAGCAGGCTGATATCTACCTGATGTATGAAGATCAAACTGTGGGAGGGGGCTTGTCCCCGATGGCGGTGTGTCATTTGCAGATGTATTAGCTGACACACCGCAATCGGGGGCAAGCCCCCTCCCACATTTGACCGAGATCGACAGTAAGAAATCGGCCGGCTCCAGGCCGTCGTTACCGAAGTAATGGATATGTACACACCCCCATCACCCCGGCAACGGAATAACCCGCAAAGCCCGCACCGACTTATAAGAAAAACTCGAATAAATTTCCTTAACGCAAGGCAGCGTCTGCAACACCTCCCGCGCAAACTCACCAAACGACTCCAGATCCCTAGCCACCACTTCCAACAAAAAATCATACCGCCCCGACACGTTATGACACGCCACCACCTCGGGAATCTCCAACAACCGTTGCTCAAACGCCCTGGCAATCTCCTGGGTATGACTCTCCATCATAATGCTGACAAACGCCGTCACCCCATACCCCAGCGCCTTGGGCGAGAGGATCGCCTGATACCCACTGATAACGCCACTCTCCTCCAGGTTGCGCACCCGGCGCCAACACGGTGAGGTCGTCAGGGAGACGCGGTCGGCCAACTCCGCCACCGTGAGTCGGGCATTGCCTTGCAACGCGTTTAAAAGGGCCTTATCGGTGCGGTCGAGACTGACGGGCATAACGTGCCTCTGATTGTTATTTTTAGACGATTTTCATCCCAGGATGCGGGAATTGGCAGCAAACATTGCAAAGTTCATCTCTGGTTATGAGCATAGCATTGTAGGAAATAAGGAGCGCCCGACATGAACAATAAACACAACACATTCGGCTTTTCCACCCGCGCCATCCACCACGGCTACGACCCCAAGGACCATCACGGCGCGCTCGTGCCGCCGATTTACCTGTCTGCCACCTTTGCATTCCCCACCGCCGAATACGGCGCCGCGTGTTTTGCTGGCGAAGCCACCGGCCACTTTTATACGCGCATTTCCAACCCGACCCTGGCACTGCTGGAGTCACGCATGGCGACGTTGGAAAACGGCGAGGCGGCAGTGGCTTTCAGTTCCGGCATGGGGGCGATCGCCGCCACGTTCTGGACCCTGCTGCGCCCCGGTGATGAAGTGATCGTCAGTCAGACGCTGTATGGCTGCACCTTCGCCCTGCTGCACCACGGCATCGGCGAATTCGGTATCAAGGTGCGGCATGTCGACCTCACCGACCTGGCCGCCCTGCAAGCGGCACTCTGCCCCGCCACCCGTATGATCTACTGCGAAACCCCGGCCAACCCCACCTTGCAACTGGTGGATATCGCCGCCGTGGCCGCCCTCGCCCATCAGCAGCCCAACGTCACCGTGGTGATCGACAACACCTACTGCACCCCCTATCTGCAACGCCCCCTCGACCTGGGCGCCGACGTGGTGGTGCATTCGGCCACCAAGTACCTCTGCGGCCACGGCGATATCACCGCGGGCATCGCCGTGAGCAGCCAGGCCCTGGCCCAGCGTATTCGCCTGCAAGGCCTCAAGGACCTGACCGGCGCGGTGATGTCGCCCCAGGACGCCTCGCTATTGATGCGCGGCCTCAAGACCCTGGCCCTGCGCATGGACCGCCATTGCAGCAATGCCCAGGCGGTGGCCGAAGCCCTGCAGGCGCACCCGGCCGTGCAGTGGGTGACTTACCCCGGTCTGCGCTCTTTCGCCCAATACGAACTGGCGACACGGCAGATGAAACTGCCCGGCGGCATGATTGCCTTCGAACTCAAGGGCGGGATCGACACCGGCCGGCGCTTCATGAATGCGCTCACAGTGTTCACGCGAGCGGTCAGCCTGGGGGATGCAGAGTCACTGGCCCAGCACCCGGCGAGCATGACCCATTCCACCTACACACCGGAGGAGCGTGCGGCGCACGGCATCAGCGAAGGGTTGGTGCGTTTGTCGGTGGGGCTGGAAGATATCGCCGACCTGCTGGCGGATGTGCAGCAGGCGCTGGCCAAGTGCGCCCGTACTGTTATGCGTCCTTCTAAGCTTGTGAATATTTAATCCGATTTTTTCAGATTGGATCCCCTTCCCGTCGCCAGGCTGTACTAGCATAGGTTCCGGCGGGAAGGACTATCACGGTAGGTTATTCGCATTGGCTAGCATCTTAATCCCCGCCGCTATAAAGCCGAATGCCTGCACGCCTCATGGACGAAATGATGAACTCACAGTTGTTCCCCCATATTGGCAAGGTCATCGCCAGCACCGGCAGTCGCCATTTCCCACGCATGCTGCATGACCTGATCCTCACTCAACTGGCAGTGGACGCCACCCATATCACGCAATTGCAGGTCAGCGCCGACGGCCACACCCAGCGCAAGATCAGCCCGATCTACACCGATTCGGTCGCGCCACTGGGCGAAGAACAACCCGCCGCCCAACTGCACCTCACCCGCCGCAGGGACAACGTGCGCTACGTGCTGTCGGTGTATCGCTCACACCAGTCCGACAGCTTTTCGCCGCAGGAGCGCAGCATGCTGCAGGACTTCTCCACGTTGCTATTGCCGATGGTGGAAAAGCACATCAGCGCGATCCAGCCATGCCGCACGGGCTGCGAGCCTGTGGTGGCGGAAAACCAAGGCATCGAAACCCTGCGCCGACGCATTGAAGAGCGCCTGGTGCAATCGGGGTTGAGCCTGTCCAAGCGGGAGCTTGAGGTGTGCGTGGGCCTGCTGGCCGGGCGTACCGCGCCGGAGTTGGCGGAGCAGTTGGCGTTGAAGGTCAACACCATCGAGAGTTACCTGAAACGCGCGGCGATCAAGCTGGGGATCAGTGGGCGGCATTCGCTGTTGCGGTGGATGTATGCCACTGAGGACACCGCTGGTTTTTAAGACAACACCGATCACAATGTGGGAGGGAGCTTGCCCCCTCCCACATTGGCTCCTCATTGGCAGACCGGTCTCAATCCCTTGCCAGTGCTTCAATCGGGTCCAGCCGTGCCGCATTCCGCGCCGGCACAAAGCCAAATACAATGCCGATCAGCGTCGAGCAGGCAAACGCGGTGATGATCGAGCCCAGTGAAAACACCATCTCCCATTCCTTCACAAACAACGAAAACAGAAACCCCAGGGCATACGACAGCGAGATCCCGATCAGCCCGCCAATCAGGCACACCATCACCGCTTCCACCAGGAACTGTTGGCGAATATCCGACTGGCGCGCGCCGACCGCCATGCGAATGCCGATCTCACGGGTACGCTCGGTGACGGACACCAACATGATATTCATCACGCCGATACCGCCCACCAGCAGCGAAATCACCGCGATCAACGACAACAACAGCGCCAGGGAGCGACTGGTCTTCTGCACCGTCTGCATGATGCTGTCGAGGTTGTTGGTGAAAAAATCCTTGGTGCCATGGCGTTGCAGCATGAGTTTATTGACGTTGTCTTCCACCACTTTGCTCGGCTGGCCGTCCTTGATACGCACGGTGATGCTGTCCAGATGGCGCTGCCCGAGCAAGCGCCCCGCCGCCGTTTCATAGGGCACCCACACGTTCAGCGCCTTGCTGGCGGCGAACATGTTTTTATTGTCGGCAGTCACCCCAATCACGGTGCACGGCAGGTTCCCCACCAGGATCACCTGGCCCAGCGGGTCGACATTTGGTCCGAACAGACGGTGCCGGGTGTTGTGGTCGATCACCACCACCTGGGCCTGACGCCGTGCGTCGCTTTCACTGAAGGCGATACCGGCCTCGAGCTTCAGGCCCTTCACCTTGAAATAGCGGTCGCTGACGCCATTGACCTGCGCATCCAGGTCGATATTGCCAAAACGCAGCAACAGGTTGCGGCCCACCACCGGCGTGGCGCTGTCGACGTAGTACAGCTGGTTCAACGCGTCCACATCCGAGGGCATCAAGGTCTCGATGGCCGAGGCGCGACTGTCGCCGAAACTGGTGCCGGAAAAGATATCGATGGTGTTGCTGCCGATCGCCTGGATGTCCTTGAGCACATAGCGCTTGGCGCCTTCACCGATGGCCGAGATCGACACCACCGAGGTAATGCCGATGACAATGCCGAGCATGGTCAGCAAGGTGCGCATGCGATGGGACACCAGCGCGACCCAGGCCATGTTGAACGCCTCCTTGAACAACCCCAGGCTCGCCACCAAGCGCCGGGCGCCGCTGCGCCTGGGCTCAATCGGGGTGTCGCTGGGCAGTTCCAGGCCGACACCGTCGTTGGCCTTGTCGCTGACAATCTCGCCGTCACTCACCTCGACGATACGCTGGGCATTCGCCGCGACCTTGGGGTCGTGGGTAACTATGATCACCGTGTGCCCGGCCGCGTGCAGCTCGGCGAGGATGCGCATCACCTCCTTGCCGCTGTGGGTGTCGAGGGCACCGGTGGGTTCATCGGCGAGGATCACTTCGCCGCCGTTCATCAACGCTCGGGCGATACTCACCCGTTGCTGCTGCCCGCCCGAGAGCTGGCTGGGGCGATGGGTGGTATGGCCCGCAAGGCCCAAGCGCGTGAGCAATTCCCGCGCGCGACTGTGCCGCGCGGTTTCCGGTGTGCCTGCGTAAATCGCCGGCATTTCCACGTTGTGCAAGGCACTCAGGTGCGCCAGCAAGTGATAGCGCTGGAAGATAAAACCAAAGTAGTCGCGGCGCAGTTCGGCCAACTGCTCGTCCCCCAGCGAGCGGGTCTCGATGCCATTGATCTTGTAGCTGCCCGCCGTGGCGTAATCCAGGCCGCCGAGGATGTTCATCAGGGTGGACTTCCCGGAGCCTGAGGCGCCGATGATCGCGACCATTTCCCCGGCATGTATCGTCAGGTCGATGCCCTTGAGCGCGATGAATTCACGCTCACCGGCCATGAAACTACGGGTGATGCCCTTGAGTTCCAACAGTGGCTGGGTCATGCGTCAGTTCCCCGCCACGGCCGGCGTGGCGTCGCCGATCACCACTTTGTCGCCTTCGGCCAGGCCGTCGAGGATCTGCACCTTGACGTTGTTGTTGATCCCGGTCTTCACATCCCGCGAAACCGCCTTGCCCTTGGCGTCCAGCACCCGCAGCGGGTAGCTGCCATCGTTGTTGCGTGCGCCAAGCGCCGCCACCGGCACCATCAACGCGGCCTGGGCAGTGTCGAGCACGATACGCACCTGGGCGGTCATGGCGATGCGCAGGCGGTGGTCGGGGTTGGGCACATCGAACAGCGCGTTATAGAACACCGCGGTGTTCTGCTTCGGCGTGCCGGCGGCCTGGGTTTCAAGGAAATTCTGCGGCGCCGGCTCGGTGCCGCGCAGCTTGGCGTAGTAGCGTTTGTCGGCCTCGCCGAGGATGGTGAAATACACCTGCTGGCCGGGGCTGATATGAATCACATCCGCTTCGGAGACCTGGGCCTTGACGGTCATGGTGTCCAGGTCGGCCAACTTGAGCAGCACTGGCGCCAGTTGGCTGGCGATCACGGTCTGGCCTTCCTGGGTGACGATGCCGACCACATCGCCGTCGATGGGCGCGACGATACGGGTGTAGGCCAGGTTGACCTTGGCCGTGTCGATCTGGATATGGGCGCTCTTGATCTGGGCATCCAGGGACAACAGGTTGGCCTGTTGTACTTGGAAGGTGGACTCGGCGTCTTCGAAGTCCTGGCGCGATACCGACTCGTCGTCCTGCAGGCCCTTGTAGCGTTCGTACACGGACTTGGCTTGCTTGAGCTGGGCCGCCGTCGCACGGCGTTGGGCCTGGAGGTTTTCTTCGTCGACCTGGGCTTTGCGCAGGGTGTTTTGCAGGATCAGTGGGTCGATTTCGGCGAGCCATTGGCCCTTCTTGACCTTGTCGCCGACCTTGACCTTGAGGGACTTCAATTGGCCGGAGACTTGGGCGCCGACGTCGACTTGCTTGATGCCTTCGAGCAGGCCGGTGGCGAGGACGGCGTTTTCGATATCGCCGCGTTCGGCGGTGGCGGTCAGGTATTGCGGCGCATCGGCGGGGGCTTGCACGGTGTAGATGACCAGGCCGATGGCGATGGCCAGTGTTGCGAGCATTCCTAGTTTGCGTAACCGTGACTTTTCCATAGGTAACCTTTGATCGTGTACATATCCGTTATCAGGGTAACGGCCGCTTATGGTTCCGCCCTTACGGCGGCTCACTTTTGAAGAGCGCAAAAGTAAGCAAAACGCTCTTGCCCCAACACTCGGCACCTCGCCTAGGCTCGGTGTGCCCTCACTCCGGCTTGAATCCGTGGGCCGCCGTCATGGGCCATCCTTGGCCCAAGACGGCTAACCCGGCGTCCTGCCGGGTTACCCACGGATTCAAGCCTGCGTTCGGCCAGCGTGTTTGACGGGGCGCCTGAGATCAAAATCAAAAGCAGATCAAAAGCAGGCTGATATCTACCTGATGTTTGGAGATCAAACTGTGGGAGGGGGCTTGCCCCCGATAGCAGTGGGACAGCCATATCTGCATCAACTGACACACCGCCATCGGGGGCAAGCCCCCTCCCACATTTGAACCGCGATCGACAAACGCAATACCGGTCGGCTTTAAGGCCGCCGCGCCCTGCCTTGGCTTTTGACCTTCGGCGCCCCGTAAACCCACGCTGGCCGAACACAGGCTTTGGAGCGTGGGTAACCCGGCAGGACGCCGAGTTAGCCGCGGACTGATATCTACCTGATGTATGGAGATCAAACTGTGGGAGGGGGCTTGCCCCCGATAGTAATGGGACAACCACAGATGCATCAACTGACACACCGCCATCGGGGGCAAGCCCCCTCCCACATTTGAACCGCGATCGACAATCGCAATACCGGTCGGCTTTAAGGCCGCCGCGCCCTGCTTTGGCTTTGGCTTTTGACCTTCGGCGCCCCGTAAACCCACGCTGCCCGAACGCAGGCTTTGGAGCGTGGGTAACCCGGCAGGACGCCGAGTTAGCCGCGGACTGATATCTACTTGATGTATGGAGATCAAATTGTGGGAGGGGGCTTGCCCCCGATAGCAGTGGGACAGCCATATCTGCATCAACTGACACACCGCCATCGGGGGCAAGCCCCCTCCCACATTTGAACCGCGATCGACAATCGCAATACCGGTCGGCTCTAAGGCCGCCGCGCCCTGCTTTGGCTTTTGATCTTCGGCGCCCCGTAAAACCACGCGGGCAGGACGCCGGGTTAGCCGCGCTGGGCCAAGGATGGCCCAGCGCGGCGGCCCACGCTCCAAAGCCGGAGTGAGGGCATGCCGAGCCTAGGCGAGGCACCGAGTGGTGGGGCGAGGACCTTTTGGTTACTTTTGGGTCCTTCCAAAAGTGACCCGCTGTAAGAGCGGAACCATAAGCCGCCGTTACCGCAGCAACGGATATGTACCCCAAGCAAAACCTCAAGACACCACCTCCCCAACCACAACCCCACCCAACCACCACCGCGCCAACCCAAAAACATTCGGCGCCTTGAGCAACGTAAAGTGATTCCCCCCGCCATACCAAACCTGCAACCCACTCCCCTGTCGCCGCCACCCCTCAATCATCCCCCCCTGCTCCCGCTGATTCCCCGCCGCATCCAGCGCTGGGTCTTCAGCCAATACCAACCGCACCATCCCGTTAAAACGCTGAACAGGCCGATACGCCGTGCGCAAAGCCGCCGCATACGTCCGCCCCGGCCCATCCATCGCATCCACAGCCGCGCGCCCCGGCAACAACCCAACGCCGACCATCCCTGCGTGTAGCCGCTGGCGCTGCGTCACCTCATCACACCCGACAAAGTCGACCCGATCAATCCCCAGCGATTTCCCGGCCGACAACTGCATCGCCTCAATCAAGCGCATCAACGCCGCCGTGGTGGTGTAAACCTTCGCGGCGCCCCCAGGCGACTCACTGTCGATCACCGTCAACGATGCCACCTCCCGCCCGGCCGCCTGCAACCGCAACGCCATCTCCAGCGCGACCCAGCCACCAAACGAGTGCCCGACCAAATGCACCGGTCCCTGCGGACACGCCTGTTCCAGCGCCGCCAAGTAACACCGCGCCGCCGCTTCCACCTGGCTATGGGGCACCGCCTGCCCCTCCAACCCGCGCGGCTGCAAGCCGAACAGCGGCCAGTCGCGCCCCAGCGCTTCGCCCAGGCCCACAAACCCGGTGACGCTATCTCCGGCCCCCGGCACGCAGAACACCGGCGCATACCCCGCCCGGCCACTCTGAATTCGCAGCAACGGTTGATGCTGCGCCTGAACCACCGGCGCACTCGTCGCCAAGGCCTCGGTCAGCGCCTGCCCCAGCGCCTGGATATGCGGCGCCTGCATCATGCTCTGGTGATCTCCCGGCACCTCCACCTGGCGCAATTGCCCTGGCGCCAAGGCATCGATCCAACCCAGCGAATCACTGCGTCGTGACAACTCGGTCGGACGCTCACTCGCGCTGAACAGATGCACCGCAACCGGCAACGGGAACACGCTGTAGTGCGCCAGCGCATGCCCGTGCCCGACTTCCCGTTCGATAAAGCTCAAGAGGTCCGCGTCCGCAGCCGCCGCCATTTGCGCGTATAGCAGACCTTGATCGCGACAGCGTTGCAGCAGGCCCGCAAAGTCCAGCTGTCCAATCTGCGACTCCAATTGCCCAAGGCTCGCCAGTTCATCCACACCTCCCTGTGCTTTCCAATACGCCGTGCACTGCAACAACAAGTGCCGCTTAAGCGCGTCCGGCCCGCTCCAGCGCGCCTTGCCCTGGTCGGTCATGCGCGGCACGTAGCTGTCGATCAAACCGAGGAATGCCACCGGTTCATCCAGCCCCAATAGTTGCATTGCCACTTCATAGGCCAGCACCCCGCCGAACGACCAGCCGGCGACCCGGTAAGGCCCATGGGGTTGAATGCCGCGAATCAACCCGACCAGCCGCGCCGCCAGGCCTTCCATGGTGTTCAGGTGCGGCTCGCCCAGCGCCAAGCCCGGCAGGCCGTAAATCGGATAGTCACCGGGCAGATGCTGGCCCAGCGCCGGGAAATACACGTCCATGCCACTGAACTCATGGACCAGGAACAACGGCGCTTGCGCCCCGCTGCTGCGCACCGTGATCACCGAGGTGTCGCGCACCGGCGCATCCGTACGCTGGCGCAGCATCGCGGCCACCGAGGCCACGCTGGCGTGCTGGAACAGCTCGGCCAGCGACACCGCCAACCCCGCTTCATCCATCAGGCTGACCAGCCGGATCGCCAGCAATGAATGCCCGCCCAACTCGAAGAAGCTGTCATGACGACCGACTTGCTCCACCTTCAACACCTCGGTCCACAGCGCCGCCAGGCTCTGCTCCAGTGCATCGGCTGACGCCTCGAAATCGCGGCGGTTCAAGGCTTCCAGGGCAGGCACCGGCAAGGCTTTGCGGTCGACCTTGCCGTTGGCCGTCAACGGCAGGTGCGCCAGCGGCACAAAGGCCGACGGCAGCATGTATTCCGGCAGTTGGCCCTGCAGGTAGGCGCGCACGCTGTCGATGGCGACGGGTTCATCGGCCCAGGTGAAATACGCCACCAGGCGCTTGTCTCCCGGCGCGTCCTCGCGGGCCAGCACCACCACATCCTGAATACCCGCGAAGGTCGCCAGGCGCGCTTCGATCTCGCCCAATTCAATGCGGAAACCACGGATTTTCACTTGGTCGTCATTGCGCCCGATGCATTCCAGCAGGCCGCCCGCCGTCCAGCGGCCGAGGTCGCCGGTGCGGTACATCAAGGCGTCTGCGTCGAATGGGTCGCGCACAAACTTTTCAGCCGTCAGCGCCGGTCGATTCAAGTACCCCTTGGCCACGCCATCCCCGCCGATGCAGATTTCACCGGTCACGCCCAATGGCACCGGCTGCAACTGCGCATCCAGCACATGGATCTGTGTATTGGAAATCGGTCGACCGATGGGCACGCTGTCGGCGTCCTCCGCAAGCGACCGGACTTCGTAGGCAGTGGCGTAAGTGGTGGTTTCAGTCGGTCCGTAGCAATGCACCAGGCGCAACGCCGGCGCACGCGCCAACAGGCTGCGGAATGCCGCCGGATCGGCACGCTCGCCGCCGCACAGCAGGATGCGCAAGCCCGCCAGGGCCTGGGGAATCAGCTGCACGTACTGGTTGAACAGCGCCGTGGTGACAAACAGCACCGTCACGTCCGCCAAGGCCACCCCAAAGGCCGTCGGATCGAGCAAGGTGGCGTGGTCGATCACCTGCACCTGGCCGCCGTTGAGCAACGGCCCCCATACGTCCATGGTGCTGGCGTCGAACGCCGGGTTGGAGGCAAAGGCCACGCGGTCGCTGGCGTTGAAGTCGGCGTAGCCGTTGTTGAGCACCAGGCGCGTGATGCCGCGATGGGGCACCAATACGCCTTTGGGCGTGCCGGTAGAGCCGGAGGTGTACATGATGTACGCCACGCTGTCGGAGGACTGCGACAGGTCCGGGTTGTGGCTCGGTTGCGGATCGAGGACCAGGGTGTCCAGGTCCAGGCGCTGCGCCGGGTAGTCAACGGACGCGTCGCTGCGGGTCAGCAGCCAGGCCGCACCACTGTCCTGCAGCATGAAGCCCTGGCGCTCGGCGGGGGCGTTGATATCCAGCGGCACATACGCGGCAGCGCATTTGAGCACGGCCAACTGGCTGACCAGCAGGTCCAGCGAGCGCGGCAGCAGGATCGCCACATGATCGGCGGGACGCACCCCAAGGCCCATCAGATGATGAGCCAGGCGATTGGCGCGCGTGTTGAGTTCGCCGTAACTCATTGTCACGACGCCGTGTGAATGCTCGCCCTGCAGCGCCGCCAACGCAGCAGGACGGGCCTGGGCCTGGGCTTCGAACAGGCGTTGCACCGTGTGCTCGCGCGGAAAGGGCCGCGTGGTGGCATTGAAATCCAGCAGCTGCTGGCGTTCGGCGGCGGGCAGGATCGGCACGTGGCTGATGGCAGTCGTACCGCCCTGTTCCAACGCCTGCACCACCTGCTCCACGGCAACCTGCAGGTAATCGCACAAACGGCGGGCGCCCTGCCCCACGGCCTTGAGGGAGAACCCCTGACCCAGATCATCCACGCTCAACGACAGGCCGTAGTTGCTGTGCTCCTCGGCCTTGAGCAACTGGATACCCTGTAACGCCTCGGTTGCCGCTTGCGGCGCGCTGTGGCGATAGTTGAACAGCGTATTGAACAGCGGCGTCGTTGCGGGCACGCCACTGCAGCGCTGGGCCAATGCCAACGGCGCCTGCTCATGGCTGAGCAAGTGGGTCAGCCGCGTGTGAGTGGCCCGCAAGGCGTCGCGCACCGAGTGCTGGCCCAGGTCGACCCGCAGCGGCAGGGTGTTGATGAATACGCCCATGGCGCGCTCGGCGCCTTCACCGCCTTGCAGGCGGCCGAGCATCACGGTGCCGAACACCACCTGCTCGCGGCCCGAGACCTTGCCCAGCACCTGGGCCCAGGCCAGGTGCATCAGGCTGGCGGCGCTCACCCCGGACTGGCGCGCCTGAGTACGCAGGCGTTGGCTCAACGCCGGGTCGAGGGCCCGTTGCACCTGCTCCGTGCGGCCTAGGCTGTCGACCTGAGTCGGTTCATCGATCTCGCCGAGCATCTCACGAAAGAACGCCTCGTGATCGTCAACGCCCAGTCGGGTCTGGGCCACATAGTTGCGGTACGGCACGGCCGCGCCCAACGTGTGCTGCGTGCCCGACAGGAACGCCTGCAGTTCGTGTTGCAGGATCTCCAGGGCGACGTGGTCCATCACCAAGTGGTGAAACAGCAACGTGGCAGTGTCCTCGGCGCACACCAGGCGCATCAGCGGTGCCTGGGCCACATCGAGCCGTTCCGGCACCGGCCCGTTTTCGACGCACAGCGGGGCTTCGCGCCATACCACCTGCACCGGTTCTTCCAAGCCGTCCCAATGGAACGACGAACGCAGGATGTCGTGACGCTGGATCACCGCCTGCAAGGCCAGGGCAAATGCGTGCATCCGCTGCGGGCTGTCGAACGCAAACTGCGCCCGCAGCACATAGTCGTCGCCGGTCTGCACCGCGCGATGGTGATAGAGCATGCCGGCCTGCAACGGCGCCAGCGGGTAGATGTCCTGCACATTCGCCGCACCGCCGGGGATGCAGGCGACGAGACGCTCGATGGCCGGCTGATCCAGCGGTATCAACGGCAACATGTCCGGGGTGATATAAGCGCAATCGGCCGCAATGCCGTTGTCCGGCACCGCGACTTCACGACCACCGCCCAGTGCCGCCGCCAAGGCCGACAACGTGGGCTGACCGAACAACACCTTCACATCCGCCGACAACCCGAGGCGGCGCATGCGTCCCATCAGGCTGACCGCGAGCAGCGAGTGCCCGCCCAGCTCGAAGAAGTTGTCGTGACGGCCCACGCGCTCAACGTTGAGCAGTTCGGCCCAGAGGCTGGCCAAGGCAATTTCGGTATCGCCCTGGGGGGCTTCGTACTCACGCGCCACCACTGAATCCAGGCCCGGCGCGGGCAGTGCCTTGCGGTCGAGCTTGCCGTTGGGGCTCAGCGGCAAGGCGTCGAGATGCACGAAAATGGCCGGCACCATGAATTCCGGCAGATGGTTCAGCAGGTGAGCGCGCAACGCGTCGATGTCGCTGAACGTACCTGTGTAGTAGGCAATCAGCCGATTGTCGCGGGCGATCACGGCGGCTTCGCTGACCGGTGGGTAGTCGGTGAGGCGTGCCTGGATCTCCCCCAATTCAATACGCAGGCCACGGATTTTCACCTGATCGTCATTGCGCCCCAGGTACTCCAGCGTGCCATCCGCCAAGTAGCGGCCGACGTCACCGGTGCGGTACAGGCGGCCATCGGTGAACGGGTCCTTGAGGAAACGCTCGGCGGTCAATTCAGGCCGGTTCAGGTAGCCGCGCGCCACTTGTACGCCGCCGATGAACAACTCGCCGACCACGCCCAATGGCACCGGCTGCAGGTGGGCATCCAACACGTACATACGGGTATTGGCGATCGGTTTGCCAATCGGTGTGTTGTCCGGCGTCACCGCACCGGCGCAGTTCCAGGCCGTCACATCGACGGCGGCTTCGGTCGGGCCATACAGGTTATGCAACTGGCTGCCTGGCAACTGCTGCTTGAAGCGCCGCACCAGGCTGCCGGGCAAGGCTTCGCCGCTGCACATCACGCGGACTAACCCTTCGGCCTGGCTCACATCGCCATGGGCCAGGAACACATCCAGCATCGACGGCACGAAGTGCAGCGTGGTGATGCGCTCAGCCGCAATCACTTCGCACAGATAGGCCGGGTCTCTGTGGCCGCCAGGGCGCGCCATCACCAGGCAGGCGCCGGTGAACAGCGGCCAGAAGAACTCCCACACCGACACATCGAAGCTGAACGGGGTTTTCTGCAGCACCCGGTCATGGGCTTGCAGGCCATAGGCGTCCTGCATCCACAGCAGGCGGTTGACCACGCCGGGGTGGTCGTTGATCACGCCCTTGGGCTGGCCGGTGGAGCCGGAGGTGTAGATCACGTAGGCACTGACGCCAGCCACTGGCAGGTTGTCGACGGGTTGGTGCTGCCAGGTCGGCTGGTCCAGGTCGACCACCGCCACGTCCCCCAGCAGTGCACGTGTCGCGCCTTGGGCCAGCACCGTGACAGGCGCGCTGTCTTCCAGCATGTAGGCGATACGCTCCAGCGGATACGCCGGGTCCAGCGGCACATAGGCGGCACCGGCCTTGAGGATCGCGTACAGGCCGATGACCATGTCCAGGCCCCGTTCGACGCAGATCGCCACCCGTGAATCCGGCTGTACGCCAAGCGCCAACAGGTGGTGAGCGAGCTGGTTGGCCCGCGCATTCAGCTCGGCATAGGTCAATACCTGGTCACCGGCCTTGACGGCCACGGCATCCGGCGTACGCATCGCCTGCCCTTCGAACAGGCCATGCAAGGTCTGGTCGAGGTTGTACGCCACATCGGTGGCATTGAAGTCGAACAGCAGATGCTGACGCTCCCGCTCGTCCACCAGCGGCACCTGCTCCAGCACCGCCTGGTCGTTATCGACCATGGCCTGCAGCACCCGGGTGAAGTAACCGATATACCGCTGCACTGTCGACTCATCGAACAGCGCTACCGCGTATTCCAAGGCACCGATGATCGTGCCCTGCACTTCCCCCAGGTCCAGGGACAGGTCGAACTTGGCAAAGTGGCTGTTCTCGACGATACCTTCCAAAGCCAGGTCGCCCAGGGCCAGGGTCGGCGCGCTGCTGTCCTGCCAGGTCAGCAGGGTCTGGAACAGCGGGCTGTGGGCCAGGCTGCGCGGCGGGCGGGTAACTTCCACCACTTGCTCGAACGGCAGGTCCTGGTGGGCCTGCGCCGCCAGGGCCTGGGCCTTGACCCGCGCCAGCAGCGCCTCGGTGCTCGGCTCGCCGGAGGTATCGATGCGCACCGCCAGGGTGTTGACGAACAGGCCGATCAGCCCTTCCACCTCGCTGCGCGTGCGATTGGCCACGGGTGAGCCGATCACCACATCCTGCTGCCCGGACAACCGCGCGAGCAACGAGGCCCAGGCGCTCATCAGGGTCATGTACAGCGTGGTGCCGTGACGTTGGCTCAACGCCTTGAGCCCGGCGGTGAGGCGTTCGTCCAGGCGCACGTCGACGCTGCTGCCGGCGTAGTCCTGCTCTGCCGGGCGCGGGCGGTCGGTGGGCAACGTGAGCAAGGCCGGCGCACCCGCCAGCGTCTGCTGCCAATAGGTACTCTGGCGGTGCAGCACTTCACCGCTGAGCCACAGGCGCTGCCACACGGCGAAGTCGCCGTACTGGATCGGCAACGGCGGCAATGGGTCCGCCTGGCCGTGGCTGAACGCCTGGTACAGCGCCATCAGTTCACGGGTGAGCACGCCCATGGACCAGCCATCGGAGACGATGTGGTGCAGGGTCAGCAGCAACACATGGTGATCGTCAGCCATGACCACCAAACGCCCGCGCAGCAGCGGGCCGCGCTCCAGGTCGAAGGGTGCCGAGGCTTCGCCGTGGATCAATGCGTCCAGTGCCTGCTGGGGTTGCGGGTGGCGGCGCAGGTCCTGCACTTGCAGGGGCAGCACGTCTTCGGCGGGTACGATTAATACCTGGGCGTCATCGCCGTGCTGGGCAAAGCGGCTGCGCAGGGTTTCGTGGCGCGCGACGATGCGGGCCAGCGCGCGTTGCAGCGCCTCCACGTGCAACTGCCCACGCAGACGCAGGCCGATAGGAATGTTGTAGGCGGTGTTGGCGCCTTCCATCAGCGCCAGGAACCACAGGCGCTGCTGGGCGAAAGACAGCGGCGTGTCTTCGTCACGATTGGCCGGGAGGATATCCGGCAAGGCGCTGCGACCGGACTGGGCCAACACCTCGGCGACCGCCGCGAGTTCGGCATTGGCAAACAAGTCGCCGAGCAGCAACTCCACGCCCAGGCGCTGGCGGATCTGCGAGACCATGCGCATGGCCAGCAGGGAATGCCCGCCCAGCTCGAAGAAATGATCGCGACGCCCCACCCGCTCCACTTGCAGCACATCGGCCCAGATCTGCGCCAGCACGTTTTCGATTTCACCTTCGGGGGCCACGTACTCGCGGGTAAACACGGCGGCCATGTCCGGCGCCGGCAGGGCCTTGCGGTCGAGCTTGCCGTTGGCGGTCAGGGGCAACGCGTCCAGCTTCACGTAGGCGACCGGCACCATGTAGTCCGGCAAATGCGCCACCAGGTGGGCGCGGAGTTCGGCCACCACCAGCGGGTCGAGTTGGCTGTTTTCGGTGAAATACGCCACCAGCCGCTCTTCACGCACCAGCACCACGGCTTCCTGGATACCCGCCAACTGGTTGAGTTGGGCTTCGATTTCGCCCAGTTCGATGCGCATGCCACGGATCTTCACCTGGTCATCATTGCGGCCCAGGTACTCAAGATTGCCGTCCGGCAGCCAGCGCGCCAGGTCGCCGGTGCGGTACATGCGCCCGGCGTTGAACGGGTCGTGCAGGAAGCGTTCGGCGGTCAGCTCCGGGCGGTTCAGATAGCCGCGCGCCACACCTTTGCCGCCCACGTACAACTCCCCCGCCACACCCAGCGGCACCGGCCGTTGCTGCTCATCCAGCAGGTACACCGTGGCATTGGCGATGGGTTTGCCGATGTGCAACGGCTGGCCGGCCTCGACCTTGCCGGAGGTGGCGACCACCGTGGCTTCGGTGGGGCCATAGTTGTTGATCAGGTCAAAGCGCTGCGCCCGGCCGAACTGGCGCAGGCGATCACCGCCGATCAACAGGGTGCGCAGCGTCGGGTGTTCGATCTGCTGGCTGAAGGCGTACTCGGCCACCGGCGTGGGCAGGAAGCACACGTCCAAGGGCTGCGCGCACCACCAGGCCAGCAGCGCGTCGACATCCTCGGCGCCGTCATGGGCCGGTGGCAGGTGCAGGGTCGCGCCGACGCAGAGCGCCGGCCAGACTTCCCAGGCCATCGCGTCAAAGCCGAACCCGGCAACACTGGCAGTGTGGCGCCCGGCGCGCAGGTCAAAGGCGTTGCAATGCCAGTCCACCAGATTGGCGACGGTGTGGTGCTCCACCATCACGCCCTTGGGCAGGCCGGTGGAGCCGGAGGTGTAGATCACATAAGCGAGGTTGGACGGCGTGACCGCCACCTTGGGGTTGCTCGCCGAATGGTGCTGCCAGGTGTAGCGATCGAGGTTGATCACCGGCACATCCAGGGCCGGCAGGCGCTCCAGCAAGGCCTGCTGGGTCAATACCGCCACCGGGGCGCTGTCGCTGAGCAGGTAGTTGAGGCGCTCGGCCGGGTGCGACGGGTCCACCGGCACATAGCAGGCGCCGGCCTTGAGAATCGCCAACAGGCCGGCCAGGGTGTCCAGGCCACGGCGGGCGACGATGGCAACACGGTCGTCGGGCTTGACCCCCAGCGCCAGCAAGTGATGGGCCAGCAGGTTGGCTTGCTGGTTGAGTTCGGCATACGTCAGCTGGCGGCCCTGGTGCACGGCGGCAATCGCATCAGGCGTCAGCGCGGCCTGGGCTTCGATGCGCCCGTGCAGCGTGGTGCCTCGGGGGAAATCCGTGTGGGTGGCGTTGAAGTGTTCCAACAACCACTGCTGCTCGGCGAACGGAAGCACTGACACTTGGTTGAGCGCGGTGCCTGGCGCCTGCTCCAGCGCGGTCAGCAGGTTCTCCAAGGCGGTTTGCACGTAGGCACACACGCGCTGCGGATCGACCAGGTTGCTGGCCAGCAGGCTCAGGGCAAAGTCATCACCAAGGTCGTCGACACTCAGGGTCAAGGGGTAGTTCGTACGTTCCTCAGCGCTCAGCGCAGCGATCCCCTGCCAGGCCGAGATCGCTTCGTCACTGGCGGCCGAGGCACTGTGGCGATAATTGAGCAAGGCGCTGAACAACGGCGTCGGCGCCACCACGCCACTGCACCGCTGGGCCAACGCCAACGGTGCGTGTTCATGCCGCAGCAACGTCGTCAGCCGCGCATGAGTCGCCTTGACCCCGGCGCGCACGTCCTCGCTGCCCACGTCCACGCGAAACGGCAAGGTGTTGATGAAGATACCCAGCGCCCGGTCTGTGTCATGACTGCCCTGCATGCGGCCCATCAACACCGTGCCGAACACCACCTGTTCCTTGCCGGCCAACACCCCCAGCACCTGCGCCCACCCCAAATGGAACAGGCTGGCTGCGCTGACCCCCAGTTGCCGTGCCTGTGCTCGCAGCCGTTGCGACAGCACCGCCGGCAGCGCCAGGTGTACCTCGTTAATGCCCCGCGCATCGCCCTGCACATCGCTCAAGCCAAACGGCAAGGTGGGTTCGCTGATGTCGCCAAGCATCTGGCGGAAGAAGTGTTCGTGTTCCTGCTCGCTGATCCCCAACCGCGCCTGAGCCACATAATTGCGAAACGGCACGGCCTGGCCCAACGCCGCGCCCTGCCCCAACAGGTAGGCCTGCAGCTCGTGGCACACCACTTCCAGGGCGCTGTGATCAAGGGCCATATGGTGGAACAGCAGGCTGGCAACGATACGTTGATTGGCCACGTCTTCGGCCCGCACCAGACGCAGCAGCGGCGCCTGGGACACGTCGAGGCGATAGTGGCGAGCATCGAACAGGGCGTGCAGTTGCGTGGCGATGTCGCCGTCGGCCGGGTCCAGCGCCAAGGCCTGCACCGGCAGGCGCGCGCGGCGCCACACCACTTGCGACGGTTGCTGCACGCCCTCCCAGACCACCCCTGTGCGCAGGATGTCGTGACGGTCCATCACCGCTTGCAGGGCCTGGGCAAACGCCTCGAACCGTTCCAGGCTGTCGAAGGAAAATTGCGATTGCATCACGTACGGGTCGCCCCGCTCGGCACTGACGTGGTGGAACAGAATGCCTTCCTGCAACGGCGCCAGCGGGTAGATGTCCTGGATATTCGCCACGCCACCGTCGACGCTGGCGACGATACGGTCGATCTCGTCCTGGCTCAGCGTCGACAACGTCAACATCGCCGGCAGGATGCGTTCGGCGTCCGCCGGGATGCCATTGGCGGGCACGTCGACCACGCCCGCCTTCGTCGCCGAGTATTCACCGGCCTTGATCAGTTCGATCAACGCCGGTTTGTGCTCGCGCAAGGCGGCGAGGATTGCCGGGTCGCTCAAGGCTTGCTTGTTGCCCTGCACCGATAGCTGTTCGCCCTTGAGCGCCAGCTGGATGTCCTTGGTCTTTAGCGTCGCCAGCAGTTGGTTGATGCTCACAGGACGATCTCCATTCGTTCAGTCAATGCGGCGTAGCCAGCCAGGGTCGGCTGTTCGAACAACGCGCGCACGTCGGCTTCCATGCCTTCCTGGCGCAAGCGCCCGATCAGGCTGACGGCGAGCAGCGAGTGCCCACCCAGTTCAAAGAAATTGTCATGCCGCCCTACCCGCTCCACGTTGAGCAGTTCAACCCAGAGCCGGGCCAGCAGGATTTCGGTGTCCCCTTCGGGGGCTTCGAACGCGCGTACCCGCCGTGCGTCCATGCCCGGTGCCGGCAGGGCCTTGCGGTCGAGTTTGCCGTTGGGGCTCAAGGGCAGCGCGTCGAGGTGCACGAACAGCGCGGGCACCATAAAGTCCGGCAGGTGCAGTAGCAGCTGGGCACGCAGGCTTTCGACGGGCGTGTGCTCGCCGGTGTAGTAGGCGACCAGGCGCTCGTCGCGGGCCACCACCACGGCGTCCTTGACCGATGCGTGTTCGCTCAAGCGCGCCTGGATTTCCCCCAGTTCGATACGCAGGCCACGGATTTTTACCTGGTCGTCGTTACGCCCCAGGTACTCGATATTGCCATCGGGCAGGTAACGGCCCACGTCCCCTGTGCGGTACAGGCGCCCGCCGGTGAACGGGTCCTTGAGGAAACGCTCGGCCGTCAGTTGCGCACGGTTCAAGTAACCCCGCGCCACCTGCACCCCGCCGATAAACAACTCGCCCACCACGCCCAATGGCACCGGTTGCAACTGTGCATCCAGTACGTACATGCGGGTATTGGCGATGGGTTTGCCAATCGGTGTGTTGTCCGGCACCTCGGGCCGCGCACAGTTCCAAGCGGTCACGTCCACCGCCGCTTCGGTGGGGCCATACAAGTTGTACAGGCCGATGCCCGGCAATTGCTGCTTGAAGCGCCGCACCAGGCTGCCCGGCAGGGCTTCGCCGCTGCACATCACACGGACTAACCCTTCGGCCTGGCTCACATCGCCATGGGCGAGGAATACGTCGAGCATCGACGGCACGAAGTGCAAGGTGGTGATCCGCTGCGCCTCGATCACTTCGCACAGATAGGCCGGGTCCTTGTGCCCGCCCGGACGCGCCATCACCAGGCGCGCACCGGTAAACAGTGGCCAGAAGAATTCCCACACCGACACGTCGAAACTGAACGGGGTTTTCTGCAGCACCGCGTCCTCAGCGTTGAGCCCGTAGGCGTCCTGCATCCAGAGCAAGCGGTTGACCACCCCGGCGTGCTCGTTGATCACCCCCTTGGGCTCGCCGGTGGAGCCGGAGGTGTAGATCACGTAGGCGGCGTGGCGAGCGGTCAGGCCCGGGACCTGGGGGTTGGTCGCGGGCTGGTGCTGCCACGTGACGTGATCAAGCTCGATCACCGGCACGTCGCCCAGCAGCGCGTGGGTGGTCGCTTGCGCGAGGACCACCACCGGCGCGCTGTCCTGCAGCATGTAGGCGATGCGCTCCTGGGGGTAGGCCGGGTCCAGCGGCACGTAGGCGCCGCCGGCCTTGAGGATGGCGAACAGGCCGACCACCATGTCCAGGCCACGCTCGAGGCAGATCCCCACCCGTGTATCCGGCAGTACGCCGCGCTCACGCAGGTGATGGGCCAGGCGATTGGCGCGTTCGTTGAGTGCCTGGTAGGTCAGCCGTTGCTCTGCGGCAATCACCGCCACCGCCTCCGGCGTGCGCTCGGCCTGGGCTTCGAACAGCCCCTGCAGGGTCTGATCGAGATCGTACGGCACCTCGGTTGAGTTGAATTCGACCAGCAGCTTATTGCGCTCTTCGGCGCCCAGGATCGGCAAACGATCGAGCGCGTGTTGCGGCGCATGCTCCAACGCCTCGACCAGGCCCGACAGCGCAGTCTGCAGGTAATCGCACACGCGTTGCGCGTCGACGCGTGCCAGGGCGGTGATGTCATAGCCATCGCCCAAATCGTCCACGTTCAAGGTCAACGGGTAGTTGGTACGTCCGTCGTTGACCAGGGTCTGCATGCCTTCCCAGGCCTGCTGCGCCTCTTGCGAGCGGGTGGCCGCGCCACGGTGACGGTAATTGAGCATTGAGCTGAACAGCGGGGCCGGGGCAGCGACCCCACTGCAACGCTGGGCGAGCGCCAGGGACGCGTGTTCATGGCCGAGCAAGGCGCTGAGCCGTTCGTGGGTCGCCCGTACGGCGGCACGTGCGCCTTGACCGTCGATGTCCAGGCGCAGCGGCAAGGTGTTGATAAATACCCCCAGGGCGCGGTCTGCGCCCTCGCCGCCTTGCAGGCGTCCGACTAATACGGTGCCGAACACCACGCTGTGGCGGCCCGATGTCGCCGCCAGCACCTGGCCCCACGCCAAGTGAAACAGGCTCGCCGTGCTCACCCCCATCAGCCGGGCCTGGGCCCGCAAGCGGCGGTTGAGGTCGCTGTGCAGGCGCAGGCTGTGCTCCTCGATGGCGCTGCCGTCGCCGCGGACGTCCTGCCAGCCGAAGGGTAAGGTCGGCTCGTCGATATCGCCGAGCATTGCGCGGAAAAAGCCTTCGTGCTCCTGTTCGCTCACGCCCAACCGCGCCTGAGCCACGTAGTTGCGGTACGGCATCGGTGCAGCCGCTGGCACTTGCCGGCCGAGCAGGAAGCCCTGCATTTCCCGCAGCACGACGTCAAACGCGGTATGGTCGAGGACGATGTGGTGGTACAGCAATACCGCGACCACCCGTTGATGGGCGGGATCCTGGGCATACATCAGGCGGATCAGCGGGGCCTGGCTGATGTCCAGGCGATAGCGTCGTGCATCGAAACGTTCGTGCAGGCCGGCCAGTACATCGCCTTGCAGGTGCAGCGCCTGCACCTGCAGTTCGGCGGTGCGCCACACCACTTGCAGCGGTTGCGCCAAGCCCTCCCAGACCACGCCGGTGCGCAGGATATCGTGACGATCGATCACCTGTTGCAACGCTTGGGTGAAGGCGTTGAGACGTTCGAGGCTGTCAAACGCCAGGTGCGTTTGCAGCAGGTACGGGTCGCCCTGCTCAGCGGTGATGTAATGGTAGAGAATGCCCTCTTGCAACGGCGCCAGCGGGTAGATGTCCTGCACATTCGCCGTACCGCCGGGTACTTGCGCGACCACTTGGTCGATCGTTGCCTGGTCGAGTTCCACCAAGGTCAGCAGGTCCGGCGTAATGCGCCGGCAGTTGGCGGGAATGCGATTAACCGGCACCTGCACTTCGCGACCACTGCCGACGGCGGCGGCCAGTGCGGCCAGGGTCGGCTGGCTGAACAGCACGCGCACATCGGCACTCAGGCCGACCTGGCGCATGCGTTCGATCAGGCTGACGGCCAGCAACGAATGGCCGCCCAGCTCGAAGAAGTGGTCATGGCGACCGACCTGCTCGACGTGCAAGACCTCGGCCCAGATGCGCGCCAAGGTGGTTTCAACTTCGCCTTGGGGCGCTTCGTATACACGGGTCAGCAGCGCGGCGTGATCGGGTTCCGGCAGCGCCTTGCGGTCGAGCTTGCCGTTGGCGGTCAGCGGTAATGCGTGCAGCTTCACATAGGCGACCGGGACCAGCGCATCGGGCAATTGGGCTTGCAGCTGCGTGCGCAGGGTATCGATGTCCAGCGGTTGCTGTGCGGTGAACCAGGCAATCAAGCGACCTTCGCGCACCAGTACCACCGCTTCGCCGACGCCGTCCAGGGCGGCCAGGCGGCTTTCGATTTCCCCCAGTTCCACCCGTACGCCACGCAGCTTGACCTGGTCATCGTTACGGCCCAGGTACTCGATGTTGCCATCGGGCAGCCAGCGCGCCAGGTCGCCGGTGCGGTACATGCGCCCGGCGTTGAATGGGTCTTGCAGGAAGCGTTCGGCAGTCAGGTCGGGCCGGTTCAGGTAACCCCGCGCCACACCGCTGCCGCCCACATACAGCTCGCCCGTCACCCCCACCGGCACTGGGCGCAATTGCGCGTCCAGCAAGTAGACGCTGGCATTGGCGATCGGCCGACCGATATGCAACACCTGCCCGGCGCGCACGCGGCCGGAGGTGGCAACCACGGTGGCCTCGGTGGGACCGTAGTTGTTGATCACCGCAAAGCGCCGCTCGTGAGTGAACTGACGCAGGCGATCGCCGCCGATCAGCAGGATGCGCAACGTAGGGTGTTGCAGCTGCTGGCTGAAGGCGTATTCGGCCACCGGCGTCGGCAGGAAGCTGACGTCCAGCGGCTGCGCCAGCCACCAGGCCAGCAGCTCATCGATGTTTTCATTGCCGACGTTGGCCGGCGGCAGGTGCAAGGTGGCCCCCACGCACAGTGCCGGCCACACCTCCCAGGCCATCGCATCAAAACCGAACCCGGCGACGCTGCTGGTGTGGCCCGTGGCACCCAGGCCAAAGGCTTCGCAGTGCCAATGCACGAGGTTTTCCACGGTACGGTGTTCCACCATGACGCCCTTGGGCTGGCCGGTGGAGCCGGAGGTGTAGATCACGTAGGCCAGGTGCGCCGGGGTCAGCGTGTCGAGTGGTGGGTTGGTGACGGCGAGCTGCTGCAAGCGTGGGTCATGCAGGTCTACGCTGGCGACCTCGCCCAATAACGCGCGGGTACTGGCTTCGGCCACCGCCACCACGGGTGCGCTGTCGTGCAGCAGGTAGGCGATGCGCTCGGCGGGATACGCCGGGTCGATGGGCACGTAACCGGCACCGGCCTTGAGGATGCCCAGCAAGCCCACCAGCATCTGCGGGCCGCGACGGCAGCAGAGCGCGACACGGTCGTCGGGCTGTACACCGAGTGCCAGCAGGTGATGGGCCAGTTGGTTGGCGCGCTGGTTGAGTTGTTCATAGGTCAACGCCTCACCGCCTTGCAGCACCGCGACGGCCTGGGGTTGGCGTTCGGCCTGGACCTCAAAGGCACCGTGGACGGTCTGCCCCTGCGGGAAATCATGGACGGTGGCGTTGAAGTCGCGCAGCAGGGTTTCGCGCTCCGTCGCCGCCAGCATCGGCAGTTGGTTGAGCGCGGTCTGCGGTGCGCTTTCCAAGGCGGCCACCAACTGCTCCACGGCGTTGTGCATGTAGGCGCACAGGCGCTGGGCGCCGATCTGCGGCAGCGCCAACACGGTCAGGCCGAAGCCCTCACCCAAGTCGTCCACGCTCAAGGTCAACGGGTAGTTGCTGCGTTCTTCACCGCCGAGCAATTGCACGCCTTCCCAGATGCCATGGCCATCGCGGGCCATTTCGTCGGGGCTGCTGTGACGGTAGTTAAGCAACGCACTGAACAACGGCGATGCGTTCGCCACGCCGCTACAACGCTGGGCCAGCGCCAGGGACGCGTGTTCATGGCCGAGCAAGGCGCTCAAGCGCCCATGAGTCGCCTTGACCGCAGCAGCGGCAGTCGCCGCCACGTCGACGCGCAGCGGCAGGGTGTTGATGAACATGCCCAGCGCGCGGTCCGCACCGTCACCGGCCTGCATGCGGCCCATCAACACGGTGCCGAACACCACGTCATCACGCCCGGACACCAGCCCCAGCACCTGTGCCCAGGCCAGGTGCATCAGGCTCGCCGCGCTGACCCCCAACTGCCGCGCCTGCTCGCGCACCCGCCTAGCCAGCGCGGCGTCCAGCGGCTGTTCGGCCTCTTCGATATCACGCCCATCGCCCTGCACGTCCTGCACACCGAACGGCAAGGTCGGTTCCTCCACGTCGGCGAGCATGTCGCGGAAGAACGCCTCGTGCTCCTCCACGCTGACGCCCAGGCGCGCCTGGGCCACGTAATTGCGAAACGGCGCCGCCACGGGCAAGTCCTGGGCCTGGTTGAACATGAACGCACGCATCTCCTGGCCCACCACGGCCATGGCGGTGTGGTCCAGCGCCAAGTGGTGGAACAGCAGGATCGCGGCGACCCGGTTGTGCTGCGGATCCTGGGCATACACCATGCGCAGCAACGGCGCCTGGGTGATATCCAGACGGTAGTGGCGAGCGTCGAAGCGTGCGTGCAGCTGCTCGATGATGCCGCCGTCCGCCGGGTCCAGGGCAACCTCCTGAACCACCAGCTGCGCCTCGCGCCACACCACTTGCACCGGGCTGTCCAGGCCTTCCCAGACCACGCCGGTACGCAGGATGTCGTGGCGGGCCACCACCTGTTGCAGCGCGCCCATGAACCCGTGCAGACGCTCCAGGCTGTCGAACGCCATGCGCGATTGCAGCAGGTACGGATCGCCCTGCTCGGCGCTGATGTGGTGGTAAAGAATGCCTTCCTGCAACGGCGCCAGTGGGTAGATGTCCTGCACATTCGCCGCACCACCCGGCACGTTCGCGACAATACGCTCGATGGACGCCGGGTCGAGCGGCACCAACGTCAGCATCGACGGGGTGATCTGCGTGCAACCCAGCGGAATACCATTGGCCGGCACCACGACTTCCCGGCCGCTGCCCACTGCAGCGGCCAGCGCCGCCAGGCTTGGCTGGTTGAACAAAACGCGTACGTCACAGCTCAGGCCGACCTGGCGCATGCGCTCGATCAGGCTGACCGCCAGCAACGAATGCCCGCCCAGTTCGAAGAAATGATCGTGACGCCCGACCCGCTCCAGCTTGAGCACGTCCTGCCAGATCTGCGCCAGTTGGGTTTCCACTTCGCCTTCCGGGGCTTCAAACCCGCGACTTAACAACGCGCTCTGATCCGGCACCGGCAGACCCTTGCGGTCGAGTTTGCCGTTGGCGGTGAGCGGCAACAGCTCCAGCCACACATACGCCGACGGCACCATGTAGTCCGGCAACTGGCCCTGCAAATGCGCACGCAGGGCTTCGATCTCCAGCGCCGCACCGGCCGTGTAATAGGCGACCAGGCGTTTGTCGCCCGGCTCGTCTTCACGGGCCAGCACCACGGTGTCTTTCACGCCAGGGAAACTGGCCAGGCAGGTTTCGATCTCGCCGGGCTCGATACGGAAACCACGGATCTTCACCTGCAGGTCATTGCGCCCCTGGTACAGCAAGGTGCCGTCGGCCTGCCAGCAAGCCAGGTCACCGGTGCGGTACAGCACGCCGTCGCCAAACGGGTTGGGGATGAATTTCTCGGCGGTCAGTTGCGGCTGGTTCAAATAGCCCGTGGCGACGCCCGCACCGCCGATGTACAGCTCGCCGACCACGCCCAGCGGCACCGGTTGCTGGCGCGCGTCCAGCACGTAGGCCTGGGCATTCGCGATCGGCTTACCGATGGGAATACCGCCCTCGCCGACCCGAGTGATTTCAAAGGTGGTGGAAAACGTGGTGGCTTCGGTGGGCCCGTAGCCATTGAGCAGGTGCTGGGGTTTGCCGTGTTCGAGCACCCGGCCAATCACCTGCGGGTCGAGCACGTCACCGCCGACAATCAGGTAGCGCAACTGGTGGAAGACCGGCATCAGCGCATCGGCGTACTGGTGGAACAGCCCCGCGGTCATCCACAGCACGCTGACGGATTGCTCCTGCAACAACGCAGCGAACGCGGCCTGGGACAACAGCACCGCGTGCTCGACCACCACCACGCAACCGCCATTGAGCAACGGCGCCCACACATCCAGGGTGCTGGCGTCGAACGCCGGGTTGGAGGCGAACGCCACGCGGTCCCGCGCGTTGAACTCGGCATAGCCGTTATTGAGCACCAGTCGCGAGATGGCGCGGTGCGGCACTTGCACGCCTTTGGGCGCACCGGTGGAACCGGAGGTGTAGAGGATATAGGCGACGCTCTCCGAGGACTGGGGCAGTTCAGGGTTACGCGGCGACAGGCCGTCCAGGTTCAGGTCTACGAGGCTGCTGAGCACCCGATGCGCGCCACTGTCTTGCACGATAAACGCCTGGCGCTCGACCGGCGCATTGACGTCCAGCGGTACATACACCGCCGCGCATTTGAGGATCGCCAGTTGGCAGATCAACAGGTCGAGCGAACGCGGCAGCGCAATCGCCACGCTTTCGCCCGGCTGCACGCCCTGGTTGAGCAGGTGATGGGCCAGGCGGTTCGCGCGCCGGTTGAGGTCGCGGTAGCTCAACGACAGCGGGCCATGCACCGCTGCCACCGCTTCCGGACGGGCCAGCGCCTGAGCCTCGAACAGTTGATGCACGGTGAGGTGCGCTGGGTAATCACGGGCGGTGGCATTGAAGTCCACCAGCAATTGGTGGCGCTCGGCGGCCGGCAGGATCGAGATGGCCTGCAGCGGCGTGGTGGGCGCCTGCTGCAAGGCGGTCACCAGATGGCGCAACGCGGTGAGCATGTAGTCGCCCACGCGCTGCACGTCCAGGCTCGCCACGCCTTGCACGGTCAGGGCAAAGCCTGTGCCCAGGTCATCGACGTTGAGCACCAGCGGGTAGTTGCTGCGTTCTTCGGAACTGAGAATCTGGATGCCGGAGGCCGCGAACGGGCTGTGCCCCGGCGCCTCGCCCGGCGCGCTGTGACGATAGTTGAGCAAGGTGCTGAACAACGGCAGCGAACCCGGCACGCCACTGCAACGCTGGGCCAGGGACAACGACGCGTGCTCATGCCCGAGCAACTGCGCCAGGCGCGCGTGGGTGGCGCGTACACCGGCTTGTACGCCGACGCTGCCCAGGCTGACGCGCAGCGGCAAGGTGTTAATGAACATCCCCAGCGCCCGGTCGGCGCCCTCGCCGCCCTGCATGCGCCCCAGCAACACGGTGCCGAACACTACCGCCTGCTGGCCGGACACTTGCCCGAGCACCTGCGCCCAGGCCAGGTGCACCAGGCTCGCCGTGCTCACGCCCAATTGCCGCGCCTGTTCGCGCAGGCCCAGGCTCAAGGCCGGTTCCAGTGGCAGGTGGGCTTCAAGGATGCCGCTGCCGTCGCCATTCACGTCCTGCAACCCGAAGGCCAGGGTCGGCTCGTCGATATCGCCGAGCATCTCGCTGAAAAATGCTTCGTGCTGCGCCTGGCTGACCCCAAGCCGTGCCTGGGCCACATAGTTGCGGTACTGCACGGCGTCGGGTAATTGCGCGCTGTTGCCGGACAGGCTCGCGCTCATTTCTGCCACCAACACCTGCAGGGCGGTGTGGTCCAGCAGGATATGGTGCAGCAGCAGGATGCCGACGAAACGGTCCTGCTCCTCGGCGTAGGCAAAACGCATCAGCGAGGCACGGCTCAGGTCGAGGCGGAAGTGACGAGGATCGAAGCGTTGCTGCAGTTGCTCAAAAGGCTCGTCGATACGCTCGACGGCCAGCGCGGCCTGGCGCAACACCACCTGCACCGGCTCATTGAGGCCTTCCCAGAGGATCGCGGTGCGCAGGATGTCATTGCGCTCGATCACGCTGTGCAGGGCCTGGATAAACGCGTCCACCGCCGCCTGGTCGTTGAAGCTGAACTGCACCTGCAACACGTAGGGATCGCCCTCGGTGGTTGCCAGGTGATGATAGAGAATACCGGCCTGCAACGGCGCCAGGCCGTAGATGTCCTGCACGTTGCTGATGCCGCCGGGCACGCGCTGGATGATGTGGTCGAGGGCCGCCTGGTCCAGTTCCACTAGGGGCAGCATGTCCGGGGTGATGTGCGTGGTGGCGTGGGTTATCAGGTTGGTCGGGACCTGCACCTCTTGCTGCCCGCCCACCGCCGCCGCCAGTGCCGCCAGGGTCGGCTGGCCGAATAGCACACGCACGTCGGCGCTGAGGTCGACCTGGCGCATGCGTTCGATCAGCTTGACCGCCAACAGCGAATGGCCGCCCAGTTCGAAGAAGTTGTCGTCACGCCCCACGTGCTCGAACTTGAGCAGGTCTTGCCAGATCGCCGCGATGGCGTTTTCCACCGCGCCTCGGGGGGCTTCATAGCCCCGTCGAGCGAGGGCATCGGCGTCCGGTGCGGGCAGTGCCTTGCGATCAAGCTTGCCGTTGGTGGTCAACGGGAATTGATCCAACTGCACAAAGGCGCTGGGCACCATGTGTTCGGCCAGGCTCAGCAGCAGGTGGTCACGCAGGTCGGCGGCGCGCAGTGCGCCTTCGGCAATCACGTAGGCCACCAGGCGCTTGTCACCCGGCGCATCTTCACGGGCGATCACCACGGCGTCACGCACACCCTCGGCGCTGGCCAGGTGCGCTTCGATCTCGCCCAGTTCGATGCGGAAACCGCGGATTTTCACCTGGTCATCGTTGCGGCCCAGGTATTCGACGCTGCCGTCGGCCAGCAGGCGACCGAGGTCACCCGTCTTGTACATACGCAGACCGGTGGCCGGGTCGGGCAGGAAGCGCTCGGCGGTCAGCGCGTCACGGTTGAGGTAACCGCGCGCCACACCGGCGCCGCCCACGTACAACTCACCGACCACACCCAGCGGCAACGGCTCGCGACGCGCGTCGAGCACATACAGTTGCAAATCGGGAATGCGCACGCCAATCGGGCTGACACCCACCAACTGCGCGTCCGCCGCCTCCAGGGCGCGGTAGGTCACGTGCACGGTGGTTTCGGTGATGCCGTACATGTTCACCAGTTGCGTGCCGGCGTTGATCGCCCGGGCGTACCACGGCTTGAGCATGCCCGGCTCCAGCGCTTCGCCGCCGAAGATCACCTGGCGCAGGGAATGGGACTGCGGGTTCTGGCCTTGTGCGGCGATCAATTGGCGGAAGGCGCTGGGCGTCTGGTTGAGGATGCTCACACCTGCTTCGCACAGCAGCGTGTAGCACTCGTCCGGTGAGCGGCTGACCAGTTGCGGCACGATCAGCAACTGGCCGCCGTGCATCAGCGCGCCCCAGATTTCCCAGACCGAGAAGTCGAAGGCGAAGGAGTGAAACAGCGCCCAGACGTCGTTGCGGTTGAAATCGAACCAGTGCTCGGTGGCCGTGAATAAGCGAGCGACCTGGCGGTGCTCGATCATCACGCCCTTGGGCTGGCCAGTGGAGCCGGAGGTGTAGATCACATAGGCCAGGTGGGCCGGGCTGACGTTGACCCGCGGGTTGACGATGGATTCACCGCGCAGGCCGTTGAGGTCGACCTGTGGCAAGTCGCCAACCAGATGGCGCGTGTTGGCTTGTACCAACACGGCCAAGGGTTCGCTGTCGGCCAGGGTGTAGGCGATGCGCTCCAGCGGGTACGCCGGGTCGATCGGCACGTAGCCGGCGCCGGCCTTGAGGATGCCCAGCAGGCCGATGATCATTTCCGGGCCACGCTCCACGCAGATCGCCACGCGGTCATCCGGGCGGATGCCCTGGGCCAGCAGGCGGTGGGCGACTTGGTTGGCGCGCTCGTTGAGCTGGCGGTAGGTGAGGCGCTGGTTGTCGAAGCGCAAGGCAATGGCTTCAGGCTGGGCGGCGGCGTGGGTTTCGACGTGCTGGTGGATCAGGGCGGTGTCGGCGTAAAGCGCGGGGCTGTGATTGAAGCGATGCAACAGGCTCTGGCGTTCGGTGTCGGGCAGGATAGTCAGGCCGCTGAGCGGCATATCCGGTCGCTGTTCAAGGGCCTCGGCCAGGCTTTCCAGAGCGGTATGCAAGTAGGTGGCGACACGTTCGGCACCGATGGACGCGTCGACCATCACGGTCAGGGCGAAATCTTCACCCAGGTCATCGACGTTGACCGTCAGCGGGTAGTTGGTGCGTTCCTCGGCGCTGAGAACGCGAATGCCCTCGGCGATCTCGATCACCTCGGCCATGTCCGTGGCGGCACTGTGGCGGTAGTTGAGCATGGCGCTGAACAGCGGCGTCGGTGCGGCAACGCCACTGCAACGCTGGGCCAGCGCCAGGGAGGCATGTTCGTGGTTGAGCAAGGTGGTGAGGCGTTCGTGAGTCGCCTTGACCCCGGCGCGCACGCTCTGCTCGCCCACGTCTACGCGCAAGGGCAAGGTGTTGATGAACATGCCCAGGGCCCGCTCACCGCCCTCGCCCGCGCCCATGCGGCCGAGCATCACGGTGCCGAACACCACCGCGTCGCGCCCAGAGACCACGCCCAATACGCGCGCCAACGCCAGGTGCATCATGCTCGCCACGCTCACGCCAAGCGGCCGCGCCAGGGTGCGCAGACGGCGGCTCAGCGCGCTGTCGACGGCAAGGCGTGCCTCGTCGATACCCAGGCCGTCGCCCTGTACGTCCTGCAAACCGAAAGGCAGTGTCGGCTCCTCGATATCCGCCAGCATCTCGCGGAAAAAGGCCTCATGGGCCTGCTCGCTGACGCCATGACGCACCTGGGCGATGTAGCTGCGAAACGGCACCGGCTCTCCCGCCTGGGCTTGCTCGCCGGCCAGGTACAACTGGATTTCATGGCGCACCACATCCAGGGCGGTGTGGTCGAGGATGGTGTGGTGAAACAGCAGGGTTGCCGCCACACACCCGGTGAGCGAATCCTGGGTAAACACCAGGCGCAGCAGCGGTGCCTGGCCCAGGTCCATGCGGTCGTTGCGCGCATCGAAATCCACGGCTTCGCACGCCAGGCTTGCCTTGCGCCACACCACTTGCAGCGGTTCGTCGAGACGCTCCCAGACTATCGAGGTGCGCAGGATATCGTGGCGATCGATCACCCATTGCAACGCTTCGGTAAAGGCGTGCAAACGTGCGCGATTGTCGAATTCGAAATGCGCGTGCAGCACGTAGGGGTCACCCTGCTCCGCCGACAGATGGTGGTAAAGCATGCCTTCCTGCAGCGGCGCCAGCGGATAGATGTCCTGCACATTCGCCGCGCCCCCAGGGATGGCCGCGACGATACGGTCGATAGCCGCCTGGTCGAGGCTGACCAGCGGCAGCATGTCCGGCGTAATGCGGTAGGCCGGACTCAGCCAGTCACCGCCATGCTCGGCCACCAGTTCCAGCAGCCGGGGTTTGTGAGCAATCAGTTGATCCCACAGCGCATCCTCCAACGCCTCGTCGTCACCGAGGATGATCAGGTCGCCTTCTTCCAGTTGCAGACGGATCGCATGGGTGGAAATCGCTGCCAATAATTCGCTGAACTGCATGGGGTAACCTGCCTGGTAAGTCACGGTTGAGGAGAAAGTCCGTTTTCAGCTGCCGCGTAAATCGGGTGCTGGGCGCCGCGCGCCCAAAAAAAGCGGGCGCAGCCGGGGGCCTGGAGAGGCTTCCGGCAGGCTTGGAAAATTAAGGGATTTGGCAGGCGGGGGGTGACATGGTAAGCGGGGACAAGAGAGATCAGGGTTGGTTCAATCTCAATGAAAACACCTTACGCCTGTGGCTGGCGGGACCTTGTGGTGAGCGGGCTTGCTGTGGTGAGCGGGCTTTTTGTGGTGAGCGGGCTTGCCCCGCGCTGGGCTGCGAAGCGGCCCTAATCCGGCCAACTCGTTTTACCTGAAAGAACGCGGTGGCCGTGTTGGGGCCGCTTCGCAGCCCAGCGCGGGGCAAGCCCGCTCACTACAACGAACCTGCCCATCACAACAGGCCTGCCCATCACAGATTCAGGCAGAGGGTAATTTGAGGTGGCGGGCGTACCACGGTCGTCTTGGCACGCGCTTGAACAGGCCCTGTAATAGGTTTTCGTCTTCACCAAAGGTAATGCGCAGCGCCAGCTTCATGGTCTCCGGGTCCATCTCCATCGACCGGCCCATCTGCAGGCCCGGCGTGGTGCTGCAGCCATGGGTGTCCGGGCCGAGCCAAGGGTCGCCGACTTCCACCCAGCGTCCCGGTGCGAACCAGGCTACGCCGTTGACCTCCATGCGCCTGACTTCGCCTGGATTGAAGCGTTCATGGGCGCGGAACCAGTCTTCGATACGGTCATCGATCCAGCCGTGGAAGTGCCAGAACACCGGGTTGACGTGCGAGGAAAACGGGTCGCCGAGGAAGTCGTTTTCCGCCGCGTACCAGCGCGGGGCGAAGTCGGAGGGGTCGCGGGCGAAGGGCACGGGCGCACCGTTCGACGGGTCGCGCGGCACTGAGGCCCAGCGCATGTGCAGCCAGTCGTGCAGGCCCAGTTCCATCTCGGAGCCCAACTGCCCCAGGGTGAATTTGGCCAGGTAGCGCGGGTCGCGGTATTGGGACTCCCAGACCTGGAAGTTGCTGTGGTAGGTCTCGGCGCTCTTGATGTCACTGACCCACTGGGTGTAGTCGCCGTCGTCCGGCGCCGACCAGGTCGGTGGCAGTGCAAAGCCGTCGTGGTTGTCGAAGTAGCGCAGAAAGCCCAGGCGATCACGCTCCAGGGCCGGTTGCGGCTCGGGGAACTGCGGCCATGAGGGCAGGTCCTGCATTGAGCGCGCGGTGCCGAGCATGTGCCGGTGCATGAAGAAGAAGTCGATTCCCGAGCCGTTACGGTCCTTGCGTTTGCCCCGTGCGTCGCGCTCCTGGCCACGCGGACCGGGCTGCCAGCCGATGCCACGCAGGGCGTCGCGTTTTTCTTCGGAGAGTTTGTGCCACTGGTCACGACTGGCGTGCCACAGCTGGTGGAACAGGCGGTGCTCGGGGGAAATCAGCCAGGCCAGCAGGGTCGGGTTGAGGCCGATACGCTGGCGGGCTTCGGGGAACCACTGTTTATGGGCGATGAAACGGTTGTCGCGCTCAACGAGAGCCAACGGCCGGTCGAGGTCGAGGATCTGCCCGCTGAGGGTGCCACTGCCGGCGTTGCCGAAGTCGGCCCAGACTTCGTCGAGGGTCATCTTGAATTCATAGGCCGGCGTGCCATCGGTCGAGTCCCGGTCGATCAACCGCCAGTACAGCACGGCGCTCTCCCCGGTCAGCAGATCACCGAGCACGCGGTAACGCGGTTCGCCTTCGGCGCGCAGGTTGGCGGCGGTGTCCAGGTAGCCGCGCAGGCCACGCCCACGGGGGGCGATGTCGAGCAACAGCGCCAGGCCTTGCAACGGCAGGCCCTTGAGGCCGGCATCGCGGCCTTCCAGGCGCAGGTCCCAGACCCCGCGCAGCGTGTTCGCCAGGTGCTGGCCGGCGGTGTCGGCCAGGTCCACGGTGGCTTCGCCGGGGGTGATGGGGAATTCTTCTTCGCGCGTCAACTCGCGATGGGCATAGAAGGCTGCCGGCACAGCGGCGCCTGTCAGTGCCAGGCCTGCGATGAACCCACGTCGAGAGATGGTCATTGTCTACCTTAGGAAACGGCTTTATCAGAGCTAGAACGTTTGCACGCCGGGGAAATTTACCGCCGCGCCCTGCCCGCCTAAATTTCCCCGCCCATCACTCGTTCTTCCCTGATAGCGAAGGCCTCAACTGACTGAGATGGCAATGACAAAACCACGTTCGAAAAAGGCGCTGTATATCGGCTTGCCGCTGGCACTGGCCATCGGTGCCGGGGCCGGTTTCCTGGTCTGGGATCACTGGTTCAAGGGCAATGCCGGTTACCCGCTGGAGGTGATCAAGCAGGCCAATGAAATGCAGGATCGGCTGCTGTCGTTCGACAGCCACATCACCGTGCCGGTGGATTTCGGCACCGCCGGCAACGAGGCCGACAAGGACGGTGAGGGCCAGTTCGACCTGGCCAAGGCGGCACGCGGGCGCCTGTCCGGTGCAGCCCTGACGATTTTCGGCTGGCCGGAAATCTGGAACGGCGCCAACGCGCCGCACAAGCCCACCGACGGTTTTGTCGAAGCCGCGCGCCACGAACAGGAAGTGCGCTACAAGATTATCAGCGGCATGGTGCGCGACTACCCCAACCAAGTCGCCATCGCCTACACCCCGGATGATTTCCGGCGCCTGCATGGCGAGGGCAAGTTCGCGATCTTCATCAGCATGCTCAACGCCTACCCGCTGGGCAACGACCTGAACCAGCTGGACCTATGGGCGGCACGCGGCATGCGCATGTTCGGCTTCAGCTATGTGGGCAATAACGCCTGGTCGGACTCGTCGCGCCCGCTGCCGTTTTTCAATGACTCCACCGACGCCCTCGACGGTTTGTCGGAGATCGGCAAGCAAGCGGTGCACCGCCTCAATGACCTGGGGGTCATCATCGATGTGTCGCAGATGTCGACCAAAGCCTTGGAGCAAGTGGCGCAATTGAGTCGTACGCCGATGGTGGCGTCGCACTCGGCACCGCGCGCGGCAGTGGATATCCCGCGCAACCTGAGCGACAAAGAGCTGCAACTGATCAAGCACAGCGGTGGCGTGGTGCAGATCGTGGGGTTCTCCGCCTACCTGCGCCCACTGAGCCAGCCGACCCAGGACAAGCTCAACGCCCTGCGCGCCCGCTTTGACCTGCCACCCCTGCCCAACTTGGCCATGGCGCTGATGCCGGGCGACGCAATCATCGCCGCCTGGCCCGAACACAAGTTCGGCGAGTACGCCAGCGCGCTCTACGCCATCCTCGATGAGGAACCCAAGGCCACCCTCAAGGACCTGGGGGATGCCATCGACTACACCGTGCGCAAGATCGGCATCGACCATGTCGGCCTGGCGTCGGACTTCAACGACGGCGGCGGCGTCGAGGGCTGGAACAACGTCGGCGAAATACGCAACGTCACCGCCGAACTGATCCAGCGCGGCTACTCCGAAGCCGACATCGCCAAGCTGTGGGGAGGCAACTTCCTGCGGGTGTGGAACCAGGTACAAAAAGCCGCCAAGCCCTTGGCCAACCGCTAATCATCCAGAAGCCCGTCCATGACCGACCGCCGTACGTTCCTCAAACAGGCTGGTGTATTTGCCGCCAGCCTGCCACTGGGCGCCGCCCTGCTCCCGCAGGCCGTCGCCGCCAACGCAACCGATGCCCCATGGACGGGGCTCAAGCAACTGTTCAACCAGGACCCGGACTACCTGCACTTTTCCAATTTCCTGGTGGCTACGCACCCCAAGCCGGTGCGCGAGGCCATTGAGCGTTACCGCGCACAGATCGACCGCAACCCAGGACTGGCCATGGACTGGGACCTGCAGGAAGCCTGGAAGCGCGAAGGCCAGGTGCGCGAGTGGGCCGGCCGCTACCTGAAAGCCGCACCGGCGCAGATCGCCCTCACCAGCAGCACCTCCGAAGGGCTGGCGATGATTTATGGCGGGATCAAGGTACGGCCGGACCAGGAGATCCTCACCACCGTCCACGAGCACTATGCAACCGAGTACAGCCTGGACTTTCGCGTGCGCAAGGAGCAGACCCAGGTTCGCAAGATTCGCCTGTTCGACAACGCCAACCGCGTGTCCATCGACGAGGTGCTGGGCAACATCCAGCGCAATATCCGCCCCAACACGCGCGTACTCGGCATGACCTGGGTGCAGTCCGGCAGCGGCGTGAAACTGCCCATCGGCGAAATCGGCAAGCTGGTGGAAGAACACAACCGCAACCGTGACGACAAGGACCGCCTCCTCTACGTGGTCGACGGCGTGCATGGTTTCGGCGTGGAAAACCTCGATTTCCCGGACATGCACTGTGACTTCTTCATCGCCGGCACCCACAAGTGGATGTTCGGCCCACGCGGCACCGGACTGGTGTGCGCCCGCGACCCGCAAAACAACTACGTGACCCCCATGGTGCCGACCTTCTCCGAAGACAAAGACTTCGCCACCAGCATGACCCCAGGCGGCTACCACGCCTTTGAGCATCGCTGGGCAGCGGACGAGGCCTTCAAGCTGCACTTGCAGCTGGGCAAGGCGCAGGTGCAGGCGCGCATCCATGCGCTGAACACCGAACTGAAAGAGCAACTGCTGGCACACCCGCAGATCGAACTGGTGACCCCGCACAGCCCCGAACTGTCGGCCGGTTTTACCTTTTTCAGGGTCAAGGGCGAGGACAGTGACGCCGTAGCCGCCTACATGATGAAAAACCGTGTGGTGATTGACGCGGTAGACCGTGATGTCGGCCCGGTGATCCGCACAGCGCCTGGCCTGCTTAATACTTCCGCAGAGATCCAGCGCTTCATGACGTTGCTGGGCCAGCGGGTGTAACGCACACCTTTTCCACGTTGAATGAGAGGACTCCATGAACAAACCCCTCACGGCATTGGCACTCACCGCCCTGTGCGGTGCCTTGTTGCCAAGCCTGGCCCAGGCCGCCGCGCCACAACCCGGCAAAGTATTCAAGGACTGCAAGGACTGCCCGGAGATGGTGGTGCTGCCCGCCGGCACCTTCACCATGGGCACGCCAGAGGATGAAGTCGGCCGCGAGCCGGATGAAGGCCCGATGCACGACGTGACCTTCGCCAAGCCGTTCGCCATGAGCCGCTTCCACATCACCGCCGGCGAATGGGACAGCTACATCCGCCAGACCGGAGTGAAGATCGCCGACGGTGACACCCGCCCCGGCCGCGAGTGCATCGCCAGCAAGCCGCGCTACCCCCAGGGCCCGCGCCAACCGGCAGTGTGCATGGACATGGAGGACATCAAGCAGTACGTGGCCTGGCTGTCGAAAAAAACCGGCCAGCAATACCACATGGTCAGCGAAGCCCAACGTGAATACGCTGCGCGCGCCGGTTCTACCGGGCCGTTCCCCTTCCCGTTCGATGAGGGCAAGGGCTACAGCATCGCCAAGCACGCCAACACCTATGGCCCGGCCGATGGGTACAGCTACTCATCGCCTGTCGGCAGCTACCCGCCGAATGCGTTTGGCATGTACGACATGCATGGCAACGTCTACGAACGCGTGGCCGACTGCGAGCACGCCAACTACATCGGCGCGCCTACCGACGGCAGTGCGTGGATGGAGCCGAACTGCGAGGGCTACATGATTCGCGGCAATGACTGGGGAGAAGCGCCGGTGTTCTCACGCTCGGGCAACCGCAACAACATCTACCCGCAGACGCGGGGGGATTGGATTGGCTTTCGGGTGGTACGCGACCTGTAATAACGCAGGAGATCAAATGCGGGAAGGGGCTTGCCCCCGATGGGGATGTATCAGTACCTGACCTACCACCATCGGCGGCATAAGTATCTACACAACGCTGTAGCAACCACGGCAACCACGATGCGAAGCGAGTCGCTCTTGATCTTGATCTTGATCTAGCTTTTGATCTCAGGCGCCCCGTCAAACACGCTGGCCGTAATTCGACAGGGATTTGGGGGGTAAACCGGCAGGGATGCCGGTTTAGCCGCCCCGCGC
>Ga0207650_10000284_pt1 | contig 52149 bp, 47 predicted proteins | sample KBSS63metaG_FD_184325 | JGI IMG/M metagenome (GOLD analysis project Ga0207650, IMG submission 184325) | Switchgrass rhizosphere microbial communities from Kellogg Biological Station, Michigan, USA - KBS S6-3 metaG (SPAdes) (version 2) | ecosystem: Host-associated > Plants > Roots > Rhizosphere...
GCGTTACAAACTCTCGGCGATTCGACATTCTGGACTCCTCTTTGAACGCCATTGAGCAGCTTCCTTTCGCCGCTCACTGTGCGCTTCTTCGGTGTCCACCATGTCCCCGGCCACCTGTCCACCATGTTCCCGGTACGTACAGAGCCGACGGCGCTACGCGCGCTGTCTCACAAGTCCCTCGGGTTCATCACGATCGCCGCGTGCCCCGGCACGATCCACGTTCCTTTCGTCTCAATCGGGATGACGCCGGGGCCGCCGTACTCGGGTGAATCGCTCGACCAGCGCAGTTCCCATCGGCGATCCAGCGGCGGTGCCAGCAGCGGTTCGGGAACGATGTCCATCCGGATCTCGGCGCCGAGGTTGACGATGATCAACCGCTGCTCGTAACGCAAGGCGAGCACTTCGGCGCCGATCACCGCGCCGCGTACGTGTCCCGTCATTTCCATCCGCAACCGCAGCAGGTCGCGATGCAGGGCCACGACCTCGGGATGCGCATCGCGCTCGCCATGATCGAGCTTGCATCGCTCGAACGTGGCCATGTCGTTCGGCGCCGCGAAATCGCCGTGAAGCGCTTTCAGTGACGGAAACTGTTCGAGAGACTCGCGGCGCCCTTTCGCCACCGCCGCCGCGAGCTCCGGCTTGTGATCTGCGAAGAATAGAAACGGCGCGGATGATCCGAACTCCTGTCCCTGAAAAAGCATCGGCGTGTTTGGGCCGAGGAGCAGCAGCGCCGTGAGCGCGCGAAATCGGCCCGGGTCGGTCAGGACCTGCAGACGTTCGCCGCGCGCCGAGTTCGCGACCTGATCGTGATTCTGGAGAAAGCAAACCAGACTCTCCGGCGGCAACTGCGCCGACGGAGTTCCGCGTCGGTCCTTCTGCCAGGAGTAGTACTGCCCCTGATACAGAAATCCGAGCTGCGCCATCGACACGAACTCCTGCGGCGTGCCGCGGTAGTCGGTGTAATACGCCTCGCGCCGTCCGGTCGCGGCGACCATCGCCGCGTGGTGCCAGTCGTCATTCCAGAGCGCATCGAGGCCGAACTCGTCGATGAGCTTGACCTCCTGCGGCTCGTTTTCGCCGACGATGAAAATCGGTTTTCCATCGGTGGCCTCGCGGGCCCGGCGAACGATAAGCGTCAGGACGTTTTCCTCCGAGGAGTCCTTGATCGATTGCGTGGCATCGAGGCGTAAACCATCGAGATGGAACTCCTCGATCCAGTACGCGGCGTTCTCCGCGAAGAACTCGCGCACACCCGAGGCATTGTCACCATCGAAGTTGATCGCCTCGCCCCACTCGTTCTCGTACTTTTTCGTGAAGTAGCCGGGGCTGAACTTCGTCAGGTAGCAGCCGTCCGGCCCCAGATGGTTGTAAACGACGTCGAGGATCACGCCGAGGTTGTGTGCGTGCGCGGCGTCGACGAAGGCGCGAAAATCGTCGGGACGGCCGTAGATATGCGCGGGCGCCCAGAGATCGACGCCGTCGTATCCCCAGCCGAATTGGCCGGGAAACTCGTGCACCGGCATGACCTCGAGGAGGTTGATGCCGACGTCGCGCAATGCTGCAAGGTGTTCGATCGCTGCGCGCCAGGTGCCCTCGCGCGTGAACGTGCCGATGTGCATCTCGTAGATGACGAGACTGCGTTTGTCGACGCCGCGCCAGTCGCCATCGCGCCAGCGATACGAAGCCGGATCAACGACCTCGGAGTCGTCATGCGGCCCATCCGGCTGAAATCGCGAAGCGGGATCGGGGTAGGTGTCGTCGTCGCCATCGATTCGAAATCGATAACGCGTCCCCGCGCCGGCGCCGTCGATCAATCGCGAAAAATATCCGCCATCCTCGGCTTGCAGCGGGTAGTCGATGCCGTCGATGACGACGCTGACGTCACGATGTCCGGGAGCCCAGACGCGAAAGCTGGTTCCTCCTGTGATGATCTCCGCGCCGACCGGCCGCCGTCTTTTCGCCATCGCGAAAAACCACGTGCACATCTCCGTCCAATCTGCGTAATCTGCGGATCGTGAACCTGCTCCACCTCTTCGACCTCTCCCTCATCGCGCGCAGCGGCGACGTCGCGCTCGAATGGGAAGGCGCCGAGTACACCTTCGGCGACATCGAGCGCCGCAGCAATGGCATCGCGCACGCGCTACGCGAGCGTGGTCTCACCAAAGGCGATCGCCTCTGCGTCTACCTCGGCAACCGCATCGAGCTGATCGACATCTACCTGGCCTGCATCAAGCTCGGCGTGATCTTCGTTCCGATCAACATCCTCTACCGCGACCGCGAGATCGCCCACATCACCAACGACGCCGAGCCGCGGCTGACGATCACCGAAGCGGATTTGGCGGAACTCGTATCCCACTGCGACGATCGTCCCATCGAAGATCTCGACGGCGATACGTCGGCCGCGATCATCTACACCTCGGGGACGACCGGCGCGTCGAAAGGCGCCGTCCTGACGCACAACAACTTCGCTGCCAATGCCGTCAACTTGTTGACCATGTGGCAGATCACTGATCGCGATCGCTTCCTCCTCGCGCTCCCTCTCTTCCACATCCACGCCCTCGGCAACGGCCTGCACTGCTGGCTGGCCAGCGGCTGCCGCATGCGTTTGCTGGAGCGATTCGATCACCGCACCGCGCTCGACGAGTTCCGCGATTTCCGTCCCACGCTCTTCTTCGGCGTCCCGACGATCTACGTGCGCCTGCTCGATACGCCACCCGACATCGCGCGAGAGATCGGTGAACGAATGCGCCTCTTCGTCTCCGGCTCCGCGCCGCTCCCGGTACCTGTCTTCGAACGCTTCCACGAGCTGTTCAATCACACGATTCTCGAGCGCTACGGGATGACGGAGACGTTCATGACGCTGAGCCATCCGTTGATCGGCGAACGCCGCGCCGGAACGGTCGGCTTTCCGCTGCCCGGCATTTCGGTGCGCATCGACGACGGCGAACTTTTCGTGCGCGGCCCCAACGTCTTCGCCGGCTACTGGCGCCGTCCCGACGCCAACGCTGCAGCGTTCACCGACGGCTGGTTCCGCACCGGCGACCTGGCCACGCGTTCGGATGACGGCTACTACACCCTCCTCGGCCGCAAGTCCGACCTGATCATCTCCGGCGGCTTCAACATCTACCCGCGCGAAATCGAAGAGCTGCTGTTGGAACAACGGGGTGTCGCCGAGGCCGCGGTGGTCGGCGTCGCGGACGAGGTTCGCGGCGAAGTCCCGATCGCATTCATCGTCGCCACGTCCTTCGACGCCGAGGCTCTGGACCGAGCATGCCGCGACAATCTCGCGTCATTCAAAGTGCCGCGACGTTTCGTGCGGGTCGATTCGATCCCGCGCACTGCGTTGGGGAAAGTGCAGAAGCACTTGCTGCCGAAGTAGGAGCCACATTCATGTGCCTCATCGCCATCGCCGTTCACGCCTCGCCGCGATGCCCGATCGTGATCGCCGCGAATCGCGACGAGTTCTACGACCGTCCCACGCGTCCGCTGCACATCTCGGATGACGATCCGAACATCGCCGGCGGACGTGATCTCCGCGCCGGCGGCACCTGGCTGGCCGTCACGCGCGATGGCCGCTTCGCCGCCGTTACCAACATCCGCGGTAACGACGGTCCGCCGAATGCCCGCTCGCGCGGCGGGCTGGTCGGCGACTTCGTCCGCTCGAATGTCCCGCCGCTCGCGTACGCGGAGAGCATCCACGCGGACGATTACGCCGGATTCCATCTCCTCGCCGGCGACCGCGAATCCGTTGCCCACATCGCCAGCGATGTTCCTGCGCGCCTCCTCGGCGACGGCATCTTCGCCGTCAGCAACGCCGCGTCCGCGATCGACTGGCCCAAGATCATCCTCGCTCGCAATGCGATGTCGCGCGCGCTGGAAGGCGACGACGTCGTCGACGATCTCCTGCGCTTCCTGACCACGCCGCGCGGCGGCCCCATCGAGGAGGAAGTCTTCGTCGCGCTTCCCGACCGGGGCTACGGCACGCGCTCGTCGACCGTGATTGCAATGACGAATAACTCGATCGTGATGAAGGAAATCAGCCATCCGTCAGGCGACGTGATCGTCGTCGGAAACGAATTCTTCCTGAGCTAAAAGACTCCACGGAAGCGGCGACGGCGCGCACGCGTTCCTCCTTGGCGCATGGCGTCTCCTCTTCTCTCGCTCTTCACCGGCCGCGCGTCGCGGCGAGCCGTCGAAACGATCGTTCCCGAGCGAACGTTCGCGGACGTCGTCCTGCCGCCGGAAACACGCCGCACGCTCGACGACGCGCTTGCGCAGGTGCGCAATCACAACCTGATCTTCAGCCGCTGGGGACTCGGCGAGCGCCACGCCTCCGGCCTCGGCCTGGCGTTCAACTTCGCTGGACCGCCCGGCACCGGCAAGACCATCTGCGCCGAGGCGATCGCTCACAGCCTCGCCATGAAGCTCCTCGTCGTCGACTACGCGGAGCTCGAATCGATGTGGATGGGCGAAACGCCGAAGAACATCGCCGCCGCGTTCCGCTCTGCGGTCGAGCAGAATGCCGTTCTCTTTTTCGACGAGGCGGATGCGATCGCGGTGCGGCGCTCCGCGGGCGCGGCACTGGCCCAGGAGCGCGAGAGCAACGTCACGGTCAATGTGCTTCTGCGCGAAGTCGAAGCATTCAACGGCGTTGTGATCTTCGCCACCAATCTCGCCGCGAACTTCGATCCGGCCTTCGAGCGGCGCATCCGTACGCACGTTCGCTTCCTCATGCCCGGCGTCGATGAGCGCGAGCGGATCTGGCACGTTCAGATTCATCCGCGCAAGACACCGCTCGCAGCCGACGTGAACTTCCGCGAGCTCGCGGAACGATTTGCCGCCAGCGGCGGCGAGATCAAGAACGCCGTCCTCAAAGCGGCATCCGCCGCCGCGGCCGAACCGGGCGCTGACAGCAACAAGGCCATCCACCATCGCCATCTGGTGCGCGCGATGGAAGAGGTCCTGGCCGCGAAAGCGGTGATGAAGCAGTCGCTGTTCGAAGACGATCTGGCCCAAAAGGAAGATCCCATCATCACCGCGCTGCAGGCCGCGGAGCAGCGATGGCGCTCCGTCGCGCTGCTCGCGCTCGCACTGGGTGGAACCGCGCTGCTCGCGGCGGTCGTGGCCGTCACCGTCGCGCTGATGCGATGACGGCTGCGCATCGGCGTATCCTGCCATTGCATGGTTCGGATGCTTACGGCGTTCCTGCTCACCTCCATCGCACTGCTCGCTTTCGCACAGGAGAAAACGCCGGGCCGCGTCGTCATCGAGCGCATCGAAGTCCGCGGTGTGCAACACGTTTCGCCGCGCGTGATCGTCGCTGAGACCACGCTCCGCGAAGGGAACGAGTATTCTGCGGATGACGTGCGCGCCGGCGTGGCGCGCGTGAATCGCCTGCCGTTCGTCGTGTCGGCGGACTTCGCGCTGGAGAAGGGAGCGCAGGACGGACGGAACGTTCTCGTCATTAACGTCAGGGAGATGCGGCGCCTGTCGTTCCTCGTCGATGGGCGCGGATTGTTCGGCGACTCCAGCCACCGCACGCTCGACTACGACTTCGACCGTCCCGGCGAATCGAACGATGCCGCCGCCATGCGCTGGTTCGCCGGCGACCGCGGCATGTTTCACTTTGCCATGGCCGTCCGCCGCGGACGGCAGTCGTTCGCGTCCCGATACACGGCCTGGGAGATCGGGTACACGCGCTACAACCTCTTCGGAACCGGCGCCTACGCCACGTTCAACATGCGCACGCCTGTTGATTCGGTCAACGAGGGGCGATTCACGCCGCAGGCTGCCATCGGGCTTCCGTTGACGCCGAGCCAGACGGTGAGCGTCGAGTATCACGACACGTCGTTCGTCCGCGAGACGCTGCAGATTTTCGGCAACGACCTCAAAACGCTGCTCGCGGAACGCGTGATCACGCTCGCCTGGACCTACGACACGACCGACGAGCCGTACGCGCCGTCGCGCGGGACGCTGGTGCGCATCGCCCCGATCCACCAGATGACCGACCGCGCCGACTTCACCTCCATTCCTCGGAGCACGAACTTCTCCGCGTTTGCAGAACACATCAATACCAACGGCATCGATTTCGCGGCGCTGCACTACTGGCCGCTCTCTGAATCCAACTCCGTATCTGCCGGCGTTCTCGCCGGATGGGCGACGATCGAAGACCGCATCCACCCGCCTCCGCTCCTTCCGCACGCGGACCGGCATCCGACATACGAAATCGCCCAGGCCGGCTACACCCGCAACCTCGGCACGTCACGCCTCGAGTTCGAGGTGCGTTACCGAATAGGCAATGACGACATCACCACCTTGAAGCACGACCGCGCCATCGAAGCCTCGGCAAGCTGGGTGCGGCGGAGCGTGTGGGGAACGTTGCGGATGGGAATCGGGTACGAGAAGGTGAACTGATCATGAGAGTAAGATCGCGGCATGACTGACGCTACCAATCGTGTCTTGCGACAGGCGCTCGAACTCGAGCCGGACGAGCGTGCCATTCTCGCCGCGGAACTTCTGACCAGTCTCGAAGAGTCCGACGATGACGTCCAGCGCGCCTGGGCCGCCGAGATCGACCGCCGCTCACGTCACGCAGCCAGCCACCCGGGCGAAGATTGGCGCGCCGTTCTCGATGAGATCCGCGCGGACCTTCAGCGTTGAAACGCGTCGTTATCCAGGCCGGCGCCCGGCAGGAACTCCGCGAAACGACGGCCTGGTATCGCGCGAGTAATCCATCGGTTGCGGACCGCTTCGTCACCGAAGTCTTCAAAACTCTCGAACACCTCGAGAGGTTTCCGACGCCCGGTAAGAGGATTCCGTTCGTCGCCGGGAGCGCAAGGCGAACGCCTGTCGTTGGGTTTCCGTATTACGTTGTGTTCGAGGAGTTCGCCGATCGCTTCGAGATACTCGCGATCGCGCACAACCGAAGGCGGCCCGGCTACTGGCTCGGCTAGATCTACTTCGCGAGTCCACATTCTTACAATTCGTCCTCGATCAAGGAACGGCGTTGACTCTCCTATGATTTGAACCACAAAGACGCAAAGGGCACAAAGAGGGATTCCTTTGTGCTCTTCGTGTCTTTGTGGTGAAACGCTTTTTACAAGCCCACTTTCCTCAACCGCAGCGCGTTCCCGATCACCGTTACGGAGCTGAACGTCATTGCCGCACTCGCGATCATGGGGCTCAATAGCAATCCGAAGAAGGGGTACAAGACGCCGGCCGCGATGGGGACGCCGAGGATGTTGTAGAGGAAGGCGAAGAAGAGGTTTTGTTTAATGTTGCGCATCATCGCTTCGGAGAGGTTGCGGGCGCGGACGATGCCGCGCAGGTCGCCCTGGATTAGCGTCAGGTGGGCGCTTTCGATGGCGACGTCGGTGCCGGTGCCCATGGCGATTCCGACGTCGGCGCGCGCGAGCGCGGGCGCGTCGTTCACGCCGTCGCCGGCCATCGCTACGCGTTTTCCGCGCGATTGGAGATCGCGCACGACTTTTTCTTTGTCGGTCGGCAGCACCTCGGCGGCGACGTCATCAATGCCGAGCTGGCGAGCAACCGCTTCGGCGGTGGCGCGTGCGTCGCCAGTAAGCATGGTGATGGCGATTCCCTTTTCGCGGAGTTGTTTCAACGCATCGGCCGTCGTTGATTTGATCGGATCGGCGATGGCGATGAATCCGGCGGGGTTGCCGTCGATCGAGACGAAGACGACGGTCGCTCCGTTGGCGCGATGTTGATTCGCTTTTTGTTCGAACGCGTTGACGTTGCCGATGAAGGCGGCGTTGCCGATGGCGACCGAATATCCGTCGACATTGCCGCGGATGCCCTGGCCGGCAATCGTCTCGACATCGGTTGCGGTTTTTAATTCAGCCGCCGCGGCGACGATGGCGTTTGCTAACGGATGTTCGCTAGCGCGTTCGACCGCGGCGACCATGTTCAGGACGGTGGCATTTTCTAAAGGGCGCACAGACAAGAGTGTCTGTGCCACACTTTCTGGCGCTGCCAGAAAGTCAATTGCCACAACCTTCGACTTCCCCTCCGTCAGCGTTCCGGTTTTGTCGATGACGAGCGTATCGACCTTCGACAGCATCTCGAGCGCCTCGGCGTTTTTTACTAGGATGCCTGCCGTCGCGCCGCGGCCGGTGGCGACCATGACCGACATCGGAGTGGCTAGGCCGAGGGCGCAGGGGCAGGCGATGATGAGGACGGCGACGGCGTTGACGAGCGCGTGCGCGAAACGCGGCTGCGGACCGACGAGCGACCAGACCACGAACGTAATCGCGGCGACGGCGATCACGATCGGGACGAACCACGAGGCCACGACGTCCGCGAGGCGCTGAATCGGGGCGCGGCTGCGCTGCGCTTCGCCGACCATGCGCACGATCTGCGCGAGGAGCGTGTCCGCGCCGACGCGCTCGGCTTCGATCAGGAACGCGCCGCTCGTATTCACGGTACCGGCGGTGACTTTCGTTCCCGTGCGTTTCGCGACCGGCATCGGTTCGCCGCTGATCATCGATTCGTCGACGTTTCCGCTGCCTTCGATGACGACGCCGTCGACGGCGATCCGTTCGCCGGGGCGGACGCGGATGCGCATGCCGGGCGTGATCATGGCCACGTCGACGTCCTCTTCGCTGCCGTCGTCATTCACGATGCGCGCGGATTTCGGCGCGAGGCCGAGGAGCTCGCGGATCGCGCCCGAGGTCTTGTCGCGGGCGCGCAGCTCGAGCACCTGGCCGAGGAGGACGAGCGTGATGATGACCGCGGCCGGTTCGAAGTAGAGCGGCAGCACGCCCATGGTCCGGAATGACGCCGGGAATGCGCCGGGGAGGAGCGTGGCCGCGACGCTGTAGAGATACGCCGCGCCGGTGCCCATGCCGATGAGCGTGAACATGTTGAGGTGCCGCGAGACGATCGACGCCGCGGCGCGGACGAAGAACGGCCAGCCGCACCAGAGCACCACCGGCGTGGCCAGAGCCAGCTCGATCCACGGCAGCCATGGCTTCATTGCCAAGCCATGAATGCCGAACATCTCCGCCATGCCGAGGAGCAGCAGCGGGATCGAGAAGATCAGGCTGATGGCGAAGCGCCGCCGCATGTCGAGCAACTCCGCGTTCGGCGCGTCGTCGAGCGACGCCGTCATCGGCTCCAGCGCCATCCCGCAGATGGGGCAGATCCCCGGCTTGTCGCTGACGACTTCCGGGTGCATGGGGCAGGTGAAGAGGGACGAGGGAGATGAGGCAGGGACGAGGGACGAGGGAGATGAGGCAGGGACGAGGGACGAGGGACGAGGGAGGGAATGGCCGTGTTCGTGGCACTGGTGGCAAGTCTCTTCCTCGTCGCTCATTCAGACTTCATATCATCACGGCCCTGGCAATCGCGGTGATCCCCCGCTCTCGTCCCTCGTCCCTGCCTCATCCCCCTCGTCCCTGCCTCATCCCCTGATTCTGACGCTCATGAGTTCCGTATTTGCTGCTAGACTCCTCAACATTCCCGTGAAACCGATTGACGCCGAGGAAGTCTTCCTGACGAACCTGTGCCTGATCGACAAGGCCATTGGATACGTTTGTCATCGCAATCATGTCAACCGCGATGAGGAAGAAGAGTTCGGGTCGTACGTCAAGTTCAAGCTCATCGAGAGCAACTACGCCATCATCCGCAAGTTCGAAGGACGCAGCGCGTTCTCGACGTACATGACCACGGTGATCCAGCGGATGTTCTTCCAGTACCGCGTCCAGATGTGGGGGAAGTGGCGTCCGTCGGCGCAGGCGCGGCGGCTCGGTGACAAGGGGATCACGCTGGAGCGGCTGCTGACGCGCGACGGCTACTCGTACAGCGAGGCGGTCGCGGTCCTCACTACTGGTGAGCCGCCGGTGTTTACCGTCGAGGAGCTCGAGGCGATCCATGTCCGTCTGCCGATCCGGCATCCGCGGCCGGTGCTCGTCGCGGCGATGGAGAATACGGACAACGGGCCGGCGGTTGAGCCGGCGTTGTTCAGCGGCGAGCGCGCGGTGATCGCGCGTCACACTACGGCCACGATCGACGCGGCCATCGCCACCATGAAGTCCGAGGATCAGCTCATCCTGCGCATGCGTTTTTGGAATGGCAAGAAAATCCCCGACATCGCCCGGGCGCTCGGCCTGGACGACAAGAAGCTGTACAAGCGGATCACCAAGCTGCTGGCGCAATTGAAGTTCACGCTGGAAGGGGCTGGTGTCGCGGCCGCGGACGCGCGCGAGTTGCTCGATCATTCCGATCACGAGCTGGCCTTTGCGTTTCCTGGTGCCGAGGGAAAACCGGAGTTCCGTCACTCTAAGCCGTTGGACGCCCTCGGGGCGGCCAAAGGCAGTTAAGAGAGTGACGGCGATGGAGCACACAGGTTTTCCTTCCGACGAGACGCTGGCGGCATTCATCGACGGCAGGCTCGATGCGGAAACTCGCGCGAAGGTCATCGCGCACATGACCACGTGCTCCGAGTGCTATTCGGTATTTCTGAGCGCGACGGAGATGCCGTCGCGTGCCGCGGCGCGCGATGTCTGGCGTCCCCGGCGCGCGTGGATCGCGGTAGCGACGACGACGGTCGCCGCCGCCATCGCCTGCGCGTTTCTCATCACGCCCGTCCGCGACCGCATCCTGCATCGCGAGGATGGGATGGCGTTGCTGGCCAACGCCGCGCCCGCGCAGCGGACGATCGCCGGCCGCATCTCGGGATTCCCGTATCAGCCGCAGGCGCCGGTGATGCGCAGTAAGAGAGCCGATCCGCTGCAGAATCCGGCAAACGCGTCTCTGCTCACCGCCGCCGCGGGTGTGCAGCGATCGGTCGCCGCGCGCCGCACGGCCGCGAACCTCCATGCCTCCGGCGTCGCGAACCTCCTCCTCGGCAATGACGACACAGCGATCGATACGCTGCACGAGGCGCTGCTGCGCGAGACGGAAGAGCGCACGGTGACCGCTGCGATCGACGAGTCGGACAACGTGTCGCTGCTCAATGACCTCTCCGCCGCGCTGTCGAACCGCGCCATCAACAAACGGCGTCCGATCCCCGATGCCGCCGAGGCCGTCCGCTGCGCCGACCGCGCCTGGCGCATCGGCCGCACGCCCGAAGCGGCGTGGAATCGCGCCATCGCGACTGAAGCGCTCAAAGGCCGCGCGCGCGCGATGGCGGCGTGGCACGACTACCTCGCCGTCGACGAGACGTCGGCATGGGCGGCGGAAGCGCGCAAGAAGTTAGCGGATTGAAACGGTCGTCGTTGCTACCGGCAGAGCCGGTGTGGCACAGACACTCCTGTCTGTGCTGATGAGGCTCGCGATCACTGAAGCAAATTACCTGCTTCTCAATCTCAGCCGCTGCATCTTGCCAAAGCACAGACAAGAGTGTCTGTGCCACATCACGACGCGAATGCCTGACGCGTCAGATTCAGATGCCCGTCATCCGTGACCACGACATCGTCCTCGATGCGGATCCCGCCGAACTTCCGGAACTCGTCCACCTTCGTCCAGTTCACGTACTTTGCGTTCTCGTTTTTCTGTAAGTCCGCGAGCAGCGACTCGATGAAGTAGAGGCCCGGCTCGACCGTGAAGACCATGCGCGGATCGATGATGCGCGTCAGGCGCAGGTAGGGATGGCCCTCCGGCTTGGCGATGATGCAGCCGGCGCGATCCTGGTGGAAGCCGGCCACGTCGTGAACCTGCAGGCCGAGGAAATGGCCGACGCCGTGCGGGAAGAAGGTGGAGCTGATGCGCTTCTCCACGATTCCGTCCGCATCGAGATCGCGTACGAAATCGAAGTCGTGCAGGATCTTCGCGACGCCATCGTGCGCAGCCATGTGAATGTCGATGTAGTTGACGCCGGGCCTGGCCATCGTGCAGAGGTTCTGCTGCATCGCGTCCATCGCCGCGATCAATTTCGCGAACTCGCCCTGCTCGTCCCGCGCATACGTGCGCGTGATGTCGGACGCATAGCCGTGAAACTGCGCGCCGGCGTCGATGAGGAATGAGTAGCGAAGATCGCCCGGCTGCTCGCGGATGTGATTGAGGTAGTGCAGAACGGAAGCGTTCTCGTTCAGCGCGATGATGTTCCCGTACGGCAGCTCCTCCTCGGCCTGGCTGGAGTGGAGCAAAAAGTCGATGTGGATCTCGAACTCCGACTTCCCTTCGCGAAACGCCTTCGCCGCCGCGCGATGTCCGCGCACGCCGCGAACATTGGCCTCGGTCAGACAGGCGATCTCGTAGTCGGTCTTCCACGACCGTTCGAAGTGCAGCGCATTCAACAGCGCCTCGGGATTGACTTCGCCGCCGTGCAGCTCATTCGGCTCGCCGACGAACGCGGAACGTCCGCCCTTCGGAAAATGCTCCTTCGCCTTCTCCGGCGTGTCGATGACGCGGATGTCGAAGTAGCCGGTCCAGTACCCGCTCGGCGCCGAGGCCGGCTTGTACCAGTAATCGACCGGCTGGTAGTACACGAGCCGCGGCGTCTCGCCCGGCGTGTAGACGATGAAGCAATGCGGGTTGTCGACGACCGGCAGCCACGACTTGAAGTGCGGGTTGACCTTGAACGGATAGTACGTGTCGTCGAGAAACTGAATATGAATCTCGCCGCCGAAGATGATGACGTGGTCGTAGCCGGTTTCGGCGAGCGCCTTGTCGTGGCGCGCTTTGACGGTGTCGAGATGCTGCGGATAGAGCTCGGCGAAACGATCGTTCATGGCCGCGAATCATAACGTTGTCACGCGGAGCCGCGGAGACGCCGAGGTATCATTTCGCGAATGACGGAACTGGCGCTGCGACCGGCGACGTACGAGGACCTGCTGAAGGTTCCGGATCACCTCGTCGCCGAGTTGATCGACGGAGAGCTGTACACCTCACCTCGTCCCGCTTCGAGACATGCGCGAGCGAGCAGCGCTCTCGGAGCAAAGCTCTTCAACTCATTCGACAGCGGCGACGGAGGGCCCGGCGGCTGGTGGATTATCGATGAGCCCGAACTGCATCTCGGCGCGAACGCCATCGTTCCCGATCTCGCGGGCTGGCGGCGCGAACGAATGCCGGTTTTCCCTGATGCCGCGGTCTTCGATCTCGCTCCTGACTGGTTGTGCGAGGTGCAATCGCCGAGCACCGCGCGCATCGATCGGGTGAAGAAACTGCCGATCTACCGGGACCATCAGGTCCAGCATGTCTGGCTGGTCGACCCCGTCGACAAAACGCTTGAGGTTCTGCGGCTCGAGAATGGCCGGTGGGTCGTAGCCGGAAACTACGCCGGCGATGACGTCGTGAGCGCCGAACCATTCGAAGCAGCCGAGATCGATCTGCGCGCGCTGTGGATCTAATCGCCCAAGACGCGCCGTAGGAACCCCCGCACCACAGCCATCGACTCGTTCGTCACGTGGTGTCCCATCGGGAACTCGTGGTACTCGGGATGGACTCCGTTCTCTTCGAGCACGAGGCGCGTCCGCTGCGCGGCCCAGAGCGGAATCATCTCGTCCTCGGTGCCGTGGATGATCAGTACCGGCAGGTCGCGCAACGGAGGCTGTCCGGCCTCGAAGATCGCGCCGCTCATGCAGACGATGCCGGCGATTTTCTGCGACGTGCGGAAGCCGACGTCGATGGCCATCATCCCGCCCTGCGAGAATCCGGCGACCACGATCTTGCCTTCGGGTGTCGGATAGCGAGCTACGAGCTCGTCGATCAGGACGAGCAGTTTCTCCCGCGATTGCACGATCGAATCGCCCTCCGGCGGCCAGCCGTCGAACCACGAGTATCCGAACGAATACCCCGGCATCGGCTCGAACTTCTTCGGCGCGTTCGGGAAGACGAAGCGATAGCCGTCGTCGATCATGGGCGCGACGTCCGCGAGGTCGTTCGCATCCGCGCCGCGGCCGTGCATCACGATCACCATCGGCAACGCGACGTCATCCGCTTTGCGGGAAGGAACATTGAGTACGTAGCGAAGCGACAGATCGTCGTGGCGGGTCAGGGTCATGAGGCGCGCGATTGTACCGGCCTCGCAATTTGAGAGACACTGGACGCATGCGATCCATCACGACGGCGTTCCTGCTCGGTCTGCTGGCTCTTCCACTGATTGCGCAATCACACTCCAGTCACAAGACGCTTCCGGATCTCTCGCGCAAAGAGGTCGATCTCGTGCCGTCGTTCGACTTCAACGGGCGCAGGGTCTTCGTCGTGTCGACGGAGCGAGGCGGACCGCCCGTCATCCTGCTTCACGAACTGCCGGGCATGACTCCGCAGTGCTTCTACCTCGCGCGGCTGCTCGCCGCCCGCGGCTATAGCGTCTACATGCCGCTGATGGTGGGCTCGCCGGGAAAAACGTCGACGAATGTGAACGCCCTCAAGGTTCTCGTCGGCGGCGGCTTTTACGCCGAGCGCGACGAAACCTCGCCGATCATCAAATCGCTTCGCGCGTTACGCGACGAGATTCACAGCCGTCACCCGTCGCAGAAAATGGGTGTCATCGGGATGTGCATGAGCGGCAACCTGCCACCGGCATTCCTCGACCGCCCGTACGTCAACGCCGTGGTGATGAGTCAGCCGGCACTTCCGACCTTCGGAAAGGGGAAGGAGACCAGAATCGCTCTCTCGCAGGGCGACATCAAAGCAGCCCGCGCCAGCAACGTGCCGATCCTCGCCTTCCGCTTCACCACCGACGCGCTCTCACCGGAACCGCGGCGGATGAAGTTCATCGAGACGTTCGGAAGGCAGATCACCTTTCACGCATTGCCGATCGATCGTCCTGCTCACGCGGTGCTGACCACGGAACTGTTCGATGCGCCGAACCACGCGAAGACCACGGGTCCCTCAGCCGAGGCGTTGAAAGAACTGATTGGCTACCTCGGCGGACAACTCGCACCGTAGGTGTAAAATGGCCCGCTTCCGCGAGGAGAACTCGTGCATATCAACGACCTGCTGAAAATTGCTGCCGAGCGGCGCGCGTCGGACCTCCACATCAAAGTGGGGTCGCATCCGGTCATTCGCGTCGATGGCGAACTGCTGCCGCTGGTGGAGCTCAAGCGGCTGATGCAGGAAGACACGATCGCCATGGCCTTCTCGATCATGTCGTCGCGGCAGAAGGAAAAGTTCAAGAACAACTACGAGATCGACATCGCCTACTCGGTGCCCGGCCTCGGCCGTTTCCGCTGCAACATCTTTCAGCAGCGCGGCACGGTGGGCATGGTCCTGCGCGTCATCCCGGTGAAGATCCTTTCCATTCGCGAGCTGATGCTGCCGGTGGTGCTGGAGAAGATCGCCGAAGAACGCCGAGGCCTGATTCTCTGCACTGGCACGACCGGTTCCGGCAAGTCGACAACGCTCGCCGCGATGATCGACTACATCAACGCCCATCGCACGGAACACATCATGACGGTCGAGGATCCGATCGAGTTCCTGCACCGCGACAAGAAGTCCATCGTGAATCAGCGCGAGATCGAGGTCGATACGAAGTCGTTCTCGCAGGCGCTGCGATCGGCGCTGCGCCAGGATCCGGACGTCATCCTCGTCGGCGAAATGCGCGACTACGAGACAATCGAGACCGCGCTCACCGCCGCCGAGACCGGCCACCTGGTGCTGTCGACGCTGCATACGATGGACGCGACGGAGACCATCAACCGCATCATCTCCGTCTTCCCGCCGCACCAGCAGAAGCAGATCCGCCTGCAGCTCGCGGCTGTGCTCAAGGCGGTCGTCTCGCTCCGCCTGCTGCCGCGCGCGGACGGGCTGGGGCGCGTTCCGGCCGCCGAGGTGCTGATCTCGACGGCGTTCATTCGGGACTGCATCGAGAACAAGGAGAAGACGAAGTTGATCAAGGACGCCATCGGCCAGGGCACGTCGCAGTACGGCATGCAGACGTTCGATCAGTCGCTCTACGTGCTCTACAAGAACGGCCTGATCACGCTCGACGAAGCGCTGCGCCGCGCCTCGAATCCGGACGAGTTCCGCCTCAAGCTGCAAGGCATCCAGTCGACGTCCGACATGGCCCGCGAAGAGATGGAGCAGAACCTGACGGTTTCGAGCGACAGCGATCCCTTCGCCGACGAGTCGCCCTTCGACTTCTCGAACACGGTGTGAGGCTTGTGTGGCACAGAACAGACACTCTTGTCTGTGCCGGTGAGGCTCGGGAGCTCGGATATTGAATCCGCATCCGATCTTCAGGCTCAGCCGCTGCACCTTGCCAAAGCACAGACAGGAGTGTCTGTGCCACAAGATGTGCGGCGGGGCGACGCAAGAGAGTCGCGCCGCCCCGCCGCAAAAAGGCTACTTCTCTTTCCGTTCGAGACGCTGCAGGCGCGCCTGCAGGTCCTCGATCGTCCGCTGCTGTTCCTGAACGACCTTCGTAAGCACGGCGGTGATGTCCATCGCCGAGAGTCCCTTGCGGTCGGACGTGGCTACGAGATCCGGCACGTCTTCCGCGATGAAGCCGACGTTGGTCTCAGCCGGATTCGCTTTGTACGCGAAGGTCACCGGCTGCAGCGCTTTCACGGTGTTCATCGCTGCGCCGGCATCGAGGTCGCGGATGTCCTGTTTCACGGCGCGGCTGGAGGCATTGACCCAGTTGCCGGCGTCGAGACGGGCGCCGCTGCTGTGATGGATCTGGTACAGCGGCGACGAGACGCCGAGGCCGATGCGGCCGCTGGCATCGAGCACGAGCGCGTTGTCGCCGGCGGAGGGACGGATGATGAAGGGGTTGAACTCGTGATTGACGTCGCGAACATAAAAGTTGTTGTTGTTCGCCACGATGTCCCACGCCTGGAACGGCGATGCGCTCTGCTCCATGCGGATGGCCGGAGAGATCGGATCGCTGATGTCGAGGTTCTTGGCGGGAGTGGATGTGCCGAAGCCGATCCGTCCCGTGCTGTCGAGGTAGAGGGCGTTGGTCGGCGTCGCTCCTTCGATCAGGAACGGAACGGTTGCCGCGGTGAGATCCTCGACGAAGAATTTGTTCAATCCGCCGCTGAAGGTGTCGTTCGCGCTCAGCTGCCAGTCCGTGGTCGGGAAGCCGGGGCTGGTCGACGTGTCTTCGAATTTGAGCCGTGTGTTGTTCGCCTTCAGCTTCGCGGTGGCGGCCCCATACGACTCCGGACTGGTGCAATCGAACCCGGCGCAGACGCCGCCCTTGGCGGAAACGTCGTCCGTGAACAACGTCTCCGGAGCAGGGTGCAAGCGTGGGCGCTCGATCGCGCTCGGTGAAACGATCGCTCCATTCGCGACCGTGAACGAGCCGGACTGCACGGCCGACGCGGAGTCCGCCTGCCCGATGCGCAACTCATACGAGTACGTACCGTCGCTGAGTCCGTCGAGGCGCAGCGTCGGATTGCTGCCGGCGGCGAACGTTTCCGTCATCACATCGCCATCCGGCCGTTGCACGGAAAGGAGGGCGGCCGCCGGCTCGGCCGCGGAATGCCATTCGATCGCTCTGGCCGTCGCGACGATGCGCGCCGGTGGACGTTCCATGCTCGCCGCGAAAACGGCGAGGGGAAACAATGCCGCAGCCGCGGCGAGGAGAGAAAACGAAAACCGATGTCTCAAACGCATGTTGCCTCCTGTTGGTTAAGAGAGAGAGGGAAATGAGGGATGCAGGCACCACTCGATGCCTGTCCGGACGTTGGGAGCAGGGGGAGAAACATAGGTGCGGAAGAATCACGCGCCCGTGCGCTGCATCACTGCCACCGCGTAGACTCTCTCCGTGCCGGACGACGTGGAACGCTGTTACATCGCCGGATTGCGCATCCTCAACTACCGCTTCAACAGCGAGGCGGAGCTGCGCGCGAAGCTCGATCGAAAGGAGTTTCCGCGCGATGCGATCGACGCTGCCATCGAGCGTTTGCGTCGCGAGAAGTGGCTCGATGACTCGCGCTTCGCCGCCGCCTTCGTGCGCACGCGTCTGCGCAAAGGCATCGGACGCCTGCGCATCAAACGTGAGCTGCAGGCGGCCGGCGTCGACAGTTCCACGATCGCGCAAGCGCTCGATGTCCCCGATCACGACGACCGCGCCGCCGCCATCGCCTCCGCGCGAAAACGGCTGGCCGTTCTTCGCCGCCGCGAGGACGACGATGCCATCCGCCAGAAGCTGGTCGCGTATCTGTTCCGCCAGGGCTACGACAGCAGCCTGGCCATCGACGTCGTCCGCGAGGCGATGGCCAAGCCTTAATCTGTGTCCCTCTGCGTCATCTGCGGATAGAGAATTGCGCGCAACCACGACGCTGTTACGATCCTCTCAATGCTGACCACCAACGACATTCGCAAACAGTTCCTCGAGTACTTCGAGAAGAACGGGCATCGCCAGGTCCCGAGCTCGTCGCTCGTGCCGGCGGGCGATCCGACCCTGCTCTTCACGAACGCCGGGATGAATCAATTCAAGGACGTCTTCCTCGGGCGCGAGCCGCGCGATTACAACCGCGCTACGACGTCGCAGAAGTGCGTGCGCGCCGGCGGCAAGCACAACGATCTCGAGAACGTCGGCCGCACCGCGCGCCACCACACGTTCTTCGAGATGCTCGGCAACTTTTCCTTCGGCGATTACTTCAAGGAAGGCGGCATCAACTTCGCCTGGGATCTCATCGTCAACGTCTGGGGCCTGGAAGTGGAGCGACTCTGGTTCAGCGTCTTCGAGGGCGGCGATGGAGTGCCGGCGGATGAAGAAGCGGCGGCGCTGTGGGTGAAAGCGGGCGCGTCGCCCGACCGCGTGCTGCGCTTCGGCAAGAAGGACAACTTCTGGTCGATGGGTGATACCGGTCCGTGCGGCCCGTGCTCCGAGGTTCACTACTTCCGTGGCGACGACTTGTCGCAGAACGTGGCGGCGCTGGTCAACGGCGAAGGCGACGACACGATGGAGATCTGGAACCTGGTCTTCATGCAGTACGACCGCAGCGCGGACGGCGTGCTGACGCCGCTGCCGGCACCGTCGGTCGATACGGGGATGGGGCTGGAGCGGATCGCCAGCGTGCTGCAGAAAGCGGCGACGAACTACGACATCGATGCCTTCGCGCCGATCATGCGCCGCATCGAATCGGTGACGGGCCACAAGTACGGCGGCGACATGGAGAGTGAGCTCGATACCGCCGTGCGCGTGCTTTGCGATCACTCGCGCGCGGCGACGTTTCTCATCAGCGACGGCGTGATCCCGGCCAACGAGGGCCGCGGCTATGTCCTCCGCCGCATCATCCGGCGCGCTATCCGTTTCGGACGCAAGTTCAAAACTCCGCTGGCGCTGTCGCAAGTTGTCGACGACGTCATCGCATCGATGGGCGAGGCGTATCCGGAACTTCGCGCGCGCCGCGAAGCGGTGTTGCAAACGCTTCGCGCCGAGGAAGAGCGCTTCTCGCGCACGCTCAGCTCGGGCATGGAACGCGTCGGCGCGGCGCTCGACGCCGTCCGCGCGCGCGGCGAGCGCGTCCTCGGCGGCGAGGAGCTGTTCCGTCTGTACGACACCTTCGGCATCCCCGTCGATCTCATCGCGGAGCTGGCCGAGGACGAAGGCGTCACGCTCGATCGCGAAGGCTTCGACGTGATGATGGCCGGCGCGAAGGCAAAGGCGAAAGCGTCGTCGAAGTTTCAGTCATCGACCGACGCGGCGACGTTCGCGAAGGTGGCGGAAAAGACGGGATCGACTGAATTCGTCGGATATGATCAATATGTTGACGTTCCCTCGACCGTGAAAGCGATCGTCATCGCCGGCAAGGAGCAGGACGCCATTCATCACGGCTCCGAGGGCGAAGTCGTGATTTCGCCGACGCCGTTCTACGCCGAGTCGGGCGGCCAGATCGGCGACAGCGGCACGCTGGAGTGGGATGGCGGACGGGCCACCGTGCTCGACACCCAGAAGCCTGTCGGCGACCTGGTCGTGTCGCGCGTCCGCGTCGATGAAGGTCATCTCACTCTCAACGCAAGCGTCCGCGCCTCGGTGCCTGTGCCGACGCGGCGCGACACTACCGCCAATCACACGGCCACGCACCTGCTTCACAAGGCGCTGAAAGATGTTCTAGGAGAGACAGTCCAGCAGGCCGGCTCGCTCGTCGCGCCAGATCGCCTCCGCTTCGACTACACCTATCACCAAGCCCCCTCGGACGAACAACTCCGCCGCGTGGAGGAGATCGTCAACGACAAGATTCGCGAGAACCTCGAGGTCACCAAGACCGTCATGCCGATCGCCGAGGCCAAGAAGACCGGCGCGGTGGCGATGTTTGGTGAGAAGTACGGCGAGAACGTACGCATCGTGACGGCCGGCGATTTCTCGCGCGAGTTCTGCGGCGGCTGCCACGTCAACCGCACCGGCGACATCGGTCTGTTCAAGATCATCAGCGACCGTTCGCTCGCGGCGGGTGTGCGCCGCATGGAAGCGCTCACCGGCCGCGGCGCGCTCGCGGAGTTCCAGAAGTACGCCGACGCCGCGCACGAAGTGCAGCAACAGCTCAACGTCCGCCTCGAAGACGTTCCCGCGCAACTGCGCACGATGCAGGAGCGGCAGAAGGCGCTGGAGAAAGAGCTGAAGCAACTGAAGTTGAAAGCAGCAGGCGGCGGCGCGACATCATCAGCATCCTCGGATGAATCGCAGGATATCGACGGCATCCGTCTCATCGCCCGCCGTGTCGACGACATCAGCGGCGGCGACCTTCGCAATCTCGCCGACACCTTCCGCTCGAAACTGAAATCGGGCGTGGTCGTCCTCGGCTCCGTCACCGACAGCAAAGTGACGCTGCTCACCGCGGTGACGAAGGACCTCCTCGATCGCGTCAACGCGAACGCCCTGATCAACAAGCTCGCTCCGATCGTCGGCGGCAAAGGCGGCGGCAAGCCCGACCTCGCGCAAGCCGGCGGCAAAGATCCCGGCAAACTGAACGAAGCCATCGACCACGCCCCGCAAGCGCTGCGCGAGGTGCTGGGAGGGTAGTCGATGATCGATCTCGCCGAAGAATTCGAGGCCGTCATTTCCGCTCTCGCGGAACACGGCATCGAATACGCGGTCTGCGGCGGTATGGCGATGGCCATTCATGGCTTGCCCCGCGCCACCGTCGACATCGATCTTCTGATTCGCGCTGAGGCTGAGGAACGCGTCTACGCCGCCGTCGAACCTCTCGGCTTTCGCATTCGCGCGAACCCAATGCATTTCGATCAGGGACGAATGGAAATTCGACGCATCAGTAAGATCGATCCGGCAGGCGACACACTCATGCTCGACCTTTTGCTCGTCACAGAGGCGTTCGAGAATGTATGGCGCGATCGAAAGAGCATTGAATCCGAATTCGGTCCGATCTCTGTCGTTTCGCGGGCAGGGCTGATCGAGTTAAAGTCGGGCCGAATGAGCGGCGTCGACCAGGATGACATCAAGAGGCTTCGCGATGAAGACTGATATGTCCGCCGCGGCCGTCACGCTCCGCATTCGGCGCGTCTCGCAACTTCGGAACCTCTGTCTTCGTCTGGCGAAAGCGGGCGAAGAGGCGCGGAAGAAAGGGCAGTTGGCGCCTGTCACACCGTCCACCTCCAAGGCCGTCTCGGATCGCTGACCGGCCGGAACGCGTCCGGAAAATGCGTGACGACGAAGCGCCAGCCGGTCCAGAAGAGCGAAACGATGTCGTGGCGTACTTCGCCGGAATGCGGATGGCGCGTGAGGTACTGATCCGCAAGTGAGATGAGCTGCAGTTTCTTGCGGCGGTCGACGGCATCGACTCCATATCCGGCGGTGAGACTCTGCCGTGCTTTCACTTCGACGAACACGAGCAACCGTCCGCGCCTGGCGATGAGATCGATCTCGCCGCCGCGCAGGCGGACGTTGCGCGCGACGATGCGGTATCCGCGCAGCCGGTAGAACCACGCTGCGCGGCGTTCACCGCGTTGTCCGAGGATGCGTGACGGAAGCCGCATCCGCCGAGGATCCCTCGGATTTCGCGAAATGTGCGAAGTTCTACACGGGATAGATCGTGGCGTGTACGTTACAGAATCCGGCATCACGCGGAGACGCGGAGTACGCGGAGAGAGACGTACATCTCCGCGATCACCGCGTCTCCGCGTGAAACCGGTTCCCCTGCTCGTCCATCCACATGCCGTGTGCGTCAGCAGCGCAATCCAGACACACAGGGGTGTGTGCACCTGTGCACGGGGGGCGCAACACGGACACCCCGAGGGTGTGCACATGTACGCCGCCCGCGCAGCATTGCGACACAGGTGGTGCGCACGTGTACGCCGCCCGCGCAGCATTGCGACACCGAGGGTGCGCACGTGTACGCCGCCCGCGCAGCGTTGCGACACGGATGGTGCGCACGTGTACGCCGCCCGCGCAGCGTTGCGACACAGGTGGTGCGCACGTGTACGTCGCCCGCGCAGCATTGCGACACAGGTGGTGCGCACGTGTACGCCGCCCGCGCAGCATTGCGACACCGAGGGCGCGCACGTGCACACCGCCCTTGCAGCAGTGCGACGCGGTTGCGTTACAACGCGAAATGGTCGTGTTACGACCGACGAGTTCTGTCGTGCGCTCTACTTCCTGTGGAAGTGCTTTTCGATGTCGAGGTGGCGGATGTCGACGATGATCGGGCGGCCGTGGGGGCAGGCGTAGGGGTTGGAGGAGTCGAGGAGTTCGGCGGTGAGGCGGGCCATCTCTTCGCCGCTGAGGGGGCGATGCACCTTGATCGCGGCCTGGCAGGCCAGGGACGCGCAGACTTTTTCGCGGACGTGCAGAACGTGCGAGCGGTCGTCGAGCGATGCGTCGATGAGCTTGCGCAGGAAGGCATCGACGTCGTTCTTCACCAGTTCCGGCGGCACCGCGGCGATGGCGAAGGCATTGCCGGAGAAGCGTTCCATCTCGAATCCGACGGCGTGCAGTTCGGCGAGGTGCGATTCGAGGACGGCGCTTTCGGCGGCGCCGCTTTCGTAAAGGATTGGCGTCAGGAGTTGCTGCGTCACCGGCTTCTGACCAGCGGCGCGATCGAAGTAGCGGTCGTAGAGCACGCGCTCGTGCGCGACATGCTGATCGATGAGGCGCAGACCGGTGGGCGTGTCGATGACGATGTAGCTCATGCGGTACTGCCCGATGACGCGGCCCTGCAGATCGCCGAGGCGCGGCTCGGCGGCTGGGGCTTCGAGCGTGGCGGTCTGTTCACGCAGCGGCGGCTGCACCACACTCTGTTTTTGAAAGAGCGGCGTGAACTCGGGGCGATAGCCGGTCGATGCTCCATCGAAACGATTCGGCGCAAACAGTTGCTGCGGCGGAGGCGGCGCGGGCGCGGCGGGCTGCAGCAGTTGCGACCCTTCCTCCGCACCGCCGAGCGCGCGTTTGATGCCCTGCTCGACGGCGACATGCACTGCCCCCGAATCGCGAAACCGCACCTCGGTCTTGGCAGGATGGACGTTCACGTCGACGAGCTCCGGCTCGAGCTCGACGAAGAGCACGATGGCCGGATGACCGTCGAAGTCGAAGTTGTCGGCGGCGCGGCTGGCGGCGTGCGTGAGCACTTTGTCTTTCACCAGCCGGCCGTTGACGAAGAAGTACTGATTGCGGCGGCTGCCGAAGCGAAGTCCGCGCGTGACGTAGCCGGCCGCGTGGACGCGGTCGATGGTCATGTCGACTTCTTCGAGAAACTTCTCGGCGTCGTCGCCGATGATCTGCGTGACGCGCTCGCGCATCGTGGCGGCCGGCGGGAGATCGACGACGGTGCGGCCGTTGTGCTCGACGCGGAATGCGCGCGACGGCAACGGCAGCGCGTACGACGAGACGATGGTGACGATGGAGCGGAACTCGGCGTCGGCGGACTTGAGAAACTTGCGACGCGCCGGGACGTTTTCGAACAGCTCGCGCACGCTGATGGTCGTGCCGCGATCGCGCGCGGCGGGACGCGTGGTGCGCGTGCCGGTGAGCGGATCGCATTCAATTTCGATGGCTGCGTCGGCGGATCCGTCGCAGGTCGTCAACGTAAATCGCGACACGCTGGCGATCGACGGCAGCGCCTCGCCGCGGAATCCGAGGGTGCGGACTTGCGCGAGATCGTCGAAGCCGGCGATCTTCGATGTGGCGTGGCGTTCGAGCGCGAGGAGGGCGTCGTCGTGGCTCATGCCGGAGCCGTTGTCGCGCACCTCGATCAGTTTCTTGCCGCCGTTTTCCAGCAGGACGTCGATGACCGTGGCGCCGGCGTCGATGGCGTTCTCGACGAGCTCTTTGACGACCGAGGCCGGACGCTCCACGACCTCGCCGGCGGCGATCTGGTTGATCAGATCGGAGGGGAGGAGGTGGATGCGGGGCATGGGTTGATTATCTCCCGTAGCGCCGACGGCTCGTCGGCTGGACCGCCAGCGGCTCGCTGGCGTTTTTTCGGTACGTGCCGCCGAGCCGGCGGCGGTCCAGCCAGCGAGCCGCTGGCGCTACGCCCGGAGCGCTATCATCCGCGGCGATGAAAGCGATTCTGATTCGGGAGCATGGCGGGTTGGAAAAGTTGGAGATGGCCGAGGTTCCAGATCCGGCTCCGCGTCCCGGCGAGGCGGTCGTGCGCGTGCGCGCGGTGGCGCTCAATCATCTCGACATCTGGTTGCGCCGCGGGGTGCCGGGGCACAAGTTTCCGCTGCCGATGATTCCGGGGTCGGAAGTGGCGGGCGTCGTGGAGAGCGTCGACGATCCGCGCTGGAAAATCGGCGACGAAGTCATCGTCGCGCCGGGATATTCGTGCGGACTTTGCGCCGCTTGTTTATCGGGCAACGATCCGCTTTGCCGCAACTCCGGGATTTTCGGTGAGACCGTCAGCGGCGGCGCGGCGGAGAAAATCGCCGTTCCGATTCGCAATCTGATTCGGAAGCCGGCATCGCTTTCGTTCGCCGAGGCGGCGGCGGTGCCGCTGGACATGCTCACGGCGTGGCACATGCTCGTGGCGCGCGCGCAGTTGCGGCCAGGCGAGACGGTGCTGGTGCAGGCGGGCGGATCGGGCGTCGGCAGCGCAGCCATCCAGATCGCGAAGCTGTGGGGCGCGACCGTTTACGCGACCGCCGGAACCTCGCAGAAAACCGCCCGCGCCAAAGCCCTCGGCGCGGATGAAACGATCGTCTACACCGAGGTCGATTTCGTCGAGGAAGTGCGCCGGCTTACGTCGAAGCGAGGCGTCGACGTCGTGATCGAACACGTCGGCGGCGAGACGTTCGAACGTTCGTTGCGCGCGCTGGCGAAGGGCGGGCGATTGGTAACGTGCGGTTCGACGTCCGGCGCCGAAGCCACCGTCAATCTTCGGCTGATCTTCTTCAAGCTGCTTTCAATCCTCGGATCGACGATGGGCAGCCTGGCGGAACTACACGAGATCATGAAGTTCGTCGAGGCGGGGCGGCTGCGTCCTGTCGTCGATCGCGTGCTGCCGCTGCGCGACGTCGCCGAGGGGCATCGGATTCTCGAGGCGCGCGAGGCGTTTGGAAAGATCGTCTTTGAAGTCTGAGGGACTGACGATGAAACTCTCCCATCTCCCGCTGCTGGTTCTTCTCCTCGCCGCCGCGTCTCGCCAGAATCTCTGGCAGCAGATCCGCGAAAGTCACGACGTCGCATGGCTCGAGGGGGTCGCAGCAATCAAGGACGACTCGCCGACGATGATGATGCGCCAGAGCGCGAAGGAATTCCGATCGCAGGCGTATGCGCGCCTGGGAGCAATCGGAACTGCGGAGAGTCTGGCAGCCGCCGATCGGATCGAAGCCCGCGCTCGTCAATGGCGTCCGAATGAAGATGGCTTCAGCGAAGGGGTCATGCCGCATCCCGGCTGGCACATGAGCAATGGAGTCATGACGTCGAACGTGCGCGCCACGATGGGCGGCACCACCTACGCCGTGTTCATCGACTATCTGTTCGGAGGCATGGACCTGCTGCTGGTCTCTTCGAAGAATCCGGAGGGATTGCTTTGGTCCCGTCCGCATCTCATCCCTCTGAAGATCTATCGCGGAATGCACAGCATGACTCTTGCGCCGGGGAAGAGGAAGGACGTCCTGATCCTGTCATTCACGCAGGACCCACCTCCGAAACGGGCCATCATGGAAGGGACGAGTGACCTTGGTGCCACCGCTCCTGTCATTGGCCCGCAGTCCGTTGAAATCGACCTCGGAGTGGTTCTGCATGACAGCGATGGCGACGGACTCACGGACGCCGAGGAGGCGCGACTTGGGTTGAATCCGCGGCGAGCCGACAGCGACGGCGATTTGATCCGCGACGGCGACGATACGGCGCCGGACTTCCCGCCCGATGACCCCGCGTCCGAGGAGACGCTCCTGCTGCAGAAGGCCTTCTTTGCCACCTTCGGCATCAGTGAGTCGCGGTACACGATGTTCGTCGACAGGATCCGCGGCACTCCCATCCAACCGTGGGGATTTCGCGGACAGGTGATCTACAACGTTCATCCGACCGAGTACGGTGCGGTGTCGGCCGGATGGAAAATTGTGAAGCATGACGAGACTACGGCAGTCGTGGAGCTCTTCGATGGGGAAGGTCCCATGGCTGCGGGTGGCGTAAACGTCCGACTGGAAAAAAAGAACGGCCGGTGGACGGTAGTGGCCGTTGAGAATACGTGGGTCGCGTGACGCAGGTTGATTCGGTTACGATGCCCGGCACACACATTGCCTCATGATGGACGTGCTTCGAAGGATTACTGCTCTGCTGGCCATGGTCGCGCTGATCGGGCTGCTTCTCCTGCTGATCTGGCAGGTGGAGTTGCACCACGAGCGCGGATCGGCAAGCGATGAACCGGCGGTGGTCGCGCTGGTCTATCTGGCGGCCTAACTTGTTGATAAATCGAAGGTAATTGTTGGCATGGCGGATGCTTTTCTTTAGGTCATGAGAGCAAATAACCTGAAGACCCGAGCAGCAGCAGCCGTGGTGATCGCCTTCTCACTTTGCGCGATCCCGGCCTTCGCAATCCAGCCATCCGCGCAGGACGTCACGGCGCAGCTCGTGACCGCCGGTGTGACTGTCGACGGTCTTCGCGCGGTCGAGGTGGGCGGCATCGTCGTCCTTCGCGGCCGCACCGCCGACCGCGCCTCCGCCGAGCAGGCCGCGACGGTCGCACAGTCCCTCGGATATACCCGTGTGGCGAACCTGATCCAGGTTTTCCAGGCGCCTGACGATGCGCGCATCGAACGCGCCGTCGAACGTGAGCTTTCGGTGCATCGCGGACTGGACGGATCGCAGATCGCGGTCGACTCAGAGAACGGCGTCGTGCACCTCACCGGCAAGGTCTACAGCGAGCTGCAAAAGGACATGGCCGTCAATCTCGTCAAGACGGTCGACGGTGTGCGCGCGGTGCAGGCGTCACTGCAGCGATAGCGAATCGATTTGAACCACAAAGACACAGGACACGGAGAGATTTCTTCGTGTCCTTGTGTTTCTACCGGACCGTGTGGATCGAGAACTGGACCTTGTTGCCCTTCCGCTCGTCCGGCGCTTTGATGGTGTGGGCGTAGAGGATGCTGAGGATCACTTCGAAGTCGCGGATGGTCAGCGCGGTCTCGGTTCCGATGCCGGCGTCCACGGCGAAGTCGCGGGTGCGGGCGATGTCGCGATATTCGAAGCCGGCGTTGCCCGCGCCGACGTACGCGATGGCGTACGCCGTGTTGAAGTGGACCGCGCCGAGGCGGAAGTCGCGATTGCGGAAGACAGGGATGAAGTACTCGTTCGTCAGGTGGAACTCGTTCGTTCCGACGGAGACGTCATTCGACGACTCCAGCGAGCGGAGAGCGTCGCGTCCTGCCAGATTGAAAAGCTCGTAGCCGGGAATCGAGAAGCACTCCGCGAGCGGCGTCAGCGGCGTGTTCTTGCAGAGGTCATCCTTGACCGGGAAAGTGCCGGCGTGGGCGCGCGTGACGATGAACGACGTCGGCGTCACGTCCCAGCGGCGCAGTCCTTCCACTTCGACCTTGGCGTACTTGTAATCGCCGGTGGAGACTTTCCCGGCGAACGTCACCGCCGCGGCGTAGCTGAATTTCTGCGGACCGAGCTCGCGGAAGGCGGTGAGGACCGGGATCAGGCGGCCGCGTTTTTCGCCGACGATCGCGTTGAGCTGATCGTCGAACTCCGTGCCGTACTGGTAGCCGAGCTTCGTGTAGATGTTGTTCTTGCGGTTGTCGACGCGCGTGGTGTCGCCGAAAGTAAGGCGATCATCCTGAAGCAGGGAGAAGATGCGGTGGTTGTAGTCGCGCGGCACCTCGATCAGCAGCAGGCCGCCGCGGACGCGCTCGAATTCGTCCGTGTGGCTGCCGATGGCGCCGAAGGAGATCGTGTCGAAGACGCCGATCTTGTAGGTGAAATCGTGCGCGTAGTACTTGTAGCGGAGGAAGGTGCTGATGTCGCCGGTGACGAACTTGTAGTCGATCTGGCTTTCGAACAGCACGTTCTTGATCAGTTTGCGCAGGCGGATGCTGGCCCGTCCGTCCGCGAGGTAGATGTTCGGCAGCGAGTCGCGGCGGTCATAGCCGCTTGCGGCGACCGACGACAGCGGCGGAGTGGGTTGGGGGATCTGGCTTGGAACCGGGGGCGGCGGCGCGGGTTGGGGGAGAGGCTCCAGCGCCGGCGGCTCCGGTGCGGGGGGCGCAGGGACCGTTTGGGGCGTGGTCTGCGGCGGTGGGATGGTCGAAGTGGCGGGAGCGGGCGGCTCCTGCGCGAAGGCCACCGTTGCTGCAAGAATTACCGCGAAAAAAACTCCGAGGGGGCGGATTCGCATGGCGGCATCGTACCAAAGTGGCGGTCCAAGGTCTGAGGTTCCTGCACTCACGTTATGGTAAGCTCAAGCCGTTGAAGCCTTTATCGTTTTACTTTCGCATGACTCTGGCACACGTTTTGTAGGTCGCCGCTCACGTACATTCGCGGACGGACCGTGCGAACTTTAGGAGGTGTCATTTGTTGCGTTTGAGATTTCGATCCCTGATTCCGTTGCTTTGTTTCCTCATCGTGCCGGCGTTGTTCGCCCAGACCGACACGACCACCGGCATGACGACGTCGTCGCTGACGTCGATCTCGATGACCGATCAGGCCAGGCTGGTGGCGCCGACCGCATCCGGCCAGACAGGCTTGTTCAACGTCATTACGGCCGACACGCTGCACCGCGGCGACTGGTCATTCGGCGTTTACTACCAGAACTGGGATCTGGAAGCGGCCAAAGCGCCCTTCATCATCCCGTCGGCCCGCAAGAACAAGAATCTGGGCTATGACCTCTACCAGCTCGAAGGTTCCGTCGGATACGGCGTGACCGACAACTGGGAGATTTCCGCTTCGCTCCCGTACGACCGGCTCACTGGCCACGGCGGCGACCGGAACGGCTTCATCAACGGCTACTACTACCAGGGCAAGTTCTCCGACAGCGGTATGGGCCCTCTGCACCTGGCCACGAAGTGGGGCTTCGGCTCGTCCATGGCCTCACGCCTTGCTCTGTCGCTTTTTGCCGACCTCTCCACGGGAGAGAAGAACAGCGGCATCGGCACCGGCTCGACCGGTTTCGGCGCCGGCCTGCACTACACGGCCAGCCAGTTCACTGTCGGTGGCGAATACGCCATCATCGGCGACCGTAGCGCAAAGAATTCGAATTTCCCGTTCCTCGCGCCTGATTCGGCCAAGCTTCCGAACGAGCTTCGCCTCGAGGCCGGATGGAATCATCCCCTCGGCTTCTGGCACACGACGAATTGGATCACCGAAGTCAACACGATCCTCTACAACGGCGGCGATGTGAAGCCGCCCGCTCCGATCTTCCTCACCACCGGTCTGCGTCACTGGATCGGCGACACCGGCTGGTCGGTGAACGCCGGCTTCCGCTGGAACGCGGCGAAGTTCAGCCGCGATCACAAAGAGTGCCGCGTGACGGAGCTCGACGACTGCGGCCTCTCCGGCCTGGTCGGCCTGACCTTCGCGCCGCTGCATCTGGCCGCGGTCGCGCCGCCTCCGCCGCCTCCGGCTCCGCTGCCGGAAGCGCCGCCGCCGCCCCCGCCGCCGGCCCCGGTCGCTCCGCCTGAGCCGCCGCCGGTGACGCCGCCGCATGTTCCGACCGAGCTCCGTACGGACGAGATCCACTTCGAGTCCGGCTCGGCGCGCCTCACGAACATCGCCAAGGCCATCCTGGACGACGTCGCTCTGCGCATGAAGCAGGAGCCGACTTCGACGGCCATCGTCATCGGTTACAACGACGATAAGGAAAACACCGGACCGAATCACGATCTCGATCGCCGCCGCGCCGAAGCGGTCCGCGATTACCTCGTCAGCCGCCACGGCATCGACCCGTCCCGCATCACGGTCGAAGGCCGCGACGCGCGCGAGCCGATCGGCGACAACACGACCGCGGAAGGCCGCCTGCGCAACCGCCGCGTTCAGATTCGCCTGATGCTTCCGTAGTTCTTACTCACAGCCGTAACGTCGAAAGGCAGCCGCAAGGCTGCCTTTCTTTTTCTATCCGCAGATGACGCAGATCTGCGCGACATTCCGTCGGCGTAGCCGGCGTAAGAACCGTAGCCCACGGCTTTGAGCCGTGGGTCGGGGGATCGCGACGATTTGTGAGCCCGTCTTGACGGGCGACAGAAAGCTTTCTTTCGCCCGCTAAAGCGGACTCACAAGCCCATCCGCACATCAGCCCACGGCTGAAAGCCGTGGGCTACGGTTCTTAGGCCCGCTTCGCGGACTGTGATGTCAGGGGAGTTCGATCTCGGGATCTTCTTCCCGAGGGCGATAGAGGATGGCCAGCTTGCCGATCGTTCCCGCTACCTCGGCCTCGCATGCTTTAGCCAGCTCCTCGGCGAGGGCTTTGCGTTGCGTGGAGTCGTCGTTGTCGATGCGGACTTTGATCAGTTCGTGGGCGTTGAGAGAGCGTTTCGTCTCTTCGATGACCGAGGGGCTGGCGCCGGCGCGGCCGACGCGGACTACCGGCTCGAGCGCGTGCGCGAGGCCGCGGAGGAACTGCCGTTGCTTGCCGGTGAGCGCCATGAGCGGCGCATGGTAGCAGAGGGTTACTGGCGCGTCGTGTCCGTGTGGTGGAGTGGGATCTTGGCCAGCATTTCCTGTCGCGCGTCGTACGTTTCCTTCGCCGCGGCAGACGTGTAGAAGCGCGCGATGCCGATCGCGCGGCCGCCGCTCTTCGTCGCGGCAACGACGATGACGGTCTGCCGCTCTTCGCGCGGTTTGTCCTTCCATGTCAACGTCAGGCAATGCAAAACGGGATCGTAGGACGTGTCCGCAGTCGTATCGCCGAGGAACGAAGCGCGGATGGAGGTTGGATCGAGCTGGCTGTCGTCGATCTTCGCAGTTAGCGTTGTTTGATCGGCGGCGAGAACGGCAGGCGAGACATCATGCAGATCGAGAGTGGCAGCGCCGAGGGCGGTGCGGAGTTGCTCGAGGGTGGTGTCGCTGACCATGGCGAAGCGGCGCAGCTTGAGTGGATCGGTGGAGCGGTTGTTCTGGCCGAACCAGCTCAGCAGTCCGGCTTCGTAGCCTGCGCGCTTCGCGGCGGCGACGACGGCATCGTCGTAATCGCCGTAGGGATAAGCGAGGAAGCGCACGGGCTGGCCGGTGTGCGACTCGATGACGCGCTTGCTCTCGTCGAGCTCCGTGCGCAGGAAGGCGTCGTACCGCGCGTCGTCCAGGTCGGGATGCGATTTGTGCATCAGGTGCGCGTGCGACATCGTGTGCCCTTCGATGTCGATGCCGTTCTTCTGCAGCGCGATGATCTGCGCCCAGGTCAGCGCGTGCGATCCCTGTCCGACGATCTTCGGGTAGACGTAGAGCGACCAGGGGAAGCGGAAGCGATCGAGCACCGGCGCGATCTCCGTCGATGCGCAAAGCCAACCATCGTCGACGGTGATGACGACGGTGTTCGGCGGGAGCGAATCGCGGCGTCCGGCGATGTAGTCGACCAGCGCGGAGATCGGCACGACGTTGTAGCCCGCCAGCGCGAGATAGCGCATCTGCTCGGCGAAGTCTTCGCTGCTGACGGCCCATCCCCGCTCGGGGACGGGATCGACCTCGTGGTAGGCGAGGATGGTGGTGTCCTGGGCGATGGCGGCGGTGGTGAGAACGAGAGAGAGCGCGGCGATATGGGCGAGGCGCACGAGGCGCAGAAGTGCAATCGAAGTGCCGCGGGATCAGTGGATTAGTCGATTAGTGGATTAGTAGATTAGTGGCGAGTGGCGAGTGGCGAGTGGCGAGTGGTCAGTGGTCAGTGGTCAGTGGCTTAGACGGCATTGGCAAGACGCCGCCACTAATCGACTAATCGACTAATCCACTAATCTACTGTTTTGGCGCGCGCTGAAGCTGCACGCGCGCGGGCATTGCCGAGCCGCCGGCGCCTTGCGACGCGACCGTCGCCGCGCCCGACTGCACCTGCGGCGCGGTCGTTTCGGCAGGCGTGACGCGTCCCGGATCGGTGATCGCGGCGGGCGCGATGACCGGCAGGCGCGGCTCGGGGAGCTTGAAGATCCAGCTCGCTTCGATCCGCTTGCCGGACTTTGCGTCTGTGGCCCAAACCAAGGCTCGCTGGTACGTCCCCTTCAGCGCGTCCTTCACCGCGGCGACGGAGATCGCGCCGGTGCGAGGGTCATAAGAGAACGGCAGCGAACCGGGTACGGACAACAGTGCCATGCCGACCGACTTCGGATCGATGTGCTCGTGATTGGGGATCTTCGCCGAGACCATCAGCGTCTGGCCGGGATCGGAGATGACGCCGGGCTGCGGAGTCATCTCGTCGAGGCGCATCGAGCCGGCGCCGAGGTAATGGCGGAAGCTGACGAAATCCATTTTCTTTTCGACGACCATGCGGCGCATGCGCAGCGGATCGCTGCCGCGGCGGACTTTGCCCGCTTCGCAGGTCAGCGCAGCGCCGTAGCCGGCACGGCCGACGCTGTCGACGAGGTAGTGATCGAAATCGCCGAACGGATAGGCGATGAAGAGCACCGGCTTGCCGGTCGCGCGCTCGATCATCCGCTTGCTGTCGATCAGCTCGCGCTCCAGCCAGCCGTTGTAGGCGCGCTGGTCGAGGTCGAGGTGGCGGCGGCGGGTCAGGAATGGGTGCGACAGCGAGTGGCTTTCGAAGTCGACGCCGGCCGCAGACATCTCTTTGACCTGCTTCCACGTCAGCGCGTGGGACGTCTGCCCGATGATCTGCGGATAAATGAACACCGTGAACGGAAAACCGTAGCGCTTCATCTCCGGAAAGACTTCGGTGTAGGTGCTGCGCCAGCCGTCGTCGATCGTGACGACGATGGCATTCTTCGGCAGCGAATTGCGCTTGCCGGTTACGTAGTCGTAGAGATCGCGCAGCGGGATCACGTTGTAGCCGGTCATGGCCAGGTAGCGCATCTGCTGGCGGAAGGTCTCGCGCGAGACCTCCATGCGCGGGTCCTGCGGCGACTCGACGATGTGATAGCAGAGCACCGTTGCGCCGTAGTCGTCGGACGGGAGAGGGGCGGGCGGAGCTGCAGCCGCGGCGAGACCGAAAAAGAGAATGGAAATGAGTGCTGCCGTCAACGCCCGCGCGGCCATGGATGCTCCCGAATGAGTGAAGGTGCCGATAAGACTGTCGTCCGCCTGCAACAAAGATACCGGACGGTTAGAGTGCTGAAGCGAGGGTTATTGTAGATCTTTCGCCGGCGCGTGATGCAGATTTTTCTTTGGCTTCGGCGGCCTCGACGAAATCTGCGGCCCGATTTGACCGTTCCAGCGCACCGGGTTAGAGTCACGCACTTTTACGGAGGCAGTTCGGTTCATGGATCGCCAGCAACGCAGAGACCTGAAACACGATAAGTTCGTCGACGAGATCGGCTCGTTGTCGGCGCGGGCGCGCGAAAATCAGCGCCTTCTTTTCACCGTCGCGGGAGCGGCTGTCATCATCGCCGTGCTCGCCTACGGGATCTATTTCTACCGTTCGAACCACGAAGAGAAGGCTCAAACCGCCCTCGGCGCGGCCATCGAGACGATGGAGTCGCCGCTGATTCCTGCACCCGGCGCGCAGCCGGTGCCGGGCGCGAAGTTCAAGACCGAGGCAGAGCGCACCGCGGCCGCGGAAAAGCAGTTCAAGGATGTCGAAGCGTCCTATGGCGGCACTGACGCCGCGGACGTGGCCTCCCTCTACGAGGCGCGCATCGCCGCCGACAAGGGCGACGTGGCCTCGGCACGCACGCGCCTGCAGAAGTTCGTGAACGATCATCCGAAGCACGTGCTCGTCGCGGGCGCGCGCTACAGCCTCTATCGGCTGCGCATCGACGGCGGGGAAGCACCGCAGGTCGCGCAGGAGCTGCAGGCCGAGCTCGGGAAATCGGATTCGTCGTTGCCTGCCGATTCGCTGCTGGCTCTTCTCGCTCACGCCTGGGATGTGCAGGGCAACAGCCAGAAGTCGAAGGAGACAAATCGCCGCATCGTCACCGAGTTCCCCGACTCGCCGTACGCGATCGACGCGCAGCGGAAGATGGGGCCGGCCTAGATCTGAAAAGCTCAATGTTGAATGTTCAATGTTGAGTGTTGAATGTTGAATGGATGTGAGGCCGCGCCGGCTTCTTCATTCAACATTGAACATTCAACATTTAACATTCAACATTGCCTTTGACGTGTTGCACTTCGCAACGCTGGTCGTCCTTGCCGCCTGGGTCCTGGCGCTGATCCGCACCGTCGTCAACCTCGCTCTGATTCCCCGCCTGCACGCCGGCATGCGCCCGGCCAGTGCGCCGCTGGTGAGTGTGATCATCCCGGCGCGCGACGAGGCGCACATCATCGAACGGACGGTGCGAGCCTTTCTCGCACAGACGTACGCGAATCTCGAAGTGATCGTTGTCAACGACCGTTCGACCGACGGCACCGGCGACATCGTCCGCTCGATTCACGACGATCGGTTGACCGTGATCGACGGCGTCGAGCCGCCCGCGGGCTGGCTCGGCAAGCCGTGGGCGCTGCATCAGGGGAGCCGCGCTGCCCGAGGAGAGTTGCTGCTCTTCGTCGACGCGGATCTGATCTACGAGCCGGCCGCACTCGCGGCCGCGGTTGCGTACCAGCAGTCCCAATGCGTTGCGCTTCTCTCCCTTTTTCCGTATCTGGAAATGCGCGGCTTCGGCGAATACGCATCGATGCCGATGATGACCATGGTGTTCTTCACGTTCATCCCGACCTGGATTTCGAACCGCACGCGCTTTGCGCGGCTGGCCATCGGCGGCGGGACCGGCAATCTCGTCACGCGTGAGGTTTACGACTCCAGCGGAGGCCATGAGGCGCTCAGCGACGCCGTGGTCGACGACATCGCGCTGGCCCGCCAGATCCGGCGAAGCGGCTGGAAGACGGCCACGATCCGCGCCGACGATCTGGTCTCTCTGCGCATGTATCACGGACTTCGTGAAGTGATCGACGGCTTCACGAAAAACACGTTCTCGGCCCTCGGCCGCAATTACGTCGCTGGATTTCTCGTCGTGGCCGGCTGCGTCATGTTTCACATGCTGCCGTATGTTCTGGCAGTGACCGGCGATCGCATCAGCATCATCACCATCGTCATCATTAGCCTCACTCGGATCATTCTCTTTCGCTCGCTGCGCTATCGCCTCGACGCTGCGATCTTCCTCCATCCGGTCATGGCCTCGATCTGGACCTGGATCTTTCTCCGCTCCATCTGGCTGACCGGAATCCGGCGCAAAGTGATCTGGCGCGGGCGGACATATGATGCCCGTCATACGCGCTTCGGCGCCGAGCGGCGATGATTCTTGCAATCGAACGCACGAAGGAGAGTTGTCGATGACTGAAAAGCCGTTTTTGACCGACGTCCAGGAGCTCCGCCGCCGCGCCCGGCAGCACATCGAAGAAGGAGCCGTGACGGACGCCTATCGCGCCGACCGCGAGACCGTGATCAAGCTGCTCAACGAGGCGCTGGCCACCGAGATCGTCTGCGTGCTGCGCTACAAGCGCCACTACTTCATGGCCCAGGGCATCCATGCCGATCCGATCGCGCAGGAGTTCCTCCAACACGCCAACGAGGAGCAGGGACACGCCGATCAGATCGCCGGGCGCATCGTGCAGCTCGGCGGCGCGCCGAATCTGAATCCCGAGGGGATGCTGATGCGGTCGCATTCGGAGTATGTGGAGGGGCAGAACCTGCTCGACATGATCAAGGAAGACCTGGTCGCCGAGCGCGTGGCCATCGATTCGTACACGGAGATGATTCGTTACGTCGGCGACGACGACTACACGACGCGCCGCATGCTGGAAGGGATCCTGGCGGTCGAGGAAGAGCACGCCGACGATCTCTCCAGTTTCCTGGCCGATCTGGACAAGGACTGGAAGACGCGCGATCGTACGACCGGGTAGGGGCGTTTCAGGAAAAGGGAATGTGATAAATTTCGGGCCGTTGTTGCTGCCCGAAACGCCAATGTCACGATCTTCCGCCGAGCGCCACGCCCAGCTCCTCGATCAAATCATCCAGCCATTCGATCTGACGCACGATTTCGGACGCAAACGCGCGTACGAGGCGGCCATCGAGTATGCACGGCAGAACCTCGTCGAGGATCCGCACTGCAACGATTTCCTCAACGCCGCCGCCAAGCGCCTCGGATTCGCCGCGGTGAACTTCGACACGCTGGAGAGCCGCGTCAAACTGCCGAGGAACGCCTGGCTCGACGTCTGGATCTCCGACGAGGATGACGAAGTCGCCTTCACCGGCACGCGCGAAGGCATCCAGTACATGATCGATCTCCTCACGCAGCTCCGCGACGCCAGCGATCCGGAACAGCACATCCATCTCGATCAGGGCGTCCTGCCGATGACGGAGAGCTCGGCGAATCTCGTGCTTTTCAAAGAGGAAGAGACGTGGTTCACGGGCGAGGGCGATGAAAGCGAAGCGGACGATTATCCGGAGCGCGACATCGATCCGAAGCAGATCTACGCGATCCAGTTCATCCACTACCCGCCCGACGATCTCCCCATCAGCGCGCACCGGCTTTACCGCGTGCTCAAAGTGGAACCCGATCAGGGCTACTCCGCGAGCGTGAAGGAGTTCGGCGGCTCCGAGAACCGCTACTTCCGCTTCACGTTCGTGGCCGACAACGACGAGAAGTTCACCTACAGCTTCCACCTCGACGATCCCGCCGTGAACTACTTCACGCACCGCGAGATCCTGAAGCTGGCCATGCGCGCGGTGTAGGGGGACACGGCCCGCAGCGTTGGTTACCCAAGTGCTTGCAACACCCGAGGCATATTTCGCGAAGCTTTGGAGTGCGGTGGCGGCCGAGCCACCGCTTTGGGAGGGAGGGGGACGTGACGCTCGCGCTGGCGTCGCAAGCATCACAAGCTGCGTGTCGTCATGATTCCACCGCCCTCCCAAAGCGGTGGCTTTGCCACCGCACTCCAAAGTGCTTCGCACGAAAACGGAGGCAAAGTGGTGGCTGAGCCTCGGGCAACCAACGCCGCGGGCCGTGCCCGCTGCGGTAAACTCGCGCGCTCATGATCCGGCAGATCGCAGTCATTGGGACCGGGACGATGGGTCGCGGGATTGCGTATCTCGCGGCGGTGGCGGGATACGAGACGGTCATTCACGATGCCGATTCGGGTGCGCTCGATGCGGCGAGGGCGTCGATCGAGTCGACGCTTGCGAAGGGCGTCGAGCGCGGCAAGGTGACGGCGGAGCATGCGGCGGCGGCCGGCGCGCGCATTCATCTGTCGCCCGATCTCGAACCGGCCGTGCATGCCGCCGATCTCGTCATCGAAGCGGTGCCGGAAGACGTCGATCTGAAGAAGAATCTCTTCTCGCAGGCGGATCTCTTCTGCGGCGAGGAGACCATCCTCGCCACGAACACCTCGTCGATCTCAATTTCCGATCTCGCGCAGGCGGTCGAGCGGCAGGATCGCTTCGTCGGTCTCCATTTTTTCAATCCGCCGCACGTGATGAAACTGCTCGAGATCGTGCGCGGCGCGCAGACGTCCGACGAGACTGTTGCCGAGGCGCGCGAGGTAGCCGAGGCGATGGGGAAGACCGCGATCGTCGTCCGCGACTCGCCCGGCTTCGCCACGTCGCGGCTCGGCGTCGCCATCGGCCTCGAAGCGATTCGCATGCTCGAAGAAGGCGTCGCGTCCGCCGAGGACATCGATAGGGCGATGGAGCTTGGATACAACCATCCGATGGGTCCTCTGCGCCTGACCGATCTGGTCGGCCTCGACGTGCGCCTCGGCATCGCCGAGTATCTCTGCTCCACGCTCGGCCTCCGTTTCGATCCGCCGGAACTGTTGCGGCGCATGGTCGCGGACGGAAAACTCGGCAAGAAAACGGGCGAAGGTTTCTACCGTTGGCCGGCGTAGGCGAATGACGTCCGCCGAGTCGTACGGCGCGTTCGCCTATGCCTACGACCAGGCCCTCGGCGAACGCTACTTCCGCGCCGTGCGGCGATTGCTGGCGGAGATTCTGGAGCGATATCCGGCGAAGTCGAACACACATCTCGACGTCGCCTGCGGCACCGGCCTGGCCATTCCGTTCTTCGGCGTCCGCGGCTTCGTATCGACCGGCGTCGATATCTCATCCGTGATGTTGAACGTCGCCAGAAAGCGAGCCAACCGGCTCGTCGCCGGCGACACACGCGCGCTGCCGTTTCGCGGAACGTTTGCGCGCATCACCTGTCTCTACGATTCGCTCAATCACCTGCTCGATCCGCGCGATCTCGCCAAATCATTCGGTGAGATCGCAAGAGTGATGGACGTCGATTCGCTCTTCATCTTCGACATGAATCATCCGGAGATTTATCCCGCGGTGTGGGGGATGAAGGAGCCGTTCATCGATGAGGGGCACGACTTTCACCTCGAGATCGCGACCACCTATCGTCGACGTGAGCTCCTCGGCCGCGCACTCGTAACCGGCTGGGCGCTGTTCGGCGGGGAGCGAGTCAAAATCCGCGAACGCCACACGCAGCGCTGCTACGAGCGCGAGGAGATCGTCGCCGCACTCACCGCGGGAGGGATGGATGCGATCGAGATCCACGAATTCGATCCGTGGAATGAGGGGCGAGTGGTGAAGCTGGTGTTCGTGTGCAGGAAGCGCGTAGCGCCGCCTTCGTAGCGCCGCCGGCCCGGCGGCTGGACCGCCAGCGGCTCGCTGGCGGTCCTCGTCAATGCCGTTATTTCCCGAGTACTGCGTTCTTGAAATCGTCGCCCATGGCCGGTTTTGGGCCGATCCAGGTGGCCACGATCGCGTCCGCGGTCGCTTTGCCGGGGATTGTCCCCTTCACCTTTCCGTTCACTTCGACCACCGTGCCGGTGCCCGGAACGTAGGTGATGACCAGGCGGTTGCCTTTCGGAATCGCGTCCATCAGCGAGCAGAGCGTCTTGAATCCGCCCTTGACCTCGGCCGATGAATTCGGCGTGTTCGCGTCGAGGCCTTCCTGCCACGCTTCGCACATCTGATCCTTGCTGACGCTGTAGACGAAGTGCATGACCATGCGGCGCGGCGTGTCCGAGGCCAGGATCGAGGCGGGATTCGACATCTTCGCCGGCAGGTAAAGTCCGCCGACGTAGACCTTGATGAAAAACTTCTTGCGCAGACCGGCGCCGTTCAGGACCAGAGTCTGACCGTTGACGACGGTCTTGTCCTCCATGTTCACGCCGCCGAGCTCCACGGCGGACGCGGCGATCGGGACGAGCAGCATGAGCGACAGCAGGAGAGGAGTCATCTTCAGGCGCATTCAAGCCTCCATTCGTTGATTGGTTGTGGGACCGCGGGCGAACATCGTAGCACTTGAGGCTGGAACAGCAGTCGCACCGGCAATGTTGCAGAGCACTCGCATGACGTTTCTCGATAAGCCGTTTCACATCGGCGGAGTTCTGATCGACCCGCCGCTCGCCCTCGCGCCGATGGCCGAGGTGACGGACGTTTATTACCGCTCGCTGGTGAAGGAACTGGGCGGCGTCGGTCTCGTCGTCTCCGAATTCATCTCCGCCGAGGGGCTGACGCGCGACAACACGCGCACGAAGGCGATGCTCGCGTTCGATGAGAAGGAACGTCCGGTCGCCATCCAGATCTACGGCGGCGATCCCGACCGGATGGACGACGCCGCGGCCATCGTCGAAGACCAGGGCGTCGACATCGTCGACGTCAACATGGGCTGTCCGGTGCGCAAAATCGTCAGCAGCGGCGCGGGGTCGGCACTTTTGAAAGATTTCGACCGTGCCGCGCGCGTCGTCGAGAAAATCAAGAAGCGCGTGAAGATCCCCGTGACGGTGAAAGTGCGCAAGGGGTGGGAGAGCGACGACGTGATCCCGCTGCTCAAGCGCTTCGAGGCGATCGGCGTGGCGTCGATCGCCATTCACGGCCGCACGCGCAACGAGGCCTACACCGGCGCCAGCGACTGGGGTTACATCGCGCAGGCCAAGAGCGAGCTTGGGATTCCGGTGTTCGGCAACGGCGACGTGAAGACGCCGGCCGACGCGATCCGCATGTTCGAAACGACCGGCGTCGACGGCGTGATGATCGGCCGTGCCGCGCTGCACAATCCGTTCATCTTCCGCGACATCGTCGCGCACGTAAACGGCGCTCCGACCGGCAACGAAGTCGATCGCCGCATCGACGCGATGCACCGCTACCTCGCCAAGATCGACGGCGCGCCGCAAGTGATCAACTGGAAGCTGCACAAGGCGCGCACGGTGATCGGCTGGTTCTCGAAGGGAATCGCGCACGGCAAGGACATCCGCAACGGCCTCGCCGACATCACCTCGGTCGCCGACGTCCGCCGCCTGCTGGACGCGGCGCGCGAACGATTGGCTGCTTAGTAGATTAGTGATTAGTGATTAGTGGATTAGTAGATTAGGAAAACCCGTGGGACCGTTTGGCCTTCGTTCCTAATCGACTAATCCACTAATCTACTAATCCACTTGCCTTTCCCGGATCACATCGAGCGCATCTTCGAAACCTTCCGCGTTCCTGCCGACACGAAAGCAGCGCTTTACGATCTCTATGTCTCACTCGGCCATGAAGCGCTGGAGGTTTTCGGCGACATCGCGGAGTCGGTTGATCCGTCGACGCTGCGGCCGGAGCAGTGCGCTGCGATCCGTTCGCAACTCGTCGAGCGCTATCTGACGCGCAATCATCCGCTGTGGCTGGAAGGGAAGCCGACGCCGAGCTTCTACCGTCCTCGCCTGCTCGAAGGCCGCGCCTCAGGCGTGGCCATTCCGCTCGGCGAGATTCCAGACCGCGTTGACGTTCAGCCGCGGCCGGACGGCATCATCGTGCAGGGCCGCAACGCACATTTCGGCGGACGAAGCGAGACGATTTCCTTCGACATCATTCCTCGCGATTTTGACGATGCCATCGCCCTCGGCCGCGCCGCCGGACGGCAACACACGCTTCCCGGATCCGCCGGCGCGACGAGCGGAACGACGGACGCGATGCACCAGATCGCGCTGCTCTGGGAGATCCAGCCGAACGTCTACAAGCCGACCGCCGACCGCAACCGCGAGATCAGCAAGCTCTATCGCCAGCATCGCAACTGGCACGTGATCACCCTAGCCACGGCCATCGAATGGCTTCGCGCGAAGTCGTTCCGCGTCTTCATCGTCCGCGGCGAAGCGCTCCCCGCAACGCACGAAGTGAACGCGGGAACGCTGTCGCCGTCGATCATCGCGCTGCACAACCGGACGGTGTCAGCCGTAACGGACGCGCTCAATCTTGATCTCCTCCCCGCGACGCGCGACGACGAACAAGTCCTTGCCAACTCCACGGTCATGAACACGGGCCTGCAACAACACGTCGCCGAACACGGCGCCAGCGGGGCGGTGTGGCGGGTGGGTTAGCGGGCGAACGTGCTAGCACGACGGAGCGCTGGCGTCCTCGCCGGCTGGCCCGGCTGCGTCCTCGCTGCCGAACCGGCAAACCCTCAAATTTTGCTGGTAACCGCTACACCTGCGCGAGCCTCCCATTCGGCAGCGAGGACGCAGCCGAGCCAGCCGGCGAGACGCCAGCGCTCCGGCCGCGCGTGGCGCGCGGCCACGATCACGCGATCATCTTCTCCATCAACGTGCACTCCAGCACCACGCCGTCCTCCAGCACCACCGGCGCGTCGGCGAGGGCGACATATCCGCACGACTCGTACAACGTTCCCGCGCTGCGCATGGCCACCAGTTGCAGGCGGCGGAATCCTTCCGCCGCGGCGCGCTGCTCGGAGTGTTGCAGGATGGCCCGTCCGATTCCGCGGCGTCCGAACGACGGCATGACGAACATCGAGCGGATGCGCGCCGGCTCCGAAGTTGGATCGAGCAATTCATCTTCATTGCCCGACGACGCCGAACCGCTGTACACCTTGCGACGTCGGCTCCAGCCGCCGCAGCCGATGATCGCGCCGTCGTCGCCCACCGCCACAAAGTACGTTCCATCGATGATCAGTTGCTCATCGGGACGGCAGATGTATTGGAGCGCGCTCGCGATCTGCCGCGGCGTGTAGACATCGCGTCCAAATGCCTGCACCGACTCGCGCATTACGGACGCGATCGCCGTCACGTCATCCAGGGACGCGGGGCGAATGTCGAAATCAGCCATGTGGGCGCCAGAATACAGGCAGCGCCACCCCTGTTCCACGGCTGTTCATGACTGTAGAAGCCACCATCGCAAAGCCCGTCAAGCGCGTGGGGATGATCTCCCTCGGATGCCCGAAGAATCTCGTCGACAGCGAGATCATGCTCGGGCAACTGCGCGAGGAATCCGAGGTCGAGATCACCAACGATCTCGACGCCGCGGACGTCGTCATCGTCAACACCTGCGGTTTCATCGACGCGGCCAAGCAGGAGTCGATCGATACAATCCTCGAGGTCGCCGACCGCAAAGGGCGCGGCGTGCAGCGGCTCGTCGTGGCCGGCTGCATGGTGATGAAGTACCGCGCCGATCTGCAGCAAGCCATCCCTGAGATCGATGCGTTCGTCGGTCTCGACTCGCTCGAAGCGATCACCGCCGCCGTCACCGGCCGCACCGACGACGCCGCGCCGGCGAAGCGGAAGATGTCCGTTCGGCTTTACGAAGATCTGCCGCGCGTTCTTGCGCAGGGAAATGCGCACGCGTATCTGAAAGTGTCGGAGGGGTGCTCGAATCCGTGCACGTTCTGCGCGATTCCGCAGATGCGCGGCAAGTTCCGCAGCCGCGGCATCGAGTCGCTCGTCCGCGAAGCGCAGTCACTTCAGGCGCAAGGGGTGAAGGAACTCTGCCTCGTCGCGCAGGACACGACGCGCTACGGCGAAGACCTCGGCATCGCGAACGGTTTGACGTCGCTCGTGCGCACGCTCCTCGCGGAAACGGATTTTCCGTGGATCCGTTTTCTCTACGCCTATCCCGGCTCCATCGATTGGTCGCTTTTCGAACTGATGGGACGCCAGAAACGCTTCGTGTCGTATTGCGACATCCCGCTGCAGCACGTTTCCGCGAACGTGCTGAAGACGATGCGCCGTCCCGGGTCGCCCGCAGAATACCGGGCGATGGTGACGCGGATGCGCGAGCTCGTTCCCGACCTCTCGCTGCGCACGACCTTCATCACCGGCCATCCCGGCGAGACGCCGCGCGATTTCGGCGAGCTGTACGAGTTCACGGAGTGGGCGCAGTTTGATCAGATGGGTGCATTCGTCTACTCCGCCGAAGACGCGACCATCGCCGCGCGCATGCCCGACGCGCCGACGCGCAAAACCGCCGAGCGACGCCGCGAAAAGCTGATGCAACTCCAGCAGGAAATCTCGCGCTCCCGCAACGAAGCAAAACTCGGAATGACGTTCGACGCGCTCGTCACCGGCGTGTGTTCCGAGACGGAACACCTCCTCGAAGGCCGCCTCGTCGGTCAGGCACCGGAAATCGACGGCCGCCTGTTGATCAACGACGGCATCGATCTTCTGCCGTCGGAGCTCCCCGCATTCGCGCGCGTGGCGATCACCGACGCGCATCCATACGATCTTGTCGGCGCGGTCGTGGCGTAGTTCGCATGCCGAATTGGCGGCGAAGCCGGCGTTACGACGCCGGTAGGCGTCTCGTACGGTAGCCGGTGGTCCGAGCGAAGCGAGCGACCACCGGAAAAATGTGCGCCCGCGAAATCGACCCCGGTCAGGGGTCGCGTATCAAATACTAGGCGGCGTGAATTCCTCCGCGACCGCTGCCGCGGTCGTGAAGCCAGCGATCCGTTCGCAGGATCTCGTCGACTGTTGCGAAGGCGATCTCGATCTCTTCATCCGTCGTGTAAAAGTGCGGCGAGAAGCGGACGCCGGCGCCGGGGCGGAAGTCGCAGACGATGTCTTCGGCGTTCAGTTCGTACGCGACTTCTTTCGCGTGCGGCATGAGCACGGAAACGGATCCGCCACGGCGATCGGCTTCGCGCGGCGTGCGGAGCTCGAAGCCGCGCGCGTCGGCGAGTTCGATGATGCGCTGCGTCTGGCGCAGCGATTTCTCGCGGATCGTCATCATGTCGCCGCCGGACGCCTCGGCCACGACCTTCGGACCTTCGCGCGCGGCGTAGAGCGCGGGAATCGGCGGTGTGCCGAGGGCGAAGCGAAGGCCGTCGTCGCGAAAGCGCATCGGAGGAGGCTCGAAGCCGAACGGATTCGCGTGCGCCATCCAGCCGGTGAAACTCGGTTCGAGTTTCGGACGCAGCTTCGGATCGACGTAGAGAAACGAGCCGCCCGGTCCGCCGCACAGCCACTTCAGAACGCCGCCGACCGCGATCGGCACATCCCAGCCGGTGACGTCGACGGGAACGATGCCAGCCGACTGGAAAACGTCGAGCACCAGCGTCGCGCCGACTTCGCGGCAACGTTTCGCGATCGCAGCGACGTCGATCATGTACGACGACTCGAAGAGGATGTGGCCGATCGGAACGATCTGCGTTCGCTCGTCGATTGCAGACAAAAGCCGCTCGAGATCGAATCCGAGGCCGGTGGCATCGTGCGGAACCGTTACGATCTCCGCGCCGAGGCGGCGAGCGAGACGATCGTAGATGTAGCGGACGGACGGAAACTCGCCGTCGACGATCACCACGCGATTGCGCGCGGAGTCGTAGTCGAAGGATGACAGCACCACCGCTTCGGCCGTCGTCACGTTCGGCAGCATCACCACGGAACCGGGCGGTGCTCCGATCAGCGGCGCGATTATGTCGCCGACTTCGATCGACATCATCCACCAGCGGTCGCCCCACGCGCGCACGCCGCGCGACGCCCACAAGTCGGCGTACTCCACGAGCGCGTCGCGCGTCGCATCCGGCATCGCGCCGAGCGAGTGCGACACGAGGTACTTCGTCCGGCTCAGGATCGGAAAACGTTCGCGGTATCGGAGAAGCGGATCATTCATGCCTCGGTCACCGCGTAATCGTCCCCATAGAATTTGCTGGTGATGCTGGTGTGAAACTGGATCGCCTTTACCGGCGGGTACTTCGGATTGGCGATGCACGGCAGCACTTCCAGCACCTCGTTCTCCCACAGATAAACGGCCATCGGAAACGACACGCGCGTCGCGGTGCGCTGCTTGGGATCGCGCGGCTTGCTGACACGATGCGTCGTCGACGGGAAGATGTCGTTGCTGATGCGCTGCATGTAATCGCCGGTGTTGAGGATGATGCTGCCCGGCGGCGCGGCGATGCGCACCCACTTCATGTTGCGGCGATTGAGAATCTGCAGCCCTTCCACGCGCGGCGCGGGGAGGAACGTGAAGAGATCGATGTCCTCGTGGCCGAGGAGGCGCGCCGCGCCGGTAGCGTCATCGGCGTCGGAGACGGGCGGGTAGTAATTGAGGCGAAGTCCGAAATTCGTGTCGGTCAGTTTTTCGTCGAAGAGATGCGCATCGCAGCCGAGGTAGATGAGAAGGCTCTGCATCACCGGCAGGATCAGTTTTTCGTGGCCTTCGACGATGCCGCGAAAGAACTCGGCGTCGTCCTGCGTCGGCCAGAACGATTGCGTGTTCTCAAACGCGCGCCGGCAGAACACCCAACCTTCGACGAGGTCGGGATGCATGTTGCTCGTTTCCTTGATTGGGAAGTAGCCCTGATTGACGGAGCCGAACCGCCCGGCGCGGAAGCGCATTTTTTCGTCGAGCGTGAGCGTCGTGAAGATCTCTTCGATCCGTCGCTCCGCCTCGGCATAACGATTCGGATCGACGCCGTGCCCGACCAGGATTGCGAATCCGATTTCGTGCAGCGCGTCGCCGAGTTGCGTGGCGAAGGTGCGTTTATCGGCGTCGTTGCCGTGGAGAAACAGGCCGATGTCCACCGTTCGAATCTGGAACTCGTCGTCGAACTGATCGCGGTCAAGTCCTTCGGCGAGCTGGTAGTTCTGGCGCTTCTCGACCTGGTCGTAACGGATGAAATCCTGGTTGGTGGCCCGGACTCCGTCTTCTTTCGTCTGCATGCGTGGAGCATAATCCCACGAAATGCTTGCAAATCTCGACGGTGGCTGCCGCGTGACTGGACTGAAGGACGGCGAACCGGCCGTCGAAGGCGCTCTACGTATCTGGAATCACTTCGGAACGCATGCCGGCGCGACGGCGATCTCGCTGCGCGTGCTGGAGTTACCGGCAGGGGAGCGGGCCACACTGCGCAATGACGCCGCGGACGAGGTGCTGTACGTCCTCTCCGGATCGGGGTCAGGCCTTCGCTCCGACAGCGGCGTCTATCTGCCGCCGAAAACATCATTCGAGATTGTGGCCGACGAAACCATGACCCTCATCAGCTCCCGATGCCCTGACGACGGCGCGACGCTCGACGGCTACGAGCCCGGCTCCGGCGGCGCGCCGGTGATCGTGACAATGGAGGACCGTCCCGTGCAGCGCACCGGCGACCGCTGGTATCGCGAGGTGATCAACGAGGACGCCGGCAGCACTCAGGTCACGCAGTTCGTCGGCGCCATCCCGCCCGGCCGCGCGCCCGATCACTTCCACCTGTACGAAGAAGTAATCGTGATCCTCGACGGAACCGGCGAAATGTGGGCGGGCATGTCGCACACGCCGATCGAAAGCGGCTCCTGCATCTTCCTCCCGCGCACGCAAGTGCACTGCGTCGAAAACCGCGGCGACAGCGAGATGCGCCTCCTCGGCGTCTTCTATCCGGCGGGAAGTCCTGCGGTGCGGTACTCGGCAGAAACGATCCGCAGATGACGCAGACGTGTGATCAGCGCATGTGCGGATTGGCCGTTGCCTCGCTCAGCACTTTGATGTGCCGCAGAACGCGCAGGTGGATGCGATGGATGATCGCGTCGGACCACAAGCGCCAATACTCCGCGGGCCACAAGTGATGCTGGTACCAAGTCGAGCCGACCAGGCGCGTGCGGCCGCCGGGCAGTGATTCGAGCGCGAACTGGCCGCGCTGCGAGACGAGGAATCCGTGCAGGTGTGGGGCATCAATTCCGCCATACGGCGAGAGCTCGCGCATCGGCGGCGGATTGGCGGTGACGCCGAAGCGCAAGAGGTGCGGCTCGTTCCATACCTCAATCGGTTCGATGAACGTGCCGGTGGTGAACTCGCACGTCCGCGTCGCGCCGACGCCGTGGCCGTTGATGCGGGCGCGGATCGGGTAGGCGATGCCGGCGCGGAAGTACCACTCCGGTTCGCCGCCGATGTCGGAAAACGTGACGACGTTCTTCCACACCGTCGCGGCGGGCGCGTCGATCACGATCTCGCTGTCGACGCGGTACATCGGCGCCGTGCGATGGGCGGCCGCTTCCGCCATCAGAATCAGCGGAAGGATGGCCACGGTCATGTATGCCGGCGCGTTCGTCGGCGGCGACGGCCGCCGCCGCGCCGAACGGCTGCCGCACGCGGCGCCGATCGTCGCAAGGAGAATCGCTAGCGGCGCCGCCATCAGCAGGCAGATCACGCCCTCCCACGCCAGCGCCAGGAGAAAGCCGCCGAGGAGGAGCGTGGAGAGAAGCGCCACGACGTACGACTGTACGCCGGCGTCGGGATAGCGCCGGCCGTGCAGAAACGCGCTCAGATAGCCGACGCAGAACGGCACGGCCACGAAGAGCCCGACGCCGTAGGTGTCCAGGTGCCTGGTGGTAAGGGCGATGGCGGCGGTTGCGAACGCGGCGGTCGCTACGACGGCAAAGAGAGCGCTCTCCACCACTCCGCTGATGTCGCGTCCGGGCCGTCCTTCGTTCGGCGGCGTGATCGTGAGCGCGATGAACAACAGAACATTCAGGACGGGGATGAAAAACAGCGCTGCCCATCCCGCGCTCGACCCGCTGTCGCGCAGCCGCAACAGCGTCATGGCCATCCCGAACCAGAGAAAAGGCAGCGAGACGATCAGCAGCGCAAGGAACATCCACAGCGTCCCCTGCTGCTGCCCTCCGGTCGTCATCCCGACGAGGTGCCAGTAGCTGAGCGGCGTCCACTGGCGATGAAAGATGAACGTTGCGATCGACCAGTCGATGGCGTACTTCAACGCGAAAGCAACGACGCCGCCGATTGCGTACGTGCTCCTTGTGACCGTCCCGTCGAGCCGCCAAAGGCGGCGAAATAGCGAGCTCATGCCGGGAGTGTGACATGGTTTCAATTCGGATCGGGTCAGGCCTTCACTCGGAACCTACTGGAACTACGAGACCGCCGTCGCGCACGCCTTCTTCAAGTAGCGCCGAGTAGGAGTACCGAGGGGATCGCAGCAGCGTCGTAAAGCCGCAGATAGAAATAGCCGATGCCGGCGGTGCCGAGCATGAGATTCGGCGTCTCGCCGCCCGACATCACGCCGCAGGGCCACGGATTGCGATTCTGGTGGAATTCGGAATCGTATGGATGCGGCAATGGCCGCCTGGGATTGGGCTCTTTTCGACGCCCCGCGCTGTTACCGCCCGTAAAATACGGGGCCGTGCATCAAGACGAACCTGTAGTCGATGTGCTGCGACGGGCGAAGCGGGTTGCTCAGGAGTACCGGCTACTCACCGGAAAGCCGCTTGGAATCACCGGTGAGGTTGCCGAGTACGAGGCGGCCCGGCTTCTCGAGCTCGAACTCACGCCGGCTAGACAAGCGGGATACGACGCGATCGAACGGCGAGACGGCCGCGTGCGACGCCTTCAGGTGAAAGGCCGTTGCCTGCTACCCGGCTGCAAGCCCGGCCAGCGACTCGGCTCGATCCTCATCGAAAAGGAATGGGACGCTGTGCTGATGGTCATTCTCGACGAAAACTTCGACGCGCTCGAAATCTACGAAGCGGATCGCGCTGCCGTGACGGCCGCACTCACTGCACCGGGCTCGAAATCGAGAAACATTCGCGGGTCGCTCAGCGTGAGCAAATTCCGAAGAATCGGCGCGCGGCGATGGCAGCGTAAACCGGTGCCGAAATGAAGCGACGATTGCCGCACGGTTTGACGGTGAAACGTCCGGGAGTCACGCACGATCAGTTTCACGTACTGCCATAGGACTCTGCTGCGATGAAACCTACTCCAAACCAACTCAGTCAGTATCACGTGTTCCTAGCCTCGCCCGGTGACGTGGGGGCGGAACGGCAATCCGTGCGCAGGTTCTTCGACGAATACAACCGCCACACCGCCCATATCTGGCAAACCCGGTTCGATGTTGTGGACTGGGAGAACTACGCGACCATCGGCGTTGGCCGGCCCCAGGAACTGATCACGCGGCAGACGCTGGACAAGTACCGCACGTCGCTGGCGTTGGTCATCGGCATTATGGGCCAGCGGTTCGGCTCGCCGAGCGGCAAGGCGGAGTCGGGAACGGAGGAAGAGTTCAACTGGGCGATGGAGAGCCACAAGGCCTCGGGCTTCCCGGAGATCAAATGGTTCTTTCGGAAAGTGGATAAGCTGGAGGTGCCATCCGATCCCGACGAGGCGGACGCAGCGCTGGATCAATGGAAAAAAGTCCGCGCCTTCCGCAAGCGGATGCAGGACTTGAACAACCCGGTCTTCTATGGGGAGTATCCCAGTTCAGCCGGATTCGCCGAGGTCTTCGAGCGCGACCTGAACCAATGGCTGGCAGACCCCGCGCGACCGTGGGCCGCGCAACTGGCAACGCACGTTGCCGCCACCGGCGGCGCAACCGCGCTCGCCCTCCCCTCGGAGTTCGACGCGGAACGTTACCGGGCTGCAGTGCTCAAGCGGTTCGACAAGCTCAACTTCGAGATGCTCGACACGACCGGGGCCTTCTACAACGCTGTTCGGCTGTGGAGCGTCTTCGTGCCACAGTCCGTGCGGGAATGCCACCAATACAACCCGCGTCTGCTGGAAATCCCGAAGGAACACCAGCGCCGGTTGCTGGACGCTGGTGAGATTACCGCGAAAGAACTCGAGGAAGCCGAGCAGCAGGCGGATCGGCTGCGGCAGGTGTACTTCCACCAGCCGATCCGACTCGTGCTGGATGTCGTGGACGAGGCCCTCCGTGCATCGCCAGCGGGGGCTGGGCGGAAGCTGGTGATCCTCGGCGATCCCGGTTCCGGCAAGTCGTCGCTGATTCGCTATCTGGCCCTGCGCTGGGCGGGGATAGCCGAGCCTACCGTCAGGGAAACGCAAGCGATTCCGTTGGTGATTGAATTGGGACCCTACGCCCGCTGGCAGTGCGACGGGCGAAAGGATTTCGTCCGCTTCCTGGAAGAAGCCCCCGTCTGGCACGAATGGCCCCGCGGCCTGCTCGGCAGGCTGCTCGAACAGCCCGGACGGGTCGTGCTTCTGCTGGATGGACTGGATGAAGTCTTTGACGTCCCGATGCGCGAGTCGGTGATCAACGACATCCAGCGGTTCGGCAGTCAGTTTGCCAACGTACCGGTCGTCCTCACGTCGCGCGTGGTGGGCTATCAAGCGCAGCGGTTGCGCGAGGCCGAGTTCCGGCACTTCATGCTGCAGGATTTGGACTCAACGCAAATCACGGACTTCTTGAATCGCTGGCACGAGGTCACCTTTGACGACCCGACGCAGGCGGCGCCGAAGCGGGACCGCCTGCAGAAGGCGATCGGCGAGTCGAAGTCCATTGCCATGCTGGCCGGCAATCCACTGTTGCTGACGATGATGGCCATCCTGAACCGCAATCAGGAACTGCCTCGGGATCGGGCCGACCTGTATGCCCAGGCGTCGCGCGTGCTCTTGCACCAGTGGGACACGGAGCGCGCACTGTCGGACTTTCCGGGAATGAGCACGGAGATCGGCCTGCGAGAGAAGACCGACATCCTTCGCCGCATCGCCGCGCACATGCAGGGCGGTCCGAGCGGCCTGAAGGGGAACCTGATTGACGGCCCGACGCTCACCGGCTTGATCGAGGACTACCTGCAGAACGAGCTCCATTTCGCCCAGGCCCGCGCTGCGGCCCGCGCCGTGGTCGAGCAGTTGCGGCTGCGCAACTTCATCCTCTGCTTCGTCGGCGCGGACAGCTACGCCTTTGTGCATCGCACGTTCCTGGAGTACTTCTGCGCTGCCAATTTCGTGCATCAGTTCAACGTCGCGAAGACGCTCGACCTCGACGGTCTGATCGCGTTGTTTGATCAACACTGCGGCGAAGACGAATGGCGCGAAGTCCTGCGGCTGATCTGCGGGCAGATCGACGAGGCTTTCGTGGCGGCAATAGTTGCGACTTTGCTGCGCCACGACGGTCTCAATTCTTGGGATGGTCATCAGTACTTACACGGACTCGGGCTATCGTTCGTGATCGTGACCGAAATGCGCAATCCATCACTACTGCCAGCCGATCTCTTCGATTGTCTCCTCTTGATGGCGGCAAAGGCGGGTGGTCCCGGCCACTCTCCGAACATGATCAGACAAATGGATGAGATTGCGGATGCCGTTGAAGCGATCGGCTCGCGATGGCCGGGGGTTAAGGGACGTTTGCCTCTCGCGACTCCGAAGTTCGGGTGGCCCGGCGGCGGCGGGATGCGAATCTGGCCCCGGATTGTCGTTGCGTTCCAGGACGCTGATCGGCGGGCTGGGCTGTGCGAGTTCGCCATGGGCGGCTCTTCTCCCGAATTCCGTGCGGGTGCGCTTGAGGCATTGGTGGAGAAGTGGCCGGACCAGACCACGCGCGACCTGCTCGCCCTGCGCGCCGTCCAGGATGACGACGGTGGTCCCCGCAGCACCGCGCTGCGGGCGTTGGCCGAGAAGTGGCCGGACCAGACCACCCGCGACCTGCTCGCCCTGCGCGCCGTCCAGGATGACGACGGTGGTCCCCGCAGCGTCGCGCTGCAGGTGTTGGCCGGGAAGTGGCCGGACCAGACCACCCGCGACCTGCTCGCCCTGCGCGCCGTCCAGGATGACGACGGTGGTCCCCGCAGCGTCGCGCTGCAGGCGTTGGCCG
>Ga0207650_10000287_pt1 | contig 51348 bp, 51 predicted proteins | sample KBSS63metaG_FD_184325 | JGI IMG/M metagenome (GOLD analysis project Ga0207650, IMG submission 184325) | Switchgrass rhizosphere microbial communities from Kellogg Biological Station, Michigan, USA - KBS S6-3 metaG (SPAdes) (version 2) | ecosystem: Host-associated > Plants > Roots > Rhizosphere...
CTCGACCTTCGAGACTGGCCGGAAAGCCGACGATCAGGGCGGAGAAAACCATTCTCTGGAACGCCCGGCGTAGAAGCCTTACTGAGATCGTCGCACGAAAGCTGCGGGACGTAGTATGGGGAAGGTCTTTTCGAAATGCAAGTGTGAAGAGAAAGAGTGAAGGGTGAAGAGTGAAGAGTGAAAGACCTGCGGGATCGACTCGACTTTCACTCTTCACCCTTCACTCTTCACCCTTTCTTCTCCTTTGTGCCAGAATGTCACCATCCCGTCACGCTCGCATGAACCCGAACCTACATGCCTGAAAACATTCTCGTTGTCGAGTACGAGCCGCGCTATACCGACCGCGTGAAACAGGCGCTGGCAGGCCAGCCGTTCGAGGCCTCGTTCGCCAAAGACGGCGAGGAAGCGATGCGCGTTCTCGACTCGCAGCATCCCCGCCTCATCGTTCTTTCATCGGTCGTTCCGAAGGTGAGCACGTCCGACCTGATCCGGAACATCCGCGGCCGTGACGCACTCAAATCGACCCCGATTCTGCTCACGGTCTCCGGCTATCGCGGCGACAGTCCTCGCGCCGATGCCGTCCGCCTCGGCGCGTCGGATATCCTTCCCAAACCATATTCCGAGGTTGAGTTTCTCGGCAAAGTGCAGCAGATGCTGGGCGTGGCACCGGTCGCGTGGTCGCCCGTGCTGGACGGCGATTTCACCGTCCGCATGGCCAACGTGCCGGCACCGGAGAGCGGCCAGCTCACATCCAACGAAATCTTCGGCGAGCTTCTGGACGATGACAGAAGCGCGTCAAACGCAGCGAGGAAACCGATGAGTCAGAAGGACGACGTCGACAAGATGCTGGCGGACACACTTGCCGGGATGATGCCGCAACAGAAACGCAGGAACACCGCGGAAACGCCGGCCCCGGCGCCGACGCCCGCGCCGCCGCCTGCCGCCGCCGCACCGCCGCCAACTCCCGCACCGGCCGCACCGCCGAAAGCGCGGCCGAGCTCGCCCGCGCTCGACAAGCGTTTCCAGGACACGCTCTCCGGTCTCGAGAAAAACGCGCGCCGCGTCACGTCGCCGGGAACCACTCCGACGCCGACGGTCGCCACGCCGATCCCCACGCCGCCGCCCGCCGCGCCGCGTCCAACTCCGCCGCCGCCGAAGGCCGCGTCTGCCCATGACACCGTTCGCGTTCCGGTCGTTCCGAACCTGGAGCGGATGCCAATCTCGCAGCCTGTCTTTCCCGCCGCCGTTCCGGCGTCACATCCGGAAGAAGACGAGGCAACCGACGGCATCAAGTTCGGCCAGTACGTTCTGCTCGAAAAGATCGCCACCGGCGGGATGGCCGAGGTCTGGAAGGCGCGCATGCGCGGCGTGGAAGGATTTCAGAAGATCGTCGCCATCAAGAAAATCCTGCCGCATCTTTCCGACAACCAGGACTTCATCGAGATGTTCGTCGATGAAGCAAAGCTGGCGGCGCAGCTCAATCACAACAACATCATCCACATCTACGACCTCGGCAAAATTCAGAGCTCGTACTACATCGCCATGGAGTACATCGATGGGTACGACCTGAAGAACATCCTCAAAAAAGCGCAGGAACGCGATCAGCCGCTTTCCGTCGAGATCGCGCTCTTCGTGGCTTCGAAGATCGCCGCGGCGCTCGACTACGCGCACCGCAAACGCGACTTCGAAGACAAAGAGATGGGCCTCGTGCATCGCGACGTCTCGCCGCAGAACGTGCTCATCTCCGAAGAAGGGGATATCAAACTCTGCGACTTCGGCATCGCCAAGGCCGCGTCGAAAGCGTCGCACACGCAGGCCGGCGCGCTCAAAGGCAAGCTGCAGTACATGTCGCCCGAGCAGGCCTGGGGACGCAACATCGATAAGCGCTCCGACATCTTCGCGCTGGCCACGGTGCTCTTCGAGATGCTCACCGCGCGCAAACTTTTCAGCGGCGATAACGAGCTGTCGATCCTCGAGCAGGTGCGCGAGGCGCGCGTCACTCCGCCGTCGATGTACAACGACGAAGTGACGCCGGAGATCGACGCCATCGTTCTCAAAGCGCTGCAGAAGGATCCCGCCAATCGCTATCAGACCGCCGGCGAAATGCAGCGCGATCTCGACGCGGTGCTCTACAGCTTCAAGCCGACGCCGACCAGCGCCGACCTCGCCATCTACATGCACCGACTGGCCACGAGCGTGCCCACGCCGATGCACACGATGGAAACGCACGCACCGGAGCCGGTGCAGGCGGCCAACGAGTTGAAGCCGCTCAAGCCGGTGCCGGTCGCCGCCGCGCCTGCGATTCCGACGTCGATGCCCGCGGCGATGCCGGCTGCCGTCATCGCGGCGCCCGAGAAGAAACCGCCCATCGTTCCAATCGCCATCGCCGCGATCCTCGTCGTCGGTGCTGCCATCGCGTACTTCGCGACGCGCAAGCCGTCGCCCGCGCCCGTTCCGGCAAAGCCGGCCGTCGTGCAGACGCAGACCACGGCCACCTCGATCGCCGCGACGTCGACCGCTCCGGTCCTCGGCACGACGGCGACCACGTCGACCGCACCGGCGATCGATCAATCGAAGGTCAACGAAGAAGTTGCCAAGCGCGTTGCCGCCGAAAAGGCGCGCCTCGAACAACTCGCGAAAGCGCAGAACCAGACGCCTGCGACGACGCCGTCGCGTCCGGCCGCCACGCCCGCGCCGCAGCCGCAGCAGGTCGCCACGCAGACCGTCGCGCCGCCGCCCGTCGTCGAAAATCGTCCGGCGCCCGTCCCGCAGCCGCCCGCGCCGGTGCCGCAGCCGGCCGTTGCCGAGAATCGTCCCGAGCCGCAGCCGGAAGCGCCGCGCACGCGCGTCGGCGATCTCGTTTCGGCCGGCACTCCCGGCCTCACGCCCGCGCGCATCACGCATCAGGCCGCGGCCATCTATCCGCCCATCGCGCGCATGCAGCACGTGCAGGGAAGCGTCATCGTCGCCGCGCTGATCTCGGAAAACGGGCAGGTGATGGAAACCAGGGTCGTCAGCGGCCCGAATGCGGTACTCAATGATGCGGCGCAGCAGTCCATTCGCCGTTCGTCGTTTTCGGCCGGTGAAAAAGACGGCGTGCGCGTGAAGTCGTGGACCAACGTGCGCGTCGACTTCAAGCTATAATCGCGCGCCGTTCACCATCAAATTTGGAGGAAGAATGCCAGTCATCACCGATCAGCAGCGCAAGTTTTACGAGACGACGCTTCAGGTTACGAAGCAGGAGATCAGCGACCTGAAGGACCAGATCGAGGAAGAGCTGGCCAAGGTGAAAGACCGCATCGCGGAGCTGCAGAACGCAATCAACGCCTCCAAGCAGATGTACGCCGCGGCCTGCTCCCGCCTCGGCATCAACAACGACATGGACGACGACGAAGCCGGCGAGTCGTAGCTTGTTCTCATTCGCTTCCAACCAACCGCGGCGTTCACGCCGCGGTTTTTGTTTGTTGATTCTGCTGCTGGCCGCATGCACACGCCCCGAGCCCGTCGCCAAACAAACTCCTCAACGCATCGTGACGCTGGCTCCCAACGTCACGGAGATGGTCATCGCCCTCGGCGCAGTCGACCGCATGGTCGCAACTGATGACTTCTCCGCCGACGCGATGCCGCAACGCAAACTTCCGCGCGTCGGCGGCCTCCAACCGAATCTCGAAAAAATTGTTGCCGTCCGCCCCGACCTCGTCATCGCCAACGCCGCCGGCCTTCCGCCCACGCTCGGCCGATCGCTGGCGTCGGTCCACATCCCGCTGCTGGTCGTCACGAACGAACGCCTCGCCGACATCGCCAAGTCGATGACGTCGATCGGACTCTCCCTCGGCATCAACAGTGCACCCGCGGTCGCAGAATTAAACGCCAGCCTCGCGCACGAACGCCGCACGCGCCCCCATCCGCCGCGGATCATGCTCGCCGTCTGGACCGATCCCCTCTACGTAGCCGGCCGCAACACCTTCGCCGACGATCTCTTCGCTTTGTGCGGCGCCACAAACGCCGTCGAAGTGAACGGCTGGCCGTCCTACTCCCTCGAATCGTTCGTCGCGCACCCCCCCGACATCCTTCTCTACCCCAACCACTCCGTCACCCCGTCAGCCGTTCAAGCATTACTCACCCGCGCCGGAACTTCGAAAGTTGTCGCAATCGCTGTGGACGAAAACCTCTTCACGCGACCGGGACCTCGGGTGGGGGAGGCGGGGGGGATTTTGAATGGGATACTGGACCGTCATTAGCGATGTCCCGATTTTCGGCGGAGTTAGAATTGCCGTCATGACCAAAGTCGAATCCCTCGAACAAGAAGTCGAGCAACTCACGCCCGAGGAGCTTGCAGCGTTCCGTGCGTGGTTCATCGAGCACGATTGGCAGGCGTGGGATCGTGAGCTGGAGCGGGATGTCGCGGCCGGCCGCCTGGATCATCTCGCGGACGAAGCGCTGGCCGAGTACGAGCGCGGCGAGACGACCGAACTTTGAGTCACCGCGCGGCTAGGCGTTTCTGGCGCGAGTTCGCTGATTTGTCGCCCGAGATTCAGAAGATCGCTCGTGAGAATTACGAGTTACTCAGATCTGCTCCGCAGCATCCTTCACTTCATTTCAAACGCGTTGGGCGATTCTGGTCGGTTCACGTAGGTTCATCTCATCGAGCGCTCGGCATCGACTCGCCGGCCGGCATCGTCTGGCTCTGGATCGGTCCGCACGAAGAGTATCTGCGGCTGATCAAACGGTCATAAGCAGGTTGAATGAGGTTCGACGCGAATATGATCGAGTTCAACATTCGCCCCGAGGAGATCACAACATGAAGAGCTTTCTTTTCAGAAGTGCATTCGCTGCTGCCACCGTCATCGCGACCGTAACGGCGTTTTCGCAGGAACCGCCGAAAGCGAAGCCGACAGACGCGCAGAGTTCATACGAGCCGCGTGCGACCGTAGGCGCCGGTCAGGTGCTGCTGGCGAAGTTCGCGGGCGATTGGGATGTGGTCAAGACGTTCTTTCCGTCGAATGGCGGCGCGCCGGTGATGACGAAGGGCGAGTGCCGGCAGGCGATGGTGCAGGACGGGCATTTCCTTGAATCGAACTTCACCTTCTTCGATCGCGATGGCAAGAAGAGCACTGGCGTTGGCATCTCCGGCTTCGACGCGAAGACGAATCGCTTCACCACCGTCTGGTACGACTCGCGGCAGACCAGCATGTCCATCCGTCAGAGTGACGGCACGTTTGACGGCAAGGAGATTGTGCTTTGGGCCACGTCGCTCGACCCCGACCGCCCCGGCCGGCGCACCGTCGCACGCGCGCATCTGGAGGACAACGGAAACGTCCTTCTGCATCGCCACTTTCTCATCGACGATGCCGGCAAGGAAAAGATGATGATCGAGTTGCGCATGACGCGGAAAGCGGCGGCGAAGAAAAAATCGAAGTAGCGGTTCTTGCGAGCGAGCCGCTGGTCGTACGACCGACGACGTCAGCGCTACGACGTAACGCTCTCACGCAGTTGACCAGAATTCTGTCGCGGTGATCCACGCGACTCACGCGATGATCCCCCCGACTCACGGTGTGCACTGTCCGACTCACGCGGTGAACCGCGTGACTTAAGTGGTGATCCACGCGGCTCACGCGGTGATCCACGCGGCTCACGCGGTGATCCACGCGGCTCACGCGGTGATCGACGCGACTCACGCGGTGATCCACGCGATGCACGTGGTGATCCACGCGACTCACACGGTGATCCACACGATGCACGCGGTGATCCGCGCGATGCACATGGTGATCCGCGAGATGCACATGGTGATCCGCGCGATGCACGAGGTGATCCGCGCGATGCACGAGGTGATCCACGCGATGCACCCGGTGATCCACGCGATGCACGCGGTGATCCACGCGACGCACGCGGTGATCCGCGCGATGCACATGGTGATCCGGCGGCTTACGCGGTGAGGAACAGACGTCGAGCCAGTGACGCTACGAGGCGACGCTTTCTCTCAATTTGGCGAGAATCGTGGTCTCTGCCTGGGCATGAAGTTTCCGCGCGTGTTCCCATGCGCGGTCGGCGCGGTCGATCAACGTGGCGCGACGTGTGGCGTCGGTCAGTCCCGCGAGGTTGATGCAGACGTTTTGATACGCGCCGGCGGCGGCCGCCCTTCCCATTTGTGCGCCGACGCCAGCGTCGGATAACGACGCCTGCAAGCCGATGCGGCCGACTTCGATGCACAGCTCGATGACCTCGGGGCATGATTCGAGGACGCCGAGGGGGACTTCGGTGGCGGCAATGGTGGCTTCGGCGATGGCGGCGTCGCGGGCGGACTGTTCCTCGGGTGTCGACTTCGGCATGCGCATGGCGTCGAGGAGTTGGTCGAAGGCGGCGGTGTCGGCGTCAACCGCGGCGAGGAATTGGTCCTTCAATGTTTGCGCGCGGACACCGATGCGATCGAGGTCCGCCTGTTTCGATTCGAAGCCTTTGCGGGTGTGGGAGAGGACGGCCACCATCGCCGCAAGTCCCGCGGCCATCGAGGCGGCCAGCGCAGAAACGGAGCCGCCGCCGGGAGCGGGGGAGTCGCTGGACAGTTCGTCGACGAAATCGTTCACGCGCATCGATGCAAGCCGCGCGGGCGCAGCGAGACGGTATTCGATGACGCGTTCGCGCGGATCGAACGGCTTCAGTTCGGAGAGGCCCAACGTTCGAATCGCCGCGTGCATCAGCGCGGCCTCGGAGACTCCCGTCGGACGTCCCATGCGTTGCAGGTAATGACGTCCGGCGGCGAGCAGCACGTCGCGCGGAACGAGTCCGACGATCTCCGAGCCGGTCACGCGCAAGCCGCGTTCGCGTGCGCGTTCGTCGCACGTATCGAACACCACATGCAGCGGCGCGACGTCCAGATCGGTCAGATTGATCGACACCTGCGCGCAGCCGAATTCGGGGATCACCCATCCCACCGCTTTCACCGACTTGAGCAGGCCCGGCTCCCACACCGGTTCGCCCTTCGCGTCGAGAATCGGATTGCCGTCGTCGTCGCGCTTCATCCGGCCGCGCTCGCGGATGTCGAAGGCCACGCGCGTGGCCAGACGCTTGTCGAGCGTGTTGAGATTGACGTTGTATGCGACGAGGAACTTGCGCGCGCCGATGACGATGGCGCCGGTGCGCGGCACGAACTCGGCCGGCCCGAAGTCAGGTGCCCAGCGCGGATCGGCGAGCTTGCGTGCGCAGCCTTCGTACTCGCCCTCGCGCACGTCGGCGAGATTGCGGCGGTGCGGCGCGCTGCAGGCGAATTCGTAAAGATAGACGGGAACGTTCAGCTCGCGCCCGACGCGCTCGCCGAGGCGGCGGGCGAGTTCGACGCAATCGTCCATGGTGACGCCGGCGACGGGGATGAACGGTACGACGTCGACCGCACCAATGCGCGGATGCGCGCCGCGATGCGTGCTCATGTCGATCAACTCGACGCCTTTCTTGATCAGTTGAAAGGCGCCTTCGAGCACCGCTTCAGGATCGCCGACAAACGTGATGACGGTGCGATTGGTATCCGCGCCCGGATCGACGTTCAGCAGCGTGACGCCATTCACGCTCGCCGCGGCCGCAGCCACCGCGTCATAAATCTCCGGCCGCCGCCCCTCGGAAATGTTCGGAACGCATTCAACGAGTTTCATGCGGCGCGAAGGCTATCGCAATTGCGAGAATTGGTGACTTGCATTTGAATTCCTTGTGGATAGAATTCCGCGCAATCGGAGATTGAGCCAACCCGGGGTTCGATTCCGACAACACGGCCGCCGGCCTTTTGCCGCTCCAGCACGCTGCCGGAGAGAGAACTCCTCGACACGGAGGTTCTCATGTCGCGAGCCGCAGTCTTTACCCACCTCGACGAACGCAATCGTCTCGAAGATCCGACGCAATTCCTGCAGTTCTACCGGCGCAGAGGAGCGTTCTTTCAGAGCTGTCTGCGTTGTCCGAACATCGGCATCGTGTTTCTCTACTCGTCCTACGGTATCGAAGAGCATCTGGCGGCGTTGGAAGCATCAGGAAATGACGCCCGAATCCCGATGACGATGCTGGAGAATGAGCAGCGCATCTACAACGCGCTTCAGGTAGCCGTCGACCGGGCCGTGATGCACGTTCGCCGGCAGGATCCGGGTTGGTCGCGTGCGGACGGGCCGGAGTTCGTTTTCATCGGCGTGCGCGAACTTGCCTGTCATCTCAACCGGTTGTTGCGGGTCAACTCAGAGTTGTTGAAGAACTTCGCATACCGCGGGAAGTTCACCTACGACTCGCCGAAGTATGTCGAAGCGATTCTTCGCATCGGCCGCGCCCATCAGTTTCCCGACGAGACCATCGTCCGGATCGATGCGGACGTCATGGTGAATGAGGCCGCGATCGACGCCATCCTGAAGCAGGCTGCGATCTGCCGCCTGGAGAAATCGTTCAAGCCATTCTGGTGGTTCTCGGGGTGCTACTTCGGCAATTCCAGTCCTGATCCCGTCAATGATCACGCCGTCCGCCAGCACTGGCTCGTCACCCGGAAATCGAGACGGGATCCCAATCACTGCTTCAAGGTCGTGAGGGGCGGCGCGAGTTTTCTTGCGGACATCGCGGAGATCGGAGCGACGCAATTCGGTTCGCGCGACACTGTGAGCTCATCTCCAGCGCTCAGTAGAGCGGCGAAGAGACTGATCAGGCAGCGCCACCTTTCGAAGCGCCGTGCCTCCGCACAAGTCATTTCCGGCGCGGGCCTGGTCGCCTCATACGATGCCATCCGCAGGCTGCCGCCGTTCATGAACGCGCGGGAGATGGTCGTCTGGATCGACGATCACTTGAAACGGCTGCTGCACGAGGCGATCGGCGACATTTCGTCGCACGCTCCGGAGCGGCTGACTGAGGCGGCCATGCAGCAGGATCGCTTCCCGGAAGGGATATCGGACGCGAAGGTGGCTGGATCGCCGGAGTATTTCGGACGCCTGATGCGCGGCTGTCTGATCGAGGCCACGATCCAGACGGCCGAGGGCAAGCCGGGCCCCCTCGCTGAGTGGGTTCATCGCATCGTCGGCGCGACGCTCAAAAAGCTTTCGCGCGACGATGAGGAGCAGTTGCGGCGCGATCTGGCCGCCGCCGCATCACAGAGGTACAAGGAAGTGATCGAACTTTGGAAAACCGCCAAGTACGGCAATGACATCCTGGCAGCGTGGGCTCGGAGCCGGCGGCACGCGCATCTTTGCAAAGACGCCGTCGACATCGGCGTTGCCTACGTCAAACTGTGTCTCTCGTGGCCGGACCACGTCACCGCGATCGAGAATCTCAGCGCCTACGAGGCCTACTGGCTCTTTACGACGGCAAGAGAAAAAACCGGGGATGTATTGGTCGGCAGCGGTGAGCCGCGCATTCCGATCGCGGCGACAGACAAAACCGCCGACGCCACGCCCGATCAGACTCTCTCTTCGCCCGACTCCCGCACCGAAAGCCAACTGCCGAGGTAGCCGGCGAGGGTGCCGCCGGCGAGGAGGGCCACGAGTTTGCGCCAGGGGAGGAAACCGTTGAAGAGAAAGCTCCAGAGCAGCGAGTAGCGCGGCGCGAGGAAGTGGCGGCCGGCGAGGAAGGCGGCGAAGAGAAGCGCGATGGCGGCGGCGGCGCCGATGAAGCCCTGCAGGATTCCTTCGATGAGGAATGGCCCGCGGATCATCCGCTCGGTCGCGCCGACGAGGCGCATGATGTCGATCTCTTCCCGATAGAGCAGCATCGTCAGGCGGATCACGTTGGCGATCGTGAATGCCGCGGCGATGGCCAGCACGCCGCCGGCGATGATGCCGGCCAGGTTCACGAGGTTGATCAGCTTTTTGAGTTTTTCAACCCACTCCCAATCGAACTGGACTTCGTCGATCCCAGCAATCGCGCGCAGCTCCTTCGCCTGCTGCGCGAATGCGGGCGACTGCGCGACCGCCGGCGCGATCTCGCATTCGAACGATGCCGGAAACGGATTCTCGTCGAGCTGGCCGACGACGTCGGAAAGGTTGGCGAAGTACTGGCGAAAGCGCGCCAGCGCGATGTCCTTTGAAACGAAACGGCGGCCCGCGAAGTCGTGATGCGCGGCCAGCCAGGCGTCGACCGCGCCGATCTGCTGCGGCGTGGCGTCGGTGGTCAGGTAGATGTTCACGCGCGACTTTCCGCCCGCCTGCGCCACGGCGCGCCCGAGGTTTTCAGCGACGAGGAGAAAGGCCCCGACGATGAAGAGGGAAATGGCGATCATGGCCACAGCCACGAAGCTGGTGCGCTTCGACACCCACATCCGGCGCGCCGCTTCGCGAAAGAAATAGGAGAACGTCGTTTTCGGGAGCGCGTCGTCGCGATGCGGCATCGGCGTCAGCCGCCGATCCCGAAGATCGACTCGACGCGCGGCGCGCGCGGCGGCGTGGCCGCTTTCTCGTCGGTGATGTGCCCGTGGTCGAGCGTGATCACGCGCCGTCCGCTCTGCTCGATCAGCTCGCGGTCATGCGTCGCAATCAGCACGGTCGAGCCGCGCAGATTCGCCTCCGCGAAAATTTGCACGATCTCCTGCGTCAGGTCGGGATCGAGATTGCCGGTCGGTTCGTCGGCCACGATCACCAGCGGCTCATTGATCAGCGCGCGGGCGATGGCGATGCGCTGCTGTTCGCCGCCCGACAACTGCAGCGGATACGCATTCAGCTTGTGATGCAGACTCACCGCGCGCAACGCGCCGTACGCGCGCTTCTTGTGCTCGCGCGGCGGCACGCCGAGGACGGTGAGGATGAAGGAAAGATTCTCGAAGACCGTCATCCGCTCGATGAGCTTGAAATCCTGGAAGACCATGCCGATCTCGCGGCGGAAGAAGGGGAGCTGCGACCGCTTCATCGATTTCAAATTGCGGCCATTGACGACGACCTGTCCATCGCTCGGCTGGATCTGGCGAAGGATGAGTTTGAGCAGCGTGGATTTTCCCGCGCCGCTGGCGCCGGTGAGAAAAACGAACTCGCCCTTTTCGATGTGAAACGTCACGTCCTGAAGCGCCGTGGAGTACTGATCGAATCGCTTGGTGACGTGGTAGAAGTGGATCACTGGTTTCGCATTTTACCTGCGAAGCGCGAAGCGGTTCGTCAGGATCTCGGGTGGCACTCGCAACGCTCTCTTCGATGCTCGCCCAACTCGCGGCACATTTCGCGAAGCTTTGGAGTGCGGCGGCGATCGAGCCACCGCTTTGGGAGGAAGGCGGAATGTGACTCTCGCGAAGACGTAGCAAGCACCACACGCTCCGCACAGTCACGATCCACCCGCCCTCCCAAAGCGGTGGCTTTGCCACCGCACTCCAAAGTGCTTCGCACGAAAGAGAGCTACGTGTTCCTGCGTCTACGCGCAGGATAAACTTCCCTCACATGCGCTTCCTTCTCATTTGCCTCGGCGGCGCAATCGGAACCGGCGCGCGCTACCTGACCTCGCTCTGGGCCGCCGGCGCGTTCGGCGTCGCCTTTCCGGCTGGTACGCTGATCGTCAACGTCGCCGGCTCGTTTCTGATCGCGTTCATCATGCAAACGTCGGCGGCGACGGAGCTCATCTCGCCTGACGTTCGCCTCATGCTCACGACGGGCGTGATGGGTGGCTTCACGACTTACTCGACGTTCAACTACGAAACGACCAACTACTTCCGCGCCGGCGCGTGGGGCCTCGGCGCGATCAACGCGGGCGCAACATTTTTCGGCTGCATGCTGGCGGGACTGGCCGGCCTGGCGCTGGCGCGATTGCTATTCGGGAGGTAACGATGCGCGCACTGACGGGCGAACAGGTGATGGTGCGAATCTTCTTCGGCGAGTCGGACCAGTGGAAGCACCAGCCGCTGGAAGTCGCGCTGATCGAGCGCCTCCGCCGCGAAGGTTTCGCTGGCGCGACCGCGTTTCGAGGCTCGGCCGGCTTCGGCGCGAACAGCGTCATTCACACCACGCATATCCTCGACCTCTCCTCCGACCTCCCCGTCGTCGTCGAAGTCGTCGACACCGAGGAGCACATCGAACGATTGCTCCCGATCCTCGACGAGATGATCGACGACGGCCTGGTGACAATGGAGAAGGTGCGGGTGCTTCGCTACAAAGCGGCGGAGAAGAGTTGAACGGCAACACTGCTACCCTTCGCGCCGCATGAAACTGATCGTTGGACTCGGCAATCCGGGCGCGGACTATGAACGTTCGCGGCACAACGTCGGGTGGATGATCATCGACGCGTTTGCGAAGAAGTTCCGGATCGATATCGGGAAGCATGAGAAGAGTGCGATGACGGGCGAGGGACGCGTAGCGGGCGGCAGCGTGAAGGTTGCGAAGCCGCTGACGTTCATGAATCTGTCCGGCGATGCGGTGAGGCTGCTCGCCAACGCGTATCTCGAATCGACCGATGACCTGATGATCGTGTACGACGACATCGATCTGCCGCTGGCGCGGTTGCGGATCAAACCGAGCGGATCGTCGGGGACGCACAACGGCATGCGCTCCATCGTTGCGTCGCTTGCGAGCGAGCGCTTTCCGCGGCTACGATTCGGCGTCCGCGGCGCGGAGTATCCGGACGGGCGGCTTCGCGATTATGTTCTCGACGATTTCACCGCCGAGGAGGAGCCGCTGGTCAATCGCGGAATCGAGCGCGCCGTCGATGCGCTCGTGCTCTTCGCGCGCGGCGATCTGAAACGAGCCATGAACGAATTCAATCGCGATCCAGAGGACAATCCCACTCCATGAACATTCACACCCTCGGCGAGTTGCGCGCAAGCGGTTACCGCATCACCTCGGTCAAAGACGAGATGCGCCGCAATCTACTCGCGGCTATCGCGCGCGGCGAGACGCTGTTTCCCGGCATTCACGGTTACGAGCGCACGGTCATCCCCGCGATTCACAACGCGGTGCTGTCGAAGCACGACATCATCCTCCTCGGGTTGCGCGGTCAGGCCAAGACGCGCATCCTCCGCTCGCTGACGAACCTGCTGGACGAGCGCGTGCCGATCATTGCCGGATGCGAGATCAACGACTCGCCGCTGGCGCCGACGTGCAAACGCTGCCGCCGGCTTGCAGCCGAGCAGGGCGACGATCTTCCGATCGCATGGCTCACGCGCGACGAGCGCTATCGCGAGAAGTTGGCGACGCCTGATGTGACCGTGGCCGATCTCGTCGGTGACATCGATCCGATCAAGGCCGCGAATCAGCGGCTCACATATGCGGACGAAGAGGTCATCCACTACGGCATCATCCCGCGCACGAATCGTGGGATTTTCGCCATCAACGAGCTGCCCGATCTCGCGCCGCGCATTCAGGTGGCGTTGCTGAACATCCTCGAAGAGCGCGACCTGCAGATCCGCGGATTTCCGGTGCGCATTCCGATGGACGTCGTCCTCGTCTTCAGCGCGAACCCCGAGGATTACACGAGCCGAGGGAACATCATCACGCCGCTCAAGGACCGCATCGACTCGCAGATCCTCACGCACTATCCGCAGAGCGTCGCGACGGCCATGCAGATCACGCGGCAGGAGGCGTGGACCGATCGCGAGCATCCGATTGAGATCGAGATTCCGGACTACATCCACTCGCTGGTGGAGCAGATCGCATTCGTCGCGCGCGGTTCGGAGCTCGTCGATCAATCGTCCGGTGTTTCCGCCCGATTGACGATCGCGGCGGTGGAGTTGCTGCAGTCGAACATGGAGCGCCGCGCCGCGCTGACGCATGACCGGTCTGTATTTCCGCGCCTCTCCGATCTGGCCATGCTCCTTCCGGCGATCACCGGCAAGGTGGAGATGGTTTACGAAGGGGAGCAACAGGGCGCCGAGGTCGTAGCGCGCAAGCTGATCGGCGAGGCGGTTGCGAAATTGTTCGCGTCGAAGTTTCCGCCGATCGAACGCGCCGGCGTCGGCGCGCGCAACGAGCGCAATCGCGGACTCGATCTCGATGACGACGATCTCGACGACGCCTTCGCCGGCCGCCGCAATCGCAAGCAACAGCAGCGTCCGCAACGTCAGGAGGAGAAGCCGCCATCGCCCTCGGAACCGAACTATGACGCGATCCTCGCCTGGTTCGTCGAAGGCAACAAGATCACGCTGTCGGACGAGCAGCCGTTCGACGCGTACTTCGCCGAATTGAAACGTGTTCCGAAGCTCGTCGAGACGGCGAAAAAATACGTTCAGCCGCGCCACGACCGCGAGCTGGCGTTCTGGATGGAGATGATCCTCGAAGGCCTTCACCAATCGCTCCGCCTTGCGCGCGAAGACCTCGACTCGACGATCACCTTCCAGGAAATGATGAAGTTCAATGTGCTGCGGACGGTGAAGTAGCGTTTCGCGGCAAAAGGGAGGCGCGATGGAAGGAATTCACTTCGTTACCAACGAGAAAGGCAAAAAGGTGGCCGTTCAGATCGATCTCGAACGTTATGGTGAGATTTGGGAGGACTTCCACGATCAACTCGTCGCCGCCTCCCGCGCGACGGAGAAGAGCGTCTCTTTCGATGTCGTAACGCGACGGATCGCGCGCCGTAAGCGGGAGGCGCGTGGCTGAGTACAAGATCACGATCAAGCCTTCGGCTGTCAAAGAGCTGGACCGCCTTCCGATTTCGGTTGCCTCGCGCGTCGCCGCGAAGATCAAAGCGCTTGCGGTGACTCCACGTCCAGCTGGCGTCAAGAAGCTGGAGGGCGAGCCGTCCCGCTGGCGTGTACGTATCGGTGATTGGCGCGTGATCTACGCCATCGATGACGCGGCCCACGTGATTGACGTCATCTATGTCCGTCATCGCAGCAAAGCTTACGAGTGACCCCGGCGGAGCAGATACAATCGCCCACATGCCCAAGGTCACGGCCGAGATTCCTGGCGAGCTGTCGCGGCAGATCGATCGGATGATTCGCGACGGGTGGTTTCCCGATCAGGATGCGATTGTTCGCGAGGCGCTCGCGCATTTCGTCGACGCGAAGTCGTTCCTCGGCGATTCTCCTCGGATGTTGCATCGTTTCGCGGCCGACGCGCTGAACGATTCGAAACCCGACGTCGCGCTGAAGTTTGTGAACCGAGGTCTGTCGCTGCTGCCGAAGCAGGACGCCACCGATTTTCATCTTTACCAGAACATGGTCGAGCTGCGCGTCCAGATCCTGCTGGTCCTCGATCGCACCGCCGAGGCGCTGGCGGCGTTGGAGGAAGCACGCGAGATGCTGCCGAACAATCCGACGATTGCGAAGTGGATTGCGAGATTAAACAAGAAGTGATTAGTGGATTAGTAGATTAGTGGATTAGGAAACCTGGTCTGCGGCTGCCCTCTGATCTACTAATCTACTAACCACTAATCTACTAATCCACTAGCTCCCCATGCGCCACCGGTACTCCTACCTCGATCCCGAACTCATCCGGCAGCTGTTGTCCGAGATGGGTTTGCGCCGGCTCTTCAATCATCTTTTGCTGCAAAGCGGCGGCGACGTCGATGAGGCGATGCGATGGATGCGCGCGCTGCAGGATCGCGGATTGATCGATCCGAACATCGATCTCGAGGCGTTTTTCGCGCGGCTCATGGAGGAGAACGTCATCGGGCAGGATGCCGAGGGCAACGTCGTCCTCGGCGCGGGAGGGGAGCGGCAGATTCGCCGCGATGCGCTCGACGAGATCTTCGGCGGCCTGCAGAAATCATTGACCGGATCGCACTCGGTCGCGAATGCGGGGCAGGGGACGGAGCGGCTGACGGAGACGCGGCCGTATCAGTTTGGCGACGATCCGATGTCGATCGATTCGATCCGATCGCTGCAGAACGCCATGAAGCACACCGATCCGGCCGACGCCATTCTGATGACCGAGGACGATCTGGAAGTGTTTGAGACCGAGCACAACTCGAGTTGCGCAACGGTGGTCATGATCGACATCTCGCATTCGATGGTGCTGTACGGCGAGGATCGCATCACGCCGGCGAAGAAGGTGGCGCTGGCGCTGACGGAGCTGATCCTGACGAAGTATCCGAAGGATTCGATCGACGTGCTGCTGTTCGGCGACGAGGCCACCGAGGTGCCGATCTCCGAGATTCCGTACGTGCAGGTGGGGCCGTTTCACACGAATACGAAAGCCGGCCTGGAGCTCGCGCAGCGCATCCTGCGGCGGCACAAGCACAACAACAAACAGATTTTCATGATCACCGACGGCAAGCCCTCGGCGCTGACGGAGAACGGGATGCTGTACACGAACTCGTTCGGCCTGGACATGAAGATCGTGAACCGGACGCTGGAAGAAGCGGACCGCTGCCGCCGCGCGAACATCCCCATCACGACGTTCATGCTGGCCACGGATCCCATGCTGGTGAACTTCGTCGAGCAGCTCTCGAAGATCAATCGCGGACGGGCGTTCTATTCATCGCCAGACAGACTCGGTGAATACATCCTCGCGGACTACATCCGGAACCGGCGCAAGTTCGTGCACTAACCTGGGACCGCGGGCGTCCCGCCCGCTGGTGCAAGCCGCGCGATATGGAACAGCGGGCGAGACGCCCGCGCTCCCAGGGTATTCACCGTTCCGTTTCACGCCGCAGTTTCGAATTGCAAACCTCCCGAATCCAACGGACCCATAGGGAGGACACCATGTTCGAGACATCTGTCATACATGCCGAGGTCGTCGCGGAGAAGCGGGTTGGATTGCTGTCGGCGTCGTTCGCATTCCACGTGCTCGTCGTCACCGCCATCATTGCCAACGGCATTCGCACGATCGAGTTCCCCACCAGCGCGCCGAAGGAGTACGCGATCCCGGTTTTCGCGATGCCGGTGCAGGTTCCCCCGGCCCTCGGCGTTCCCAACGGCGGGCACAAACAGTCCACGCCGCCCGCGCCGGTGAAAGACAAGACCACCATTCCGACCGCGGACACGGCGCCGAGAACAGTGCCCGATCACGTCGAAGCGACCACTGCATCGACGACGACCGGCGATCCCGCGGCGAACAGCAACGACACCGGCTCCGATCAGCCGCAGGGTGTGCCCTGGGGCGTGCCTCACGGCGTCGGCGTCGACGGCCCGCCTGCGACCACCACGGTTGCTGACGTCCCCAGCGTGCCGTTGCCCGTGGGCGGCGACGTGAAGGCGCCGGTCGTTCTCAGCCGCGTGCAGCCGGTCTATCCGAAGCTCGCCATCAACGCGCGGATGAACGGCATGGTCATCGTCGAATGCGTCATCGACAAAACCGGCCGCGTGCGTCAGGCAAATGTCCTCCGCAGCACATCGCCGATGTTCAATCAGTCAGCGCTGGATGCCGTCCAGCAATGGCAGTTCGCGCCGGGATCACTGCACGGAACCGCGATCGACACGATCTTCAATCTGACCGTAACGTTCCGCATCTCGTCGTAAAAAAGTGCGGCGCAGTCAAAGGTGACTGCGCCGCACACCTATAATTCGCCCCGTCCTTGTTCGTTCCCAAATCCGTCGTCTGTTTTCGTGAGGGGTACACGCGCGAGCGGTTGATGCGCGATCTGATCGCCGGAGTGGTGGTCGGGATCGTCGCTCTGCCGCTCGCGTTGGCGTTTGCCATCGCCTCGGGGGTTCCGCCCGAGCGCGGCCTCTACACCGCCATCATCGCCGGATTTCTGATCTCCGCACTCGGCGGCAGCCGCGTTCAGATCGGCGGGCCGACCGGCGCATTCGTGGTCATCGTCTACGGCATCGTGACGAAGTACGGCTACGACGGTCTCGTCGTCATCACCATGATGGCGGGCGTCATCCTGGTCATCCTCGGCTTGGCGCGCATGGGTGCGCTGATCAAATTCATCCCGTATCCCGTCATCACCGGCTTCACATCCGGCATCGCGGTGATCATCTTTTCCAGCCAGCTGAAAGATTTTCTCGGATTGAAGATGGGCGCCGTCCCGGCCGACTTCATGGAGAAGTGGACGGCGTACGCGGAACATCTGCGGACGATCAATCTGCCGACGACGCTTGTCGCGATCGGAACGCTGCTCGTGCTGATCTTCTGGCCGCGCATCTCACACGTGATCCCCGCGCCGTTCGTGGCCATGCTTCTGGCGACGGCAGTCGTGCAGATTTTCAAGTTGCCCGTGGAGACGATCGGGACGCGATTCGGCGCCGTGCCGTCGTCGTTGCCGGCGCCGCACCTGCCGTCGGTTCCGTGGGGGCAGATGAAGGAGCTGTTCTCGCCGGCGTTGACGGTGGCGCTGCTGGCTGCGATCGAATCGCTGCTGTCGGCCGTCGTCGCCGACGGCATGATCGGCACGCGTCACAAATCGAACATGGAACTGGTGGCGCAGGGCGTGGCGAACATCGCCTCGCCGCTGTTCGGCGGCATTCCGGCAACCGGAGCGATCGCGCGCACCGCGACGAACATCCGCACGGGCGGCCGCACGCCGCTGGCCGGCATGACGCACGCCATCACGCTGCTGCTGATCCTGATCTTCCTCGGCAAGTGGGCGGCCATGGTTCCGCTTTGTGCGCTCGCGGCCATCCTCGTCGTCGTGGCGTATCACATGAGCGAGTGGCAATCGTTCGCCGGCCTCCTGCGCGCGCCACGCAGCGATCTGGTCGTGCTGATCCTCACTTTCGCGCTGACGATTTTCGTCGACCTCACCGTCGCCGTGCAGGTCGGGATCGTCGTCGCTGCGCTGCTGTTCATGAAGCGGATGAGCGACATGACCTACGTCGAGGGCGTGAGCAGCGAAATCCGCGATCCGAATGACGATCCCGGCGAGATCACGGAGTCGCGCCGCGGAAAACGATTCGTCTCCGGCCACGAGATTCCGCGCGGCGTGGAGGTGTACGAGGTGAACGGCCCGTTCTTCTTCGGCGCCGCGGACAAGATCAAAGCGGTGCTGAATGAGATCGCCGAGCCGCCGAAGGTCTTCATCCTTCGTATGCGCAATGTGCCGGCCATCGATGCGACCGGTATTCATGCGCTCGAACAGATGGCGAAGAAGTGCCGGCACGACGGCACGACCATGATCCTGACCGAGATCCGCCAGCAGCCGCTGCGCGCCATCGTCCGCGCGCGCAAGCTGGAGCTTTTCGGCGGACGCCGGAACCTCGCGAAGTCGCTCGACGTCGCGCTCGAACGCGCCGCACAGGTGCTCGCGACGGCATAATGCCGCCATGCGCGTTTTCGACGTTCACGTTCACATCCAGCCGTGGGAGATGCTCAAGCCTGAGGTGATGTCGATGCTGGCCGATCCGTCGCACGCGAACGCGAAGGACGTGCTGGCGTCGGCGGACAACGTGGTGCGCTTTCTCGATGCCGAGGGCGTCGAGAGGATTTGTTGCATCAACTATGTGTCGCCCGACGTCATGGGCTTCACGCGCGAGACGAATGACTGGATCGCGAACTTCACGCGCGATCATCGCGACCGTTTGCTGCCGGTCGGTTCCGTGAATCCGCTGCACGAGATGAACGTGCGCGACGAAATCCGGCGCGTCCTCGACCTCGGCATCCGCATGATCAAGATCCATCCGCCGCACCAGCTTTTCTCGCCGAACGCGTACCTCGGCGAGCTGTGGCAACTCGCGGAGATCTATCGCGAATGTGAAGAGCGGCAGGTTCCGGTGATGTTTCACACCGGTACGTCGGTCTTTCCGCGTGCCCGCAACGTTTTCGCCGATCCGATGCCGATCGACGACGTCGCCAACGATTTTCCGCGCTTGCCGATCATCCTCGCGCACGCCGGGCGTCCGCTGTACGGCGAGACCGCCTTCTTCCTCGCGCGCCGCCACGCGAACGTGAGGCTCGACATTTCCGGGATCCCCCCCAAAGCGCTGCTGCGCTACGTTCCGCGCGTGGCGGACTTAGCAGACAAGATCTTGTGGGGCACCGACTGGCCATCGCCGGGCGTGGTGTCGCCGCGGAAGAATGTCGATGACTTTCTTGCCCTCGGACTCGGTGCCGACGTCGAGCGCAAGATTCTGTGGGACAACGCGGCGCGGTTATTTTCTTAGGCGCTGCTATCATCGAGCGACATGTCCGATCCGCAGAACGCGCCCATGGGACGCCTCGACGCGTTCGACATCGGTCCGAAAAAGCTCACCGTGCAGACTGAATTTTTCGCGCGTCCGAACTGGCGCATCGAGACCAAGGTCTACCTCGCCGGCGCGCTGAAGAAGGTCTACAACGAAGACCTCTCGGCCACGCCCGAAAACGATTTGCAGCGGACCATTGACACGTTTCATCGCTCGAAGATCGACGAGATCGTGGCCGGACTTCGGAAGCTCCAGCAATGAACGGCATCCGCGTCGAGGCGCTCACCAAAGCGTATCGCCCGATGGGCAAAGTGCGTCCGGTGCTGAAAGGCGTCGACCTCACCATCGCGCCGGGCGAGGTGGTCGGTCTGATCGGTCCCAACGGCGCGGGGAAGACGACGCTGATGTCGTGCATCGTCGGCTTCCTCAACGCCGACACCGGCTCGATCACGATCGACGGCCGTTCGAACGACGATCTCGACGTCCGCCGCCGCACCGGGTTCGTTCCCGAGCGGATGAACTTCGATCGCCGCGCCTCGGGTGGCGCATTCCTCCGCTACATGGCCCGCCTGGCCGGCGTTCCGCGCGATCGCGTCGACGCGCGAGTCGAGGAGCTGTTGAAGCGCCTCGGCCTCACCGACGCGAGCGACAAACGCCTCTCGCAATATTCGCGCGGCATGCTGCAGCGCATCGGCATGGCCCAGGCTTTGATGCTCGATCCCGATTTTCTTTTTCTCGACGAGCCGACGTCCGGTCTCGATCCGAACGGCGTTTTTCTCGTGCGCGATCTGATCGCCGAGGAGAAAGCGCGCGGCGCGGCGGTGCTGCTGAATTCGCATCAACTGGCCGAGGTCGAGAAAGTCTGCGATCGCGTCCTGTTTCTCAAGGATGGCGTCATCTCGCGCGATGAAGCGCTGCGCGAGCGCGCCAAGGTCACGATCGCGGTCACGTTGCTGGCTGGTTCGTACGATCTTGCGATCGTCTCGGCAGCGGTTGGCGTTGTGCCGAAGGGCGACGTCATCGTCGCGAATGTGGCCACTGAGGGCGAGATCGCGGAAATGGTGGCGCGGGTTGTCGGAACGGGCGCGGGAGTCATCGACGTCCGGCGCCGCACCGCCGATCTCGAATCGATTTTCCGAGGTGAAGCGTGAGTCTCGTCGTCATCGCAGAAACGCTGCGCCGGCATTTCGCGCACCTCGGCTACATCTCCGCACTGCTCGTCCTGATCGTCATCGTCGTGACGATGTCCGCCGTCGGCGCGCCGTCGCAGGCGCCCTACGAAATGATCAGCCTCTTCACGCTGATCGCCGGCTGCCAGCTCATCGGACCGGAGTTTTCGAAAGGGACGCTGCAACTCATCCTCAGCAAGCCCGTCGGGCGATCGACCTATCTCGTCTCACGCGTGGCCGGAGTCGTACTTTCGATTTGGGTTGCCGTCATCGTCATTTTCGCGAGCGACGTCGCCGGACGCATCATCACCGGCACTTCGATCACGTGGCGAAACGCGCTGGCGACGATGCTCGTGGCCGCGCTCGAAGTGCTGCTGGTCTGCTCGCTGCTCGCCTTTTTCGGCAGCTTCTCGCGCTCGTACGTGAACGTCGGCATCTACCTCGGCGCACAGATTTTTTCGTCGATGCTCTTCGGCCTGTTGAGCATGATGAAGAGCGCGGTGAGCGGGGAGATGGGAAAAATCGGCGCGCTTCTGCGTGCGCATCCTGGCTTCCTCGAGGGATTCGCTGCGGTCCGCCGCAATCTCTTTCCGGACAATCCGTCCGTTCCGTTCGACCGCAACTGGATTCTGATGATGCTCTGCAACGCCTCGGCCGCGCTGCTGCTGGCCTGCGTGATTTTCTCGCGCCGGGAGGTTCCGTACGGTGCCGACTAACCTGACCTTCGACCGCACCAAGCAACGCGCGCTGCCGCTCTGGCTGGTGATTCTGACGGCGCTGTTGATCGTCGCGCGCGTGGTTTCGATCAAGTATCCGGTCAAGAGCGACACGGATGTCATGAGCGGAACTTCCGGTAAGGAGCTCGTGCGCTGGACTCCGATCGAGCTGGCCTCGGCCGCCGCGTCGCGCTCGCACCGGCCGATTCTTTACGAGTTCTCCGCCGCATGGTGCGGGCCGTGCCATCTGCTCGAACGCGAAGTGTTCATGGACGCCGCGCTGGCCGAGAAGATCAACAACCGCTACATCGCCGTGAAGGTCATCGACCGTCAGCGTGAAGACGGACGCAACGAACCTGCCGTGCAGCAGTTGATGGATCGTTATCGGATCAATGCGTTTCCGACGGTCGTGATCGCGGCGGCGGACGGTCAGCCGCGCGACCAGATTCGCGGCTATCCCGGCCGCGACGGATTCGCAGACTTCATCGACCGCGTGCGCTGATGCGGCTCGAACATCTCACCACGGACGAGGAAGATTTCTGGCGCGGCGAGTTCGCGCAGGAAAACTGGATCTTCGGCGCGCTCGGCCTCAGCGTCACGCTTCCCGAATTCGCCGGCGGCGTCCCCGCGCTGCGCACGATGCACTTCGGCTACTACCTCCAGCCGCTGCACCTCAACGCCGACGACCGCGAAGACCTCCCGCGCAAACTGGTCTTCGTCCTCGCGCGCCGCAAACCGCCGCTCGATTTTCTGGAACTGAGCGGCGCCGGCGTGCGCATCCCGCATTGCTTCCCGCAAGGCTTCACCCTCGGCAGCGTCCTTCGCATCACTCTGCAGGAAATGAAGAAGCTGCCGCTGAAAGATCGCGAGTCGTAAAGACGCTTTCGATTTACACTGCGCGCCGGTGACGAAATCTGACGAAGGTGCCGGCTTGCGCGTGCTCGTGGCCGACGACGACCCCGCCATCCGCATGCTCGTTGCGCGCGTTCTGGTGCGCCAGGGTTACGACGTGTCGACCGCCTTCGACGGCGCCGACGCCATCGCGCAGCTCGAACAGAATCGCTACGACCTGCTCGTGCTCGATCTGATGATGCCGCGCGTCGACGGCATCGGCGTCATCGCGCATCTGCAATCGCGCGGCGCGGCCACGCCGCCGATCCTGGTCATGACCGCCGCCGCGCCGGACATCCTTCGCCGCCTGCCGAAAGAACGCATCGCGAAAATCATCACCAAACCGTTCGACCTCGATGAGCTGATGCGCGACGCAAACGCTGCGATTCATGGCACGGGGGCTGAAGCGTAACGCGATGTGATCAAGGTCGGCCTCTGCGGCTTCACCATCGGCGCGCGCGAATACTTCGAAACCTTTCCCGTCCTCGAGGTGCAGCAGACCTTCTACGAACCGCCCGCGCCGCGCACGCTCGTCCGCTGGCGCGAACAGGCCGGCGACGATTTCGAATTCACGATCAAGGCCTGGCAGTTGATCACGCATCGATCGACGAGCCGCACCTACCGCCGGCTGAGCGCGCCGTTGAGCGACGCCGAACGCGCGCAATGCGGCGCATTTCAGACGACGCCGGTCGTGATGAAGGCGTGGCAGACGACGCTGTCGTGCGCGCGCCTGCTGCGCGCGACCGCGATCCTTTTTCAATGTCCGGCCAGTTTTCGCGCGGAGCCGGAGAACATCGCCAACATGCGGAAGTTCTTCGCCGCGGTGGAACGTCCGGACGGCGTCCGCTTCCTTTGGGAGCCGCGCGGTCCGTGGCCGGATTCGATCATCGCGGAGCTATGCGGCGATCTCGATCTCACCCACGTCGTCGATCCCTTCGATCGCGACGCGATTCCGCAGCCGCTGACGTACTGGCGGCTGCACGGTATCGGCAGCGCGTACAGCGTCTACACCGATGATCAACTGCGCACGCTGATCGCGAAGCTGCCAGCCGAGGGCGACGCGTACGTGATGTTCAACAACATCCCTCGGGTGCGCGACGCGGAGCGATTTATCGCTTTGCTGCGCGCCGGCGTTTCGTAGCGGCCCGTTTCTCCTCGGTCGTGCGATACGCCTGTTCGAGGATCGCGGCCAGCGCGCCTTTCGGCAGCGGCGTGTTCATGTTGATGCCGATCCAGCCGCCGACGCCGACGTACGGCGGAACGAAGAAGTGCTCAGGATCGGCGGCCACGAGATCCTTCTGCGCGTCCGGCGGCGCATTCGCCCAGACCGCGATGCGGCCATCGCCATGGTGATTGTTGGAGAACATCGCGAAGAGCTTTCCGTGCACACGCCACGTCGATTCGCCCCACGCGATCTTCTCCTCGGTGTCCGGCATGCCGAGACAGATTTTGCGGACAAGGGCGAGGATCTTGTCGGGGTTGGCGTTTGCCATTTCGTCATTTTACCGGCCGGTGCTTTCGCGCTACAGTCGCGCGGCCGTCCATCCCACCTTGCAGGAGCCTTCGATGCGCATGCGTGCTTTGCTGTCGTTCGTCATCGTTCTGTCCGCGTTTCCGCTGCTCGCGGTCGACATTCACGACACACGACTCCTTTCCGAACCGGCCGTCAGCGGCGACAGGATCGCGTTCGGATACGCGAACGATCTCTGGGTCGCAAACCTCGACGGCAGCGGCGTGCGGCGGCTGACGTCGCATCCAGGCATTGAGTCCGGACCGCACTTCTCGCCGGACGGGAAGTGGATCGCCTTCACCGGCCGCTACGAGGGGAACACGGACGTTTACGTCGTGCCGTCCGAGGGCGGCGTTCCGAAGCGGCTGACGTGGCATCCGAGGGCGGATGTCGCGCTTGGGTTCACGCCGGATGGCGCCAATGTGCTCCTCACCTCGCCGCGCGAGGTTTACACGGGACGCTACGTCCAGCTCTTCACGGTGCCGGTCGGCGGCGGAATGGCCACCAAGCTTCCCATTCCGCACGCGGCCAAAGCGGTCTATTCGGCGGACGGCAAGAAGATCGTCTACGTCCCACTGAACGACGCGTTTAACGAATGGAAGCACTACCGCGGCGGCCAGTTCTCGAATCTGGTCATCTTCGACACCGCCACGTACGCGACTGAGCACGTGCCGCAGCCGGCCGGGCGCTGCAACGACACCGATCCGATGTGGCTCGACGGCAAGGTCTATTTCCGCTCCGACCGCGACGGTGAGTTCAACATCTACAGCTACGATCCGGCCACGAAGAAGGTCGCCAGGATCACCAATCACGCCGACTTTCCGATCGTGAACGCGACCGCCGGCGCCGGCAAAATCATCTACGAACAGGCCGGCTATCTTCATCTGCTCGATCCGAAAACGGGCACCAGCAATCGCGTGAAAGTCGGCGTGGCCGCCGATCTCGTCGAGACGCTGCCGCGCTTCGTGAAGGGGAAGAAGTACATCCGCAGCACCGCCATCTCGCCGTCGGGCGCGCGCGCGGCGTTCGAATTTCGCGGCGACATCTTCACCGTGCCGCGCGAGAAGGGCGACGACCGCAATCTCACCGCCACTACCGCGTCGAACGATCGTTCGCCGGCGTGGTCGCCTGACGGCAAGTCGATCGCCTGGTTCTCCGACCGCAGCGGCGAGTACCGCCTCTACATCGGCGATCAGGATGGCAAGGGGACGCCGCGCGAGATCAAGATCGACGGCAACGGCTTCTACGACGATCCGAAGTGGTCGCCCGATTCGAAGAAGATCAGCTTCGCCGACAACTCGCGCTCGATCTACGTGACCGACGTCGCGTCAGGCACGACCGACAAAGTCTCCAGCGACGTTCTCTACGGGCCGGTGCGCGTGCTCAATCACAACTGGTCGCCCGACTCGCAATGGCTGGCTTACACGCGCAACACGCCGACGTACATGAACCGCATCTACCTCTATTCGATCGGCGAGAAAAAATCGTATCCGCTCACCGATCCGTACACCGACGCCAGCCAGCCGGTCTTCGACGCGAATGGCAAGTATCTCTACTTCCTGGCGTCGACCGATGCAGGTCCGGTCGAGGATTGGTTTGCGCAATCGAATGCCGATCTTCGCGCCACGCAGTCGATCTACCTGGCCGTCCTGCCGAAAGGCGTCGTCTCGCCGATCGCGAAAGAGAGCGACGAGGAAGCGGCCAAGTCGGCTGACGAATCGGCCATGAAGCCGGATACGAAGTCGAGCGACAAGCCGGCCGACGAAAAAGCGAGCGCGGACAAGAAGAGTGCCGCGTCGAAGAAGGTCACAGTCGTCGTCGATTTCGACGGCCTCACGCAACGCATCGTCGCTCTGCCGCCGAAGCCGGGCGGCTACGACTCGCTGCAGGCCGGCAAGACCGGCCAGATTTTCTATCTCAAATCCGCCGGCTTCAATCGTTTCGGACCCGATGAAACGAGCCTGCAGCGCTTCGATCTCGAGAAGCGCAAGGAAGAGACGCTGCTCGAAAAGGTCGACGGCTTCGACCTCTCCGCCGACGGCAAGCGCATGCTCATCGCGAAGGACGGCTTCTCGCTCATCGACGTCGGCGACAAGCTCGATCTCTCCAAATTCAAGCTCGCCACCGACAAGCTGCAGGTCAAAATCGATCCGCGCGCCGAGTGGCGGCAGATTTTCGACGAAGCGTGGCGCATCAACCGCGACTATTTCTACGACCCGAATATGCACGGCGCCGACTGGAACGCCATGCGCGCCAAGTACGCCGCGTTCCTGCCCGATCTCGCCGTGCGCCAGGATCTCAACCGCGTGATGATGTGGATGTCCTCCGAGCTTTCCGTCGGCCACCACCGCCTCGGCGGGGGCGATTCACTCGCGGATGTCGAAGCCGTTCCGGGCGGCCTTCTCGGCGCCGACTACAAAGTCGAAAACGGACGCTATCGCTTCGCGAAAGTCTTCGGCGGTCTCAATTGGAATCCGGAACTGCGCTCGCCGCTCACCGAGCCGGGCGTCGACGTCAAAGCAGGGGAGTATCTGCTCGCCGTCGACGGTCACGATCTCAAGTATCCCGAGGATCTCTACAGCCGCTTCGAGCAGACCGCGGGACGCATCGTCGAGCTGACGGTCGGACCGAACGCCGACGGCAGCGGATCGCGCGTCGTCAAAGTCGTTCCGATCGAAGACGAGTCCAACCTGCGCAACCGCGATTGGGTCGAAGGCAACCTGCGCAAGGTCACCGAGGCCACGAACGGGCGCGTCGCGTACGTGTATGTGCCGAACACCGCGGGCGCCGGCTACACCTATTTCAAGCGCTACTTTTTCCCGCAGGCAGACCGCGAGGCCATCATCGTCGACGAGCGCCACAACGGCGGCGGCAGCGTGGCCGACTACTACATCGACATCCTCCGCCGTCCGATGATCAGCCACTGGGCGATGCGCTACGGCGCCGACCTGAAGACGCCGCTGGCGTCGATCCAGGGTCCGAAGGTGATGCTGATCGACGAGACTGCCGGCTCCGGCGGCGATCTGCTTCCGTGGATGTTCCGCAAGCTGCAACTCGGCACGCTGGTCGGCAAACGGACCTGGGGAGGCCTGGTGGGCATCCTCGGATTTCCGACGCTGATGGACGGCGGTCAGATCACCGCACCGAACCTCGGCATCTGGACTCCGGAAGGCTTCGTCGTCGAAAACGAAGGCGTTCCGCCGGACATCGACGTCGAACAGACGCCCGCCGACATCATCGCCGGACGCGATCCGCAACTGGAGCGCGCCATCGACGTGGCCATGAAGCAACTGGCCGAACATCCGCCGCAGAAGGACGTCCGGCCGCCGTTCCCGCTCCGCGCACCGAGCGCGAAGAAGTAGTCGCTCTGTATTTTTTCTGCCGCCGTGAACGACTCAACAGCAGGAAGTCATTGCAGTTGAGAGAGTTCACGGCGGCAAGGATTGGACAAACCAGCTTCCGTGAGTGCCGGGGGAGCATAGTGCTCCCTCGGCATTTTCGGTCGCGACGCAACCCGTTCATGGTCGTGTAATTGACGAAAATGTGCGGGATGACTACCATGTCCAGCCGATGACTCTGGTCGACGCCGACAACACTCAGACCTCGCGCCGCCGCCTTCTCGAAGCCGGAAAAGCGCTCTTCGCCCGCTTCGGATTCGAGCAGACCTCGACCGCGATCATCGCCCGCGAAGCCGGTACCTCGGAGTCGCAACTCGTCCGCTACTACAAGGGAAAGGCGGGGCTGCTCGAAGCGATCTTCAACGATTGCTGGGCCGCGCTCAATCAGCATGTGCAGGGCGTCGTCGTTGCCGCGACCGACGCGCGCGAGGCGCTGGCGGGCGTCCTCGAAACGGTCACCGAGGCCTTCGGACACGATGCAGACCTCGCGTATCTCCTGCTGTTCGAAGGACGCCGCATCCGCGGCGGCAGCTCGGAGATCCTGCTGTCGAAAGGCTTCATCGATTTCGAGAATCTGCTGCGCGTGCTCATCCACCGCGGCAAACGCGACGGCACATTTCGCACCGACGTCAGCGACGAAGCCATCGCCTCCGCGCTCCTCGGCGCGACGGAGGCGATGATCCGCGATCGCCTGGTCGCGCAACGCGCCGGCAAGCCGAGCCCGTACACGGATCAGGAAATCCGCGCGATTTTCTTTGCGCTGCTGATCGGCCTGCGCCACGAAGCGCCGACGCCGATCAACGCGAGTTGACCGGCAGATCGCGCTGCTGCGAGATCAGGTGCACGTCGTTGTAGCCGGCGCTGCGGCATGCATCGAGCACCTTCACGACCTCGCCGTAAGCGACGCGCTGATCGCCGCGAACGGCGACCGCGCGCTGCGGAGACTCGGAATGGATTCGCGCGATTTCGGACGCAACCTGCTCAGCGCGAACGACGATGCTGCCGAGGTAGACCGTGCCGTCGTCCTTGACGGTGATCGCGAGCTGGCGCTCCGCTTCGGGAACAGGCCCACCTTTGACAGCCGGCAGATTCACCGGCACGCCGTTGACCACCGTAGGTAGTACGACCATGAAGATGATCAGCAGGACGAGGCAGACATCGACGAGGGGTGTGACGTTGATGTTCGATTCGAGTGCGGCGTGCGAACGGATGTGCATGGCGAATCCTCCGGCGGGGTTCGACACGCGCGCTCCGTCCGACGCAACCGCGTCAGACCCGTCTCGCTTCGATCACGCCGAACATCCCGCCGGTTGGGATCACGCGCTCGACTTCGTATCCGCAGCGTTTCAGCAGTGCGGCGTATTCGCCCGCAGTGCGTTCGCGGCCGCCGAGCATGACCAGCATGTTCATGTCCATCAGCGTCACCGGCGACGGCTGCGGCGTGTCGGGCAGAAGTCCTTCCACCACCACGAGCCGGCTGCCCTCGGCCGCGCCGCGATGCACGCTCTTCACGATCTCCTCGCACTTGTCGTCCGGCCAGTCGTGCAGGATCGATTTGAGGAGATAGAGGTCGCCACCCGCCGGCATGTCGGTGAAGAAATCGCCGGCCACCACTTCAATGCGATCGGCCATGCCGCTGTTGGCGACGGCACCGCGAGCACCTTCGATGACGTCGGCACGGTCGAAGAGGACGCCGCGCGCGTTCGGCGCGCGGTTCAAGATGCCGCGAAGCAGCACGCCTTCGCTGCCGCCGACGTCGACGATGCGTTTGGCGTCGCCGGGATCGTAGACGCGCGCGACGTCGGCCGAGGCGATCGCGGAGAGGTTGCTCATGCCGCGTGCGAAGCAGCGTCCTTCTTCGACGTTCTTGGCGTAGTAATCCCATGGGTCGAGGCCCAACGTTTCCTTCGTCATCGCGCCGCCGCGTTTCACGGCGTCGACGAGCCGGCCCCACGGCAGCCAGTGGCCGGGCGCGGTCTCGGCGATGATGAAATCGCGCAGCGAGCCGGGCGTGTTGGCGCGAAGTGTTTCGCCGAGCGGCGTGAGCGCAAATTCGCCGGCCGCAGTCTCGACGACCAGACCGATGGTTGCCGCGGCGCGGAGAAGGCGATGCAAGGCGCTCGCATCGGCACTGCATTCGTCGGCCAGATGTTCGACCGAGCGCGTGCCTGCCGCGATCAGATCGGGAACGCCGAGCTGCGCGACGGCGCTGAGAATCTGCGCGACCCACATCCCGGTCAACATCTGCAGAACTGCGGCTTGCGGCGGCGGGGCGTCGATATGCAGCGAATCAGCGGTCATGAATTCTCTCTCCAATCGTTGATTTGAGTTGGTTACGCGGCGCGGGCGGCGCCGGATTGCTACCGCGCCAACGCGTCCGTCAGAATCCGCGCGAAGGCCTCGGCGGGACTGTCGCCGACGCGATACTCCTCGCGCGGCATGACGTAGTTGAAGATCGGACGGCCGTTCTTCTTGACCGTGGCATTCGCGGAGCGGCTCTTGCGTCCGAGGCCGTGGCGGGCCACGGAACCGGTGAAGCGGATCTCGATCGGCGCACCTTCGCCGACGCTGATGCCGCGTCCGCGCAACGCGTTCGAGAGCTCGTTGATCATCTCGGCGTCCCCGCCTGTGAGGGCAACTCGCGTGACGCCGCCGATCTGCTGGTGCAGTGTCGCGATCGCGGCGTCGTTCGCGTTGCCGTCGCCGCGTTCGCGGAAGGTGGGAACATTGGTCGATGGAGGTTCCGGTTCCGGCTGTGGTTCAGGCTCTGGTGTTTCTTCCACCGGCGCAGCCGTTTCGACGACCGGCGGCTTCGGCTTGACCGGCGCATGCGTTGCGGTCGGCGGCGGAACGACAGGTGCGGATGATGTCGTCACCGGTGCGATCGTCGTCGTTGTTGCCGAGGAAGTCGTGGCCGTATCGACGAGCACGGAAACCGGCGGCGTGACATCGACCGAGGTCTGCGATGGTTTCGCGGTCGCCGATGTTGTCGTTGTGGTGGTCGCGGTGCTTGCCGTAGTGGCGGTAGCCGTGCCGAACGTGTTGCGGAACTTCATGAACACCATCACGCCGGCCACGCCCATCGCGCCGAGAACGAGGAGGACGATGACGCTGACGGCGATGATGGTGCCGGTGTTGCGGCTCGGCGCGGCTGCCGGCATCGGCATCGGATCGATCACGGTCGGCGGCGCATCGATCGGCGTCGTCGTTGGCGGTGGAGATGGTCTTGCCGGCACAGTTGCTTCGCGCGTCACGGACGGAACGATCGGCGGGGGAGTGGCTGTGATGACCGTCGGCGGCGCGGCGGCAGCGGTCGGCGCGATGGTTCTCCCGCCGCTGGTGCGCTCCGTTTTCATCGTCGCATCAGGGTCGAAGGCAGGCGGCACAGCCACGATGGGCGGTTCGTCGGGAAGTGTCGACTCGATTGCCGCAAGCGCGTCGGAAAATTCGCGCGCGGTGGCAAAGCGTTTGTTGCGATCGCGGTCGAGCGCGCGCGCGAGCACGGTCTGCAGCGCGGGATTGCCGGTGATCCGATCGAGATCGGGCGAGCTCGCATACTCGTCGCGCGAGTGATGAATGATGTATTCGTGCGGCGAGGTGGCCTCGAACGGCGGCCGTCCGGTCAGCATCTCGAACAGGACGACGCCGAGCGAATAGAGATCGGCGCGGCCGTCGATGCGCTCGCCGGCAGGCATGAAGCCGAGGTGGTCCGGCGATGCGTAGCGGAACTTGCCGACGAACATGCCGGTCTGCGTCATCGCCACGTCCGACTCCGCCGCTTTCGCGACGCCGAGGTCGATGATCTTGACGAACTCGGAACCGTCGGCGGCCTGCGTGATCATCAGGTTCTCGGGGCTGATGTCGCGATGAACGATACCGGCGCGATGGATCGCTTCCAGTCCGGCCAGCGCCTGGATTGCGATCCTCACCGCATGCCGCGGCGCGAGCGTTCCGCGCTGCTTCAGAACCTGCGCGAGATTCTGCCCATCGATGTACTCCCACACCATGTAGTGCGAGCCGTCGGGCAGCGCGGAGAAATCGAACAGCGTGGCCACGTTCGGATGCTGGACCTTCGTGGCCATGCGCGCTTCGCGCAGGAATCGCTCGTGCGCATCGCTGCTCGACGAAATCTGCGCGCGGATGATCTTCACCACGCGTGTCGAGCCGAGGAAGGTGTGCTCGACCTTGAAGACCTCGCCCATGCCGCCGATGCCGAGCCGCTGCACGATGCGGTACTTGCCGTCGATCGGTTTGTCCGCGTACTCGCGGAGGAAGTCCGACAGCGGCTCGCCGCAATGAGGACAGGCTTTGAAATCGCGGTCGATCTGAGCGCCGCAGCGGATGCACGGGATGGTGGCCATGAGCGACGGGAATGATAGCTCAGCGTTTCTGCTCGGCGAGGTATGCGCGGATGACGGCGCGCTGCTTCTCATCTTTGATGCGCGTGAAGAGTTTCTCGCCGAGGGCCACGATCGTGGCAGGCTTGTCGAACGGACGTTTCGCGTGCATCGTCCCGCCCGGAAAATGACATGGCTGACACTTGCCGGTGAGGATCGGCGTGATGTCTTTCTCGAAGGACACCGGCTTCGACGTTGCCGCCGCGACGACCGCGACGCCGAGGGCGAAAATCAGACCGATACGCCGCATCGCGATAGCTTACGCTACTCCCATGACCACCTGGATCTGCCTCCTCCGCGGTGTGAATGTCGGCGGCAACAAGATGCTGAAGATGGCGGAGCTGAAAGCTCTCTTCGACGCTCTCAAACTGCGCGACGCGAAGACGTACCTGCAGAGCGGCAACGTCGTCTTCCGCAGCGATGAAACCGATCGCGCGGCCCTGACGCGCCGCATCGAGGACGGAATCCGCAAGAAGAGCGGGATGGAGGTGAAGGTCATCCTCCGAACGACGGACGAGCTCCGCAAGGTCATCGCCGCGAATCCGCTGCCTCCCGAGGATCGCAACCCGAGCGCGCTCGTCGTCGCGTTTCTCGCCGGGTCGATCGCAGAGAAAGGAAAGGCCACTCTGACTTCGCTGAAGATCGCCTCCGAGGAGTTGCAATTCGGCGATCGCGAGATCTACCTCTATTTTCCCGAGAACATGGCCCGCTCCAAACTCGCAGCAGCGTTGACCGAGAAAAAAGTCGGCGTGAATGTGACGGCGCGAAACTGGAACACGGTCAATGCGCTGCTGAAGATGGGGGAGGAGTTATAGACTTTCGTCCTAATGAGCATCCGCGATCGGCTGGCGAGGTTCGGCCCTTACCATCGCCGATCGCATCACGATCCCGCCGAGAACGAGCGAATTGTGGCGTCCGGAATGATCTGGGGAAAGCCACGAGGTAACTACTTCGCGGGCGTAATCCCTTGTGTGAAGGCGTGGGAAGGTCCGCTGCCGCCCGGGATTGTCGGTGTCGAGTTCTATACAGACGTTGAACCGGATCCATGGTCCGTTCCGGGATGGCCGGAGTGGAGTCAAGGGCGCTCTGGCGTTATCGTTCTTGATGCTAACGAGTTGGTCGCGATAGCCGTTGTTGTTACCATGAGACGCGATCCGGAGTGATCTGTGCGAGCAGCAGCGCCTGACGAACTGAACGAAAACGCTTTTCCGGTAATGACCGCGAAGCTCACCGAAGGCGAGCTGACAGAGTGGTTCCCCGTCTCGTTTCAGGAAATCGATGATCCATGGGCGGCGCCGGAACCGTCGAAGGGCGCATTGATCAAGCTGGATGCTGGGGAGTACGTGGTGCTCGATTACGGTAAGGACTCCCGTCAACTGACGGTTCGAATTCCGCCCGGCATCGACGCATCCGAATGCCTGGCGTCGCTGTTCCGCGAAGTACCGCTGCCGCGTTCTCGTGTGCTCTGGCGCCGCGCCGATGCACGGTTACCGCGGCATGTGGCAGCAAACACGATCGTCGCACCGAAGAAAAAGTAATCGCTCACGGTGTCTTCCGATCGATCGTCAATCCTTCGCGAACTCCCGCAACACCCATCCGTGACTCTCATGCGTCAGTAACTCGCAAGCGCGGTCGGCGTCGACCCAGAGGAGTTCGTGATCCGGTTCGAGGCGTGAGGTGTCGGGACCGATGATCGTAGCGTCGACGAACGTGCTGCGTTTTTCGAAGTAGATTTGTTCCGCTTCGGACCAGGCGTGGATTGCCGTCGCCGTCCAGGATCCGATGCGAATGGCGAGGCCGCACTCTTCGAGCGTTTCGCGGATGACCGTTTCGTACGGCGTCTCGCTTTCGTCCATACCGCCGCCGGGGAGGTAGATGCCTTCGCGGCTGCGCACGACGGCGAATTCGCCGCGGTCGTTGCGGAGGATGGCATAAGCGCTCGGACGGATTCGGACGCGCGTCCCGCTCGGTGGCTGTCCGAACACGGGAGCGCCGCGCCAATCGGTCACGCGGTCAGCTTTTCCCAATCACTGTCCGGCGCGTCTAGCGCCAGCGCCAATCCACCGTCGGAGCCGACGAAGACCGGGTCCGGCATATGCGTGACCTTGCCGCCGCCGACCTGTTTGAGCGCGTTTTCCAAGGTCTCCGAGAGATTGCGGATCAGTCCTCCGCCGCCGGAGAGGATGATGTTGTTGCGGACGCGTTCCTGGAATTCCGGCTCCACGCGCGAGAGGAGGTCGAGCATCGTCTCCACCGTCGGCGGGACGAGCGTCTCGCAGGCGGCGCGCATTTCGTTGGTGATGTCGAGCTCCGTCGGGACGCCTTTGACCGGCGCGGTGACGAGGACGCGTTTCGGCGCTTCGCCGACGAAGCTGTGTTTCTCTTTCCACTCGCGGACCATGAACACCGTCACGTTCGCCTGCGGGTAACGCTCCTCGATCAGCTTGAGGAGTTGCGCGTCGAGCGAGTCACCGGCCACGGTGAGCGTGCGCTGATCTTCTTCGCCGGGATAGCGGCCCTTCATCACGCAGAAGTCCGTCGTGCCGGCGCCGATGTCGATGATCATCGTGTGCAGCAGCGCGTTGAGGCCGTACGCGACGGCGAACGGTTCGCTGACGATCATCAGGCTGTCGACGATTCCCTTCATCGAATTGCGCAGGTATTGCTTGTTCGTGCGCAGCGACGCGGCCGGGACACCGACCACAGCGCGCACGTTCGAGGCGTCCGTCCTGCCGTTCGAGCTGACGCCGACCAGGCGGAGCAGATGCTTGAGCAGCTCGCGGACGGCTTCGACGTCCTTGTCCGAACCTTCCTTCAGCAGGCCGCGTTCGAGCGGGCGATGGAGATCGAGCATGGTCCGGTTCGCGACCGCCTCGTGGCCGATCAGGACGTCGCGCTTGAGCACTTTCTTCGCCACCATGTCGGCGGGCCAGCCGACGAAACTGTCGACGACAAAGCGCTCGCCGTTCGAGGCGGAGATCGCGCTGCGAGAAGTGCCGAGGTCGATCCCGACGTGGAGGATTTCAGGGAGGATCTCGGAGTCGTTAGCCATCAGGTTCCTTTCTTCGGCGGCGCGTCGTTGGCGCTTGCGTATGCGTGGATTCCGTGGAAAAGCGCCTGCGCGATCTGCTGCCGGTAGGTGCCGCTGCGCAGCATCTCCGCCTCGCGTTCGTTCGAAAGACAGCCGACCTCCGCGAGGATGGCCGGCATCTCCGTGGCCACGAGCACGATGAACGGCGCGCGCTTGACGCCCCAGTTTTCGAGGCCGGGATCGACGCCGCGCAGGCCGCTGAACAGTTGAAGTTGAACGGCCGACGCGAGACGTTGCGATTCATCGCGGCGGACGTCCGCGTAGACGCCGTCGAGCAATTTGCGGAGATCGGCGAGCGCGTATCCCGAGGTCAGATTTTCGGTCGCCGCCAGTTTCGTCAGCGTCGGATCGTTGGTCGGCCCGAGGTAGTAGGTCTCGACGCCATGATTGTCGGGATGCGGAATCGAGTTGACGTGAATCGATACGAAGATGTCGGAGTGCGAACCGTTGGCGAGGCGCGCGCGCTCGCGAAGCGGGATCAGGCGATCGTTGTCGCGCGTGGCGATGACTTCGAATCCGTTCTGCCGCAGCAGCGCGCCGAGGCGTTTCTGGATATCGAGCGTGATCTCTTTCTCGCTCACATTCGAGATCGACGATGCGCCGGGATCGCTGCCGCCATGTCCGGCGTCGAGCACGACGCGGCGTACGGACAGCGGGAAGGCCGAGGCGCTGACCGGCTCGAGCGTGTCCGTCATCAGCATCGGAGCCATTGAGGTTGCGATGGACGCTTCGACGTGACGCGCGGCCGGCGGGGGAGCGATGGCCGCCGCTTTCCGCGTGCTCGGAACGCCGGTACTGCTCAGAAAGGCGAAGCTGGCCAGCATCAGCGGGATGATCACCAGCGGCGCACGGCGGAGGAAAAGTTTTGCGAAGCGCCGCGTCGGCCGCAGGGAGCGCGGCGGCAAGCCTCGAATCGTGTCGAGGTTGTCCGCCACCGCCTGACGCAGCAATTGGCGCTTCACCCGGTCCATCTGCCCACCCCTCATTGCACCAATAGTAAGGCACTCGGCGTGCGCCGAGTGCCTTCAGCGGGACGTTGCTAAGGTTTCGGCGCTTCGAAGAGCTTCTCGTCGACCGGCTTTCCGAGCTCGATCGACGTGTATTTGCGGGTGGCGTTCTGGCCGCCGTTGACGCTCGATACCTTCACCGAGAACGGCACCTTGACGCCGTTGACGTCGCGATAGTCATCGAAATCGGTCTGCGTCGGAATGCGGCCGACGGGGGAGTCGACGGTGATGAGGCGGCGAACCGCGAGGCCGCTGTTCTGGTCGAACCAAACGCGCTGACGGGTGTGCTCGTCGAGCTGCGAGCCGACCACCCACGTCTCGTGACCGTCAACCGTTTCCTTGGCAAACACGCCCGACTTTTCGGGAAGCGTCGTCACCGGCTCGTAGGCGCGCGCAAACAGGTAGCTGGTGGCGGCATCGGCGCCGGTCATCGTGCGCACACCCTGGCGTCCCTGCATCCAGGCGCTATCCGCAGAGACCATCTGCGACATCGCCGGTCCCTCGGCAGGCTTCGAGCGCACGAACGTTTTGCCGTCGGCGTTGAAGACCTCGATCGGCGTCGAACGGCCGGCGAGGTCGGTGCGGGTTCCCATCGCTGTCATCGTCGACGTGGACAGCTTCTTCACTGCCGCCTCGCCGCCGATCGCGGTGACGTATTTCGCCACGACATCCTTCGCCGCGGGGAATGCCTTGTGTTCCGCTTCCTCGGCTTCATGAGTCTTCGTCGGCGCCGCGGGCGGCAGCGGGAACGAAACCACCGTGGACGGATGCTCCTTGCCGAGGTGGCAGGTGTAACAGCCGACGATCGGGCGTCCTTTGAAGTTCTTCTCGTTGAGATCGAGGACGAGCTTGATCATCTCGCGCCCGGTCTTCTTCTCCTGCTTCGCGTCGCTGGCGAAGTCGAGGTTCTTCGTCTGCTCGTTGAAAACGTGGCAGAAGTCGCAGTGGACGCCGAGGGACGCGCTCATGTTGTTCATGGCCAGGCCGAGCTGGGCGTCGGAGAGATTCGTCAGCACCAGCACGTTCTTCTGCTCCGCGTAGAGCGACGTCGTGGCGAGAAGGGCGACGGCAAGAATCAGTTTGCGCATGGTTTCTCCTTCAGGATTGCGCGGCGGAGGATAGCGCAAGGGCCCGATGCAGCGGCGAGGGTTGTGCAATACGTAACAGTGTGGCCGAGCCCGTCGACCTGCGTATCCCGTTTACGACGCTGTTGAAAGTCGTTCTGACGCTGCTGCTGTGCGTCTGCGTGATCCAGCTCTGGCCCGTGATCGTGATGATCATCGTGGCCATTCTGCTGGCGGTGATGTTCGACCCGCTGGTGGTCTTCGGGGAGCGGCATCGCGTCCGACGCGGCGTCAGCGTGGTCGCCATCGCCCTCGTTCTCCTCGGCCTTCTCGTTCTCTTCTTCACCGTGCTCGTGCCGCATATGACCGCGCAGGTCGGCGACATTACGAAGCAATTGCCGCTGCTCGAGCAGACCGTGGCCAAACGCTTTCCCGCAGCCGCGCCGTACCTCAGGACGCTGCATGGAGGAGCGCCGCCGGAGTTGAAGACATGGCTTTCGCGCGGACTGATTTTCGGCAAGTACGCGATCGAAGGCATCACCGCGGCGATCTTCGTGCTCGTCCTTGCGCTCTACCTGCTCATCGAAGGGCGCACGGCGTTCGAATGGCTGATCAGCCTCGCGCCGAAAAGCAAGCGGCCGCGATTCCGGCAGACGGCGGTGGAGGTGGGAGGCGTCATCCGCGCGTACATGCGCGGGCAGGTCATCACCTGCTTCATCTGTGCGGGATGGGCGTATCTGGTCCTGATTCTTCTGCACGTCCCGGCCGCGCTGCCGCTGGCGTTGATCGCATTCATCGCCGACCTCGTGCCGGTGGTCGGCACGATCGCGATGACGGTCCCCGCCGTCCTGCTGGCGATGAGCGTCGGTCCGGTCAACGCGCTGCTGGTGCTCGCCGGCTACATGCTCTACCACCTGGTCGAGAGCTACTTCATCGTCCCGCGCGTCTACGGAAAACAGATGCGCCTTTCGACACTGACGGTGCTGCTGGCGATCATGATCGGCGGCGCGCTGCAAGGCGCGGTAGGCGCGATCCTCATCCTGCCGTTTGTCGCCGCCTATCCGATCGTGGAGCGTCTATGGCTGCGCGATCAATTGCCGGAGGACACCGTGGAGCGGCACGAGGAGTTGGCAGAGGAGTAGGAACGAACGCTTTATCATGCGCGGCGAAACGGAGGAGGAACCATGCCGAAGTACGTGATCGAACGAGAGATCCCGGGAGCAGGAAACATGACGCCGGAGGAACTGCAGGGCGCGTCCAAACACTCCAACGAAGTCCTGGCGAAGCTCGGCCCCGACATTCAGTGGGAGCACAGTTACGTCGCCGGCGACAAGATTTACTGCATCTACTCCGCGCCGAGCGAGGAGCTGATCCGCACGCACGCGAAGGAGTCGGGTTTCCCCGCGAACAAGATCACCGAACTGTCTGCTGTGATCAGTCCGAAGACGGCAGAGGGCGCCTAACGGCGACGATCGTTCACGGGGGCAAACGCCGCGGGTCATTCGGCTCGAACGCTTTCTGGATATCCTGCGACGTCATGTAGTGCAGGCGGCTGTTCTCCTGGTACTTCGCGCTGTCCGTCACCAGGCGATTGAGCACTTTCATGTAGCGCCGTTCGGTCATGAAGCGCTTGAGATCGGGATAGAGAAAACCGACCGCGGTCAACGCGAAGGCGAACATCTCTTCGAAGATAGGGATGAACGGCGCCGCGATGATGATGCTGCCGATGATCAGTCCGACGAGCGCGAAAACGAGCCGCGCGCTGAGGTCGCCGTCGCGCCAGATGTGAAAGTGGTTCGACTCCAGCTCGTTCATCTCGCGCGCCGCGGCCACGTATTGCGGTAGCACGACTTCGTCGACCTCTTTCTCCAGCGTCTCCCAATACGTCGCCGAGCCGCCGAACTCGTCGTACGCCGCCTTCACCTCGGCCAGTTTTGCGTTCGCGCACGTGCGCACCTCCGCGTCGAACGTCTCCTTTTCGAAGCTGCGGCGATGGTGCTCGCACTCCTGCAGAACGGCATAGACAACCTGCGCGTAGTCGTATTCGGGGCCGGCGATATTCAGCATTACTGGTTCGCGGCCGCCTTCTGCTGGTATTGGATGACGCCGAGCTGTTCGAGAAGCTTGTTGCCGTCGATGATGACATTGCCGTTCGGCAGCTTCGGAATCTGACGGATCTCTTTTTTCTGCAACGCGTCGATGAGCTGCAGCGAAACGTAGGCATCGCCGGCGCTGCCGTTGAGCGCGGCGCGCTCCTTTTTGATGCCCTGCGCCACGGCGCTTTTTTCGGAGAGCGTTGCCTGCGCGTCCTGCTGCTTGCGGACGACATACGCGTCCGCGGCGCGTTTGGCCTGCTCGAAATCGCCCTGCGAATGGGTGAGTTGCTCGGTCAGGTCGGCCACTTTGTTCTGCAGGTTGGCCTTGTTCGATTCGAGCGTCGCCAGAATCTGCGACTCCAGTTTTTCGGCCTGCTTTTCCGCCTCTTTGCGCTTGTTGATGAGATTCTGGTAATCGGGCTTGAACGAGAAGTCGCCGAGGATGACCTGCTCGACGATGACGCCATACGGCTTGAGCTGTGACGCGAGCACTTTCGTGGCGTCGCTTGCGGCCGCGAAGCGCAGATCGGGGTTGTAGTACTCCTCGGAATCGAGGCGATTGAGAACGTCGCGGACATACGCGCGCGACAGCGGCCGCACGAGGCGCTCCTTGAGCGCGACCGTGTTCGGCGCCACGCTGCGCCAGATGTCGGCCGCTTTTGTTGGATCGATGCGCCAGCGAATCGTCACGTCGGTCTCGATGTCGTTGCCGTCGCGCGTCTTGAAGCGGAGATCGTCTTTTTCCTTGCGATCGCCTTCGACCGCTTTCGCCGACATGACCAGGTTCTGCGTCGACGTATCGTACGTCGCCCAGTCATTGACGATCGGCATGAAGAAATAGGTGGCGCCGGGATCGGAGATCTCCGACGAACGGGTGATCTTGTTGAAGCGGACGCCGACCTGCGTGGCCTGCGTCGTATGCGGCGTGCAGGCGGCGGCGAGCGGGAGAAGGGCGAGCAATGCGATCAGTCGTTTCATCATTCGCCTCAATGTTTCGACGTCAGCTTGCCGATGTCGGTCGGATCTTCGCTGATGTAGATCGGCCCCTGAATGCTGTTCAGAATGGCCAGCCCTTTCCGCAACCGCAGCAGTTTGTCCGAGCCTGCGCCTTCCATGGCCCGGTTGATCTCCTCGGTGCCCTGCGCCTCGGCGCTCTTGACCAGCAGATCGGCCTCGGCATGTTTCGAGCGCTCGTAGAAATCGCGCTGCGCATTGAGTCCCGTGATCTGCGCCTGAAACTCGGCGCTCCGTACATTGATCGAGTTCTGCCCCTCGGCCGCGGTCTGCTTGAGCCGCGTATCGACCTCGGCCTGTTTCGCCAGCGCGCGATTCGTCAGCACCGACTGATCCTGAATCTTCTTCTGCTCCGTGAGCTGCTGGAAGGTGTCGGGATAGTCATACTGCCGGATCAGGACGTCCGCGAGCTCGAGCCCGTTCTGCCGGAACTTCTCGGCCAGCTCCTTCTTGAGATCGTGCACCTTGGCGATGCGTTGATCGCGGTAAAACTCTTCCGCGCGCAACTCGCCGAGGTGCTGCTTGATGGCGGGGTCGGTAAAGCGCATCACCACGTTGTCTTCGTAACCCTTCCCGAATCCGAACTTCGACGTGACCAGGAAAGGATCGGCGATGCGATAGAGGACGGTGACGTCGACCGCGACCGGATAGCCGTCGACGGTCGGAACGTTGATCGCCGCGACCGTGCGATGGTCGGCGCCGCGCTCGGTCTCATCGTTCGTGAACTCGATCGCCTGAATGTTGCGCGGGAAAGTGCGGATGGTCTCGTAGCCCGAAATCGCGCGCCGGTACCCCGGCTGGACGAGCTGTTTCTGCAGCCCTTTGTTCATGCCGAACGACACCTGCCGCAGCCCGATCTGGTCGAGCGGGACATACGTGATCAAGCATGCGCGCATCAGGATGAGCGGGACGAGAAGCACGCTGATGCGCAGAAGGAATCGAACGAATCCTCCGCGAAGCGGCGGCAGTTTGATGGGGAACGAGGGCTTAAAGCGCGGCGTGGGCGCAGCGGATTCGAACATGGGTTCTGGTCTTCCTCAAGTTGGACGGCTTGGGAAGATTGTACGCGCGCTGGGACAGCGGGTTATCTTCTCAGCTCACCAAGCCTCACCCGCACAGACAAGAGTGTCTGTGCCACACCGGCTGCGCCGGTAGTAGACCTGTGGACCAATGGCGCAGCCATGTGGCACAGACACTCTTGTCTGTGCTTTGGCAAGGTGCAGCGGCTGATGTTGGTAACCCGCGCGGCTACTTCACCCCTAAATTTTCCTGGATGAACTTCCACATCGCAGCGCGCATGTGCGCGTTCAGCGCGGGATCGACGACGCCGTGCCGCGACTTCGGATAGACCTGCAACTGGTACGGCTTGTTCGCTTTTTCCAGCTCGTAGATGAACTGAATCGTGTTCTGCATGTGCACGTTGTCGTCGATCGTGCCGTGCATCAGGAGGATGTTGCCGTGCAGATCCTTTGCGGCCCAGCGCGGCGCGGTGGCCTTGTAACCCTCGGGATTGTTCTGCGGCATCAGCATCACGCGCTCGGTGTAGATCGAGTCGTAGTCGCGCCAGTCGGAAACGGTGCCACCGGCCAGGCCCGCGCTCCACATCTTGCTGTGCGTCAGCGCGTACGACGTCATGAAGCCGCCGTAGCTCCAGCCGCTCAGCGCCACGCGCGAAGCGTCGACGTACGGCTGCGACGTCAGCCACTTCAGTCCGTCCTCGAGATCGCGAAGCTCTCCTTCGCCCATCCGCTTGTACGACGTCCAGGCCGACTCGGCGCCCTTGCCGCTGGCGCTGCGGTTGTCGCAGATCCAGACGATGACGCCGTGCTGCGCCAGGAACTGATGGAAGAGATACTGCGCGCCGCCCCAGGAATTGCGGACGCTCTGCGCGTGCGGGCCGGAGTAGGTGAACTCGTAGACCGGATACTTCTTCGACGGATCGAAGTCGGGCGGTTTGATCATCATCGCTTCCATGACGAAGCCGTCGCGCGTCTTGACCTGCATGAACTCCGGCTTGGAAATGCGCAGGTCGCGCATCAGCGGCGCTTCATTCGCATCGATGACGCGAACGCGCGTGCCGTCGGCGCGATACAGCGCCGTCGATGGCGGCGTGGACGCGTCGGAGAACGTGTCGAGATACGCGGTCATCGACGGATTGAAGTTCGTGCCGTGCTGCCCGGGCGCCTCGGTCAACCGCTTCAATCCGCTGCCGTCGAGGTGCAGGCGATACAGATCGCTGCCGAGCACCGAGCGCTCGGTGCCGGAGAAATAGATCCAGTCGCCGGCGGCGTCGATGCCGTGCAGGTTGCGCACTTCCCACGGACCGCTGGTGAGCTGCGCGATCAGTTTTCCGTCTTCGGCGTAGTGATAGAGATGCTTGAATCCGGTCCGCTCGCTGAGCCAGAGGAACGAGCCGTCCTTCAGCCACACGGGGTTGCCGCTGATGTCGACCCACGCCTTGGTCGTCTCACGGAAAAGCGTCTTCGGAGCGCCGCCGCCGCGAACGTCCGCGGCATTCAGATCGAGCCAGGTCTGCTCGCGATTCTGGATCTGGTAGACGACCTTCGAGCTGTCCGGCGACCAGTCGACGAGGACGATGAGGAAGTCCGCGCCGCTGTAGCTTTCGGTGCTGATTTCTTTGGGAGACGAACCATTGACGTTGACGCAGAAGAGCTTCGCGATCGGATTCGGCGCGCCCGCTTTCGGGTACAGCTCCGACTCGACGTTCTGCTGATACGGAATGTGATCGACGACCGCGAAATGCTTGACCGGCCGCTCGTCGAGCTGGAGGTAGGCGATTCGCGTCGAATCGGGACTCCACCAGTACGCGCGGAAGTTGCCGCGGCCGTAAACCTCTTCCTGATAAACCCAGTCGAGGATTCCGTTCTGGATGTTCTCGTTGCCGTCCGTGGTGAGCTGCCGCTCGCGCTGCGTGGCCACGTCGACGACGTAGACGTTGTTCTCGCGCACGAAGGAAACAAACTTGCCGTCGGGGCTGAACGCCACTTCCTCTTTCTCACCGGGCGACGAGGTGAGGCGCGTCATCGAGTCAGCGTCGAAGGTGTACAGGTAAACGTCGTTGCCGATGTTCAGCAGCACGCTCTTCTTGTTCGGGCTGAAGTTCCATCCGCGGCTTCTCGCGAATCCGGCCGCTTCTTCGCCCGAGACGCCGGCGATTTTCTTCGCGGCCGCTTCGAGTTTCGCAGCGTTGAAGAGGACACGCTTGTTACCCGTCTCCGTCTCGATCACTGCCTGCTCGACCACCTTCCCATCTTCGGTGCGCGGCCAGGCGAAGGTCTTGTCATCGAGCCAGTGGAAGCCGAACTGCGGCGTGCCGCCGAACTGGACGCGCTGCTTCGGATCGAAGACGTTTTCGAGCGTCAACTCGCGGATGGTCGGCTTCGGCTGCGGCGTGGTCTTGACGTCCTGCGCAAGCGCGGCGACGGCAACGAACAGAAGGAGGGCGGAGGACAGGTTCTTCAGCATGGCGGCGATTTATACCCCGAGAAAGTCGCAGCGGGGAAGGAACTGGTTCGTTACGATGTCGTTCGGACATGTTGCTTCGCGCCCTTTCGATCCTCGCGCTCGCCCTTCCCCTCGCCGCCGCCACTCCTCGCCGCGTCATCATCAACGCCAGCACCAACGGCCCGTCGCGCTACATCGTCGCGCTCGATGACGATGTCGACGTTTCCACTGCCGACTCGCATCACGGTCACCCGCTGCGCGCCGTCCACGGCTTTGTCGCGGAGATGTCGGCGACCGAGGCGGCGGCGCTCCTCAACGAGCCGGGCGTCAAATACGTCGAACAGGATTCGATGGGCGGCGGCGGATCGGTAGGGGAGCCGAAAGCGCTCGACCTACAGCGGTCGCCGCTGAATTGGGGATTGGATCGCATCGACCAGCGCGACCTGCCGCTGAATCAAAGCTACGTTTACAACCAGAGCGGCCTGGGCGTGACCGTGTACGTGCTCGACAGCGGCATCAATGCCTCGCACATCGACTTCGGAGGCCGCGTGCGCAGCGGTTTCAACTTCAGTGCGTCGCTACCAGCAGGCGACTGCAATGGTCACGGCACGCACGTCGCGGGCATCGTTGGCGGATTCGCGCACGGAGTTGCAAAGGACGTTTCTCTCGTTTCGTTGCGCGTCCTTGATTGTCAGAACCGAGGATTGATCAGCGATATGGTCGATGGAATCGACTGGGCCATCAGCGACCATCAAAGCGGCCAGCCCGCGGTGATGAACATTTCGATCTACACCGATTCGCCGTCGCCGAGTTTCGACGCCGCGATCCGCGCCGCCATCGCCGACGGCATCACGGTCTGCGTCCTCGCCGGCAACGGGACGGCGAACAACAACGTCCCAGTAGACGCCTGCACGATTTCTCCGGCCCGCGTGATCAATGCGATCACCGTCAGCGCGACGAATATGTTCGACTCCAAAGCGTCTTTCGCGAATTTCGGTGCGTGCGTCGACCTGTTTGCGCCAGGCGACCAGATCGAATCCGACTGGTACGCCACCAACACGGCCGTCGCCATCGACAGCGGAACCTCGATGGCCACCCCGCACGTCTCCGGCGCGGCCGCGCTCTATCTGCAAACCCATCCCACCGCAACGCCGGCAACCGTGGCCTCCGCACTGATCGAAGCAGCATCACTGAATAAGGTTCAAAACGCCGGCGCCGGCTCCGAAAATCGCCTTCTATTTACAAATCCGGCAAATCCGCCCGAGCCCCAGCCACGCCGCCGCGCCGTCAAGTCGCCTTGAGCGATTTGATGTAGCGCACTAATTGCCACCGCCGTTCCTCGGGGAGGCGCGACCAGGACGGCATTCCTTTTGGCAGATCGCCGTCGGTGAGGAATTGGACCAGCGTGGCGTCCGGCATCGACTGTACCGACGGCGTGTGCAGGCTTGGTGCTCGGGAGCCGGTCGCATTCACGCCGTGGCATGACGCGCAATGTTGCGCGAAGAGTTTGCCTCCGGCGCGGATCTCCGAGGATGCTTCTCGAGGTGCGGGTTGCGACGGCGGCGCGACGGCACAACCGGCGGCGCAGATTACGAACGTCAGCGTAATCAACAGGCGCTTATGGAAATTCATCGTCGATTTATCGGAATAGCAATGGGATTTCATAGGAAACTCCGAACCGCACCAGCGCGCGGTTGCTGTTGGAATTGACGCCGAAAGACGGGCTGAGTTTGAACGTGACGCCATTGGGCAGGTTCCAGGCGATGGCCGGCGCGATGTAGTGCGACGTACCGGCGAGTCGGACTTCTCGCCATTCGCCGAGGCCGCCGTACATCTCCAGGCCAAGCGAGAAATTCTCGGGACAGAGTGAACACGAATCGGGGGAGGCCGCCAGCGCAAGGGGACGGCTCAGCGCGGCGGCATATCCAAATTCGACCGGTTCGCCGCTGAGATTCTTTTCCGCGATCAGATTTCCGGCGACATTCCATCCCTTGCGATTCGTGGAGAGGATCAGCTTGGCCTCGACCTCGCGCTTCTTCTCATGCCGCGCCTCGTCCGCTGGTTCCAGCAGATCCTCAAAGGTGTCGAAACCGACCACCTCCTTGAAAATACGATCGGCGCCGGTGATGTCCTCATATTCGACGTACAGCACAGGGTTGACGGCGTGCTCCTTCATCAACAGCCGGAAGCGATTCTCGAATCGCCAGCCGGTATAGAGCGCGCTGTCGCGTGCCGTCTTTTGGCCGTCGAGATAGAGCTCGGACGTCCACCAGCCATTGACGCCGTACTCCAGCTCGAGCGACGACGCCGTGAAGTGCCTGGCGCCGCCTTTCGGAACGCCGAAAACCGGATTGAGCGCAACCTCCAGGCTGCCCGGCTCCTCCATGTGATGCGTGTAGGTGATGAAGTACGGCATCTCCTGAGCGGAGGCGAGACCGGCCGCGCCGAGGAGGACCAACAGAATCGAACAGCGAACAAACATCGAATGACCTCTTTGTCGATCAGTGATGAGACTGAGTCTCAGTTGCGCGGTTAAGCTTATGCATGCCCTCCATCCTTGTCAACCTCCGGAGCCTTCAGCACAGAAAGTGATTTCCATGTATCATTCCGCCGTCAATCCGTGAATGGGGAAGGCCGCGCGTTCGCGTACGGCGGTTTCAATGAGGGTCGCAACTGCAATGCTGCGACCCCGAGAAGGGAAGGACTACCTCATGACGAACGTACAGCGCCTCGGAATTACGCTCATCGCCGCATCGATCGCGGGCGGCGTCTTTGCGCGCGGCAACCTCAAAGAGCTGACAGTCCCGTTGAAGTACATCCCTCAGGAAGGTGTCCATCAGACGTCCGCTGACCTTTCTCCTGGCTTGCTCGAAAAATCCGTCGAGATCCGAGTCGAAGATGCGCGCAAACTCGAAGACCCGCTCGTCATCGGTCAAGGGACGGGAGGCGACGACAAGACCTTTCCGATTCACGCCGATCGCGACGTCATCGCCTTCATCCAGGAGATGGTCACCGGCATCAGCAAAGACTGGACGCTGAAACAGGAGCATCCCGCAGCCCGCTCCCTGATTCTCCACGTCACCCGCTTCTACGTTGACGAAAGCAACAAAGCTCTCGGCTCGATCTACAGCACCGAGGTCAAATTCGCTTTTACGCTAAAAGACGGGCGCGGCAAGACGTTGGCCCAGGGCTCCGGCACGGGCACCGCCCACCGCTACGGCCACGCCCACAGCCCGGAAAATATCAACGAAGTCCTCAGCGACGCGCTGAAAGAAGCCTACGCAAACGTGCTGGCTGACCCGGAGTTGCAGAAGTCCTGGGCCTCCGGCACCGCCTCCGGCGGAACCGCAGCACGCTCCACTGAATCCGCCGAGGACCGCCTCCGCAAGCTGGACGACCTGCTCAAGAAGGGCTTGATCACGAAGCCGGAGTACGACAAGAAAAGAGCTGAGATCCTGAAGGATATGTAGGGATGATTCGGCCCTTTGCAATCCAAAGAGAACATCGACTGCATGCCACCGGCATTGTCGAGTCTTAGAGTGATGTCGATCGATGTTCGAGGTTAAACGGTGAGTAGCGAATATCCGATCGAATCCAGAAGAGGTGAGAGTATGCGAATCCGACGCTTTGCCTATGACGCTGGTTACGGAGCCTTTGGTGTGCTCAGATGGCGCCGCTCTTTTTTATTTGTTCTCTTACTGCTCGCGTCATTTCCGGTTGTCGGACTAGGCGACGATCTGCGTAGCATCCGTTTCTCACTGCGAGGCCGGCAGCGGAGCGTTTCCCACGGCGAAGCATCGCCGCTTCCGGCCGAGATGATTGTAATCGGCGGAGGTCCGCTAACATTCAAGCCGCCCGTCGTCGCGACGATTGAAGGAGAGCCCTTTACTGACGCAGTTATTGCGCCAGATGGACTCTTGACCTTAGGTGGCACGCCTGGTGGCCGTTCGCTATCGGAATGGCTTCCCGATCAAGGAACTGCTGGCATTTCGGTCACCAGCGGCGACGGATTTGCTTTTTTCGTCACCTTGCGACGATCAGGCGGACGACTGTCGGTCGAGCCGCCTGTCGCGAATCGTACGAGTGTAACTACCGGAGTGCCAGCTCAATCGGTAACTATCTTTGGAAAGGGGTTCAGTCCCAAGGCGGAACTGGACGCCGTTATCGTCAGGACACTCGACGGACGAGAGTTCGCGCTACGGGCCCGCAGAGCTGACATGGAATCGGTGTCATTTATTCTTCCGCTAATACCGGTCGGCTCCGATTTCTATTCAGGCCCATTGCAAGTATCAGTGGAGACGGCTCCTGGCTACCGATCGAGTATTCAGACGGTCGCGCTGCAGCCGCTGCCGGAGCTCACGGTAGCTCCAGGTATTACCACGCAACAAGTGGCCCTACAACTGAACGCGTTAACCGCGGCTACCCAGGACCTGGCCACAGCGACTTTGTTAGCAGACGGCGCAACGCCTGATCAGATTCGCGCGTTGCGTGAACTGCCGGGTTCCGCGCTATCAAGTTGGTCGAAGCTAATCGCCGAAGCAGTGGCCGGAAGGCCACAGATTATAGATGTTCCGACTGCGACGACGACGACGCGAGTCGTAATCGATCGCAATGCGGTCATCATGTTCGAGCGTCTCCTGGCGGCCAATCGTGCGGCTGATCATCTCGCAGAAGCGACTTCACGGGTGCGGATCGCCGCGCTCGCGTCGACGGCCGCCTGCGGTCCTACAGGTGACGAGCAGTTCATCCTCGATGCCGAGCGCGCTTGGGCCGATGTTGAATTCGCTGACGATCTGCTGGCCGCCGTCAAAGTGGCGGCGGCCGCCGTGACGCTCACGGCGCTCGTCACTGGAGGAATAGGGCTGCCGGCAGCGCTCGCCCTCACCACACCGATCCTCTACGCGAGCGTCGCAGTCACGGTGGCGCATTTCATGATTGGTATCAATGCGATACAACTTGAACGCGTACTAATTGACCCCATCGCTCTGGTGACTGCACCGGCGACGGATCATAAAGTTGTCGTGAAAGGCGAGTTCTCCCGGCCATGGATCGGCTCAACCATTCATGACGCCTTGGCACATGCCATCGAAGATAGCATAGGACATGAGCTGGAGAGCATTCCATTTGTCGGGATACCGCTGAAGTGGGTTATCGAGGTATTGGCGGAAAAGATAATGGAACCGCTTCTTTTCGGCGACCTTCAGATCCCACCTATCTTCCTGAAACGGTTCTCACTTTCTTCCGCTACGACGAGCGTCTCGCTTAGCGGCCCTTCGATTGGCGTTGTATTCGGCGCCCTTTGCGACGGCAACCTTCCTGTCAGTGGCACCACCCCTACACGGACGCCTGTCGCCTATTCCGTTCGTGCCGTCTTTCGCGAGCGCAGCGCGACGCAGAGCGGGACGATATCGGTGGTCGCGCCTTCGAACACGCCACCGACCGCAGCAATCGATCTGCAGTCGGGGAGTGCGAAGGCCAGCGACGGGCAAACGCTGACGGTAGCGGTCGCCGCAGGCGGCACAGCGCCCGTGTCGCTGTCAGCTGCCCGCAGCCGAGATGCAGATGGTGGAACGTTGACTTACATGTGGTTTGTCGACGCCGCGGCGGTCCAGGCGCAACGTGACTTTTCTATTTCGCTTCGGCCAGGGAAACACTCCGTTACGCTCAAAGTCACCGATAAGCAGGGTGCGTCGGCTATCGCTTCTTCGACGATCGAGATCACGATACTGCCGGAGCCGCCTACCGCGGGATTCCGGATGAGCACGGACGATGGCACCGTAGCCCACGATGACGAGACGCTTCACCTCACCGTGCGCACAGGGACAACTGCGGGGGTCGCGTTTTCGGCCATCCGCAGCTTCGACTCGGTAGGTGCCTCAATGACGTTCTCATGGCAGGTCAATAATGCTGTTCGGTCGACGGCAACTGAGTTCTCCCAAAGCTTCGGACCGGGCACTTATGCGATTTCACTCACTGTAACATCGGCAAACGGCCAGGCGCGCGCGAACGGAACGATCGTCGTCGCTCAAACTGGCAGCAGCACTCCGATCGTCGGTGCTATCTCACCCAGCGCCGCACCGCCGGGTGATGTTCGCGTCGAGGTTACGGGTACCGGATTCGATACGCGAAGCGTGGTCGCGTTCGTAGACGGCCCAGCTTGTCCGTCGGAATGCATCATCCAGAATAATCTTCTTGTAGTAAAAACGACAACGCAGATTACGTTTGTGGCGCAGCTCCGGCAGCCGGGGCGCTACAGTATCGCGGTAGCCAACGGAGCGTCTGCGCAACGGTCGGTTCCTGTCGGGCTGACCGTCACGACGCCCGACGCTCCACCGTCGCTTGTCGTTACGCCTGCAAGCGTGAGCGTCGAGTTAGCAGGTAATCAGCATACGGCCACGATCCTGAATATCACGAGTAGCGCCGGCGGTACTCTGCATTGGCGAGCTGTGACGAGCGGAGGAAGCTGGCTTCGTCTGTCTTTTGGAGAAGGCGACACGCCTTCGTTGACGACGTTAGTCGTCGACTCCGCAGGTTTCGCTCAAGGATTCTACGCTGGAACTGTTGTTGTGAGTGCGACGAACATCGAGTCGCGGACAATCGCGGTGACGTTGCACGTTAGCTCCGATCTTGCCATCACTGGAAACACCTCATTCGTTCTCGATATCGGTAAGACCTATCCGAGTTCGAGTGGATTGCGTGTCGCCGCATCAGGCGGCGTGAGTCCGTATTCGTGGAGCACTGACGGAGGGTTGCCGCCCGGAATGATTCTCAACGCCGACGGTTCGATCAATGGGACACCCGTCGCAAGCGGGAACTTTACTCCGCGGCTTCGCGTCATAGATGCGACTGGCAACTCGGCATCAGCTATTGCGACCTTCCAAGTCAACGCTCCGACAGTGGTACCGCAGTTAACGATCACGACGACGACACTGAGCCCTCCAACGGCGACTGTTGGAACGCCGTACGCGGCGCAGCAGGCGATAACGGCAACGGGAGGTCAGACGCCGTATAGCTGGTCGGCGAGCGGGTTGCCGAATGGAATGGGCATCAACTCATCGAGTGGTGCGCTCTTTGGTACGCCGACAGTGGCGGGCACCTTCAACTTCACAGCGAGCGTCCATGACAACAGCAGTCCGCAGCAAGCGGCATCGAAAGGTTTCTCGATTGTTGTCTCCGGTGGTGTGACGGCACCGGCAACACCAACTAGCCCGAGTCCAGGAACGGCCGTCGGTCCCGGACCGACGACATCCAGTAGTTCGGTGACCTTGAGTTGGAGCCAATCGTTTGGAGCGGCTTCCTACGAGGTGGCGGTGAGAGACATCGCGAGCGGAGTGTTGGTGGTGGACAGCATCGTTAGCGGAACGTCGTTCACAGCGAGCCTGAGTCCGGGCAAGCAGTACCGCTGGAACGTCGATGCATGCAACTCGGCCGGGTGCTCGCTCTATACGGACGTGCTTTACTTCCAGACACCGGCAGGGCTAACGATCACGACGACGACACTGAGCCCTCCAACGGCGACTGTTGGAACGCCGTACGCGGCGCAGCAGGCGATAACGGCAACGGGAGGTCAGACGCCGTATAGCTGGTCGGCGAGCGGGTTGCCGAA
>Ga0207650_10000289_pt1 | contig 51102 bp, 38 predicted proteins | sample KBSS63metaG_FD_184325 | JGI IMG/M metagenome (GOLD analysis project Ga0207650, IMG submission 184325) | Switchgrass rhizosphere microbial communities from Kellogg Biological Station, Michigan, USA - KBS S6-3 metaG (SPAdes) (version 2) | ecosystem: Host-associated > Plants > Roots > Rhizosphere...
TACTTCATCATCAGCTTTTCCGCCTCGCTGCTGGTCAAGCGTCTGCAAAAAAGGTTTGCCGTATGATCTCTATCAAGAACATCAACAAGTGGTATGGCGACTTCCAGGTGCTGACCGATTGCAGCACTGATGTCAAAAAAGGCGAAGTGATCGTGGTGTGCGGGCCGTCGGGTTCGGGCAAATCCACCCTGATCAAGTGCGTCAACGCGCTGGAACCGTTCCAGAAGGGCGACATCGTGGTCGACGGCACCTCTATCGCCGACCCGAAGACCAACCTGCCGAAACTGCGTTCACGCGTGGGCATGGTGTTCCAGCACTTCGAACTGTTCCCGCACCTGACCATCACTGAAAACCTGACCATCGCGCAGATCAAGGTGCTTGGCCGCAGCAAGGAAGAAGCCACCAAGAAAGGCCTGCAACTGCTTGAGCGCGTGGGCCTTTCGGCACACGCCCACAAGCATCCTGGCCAGCTCTCCGGCGGCCAGCAGCAACGTGTGGCTATCGCCCGCGCCCTGGCCATGGACCCGATCGTCATGCTGTTCGACGAACCGACCTCGGCCCTGGACCCGGAAATGGTCAACGAAGTACTGGACGTGATGGTGCAACTGGCCCAGGAAGGCATGACCATGATGTGCGTGACCCACGAAATGGGCTTTGCCCGCAAAGTGGCCGACCGCGTGATCTTCATGGACGCCGGCAAGATCATCGAAGACTGCCCGAAAGAAGAGTTCTTCGGCGACATCAGCGCCCGCTCCGAGCGCGCGCAGCACTTCCTTGAAAAAATCCTGCAGCACTAAGCCCACAGCTTCCCCCTGCCGAAACAGGGCCAATGTGGGAGGGGGCTTGCCCCCGATAGCGGTGGATCAGTAACAGAAGTTGCGACTGACACACTGCTATCGGGGGCAAGCCCCCCTCCCACACTGGACCGCGCAGGATGGCAGCTCTGGTTGACCCAAGGCATCTGTGATGAAATGCGACCCCAACCAATTTCGCGCCGCACCGCCATCACTTGCCGTGAAACCTCGTCTGATCCGCCAACTGTTCCTGCCGCCGTTGATCCTCGCGCTGATGATCGGCCTGGGTTATATCGGCTTCTGCGTCAGCGAGTACTACGGCATCCGCGCCCTCAGCGACAATGGCGAACGCCAGTTGGAGCTGCACGCCCGCACCGTCGAGAGCGAAATCAGCAAATACACCTACCTGCCCAGCCTGTTGGAATTGGAGTCCAGCGTCTCCACGCTACTGGCCGACCCCAACCAGGAAACCCGGCAAACCGTTAATGATTACCTCGAAGGCCTGAACCGGCGCAGCCGCAGCCGGGCCATCTACGTAATGGACACCACCGGGCGCGTACTGGCCACCAGTAACTGGCGCGACGCCGACAGTTATCAGGGCGAAGACCTGTCCTTTCGCGCCTATTTCCAGAACGCCGTACGCGGCAGGCCCGGACGCTTTTACGGCATTGGCAGCACCAATGGCGAACCTGGCTATTACCTGGCCCATGGCCTGGAAGAACACGGCAAGATCATCGGCGTCGCCGTCGTCAAAGTGCGCCTCGAAGCCCTGGAAGAACGCTGGCAGCGCGCGCGCCTCGAAGCCTTCGTGAGCGACGAGAACGGCATCATCATCCTCTCCAGCGACCCGGCCCGCCGGCTCAAGGCGGTGCGACCGCTGAGCGATGAGACCAAGGACCGTCTGGCCCACAGCCTGCAATATTACTGGGCCACGTTGAACGAACTGGAGCCATTGGCCCGCGAGCGGCTCAACGAAGGCACCGAGAAACTGACCTTCCCGGCCAACAGCGAAGTGGTCAACGACGAGCAAGCCGTCAGCTACCTGGCGCAAACCCGCCCGCTCAACGACACACCGTGGAATTTCACCCTGCTCACCCCGCTCAACGAGCTGCGCCGCGCGGCCATCAACCAGGGCATCCTGGTGGCCGTGGCGTTCGGCCTGGTGGCGTTGTTGCTGATCGCCTGGAACGAGCGGCGCAAAGTCATCGCCACCCGTCTCGCCGCGCGCGAAGCCCTGCAGGAAGCCAACAGCCAACTGGAGCGACGGATTACCGAACGCACCGCCGACCTGCGCGCCAGCAACGAACGGCTCAAGGGCCAGATACGCGAACGGCGCCAGGCCGAAGAAACCCTGCGCCGCGCCCAGGACGAACTGGTGCAGGCCGGCAAGCTCGCAGCCATCGGCCAGATGTCCACCAGCATCGCCCATGAGCTGAACCAGCCGTTGGCCGCGCTGCGCACCTTGTCCGGAAACACCGTGCGTTTCCTCGAGCGCGGCGCTCTGGACACGGCCACCGCGAACCTCAAGACCATCAACGAACTGATCGACCGCATGGGCCGCATCACCGCCAGCCTGCGCTCCTTTGCCCGGCGCGGTGACGACCAGGGCGAGGCCAGCCTCGCCAAAGCGGTGGATGCCGCGTTCCAGGTGCTCGGCGCGCGCTTGGACGGCCTGCCGCTGACCCTGCACCGCGACTTCGCCAACGCCCAATTGCAGATTGACCAGACGCGTCTGGAGCAGATCCTGGTCAACCTGATCGGCAACGCCCTCGACGCCATGCAGGCGCAACCGGCGCCCGAACTGTGGCTGGAGGGCAGCAGCAGCGAGGGCAAATACCGCCTGCATGTGCGCGACAACGGCCACGGCATCCCCCCCGAAGCGCGCAAGCATTTGTTCGAACCGTTCTTCACCACCAAGCCCGGCGAGCAAGGCCTGGGCCTGGGCCTTACGCTGTCCGCCAGCCTTGCGGCGGCCACCGGCGGTAACCTTGCCGTGGAACACCCGGCCAGTGGTGGTACTGCCTTTGTCCTGAGCCTGCCATTGGCGGGCGCTCAACCAGCTGAGTCGACATGAATATTGATCCTCAAGACCTCACCGTGCTGATCGTCGAAGACGACCCCCATGTGCTGCTCGGCTGCCAGCAGGCCCTGGCACTGGAAGATATCCCCAGCGTGGGCGTGGGCAGCGCCGAAGAGGCGCTCAAACGCGTCGGCGAGAACTTCGCGGGCATCGTGATCAGCGACATTCGCCTGCCGGGCATCGATGGCCTGGAACTGCTCACCCGCCTCAAGGCCCTGGATAAAAGCCTGCCGGTGGTGTTGATCACCGGGCATGGCGATATCTCCATGGCCGTTGGCGCCATGCGCAACGGCGCCTACGATTTCATGGAAAAACCCTTCTCCCCCGAACGCCTGGTCGACGTCGCCCGCCGCGCCCTGGAACAACGCGGGCTGGCGCGGGAAGTCTGGTCGCTGCGCCGCCAGTTGGCCGAGCGCGACTCCCTCGAAGGCCGCATCATCGGCCGCTCCCCGGCCATGCAGAACCTGCGCGAACTGATCGCCAACGTCGCCGACACCTCGGCCAACGTGCTGATCGAAGGTGAGACCGGCACCGGCAAGGAACTGGTCGCCCGTTGCTTGCATGATTTCAGTCGGCGCCATGCCCACCAGTTCGTTGCACTCAACTGCGGCGGCCTGCCGGAGAACCTCTTCGAAAGCGAGATTTTCGGCCACGAAGCCAACGCCTTCACCGGCGCGGGCAAGCGGCGTATCGGCAAGATCGAACACGCCCACGAAGGCACGCTGTTCCTTGATGAAGTGGAAAGCATGCCGATCAACCTGCAGATCAAATTGCTGCGTGTGTTGCAGGAACGCACCTTGGAACGCCTGGGCTCCAACCAGAGCGTGGCGGTGGATTGCCGGGTGATCGCCGCCACCAAGTCCGACCTCGACGAGCTGAGCCGCGCCAGCCAGTTCCGCAGCGACCTGTACTACCGCCTCAACGTGGTAACCCTGGAACTGCCGCCGCTGCGCGAACGCCGCGAAGATATCCTGCAACTGTTCGAGCACTTCCTGCAGCAGTCATCCCTGCGCTTCGACCGCACCGCGCCGGAGCTGGACAACCAGACCCTGTCCAGCCTGATGAGCCACGACTGGCCCGGCAATGTGCGTGAACTGCGCAACGTCGCCGAGCGTTTCGCCCTGGGCCTGCCCGCTTTCAAAAAAAGCGGCGCCGGCAGCACCGGCCACGGCCTGGCCTTTACCGAAGCGGTGGAAGCCTTCGAACGCAACCTGCTCAGCGACGCCCTGCAACGCAGCGGCGGCAACTTGACCCAAGCCAGCCAGGAGCTGGGGATGGCCAAGACCACCCTGTTCGACAAAGTCAAAAAATATGGGTTGAGTCACTGATGGATCTGTTTTTGAAAGCCGCCCTTGGCGCGGCGGTGGTGCTGATCCTGGCCGCACTGGCCAAAACCCGGAACTACTACATCGCGGGGTTGGTGCCGCTGTTTCCCACCTTTGCGCTGATCGCCCATTACATCGTCGGCAAGGGCCGTTCGGTGGAAGACCTGAAGACCACCATCCTGTTTGGGATGTGGTCGATCATTCCGTACTTCGTATACCTGGCGACGCTGTATGTGATGGTGGACCGAATGCGGCTGGAGGCCTCTTTAGCGGTCGCAGCCGTTGCGTGGCTGATGGCCGCAACGATCCTGGTGAGTATCTGGGTACGCGTCCATACCTGACCCAACTCCCACATTGCTATCCCGGTTATGTCAGCGAACGATCTTGTCCACCTGGATACCGAGCTTTTTCAAGCGATACCAGAAGCTCCTCTCCGAAATTCCGATCTTCGCCGCCGCCGCGGCCTGCACGCCGTTGCTCTCGTGCAATGCCGCCAGAATATAGGCCTTCTCCACCTCCGCCAGCGCCGCGTCCAGGTCTTGGGGGATCCCCGGCCCGTCGCTCAACACCGCCGCAACACCGCCCGCCCCGCTCGGCTTGGATGCAAACAGGTAACCCGGCAAGTCGATATCCTCGATGAGCGGTGATGCCGCCACAATGGTTGCGCGTTCCACGCAGTTTTGCAGCTCGCGGATATTGCCCGGCCAGTGGTACGCCGCCATGGCCTGCAACGCCTCGGCGCTGAAACCGGTGATGCGTTTGCCGGCGGTGGCGCTGAGGGTCTGGGCGAAATGCCGGGCCAGCGGCGCGATGTCTTCCACGCGTTCGCGCAAGGCCGGCAATGGGATCGGGAACACATTGAGGCGGTAATACAGGTCTTCGCGAAACTCCTTGTTGGCCACCGCATCCAGCAAATTCTTGTTGGTGGCGGCGATCACCCGCACATCCACCTTGCGCTCGCGCGGGTCGCCCACCGGCTCGATCACTCGCTCCTGCAAGGCACGCAGGATCTTGGCTTGCAACGCCAGTGGCATGTCACCGACCTCGTCAAGAAACAGCGTGCCCTTGTCGGCCTGCATAAAGCGCCCTACCCGATCAGCCACGGCGCCGGTAAACGCGCCCTTGCGATGGCCGAACATCTCGCTTTCCAGCAGGCCTTCGGGGATCGCCGCGCAGTTGACGGCGACAAAGGGCTGGTCGGCGCGGCAGCCATGCTTATGGATAGCCCGGGCGACCATTTCCTTGCCGGTGCCGCTTTCGCCGGTCAGCAAGATGGTGGCGCTGCTGTCGCGCACCGAGTCCACCGCGTGCAGCACCTTGCGAAACGCCGGGCTGTCGCCCACCAGGCTGTCGAACTGTGCGTGTTCGTCCAATTCGGCGCGCAGGCGGGCGTTGTCGCGCAGGATGTCGCGAAATTGCAGGGCCTTGGCCACGGTGATGTCCAGCTCGTCGATATCGAACGGCTTGGCGATGTAGTCATAGGCGCCGTTGCGCATCGACTGCACGGCGTTCTTGACGGTGCTGTAGGCGGTCATCACGATCACCGGCACATGGGGGTAGCGCACCTTGATCTCGGCCAGCAGCGCCGGGCCGTCCATGCCTGGCATGCGCCAGTCGCTGATCACCAGGTCGATGGCTTCCTGCTCCAGCACCTTGAGCGCGTGCAGGCCGTTGCCGGCGATAAACACCTGGATGCCGTTCTGGCCCAGGGCCGATGCCAGCAGGTCGCACAGCTTGGGTTCGTCGTCGACTACCAGAATGTTATGCGTCATGTGTGTCCTCGTCGTCTTCGCCCATCGCCGGAATGTACAGGCTGAACGTGGCGCCGGCATCTTTCTCGCTGGTGCATTCGATGCTGCCGTCGTGACTTTCCATGATCGAATAGACCTTGGCCAGCCCCAACCCCGTGCCCGAGGCCTTGGTGGTGACGAAGGGCGTGAAGATGCGCTCGATCATGTCGGGCGCAATGCCCTGGCCGGAATCGGCAATGCTGATGACCGTGTTGTCGCCGACCGTACGAATCCCCAACGTCAGGCGCCCGCCATCGGGCATCGCATCAATCGCGTTGAGAATCAGGTTGAGGCAGGCCTGTTTGAGTTGCTTGGCGTCGGCATACATCATCGCCCCCGGCGCCTGGTCGTCGACCTGCGCATCGATGTTATGCGTCGCCAGCTCCGGCGCACAGAAGCCGAGGATCTCCTCCACCAGAGGGCGCGCCGGCTGCACCACGCGCAAGGGTGGGTTGGGCTTGGCGAAATCGAGGAATTCGGTGATCAGGTCGTTGATGCGGCTGACTTCGCTGACCACATATTCCAGGTGGCGTTTGTCGGTGTCCGGCAGGTCGGCGCGGCGGTGCAACAACTGGGTGGCGGTCTTGATGATGCCCAGGGGGTTGCGGATTTCGTGGGCCAGGCCCATGGCGACTTCACCCAGCGCATGCAGGCGGTCACGTCGGCGCAGTTGGGCTTCGAGGTAATGCAACTCCCCCAGGCGCTCGGTCATATGGTTGAAGGTGCTGCTCAATTGCGCCAGCTCGTCGCCGCCGCTGACCGCCACGCGGTGCGTGTAGTTGCCGGAGATCACCGCCCCCACGCCTTGGGACAAATCTCGCAAAGGCCGGGTCAGGCGTCGCGACACCAGCACCCCCGCCGCCAGCGACAGCGCCGAGCTGACCAGGAAAATCAGCACGAACAGGTTGCTCTGGTTGACCAGCCCCACCAGGCTGCTGTGGCGCAGCAGGCCGCTGAAGATCACGCCTTGCAAGTCGCCGGCATCGTTGAAGATCGGCCAGTACAAGCCGCTGTAGTTATTGGTGAACTGCTCGCTGGGCTGGCGCGTGGCGCGCATGGCGGTTTCGACATTCTTGGGGATGCGCGCGGGGTGGTCCTCGAAGCGCTGGGTCGAAAAGATTTCCGTGAACCCGTCCGGGTTGGCCAGGTACAGGCGCAGGTCGAGGGAATGCACATCGGCAACACTGGTGAGGAAACTGCTGTCCAGGTAGGTACCGACCAGCAACAGATAGTCGACGCCGTCCCGGCTGGTCTCGAAGGTGGAGACCACAATACCGGTGGTGGCCCCGCCCACCTTGACCGTTTGCAGCACCGTGTTCTTGGCCAGGCTGATCTGCTGCACGATGTCATCGGCGGCGGTGGTAAAGACCACTTTGTGATCACTGGCGCGAATCAGCGCCACCACGTCGATATCCGTGGCATCGGCAATGTCGGCCGTCAGCCGGTCGTGCCGGACGGCTTGGCGGTTATCCGGCGCACTGGTGTAGCGCAAGAACAGCTTGGCCATGCGCGCGTTGTCGTGAAGGATGTCGCCGATCTCGTCCTTGACGATCTTGGTCGACTCCTGCAGCCAGATGCGCACGTTACTGTCGAAGATCTGCGACAGCGTAGTGGCGGCCAGCTCCGCCGCGATCATGGTGGGAACCACACTCACCAACCAGAACGCCAGCACCAGCTTGCGCTGGACACTCCAGCGCGAAATGGCAAAAGGGCGGGCTTTCTGGCGGGTCTTGGTGATCATCAGGTTTCGCTTATCGCAGCAGCCATGGCAGGGTCGGAACGATCCGGTCGAATGAACAGTTTTACAAGCTTGAGCAGGCCGTTGACCAGCCGGTTGCGATGGCGAAAGAACAAGCTGTTGCCCCGGAACCCGCAGCCCAGGCGCAGCTTACTGGCATACCCGGCCTGGCCGCACTCGTACAGCGCAATATTGTGTTGAATACAGTAGTCGACGTTGGTCAGCCAACTGCGCAAGTACAGGTTGTAGTCGCGAGTGGCCTCCACGTCATGCCCGAAAAACTTGTCGACCAGCCGCTGTTCGTCCACCAGCATCAGGTTGAACGCCACCAAGTGCTCATCCACCCAGTAAAGCGCACACACCGCGCGCGACCCAAGGCGCTCAAGCACGCCGGTGAAATAGCTGGCGGGCAAGCGTTCGAACTGCAACTCGGCGCGGCTCAGGGTGGCTTCGTACAGGCGCATGACCTCGGGCAGCACATCGTCGATAGTGCGCCGCCACTCTACCCGTGGGCCGGGCGCGCGCAGTTTGCGGCGCAGGTCCTTGCGTGTGGATTTGCCCAGCGAGCCGAGGTAGGCGTCCACCGAACCATAGGGCAACGGCAATACGCCCGTGGGCAAACTCGGCATCGTCTGGAAACCGTTGGCACGGCAACTGTCGACCCAGTGCGGGTCGTTGCTCGGCGCGTCCTTGACCGCCAGCAGGCCGATACCGAAGTCATCGGCATCGTGGCGCGCGGCCTCCAGCACATGCCGGAGCAACAGCGCACGCCGCGCCGCGGGCACGTGGCTGGCGAACCCGGCATCGCAGCGCTCGGCCACCGGCGAGCCGATGGCGTACAGCCCCAATTGCAAAACACCCGGCCACAGGCGCTCCAGGCGGTCGGTCAAGCGCTTGCCGGCGCCGGACACCGTGGTGTCGAGGCGGTAATGCGTGATGAACGCGGGCGCGACCGCCACCAGGGTCCCGTCTTGGTAAACCGCCAGGTAACGCCATTGGAAATCCTCGATGGCGGCGTTTTCCACGGCGACGTAATAGTCCCAGTCCTCCAGGGCACCCGGGAAGCAATCGTTCCAGGCACTGCGCTGGAGGGCCCGGATGGTCGGGAAGGCTTGGGTGGTGATCACGTATTTCCCTTATGCCGAGCGGCAATCAACGGTGTGCAGGCTGTGGGAGCTTGTGTTCCGCTCGATAAACTCCGCACTCAACTCAATCACCCGCCGGTATTGCAGGTCGACGGTGATCATGTGGTAGCAGTTATCCAACAGGATCTTGGTCACCGGCCCGCCGAGGTGGCGCTCCACGTAGTCGGCGTTCCAGCGGCTGGTGATGTCGTCCTCGATGGAGTGCAGCACCAGGGCCGGAACCTGGATGCCGGGCATGCGTTTCTTGACCACCGCGTTCATCCAGTGCAACTCGCGCACGGTGACGCCTTCCATGGTCAACAACCCCGCTTCGCTGCTCTCGCCCTCCTTCATCTGCCGTTCGACGATCGCCCGCAGCCGTTCATTCTTGATGCCGTACGGGGGCTTCTCGGTGAAGCGGAACAGGCGCACACCGAAGGGAATGCGGATCAGCAACGGCGTGATAAACGCCATTTTGCTGATGCTCCAACCGTCGTACTTCAACGTAGTGGAGTACATCAGCAAGCCGGCGACCTGGCCCGGATGCTCGGAGGCCAGGTACATCGACATCACCGCGCCCATGGACAAACCACCGACAAACACCTGCGCGTGGCGCCGCTTGATCTGCACGAAGGTCTTGCGCACGCCTTCGTACCAGTCCCGCCAGCCGGTGGCCTGCAGGTCGCTGTTGTCACCGCAGTGCCCGGCCAGGGTGGGCACGTACACCGTGCAATTGCCCGCCCTGGCCAGGCCCTTGGCGACCTGGCGCAGTTCGGTCGGCGTGCCGGTCAGGCCGTGGATCAACAGGATCCCGACCGGCCCGGCACCGAGAACGAAGCCGGCATCCCCTTCGCCGAGGTCGATCCCTGCGCTGTTCACCGGTGGGTCGCTCGCACCAGCAGTTGCTCCAGCAGCTTCAGGCCCAGTTCGATTTCCGGGTAGCTGATTTCCAGGGACGGCGCCAGGGTGATCACGTTTTTGTAGTAACCGCCCACGTCGAGGATCAGGCCGAGTTTCTGGCCATCCACCAGCATGTCGCCCTTCATGCCTTCTTCGACCATGTAGTCCAGGGTCGCCTTGTCCGGCGTGAAACCATCCGGCGCGCAGATTTCGCAGCGCAGGGCCAGGCCCAGGCCGTCGACGTCGCCGATGATCGGGAAGCGTTTTTGCAGGTCTTGCAGGCCTTCGAGGAAAAATTTGCCCTTGGCCATGACCATCGCGCCGTAGTCGACTTCGTTGGTCATCTTGAACATTTCCAGGCCTACCGCCGTACCCAGCGGGTTGGAGGCGAAGGTGGAATGGGTGGAGCCCGGCGGGAAAATCTTCGGGTTGATCAGCTCTTCACGGGCCCAGATACCACCCAGCGGGTTGAGCCCGTTGGTCAGCGCCTTGCCGAACACGATCACATCCGGTTGTACGTCAAAGTGCTCGATCGACCAGAGTTTGCCGGTGCGGTAGAAGCCCATCTGGATTTCATCGGACACCATCAAAATGCCGTGCTGGTCCAGCACATGCTTGAGCTCGCGGTAAAAGTTCATCGGTGGGATCACGTAGCCGCCGGTGCCCTGGATCGGCTCCACATAGAAGGCGGCGTATTCGCTGCTGCCGACTTTCGGGTCCCACACGCCGTTGTATTCGGTTTCGAACAGGCGGGCGAATTGCTGCACGCAGTGGCTGCCGTATTCTTCTTTCGTCATGCCCTTGGGGCCACGGAAGTGGTACGGGAACGGGATGAACTGCGCGCGTTCGCCAAAGTGGCCGTAGCGACGACGGTAACGGTAGCTGGAGGTGATCGACGAGGCGCCCAGCGTACGCCCGTGGTAGCCGCCTTCGAAGGCGAACATCAGGCTCTTGCCGTTGGTGGCGTTGCGCACCACTTTCAGGGAGTCCTCGATGGACTGCGAACCGCCGACGTTGAAATGCACGCGACCGTCGAGGCCGAATTTGTTCTTGGCGTCCACCGCGATCATTTCCGACAGCTCGATCTTGCCCTTGTGCAGGTACTGGCTGGCGATTTGCGGCAGGGTGTCGATCTGCTGTTTCAGCGCATTGTTCAGGCGCGGGTTGGCGTAGCCGAAGTTGACCGCCGAGTACCACATTTGCAGGTCGAGGTAGGCCTGGTCTTCGGTGTCCCACACGTAGGAGCCTTCGCAACGGCTGAAAATACGCGGCGGCTCGATGTAGTGGACGGTGTCGCCGTAGGAGCAGTACTTGGCTTCTTTATCCAGAAGGATCTGGTCTTCGGCGGTGGCGATGCGGATATCAGACATGGTGCAAGAGTTCCTGATTTTCAATAAAGAGGTCAGCCGTCGTAAAGGCGGTGGCATTGGCGGCGACGCTTTGCGGCAGCTGCGCGAGCAGCGCAGGCAGTTGGGCGAAGCAATCGAAGCGCGCATGGGGAATACGGTTGGCGATGCAGTACTCGGCGAGGCTGCCCTTGGCGAACACAAAGTCGGCGGTGGAGGCCACGCACATGTCGGACTTGCCGTCGCCGATCACCAGCACGCGTTTGTTGCGCGGCGTGGACTTGCATTTGCAGTTGCCCGACGCCGCGCGGCAGGCATCGCTCGAATAGGGGAAGTCGATGCGCCAGCTGTTCTGATCAACCTGGCGCAGGCGGTTGGCGAGGATCGGCAGCAGGGTCACGTAGTTGCGCGACAGAATCCGCGCGATGCCTTGCTCGATGCCATCGCTGACCACTTCGAGGGACGCGCCCAGGCCGATCACGTGATCGACGAAGTCCGGAAAGTCCGGGTCGATCTCGACGCTGTCGAAATAGGCCAGTAACTCGGCGGGCGTGGCCTTGATCAGCGCCAGTTGGCGGCTCAGGCATTCGCGTGAACCGATGTGCCCATCCAGCCATTGCTGTTCGATGGTTTCCCATTCGGGGCCGGCGAAGCGTTGGAGGACGTTGTCGATGACGTCGGTGGGGGTGATGGTCCCGTCGAAGTCGCACACGATATGCCAGTCGATCATTGCGGTTACCTTGATGGAGTGCGCTGTCTGCGCTTGCACCAGGGCTAGAGCAGGGATTGTGCCAATTGGCCATACCCCAGCGGGGCCGGGGCTTTGCGCGGTGCGCGCGGGGGATTTGTGTCGTGCAAGCTACAATTTTTGTAGCTTGCTACAAACAAGATGAGTGCTTGCACAGGCGCGCGGGTTTGCGCGTTCATGCGCGTGTACTCACCTAAGGAACTGTGACCATGTTGCGGATCACATGCGCTGCACTGGCCGGCTTATTGAGCCTCACCGCGCAGGCCCAAGGCATCACCGGTGACGTCGGCGCAGGCGTCAGCTATCAACCCCACGACCCCACCGGCAGCCGCTACGAAACCCGGCCCGTGCCCTATCTCGACCTGGACTGGGGCAATGTCAGCCTGGGCACCGATGACGGCCTGACCTGGAGCGCCTTGAACAGCCACGGGCTGACCGCCGGCCCGTATATCAATTACTTGCAGGGGCGCACCACCAACGGCTCATTGCAGGGGCTGCGCAATGTGTCGGACATGGCGGAGGTCGGAGGTTTCATCCAATACGCGCCGGCTGACTTCTGGCGCGTTTATGCGCGGTTGGGCCAGGCGGTCGGCGGTGGCCACGCGCAGAGCGGCGCGCTGGGCAAGGTCGGTGGCGAGTTGGGTTACCCGCTGGGCGGCGGGGTCATCGGCAGCAGCGGCCTGGTAGCGCACTTCGCCGATGCGCGCCAGACCCAAACGTTTTTCGGGGTGGATGATAACGAAGCGGCGGCCACGGGTTTCAAGGCCTACAACGCCAGCGGCGGTTTCCAGAACGTGACCCTGAGCCAGAGTTTCCAGTTTCCGCTGACGCCCAACTGGTCGCTGCTGACCAGCGCCAGCTGGGTACACCTGGTGGGTTCGGCGGCGGACAGCAGCATCGTGCGCCAGACCGGTGAAGTGAATCAGGGGCAAGTGCAGACGGCGATCAGCTATACCTTCGAATGATTCACCTGAGGTCTGGAGATACAAAGGTACAAAATGTGGGAGGGGCTTGCTCCCGATAGCTGTGTATCAGTCATGCATGTATCGGCTGAACCACTGCTATCGGGAGCAAGCCCCCTCCCACATTCGCCCCCATCTCATAGCACTATTTCAGTTCTCTTCGCCCTCGGCCAACAGCGCAATCCCGCCGATAATCACCGCCACGCCCACCCAGTGCAGCGCGCTGATATGTTCGCCCAGCCCCAGCCACGACCCGAGCAACACCACCACAAACACCAGCGAACTCAGCGGGAACGCCAGCGACAGGCTGCTGCGCCGCAGGATCAGCATCCACACGAAAAACGCGCCGATGTAACAGGCAATCGCCGCCAGTATCCCCGGGTTACGCGCCACGTCGGCCAGCCACTGCCAATTGAAATCCATCTGCCCCAACTGGTCACCGGCGAGCTTGGTAAACAACTGCCCGGCGCTCTCGGTGCAGATCAACAAGGCCCACAGCACAATCGTGCCGAACCGCCCATGCAACCACGTCTGCGTCGTCATGCCTGGCTCCCGGCAACGGCCACCAGCATCACCCCCAGGGTGATCACCAACGTGCCCAGCCAGCGCCGGCGGCTGACGGTTTCCCCCAGCACCACCTTGCCCACCAGCACCACCCCGCAATAGGCCAGCGCCGCCGCCGGAAACAACAGGCTCAACGGCGCACGGGACAAGGCTTCCAGCCACACGAAAAACTCGATGACGTAGGCGCCGATCCCGGCCCATAGCAACGGCGCATTGAACACCTGGCCCCAGAACGCATTCAGGCGAAAGCCGCCTTCCAGCTCCGGCAAACGGTCTAGGGCGAGTTTGAAACACAGCTGGCCGATCACATCGAGCACGATAGAAAACGCTACCAACAACACCACGGTCAGGCTCACGGGAACAGCTCCTCAAACAGCTCGATCAAGGCTTCATTGGTCGCGGCATTGCGCTGCAGGTCCTCAGGCGTCCAACGCTGCGGCGGCGGCTGGTCGGACTTGGCCTCCCAGCGCTTGAACGCATTGCTGAACGCCGGCGTGGCGAACTCGCCGCACACGTCGATGCCGATGATGCGCTTGCGCGCCGCCAACGCCCGCAGCGCTTGCAGCAAATGCGTCAGGCGCATGCCGCCCTGGTCCCAGTTGGTGGCCGCGTCTTCGCAGGCCAAGACGTCTTTGTCGATGGTGATCCAGATCGCCTCGGTGGGCAGGCCGCTGATCATCTGTTCGAGGAAGGCCGCCCAATCCAACTGCGCCAGGTTGCGCCAGTGCAGATGGTTTTCCTGCTGCTGGTGACCGGCGCCATCGCCCACCCTGCCCCACACTTTCGACGGCGGGTGCTGCCAGGGAAACAGCTGCAACTGCCCACGCTTGAGGGCGCCCAGGTTGCCGCCGCGCAGTTGCGGGTTATGCAGGTCATCGCTGCACGGGCCCAGGGTGACGATGCGTTTGATCGCCGGCATTTTCAGCGCGCGGTTGACCCACGAACCACAGTGACGCTTGGGCGCAAAACGCACCCAGTCGGGGTGGTTGTCGAAGTGGATCAGGCTGATGGGTTCCTTGAGATCGGCAAGAAACGCAGGCGTGAGATGGTGATAGTCGCCGGAGCCGACAAACAGGATTTCCGGCCGCGCATCCGTGGGCCGTGGCCGTCCGGCCAGGCGTTCGGCGAAGCGTTTCCAGGTTTTTTCGGTGGACCACAGGCGCAGCTTGGGGCCCAGGTCCAACAGGTCGATACGGGTGGCACGGCCACAGGCCAAACGCCGGGCAATCGGCGCCTGGGCCGTGAGGCTATGGTCGAGGTCGAGAATGTTCAAGGCAGTGTTTCCCCTATGGCTTTAGGGGGTCAATGCAAGGGGCGGGCCAGCGCTTAACTCAAGGACAGTGAGAAACAAATGTGGGAGGGGGCTTGCCCCCTCCCACATTCAGGATTTTGCTTCATTGATGATCTGGCGAATCGCGCCCACGAACGCTTCAGCCGGCTGGCCGCCGCTCACCGCGTATTGGTCGTTGAACACAATGGTCGGCACCGAGCTCACGCCACGGGAGATCCACAGCTGCTCCTGCTCGCGTACCTCGGCAGCGTATTCATCCGAGGCCAGGATCGCGGCGGCGCGCTGGATGTCCAGGCCGACGCTTTCAGCGATGATCGCCAGGGTGGCGTGGTCGGACGGGTTCTGGCCATCGCTGAAGTAGGCCTTGAACAGCGCCTCCTTGAGGTTGTACTGCAAGCCTTCCAACCCGGCCCAATGCAGCAGGCGGTGCGCGTCGAAGGTGTTGTAGATGCGGCTCTGGCCATCGGTGCGGAACGCGAAGCCCAGCGCGGCGCCCATGTCGCGGATGCGCGCGCGGTTGGCCTGGGATTCTTCGGCGCTGGAGCCGTATTTTTCGGTGATGTGCTCAACGATGTTCTGACCGATGGCGGGCATATTCGGGTTCAGTTCGAACGGCTGGAAATGAATCTCGGCCTGCACCTCGGCGCCCAACTGGTCGAGGGCTTCGGTCAGCCCGCGCAGGCCGATGATGCACCAGGGGCAGGACACGTCGCTGACGAAATCGATTTTCAGGGGAGTACTCATGACAGGCAACCTCGTAGGCAAAATGTGCCGCAAAGGTTGCACCATACACCACCTCACAACAGCTTCGCAGGCGCCACCGGTTCAATCTGCGCCCAGTGCGCCGCATCTTCACGATGGGCTTGCAGGTACGGCAACACCGCCGTCAGCAGCGGCGCCTTGAACGCTTCCTGGAAACGATGGGCCATGCCGGGAATCAGCTTCAGCTGGCTGCCCTGGATATGCGCGGCCAGGTGCACGCCGTGCATCACCGGCAACAACGGGTCGGCGGTGCCGTGCACCACCAGGGTCGGCACGCGCAGTTGGTTGAGCAGCGGCACGCGGCTGGGTTCGGCGAGGATCGCCATGATTTGGCGCTTCACACCGTCCGGGTTGAAGGCGCGGTCGTAGGACAGCGCCGCCTGGTGCAGCAACGCCTGGCGGTCGTCCTTTACCGTCGGGCTGCCGAGTGCGGCAAGCAAATCGGCCTGTTGCTCCAGGGCCACTTCACGGTTGGGCGCGCCACGCCGTGACAGTAGCTGTACCAGCGCCGCACTCGGTGCCGGCAAGCCTTCGGCGCCGGAGCTGGTCATGACCAGCGTGAGGCTCTCCACCCGCTGCGGCGCCATGGCCGCAAGATGCTGGGCGATCATGCCGCCCATGCTCGCGCCCAGCACGTGGAACTGCCGAATCTGCAGCGCATCCATCAACCCCAGGGCGTCATCGGCCATATCGGTCAGCGTGTAAGGCGCCGCCACCGGCAGGCCGAGTTTGTAGCGCAGCACTTCGAACGTGAGATTGGCAGTGGCCGGCGGCTGGCGCCAAGTGGACAGGCCCACATCGCGGTTGTCATAGCGGATCACCCGAAAGCCCTGCTGGCACAGGGCGACGACCACTTCATCCGGCCAGTGGATCAATTGCCCGCCCAGGCCCATCACCAGCAGCAAGGCCGGGTCGGACGCACGGCCGATACTCTGGTAGGCGATGCTCACCGTTTCCAGATCAACCGTTTGGGTCGGGACATTGACATCACATCGAGACGCCGCAAAAGACGGCAGGCCGAACAGGAAGGCGGCCAATAAAAGCAACACACGCATGAAAAACACCGAAACGCAGAACCCCAGTAGAGCGCGAGTCTGATGAACTTTGTTCAAGCGCGCTGCCACAGTTCGATGACAGTTTGATGAAGTGTGCCCAGTGGTCATGGTCGACACGCTTTGCAACATGAGACAAACTCACGCTATTCGTTTTCATCACAAATTGTCTTCATGGAGAGCCTGTGCTCGAGATCCGTCACCTCAAGACCCTGCACGCCCTGCGCGAAGCCGACAGCCTGGTGGAAGCCGCCGAGCGCCTGCACCTGACGCAATCGGCATTGTCCCACCAGTTCAAGGAGCTGGAAGAGCGCCTGGGCATGCCGTTGTTCGTGCGCAAGACCAAGCCGCTGCGCTTCACCAGCGCCGGTCTGCGCCTGCTGCAACTGGCCGACGCGACCCTGCCCTTGCTGCGCGGCGCCGAGCGCGATATCGCGCGATTGGCCGGCGGCACGGCCGGGCGGTTGCACATGGCCATCGAATGCCACAGTTGCTTTCAGTGGCTGATGCCGACCATCGACCAGTTCCGCGATGCCTGGCCCGAAGTCGAGCTGGACCTGGCCTCCGGTTTTGCCTTTGCGCCATTGCCGGCCTTGGCCCGCGGCGACCTGGACCTGGTGGTGACCTCCGACCCGCTGGAACTGCCGGGCATCACCTATGTGCCGCTGTTTACCTACGAAGCCATGCTGGCCGTGGCCAACCAGCACGCGCTGGCGACCAAGGCGTATATCGTGCCCGAAGACCTGCTCACCGAAACGCTGATCACCTACCCGGTGGAACGTGACCGCCTGGACATCTTCACCCGTTTCCTGGAACCGGCCGACGTGGAACCGGCTCAGGTGCGCACGTCGGAGCTGACGGTAATGATGATGCAACTGGTGGCCAGCGGCCGTGGCGTGTGCGGCATGCCCCATTGGGCGCTGCATGAATACAGCTCGCGCGGCTACGTGAAGGCCAAGCGCCTGGGCGAAAAAGGCCTGTTTGCGACGTTATATGCGGGGATCCGTGCGGACATGCTGGACGCGCCCTACATGCGCGACTTTTTGCTGACGGCCAAGGACACGTCGTTTTCGACCTTGGATGGGGTGAGCGCGGTGCGCTGATTAACCCGCTGTCTGAATCAATCGGGTTGGAGTTCGCGCCACATGTGGATCTTGTCGAAGTACTCAAGGCCCACCCGCACGGCCAACGGCTCCAGGCCGTACTGGATAAAACCGCACCGTTGATAGAGCGCAAACGCGGCATCGTTGCCGGCGGTGACGGTCAGTTGAATCACCTTGAGGCCCGCCCGTTGGCGCGCCTCACCCAGCGCCGCCTCCACCAACCGACGGCCCAGGCCGTGGCGCTGATAGGCCGCGTTCACGTACATACCGAACAACGTCACCTTGTGCCGGGCCTTTTCCCGGGGTTCGAAGGCCAGGCCGACGATGCCCGCCAGCCGGTCATCCGCAAACGCGCCGAACAGCCGGTCCAGCGGGTTGTCCAGGCGTTTTTCCCACCAGCTCAACGGCATCGACGCGCGCTCGGCCACGCTGGAGGTGAACGCTTGGGGATAAACCCCATACGCCTCAAGCATCAATGCCCGATAAGCCTGGGCATCACTGGCCACCAGCGCGCGTATGAGCATCAGGCCGGCGTAGCCAGTGAGGCGCGATAGAACGGCAGGATCAGGTCCCGCGTCAGTGGCGCCAGGTGCAGGCCGCCGTCGCCCGCCGGGTCGATCCAGCAGACTTCTTCGATCTCGGCAGCCGGGCTCAGCGCCCCGTCGACCTGAACCTGGAACATTTCAGCGTGTACGGTGCAACCCGGCTCGTTGGCCGCCGGCGCCGAGAACTGCCCGAGGTAAAGGGCGTGTTCCGGGTCGATGTGCAGGTTCAGTTCTTCGTGCAATTCACGCGCCAAGGCTTGCGCGGGTTGTTCGCCGGCGTCGATCTTGCCGCCCGGTTGCATAAACGCCTGAGTGCCGCGCTTGCGCACCAGCAGGGTCTGGCCGTCGGCATTGATCAGGAGCGCGGCGGCGATGCGGATAGTCGTGGGCATAGGATAAAAGCCATCGATTCAAACAATGAGGGAACGCAGCTCACGCCTCGTCCGGTTCCTTGATAAATACGCTGTACTTGGCGCCTTCCATCGCTTCGAACGCGATGAGTTTGTCCACCAGCGGCAGGTTCAGCACCTTGCCGGCGTTGAGCAGCAGCATGCCGTTATCGGCATTGAGGTTGCGCGCCAGCACCATGCCGGCCTCCAGCTCGCGGGTGCTCAAGGCTTTAACGGTCGGGTCGCCCAGGGTCACGTCGCTGAGGAACGTGGCGCAGGCCAGGACGAAGTCTTCGACCAGGTCCGGGTCGTAAAGGCGCCCGGCATATTTGCGGATATAAAGCAGCGCTTCATCGCTGTTCAAATGGCGCTCAAGGATCAGCCCCTTCTGCAGCTCAATGAAATCCACCGCGAGTTTCAGCAGGCGCGAGCCAAACGGAATCGCGTCGCCCTTGAGGCGGTCGGGAAAGCCAGTGCCGTCCCAACGTTCCTGGTGATGGCGAATCATCCGCGCCGCATCCTTCATCGGCTCCAGGGTCATCAACAGCGACTCGCTCTGGGTCGGGTAGCCACGGTACCGCTCGCGATCAGTGCTATAGAGCTTGTCGGCCGGCTCGTTCAGCATGCTGTCGCTCCAGCTCAGCTTGCCGATGTTGTACAGCGCGGCGGCCATCGCCAGGTCACGCGACGTGGCTTCGTCGATAAACTGGGCGGCGCAGTACACGCGCACCAGTTCGATCAGCGCGCGGTTGGTCTGTTTGGCCTTGGGCAGGCGCAGGTTGGCCAATAGCGAAAACACTTCGGTGCCGGTCACGTAGCTGCGCTTGAGCTCGTCGTAGGCCAGGTCGAGCATGTCGGCGGTCTGTTGCAGCTCACTGGTGCGCGCGGCCACGCGTTTTTCCAGGGTGGCATTGAGCGTCTTGAGTTGCTCGTTCTGCGCATGGGTCAAGCGTTCCAGGCGCTGGTGTTCCAGGGCCTGTTGCAGGATCAGCTTGAGTTCTTCGTCGTTCCAGGGCTTGGCGATATAGCGGTGGATCTGCCCGTCGTTAATCGCCTTGATGATCGTCGGCACGTCGGCATAACCGGTCAGCAGGATACGACTGGTGGTGGGGTACAACCGGTGCACCTCGGCCAACAACTGCGCGCCGTCCATGCCGGGCATGCGTGCGTCGCTCATCACCAGGTCGATGGGCTGGGCCGCCATGATCTCCAGGGCCTGGGCACCGCCGCCGGCGAGTACCACATCGAAAGGCTGGCCGCGTAACAGACGGCGCAGGCTGTTGAGGATCGACTCTTCATCGTCGACCAGCAAAATCGTGGGTTTGGTAGCGAGTTGTTCTTCCATGCCTGCGGCGCCTTCACATTAAACTGAATTGAGCTAGATTGAACCCGTGTGCCAAGCCGTCTTCCCTCGCTTTTGGCGCGGGGTTGATTTGACGCCAACTGGCCGTCAATTTCAAGGGAGCTGGACTATGCTGTCAAAGCAGCCCTGCCCCCCCGCTCAGAAGTAGAACCAAGGAAGGACTCGTTATGCCGTCGAACCTTTTGCCGTTGGGGATTGCGCCATGAACTCGGGTTCGGCACGCGCCAACCGGCGCATTTTGATCGTCGATGACACCGCCTCCATCCATACGGATTTCCGCAAGATCCTGTGTGCCGAGGCCGCGCACGAGCAGTCCCTGGACACCCTTGAAGAAACCCTGTTCGGCACCACCACGCCCCCACGCCAGGCGTTCATGCTCGACTCCGCCTACCAGGGCCAGGAAGCCCTGGCCCTGGTGAACCAGGCCCTGGCCGCCAACGCCCCCTATGCCATGGTGTTTATCGACATGCGCATGCCGCCCGGCTGGGATGGCCTGCAAACCATCGAACAGCTGTGGAACGTCGATCCCAACCTGCAAATCGCGTTGTGTACCGCCTATTCGGATTATTCCTTCGAGGCGATCGAAGCGCGGTTGAAGTTCAACGACCAGTTGCTGATCCTGAAAAAACCCTTCGACCAGCTGGAAATCCGCCAGATGGCCAGCGCCCTGACCTGGAAATGGCAGCTCGCCCAGGACGCCGCGCTCAAGGTCATCAGCCTGGAGCGCACCATCGAAGAACGCGTGCAGGAGCTGCTCAAGGTCTCGCACCTGTTGCAGTACGACGCCCTCACCCAGTTGCCCAACAGCACGCTGCTCGGTGACCGGCTGACCCAGGCCATGGCCCTCGGCCGGCGGCATGACACGCAATTGGCGGTGATGTTTATCGGGCTCGACCGCTTCAAGCGCATCAACAATGCCTTGGGGTATCCGGTGGGCGACGAGGTGCTCCAGCTGGTCAGCCAGAGCCTGGCCGCCAGCGTGCGCGAATCAGACTCGGTGTTTCGCTACGGCTCCGATGAGTTCGTGATCCTGCTCAATGATGTGCTGCATCCCCAGCAAACCCAGCACATTGCGCAGAAGGTGCTCATGGCCATCAGCGCCACCCGCCATGTCGCCGGGCATGACCTGAGCGTCACCGCCAGCCTGGGCATCAGCATTTACCCCAATGACAGCAACAATGCCGTGGTGCTGATCAAGCAGGCCGAAACCGCGATGCACACCAGCAAGGAACGCGGCCCGGACGATTTCAGCTTTTATACCGAAGACATGAACTTGCGCGCCCAGCACCAGCAAAACCTGGAAAGCGCCATTCGCCAGGCGCTGGAGCGCGATGAGTTCGTGCTGCACTACCAGCCCAAGCTGGCCCTCAAGTCCGGGCAGATCGTCGGTGCCGAGGCGCTGATACGCTGGTTTCAGCCGCGCTCGGGCTGGGTCAACCCGACCGACTTCATCCCGGTGGCCGAAGACAGCGGCTTGATTGTCCGCCTCACCCAATGGGTCCTGCGCCAGGCCTGCGAGCAAGTGCAAAGCTGGAATGCGATGGGGCTGCCGGCGTTGCCCGTCTCGGTGAATATCTCGGCCATCGACTTTCGCCAGCGCGACTTTATCGACAATCTGGCCACGATCCTCAAGGAAACCGGGCTGCCCGCCCACCAGTTGGAACTGGAGATCACCGAAAGCGTGCTGATGCAAAACGTCGACGACACCGTGGAGACCCTGCACAAGATCAAGGCCATGGGCGTACGCCTGGCCCTGGATGATTTCGGTACCGGTTACTCCAGCCTCAGTTACCTGCGACGTTTTCCCATCGACGTGCTGAAAATCGACCAATCGTTTGTGCGCGGCTTGAACGTCAACAGCCAGGACGCACAGTTGATCAGCGCGATCATCGGCATGGGCAAGAGCCTGGAACTGAACATCATCGCCGAAGGCGTGGAGACCGCCGAACAACTGGACTTCCTCAGGGCCCAGGACTGCGAAGAAGGCCAGGGTTTCCTGTTCAGCAAGGCGGTACCGGCAAAAGATTTCGCCCAGTTACTGCAGATGGGCTGCGCCATGCCGATAACCCGTCTATAGCCCCACGCTTGCAAGGAGTGCTCGCTTGAGCGAAGTCTCGATTTACGGTTTCGGCCTGGCCCTCATCGTGGGCTTTGCCTTGCCGGCGATGGCCGCGCCGCTGGACGAGGCACTCAAACCCTTGCCGGCGGTTCCGGTATTGGACGCGGCCAAGGTCGAGTTGGGCCGCCGACTGTTCAACGAACCCCGCCTGTCGGTGAACAACACGCTGTCCTGCGCCAGTTGCCATCGCCTGGAGACCGGCGGCGCCGATGACAAGCCGTTCTCCCTTGGCTTCGACGGCAAACCGGTGGAAATCAACACTCCCTCGGTGTTCAACGCCAGCCTGAATTTCAAGCAGTTCTGGAATGGCCGGGTGGACACGCTGGAAGCGCAGATCGAACAGGTGGTCATCAGCCCCGTGGAAATGGGCAGCGACTGGAAAACCGTGGTGCACAACCTCACCGACCTGCCCCTCTACCAGCGCGCGTTCAGCCAGGCCTACCCCGACGGCGTCACCGCCGCCAATGTGCAAAACGCCCTGGCCAGCTATGAGCGCACGCTGCTCACGCCCAACTCGCGCTTTGACCAATACCTGCTGGGCAATACCGATATCCTCACCACCCAGGAAAAATACGGTTACCAGCGCTTCAAGGAATACGGCTGCATCGCCTGCCACCAGGGCATCAACATCGGCGGCAATATGTTTCAGAAGTTCGGCGTAATGGGCGACTACTTCAAAGCACGTGGCAACCCGATCGAAGCGGACCTGGGGCGCTACCTGTTGACCCAGGACGAGGACGACCGCCACGTATTCAAGGTACCCAGCCTGCGCAATGTCGCCGTGACCGCGCCGTACTTTCACGATGCGTCAGCCAACACCCTGGCTGAGGCGGTGGATGTGATGTTCAAGTACCAGTTGGGGCGCAACCCGAGCCAGGAAGACAAAGACTTGATTATTCAGTTTCTCAAGACCCTGACCGGCGAATGGGCGGGCAAGCCTTTATGAGCAGACCGTCATGAGCTTCATCCGCCGCCACACCAGCTTGTTATTGCTCGGCCTGGTCGCCCTGTTGCTGGCCTCGACGCTAACGTTTCTGTACCTCAAATCATCCCGTGACCAGACGGCCAGCTACACCCAGTCGCGGGACTTGATCCGCCAGTTGCAGCAGCTCAATGCGCAGTGGGACAGCGAGGTGCTCAAGGCCCGTATCGCGATCACCCACAACTACGACCCACTGGTGACACCGCTGGCGGAAATGACCCGACTGTGGGCCGACCTCAACAACCGGGGGACGTACCACAGCCTGCAAGACCTGGCGCGCTGGCAGGCCAGCCACGCGGCTTACCAGGTCGCGATCCAGGAAAAAGCGCGGTTGGTGGACCAGTTCAAGTCCCACAACGCGGTGCTGCGCAACTCGCTCGCGTTTCTACCCACCGCCGAAGACGACATCCAGGCGGAGTTCAATCGCATCGACGGGGAAGGCCGACTGCAACTGCAAGGCGTGGCCAGCGACACCTACGACCTGCTGCTCAGTAGCCTGGAGTTCGCCCAGGTCACCAGCGACGAACGCGCCGCCGATATCCTCGTGGGCCTGGGCAAACTGGCGATCAACAAAGAGCGCCTGCCCAGCGATTTCCAGGCCCCGGTGGAGATCCTCAGCAACCACATCTCGCTGATTCTGCGCGAACAGCCGGTGGTTAATACCTTGCTCGAACGCATTGCCGCCGTGCCTGTGGCCGAGCGCCTGGACGACTTGACCATCCACCTCGACCAGGACCAGCAAGCGGCGGACCTGAGCGACGATCAATACCACCGCTACCTGCTGATTTTCTCGACCTTACTGGTGGTGGTGCTGGTGTACCTGACGGTGCGCCTGCTGCGTAGCTTCGCCGAGATCAACCGGGTCAACCGCGCCTTGCAGGCGGCCAACGAAACCCTCGAACAACGGGTGGAGCGGCGCACCCAGCAACTCAAGGATGCACAGAGCGAACTGCTCGACAGCGCGCGCCAGGCCGGCATGGCGGAGATCGCCACCAACGTGCTGCACAACGTCGGCAACGTACTCAACAGCGTGAACATCTCCGCCGACATCGTTACCCGCAAGCTGCGCAGCAGCAAAGCGCTGGGCCTGGGCAAGGCCATGCAGTTGATCAACGAGCACCGGGGTGACCTGGGCGCGTTTCTCACTGAGCATGAAAAAGGCAAGCTGCTGCCCGACTATCTCAACCAACTGGTGGAGGCCATTGCCGTCGAACAGCAAGGCATGACCGACGAGCTGGCACAGCTGAGCAAAAGCGTCGACCACATCAAGGACATCGTCTCGACCCAGCAATCCTATGCCGGTGCGTCCACCCTGCTGGAACCGGTACACATCAGCGCCTTGATGGAAGACGCCCTGCGCATGAACGCCGGCGCGCTGAGCCGTCACAACGTCACGGTGGTCAAGGAGTATGGGCAGGTCCCGGAGATCATGGCGGACAAACATCGCCTGCTGCTGATCATGGTCAACCTGATCAGCAACGCCAAGTACGCCATGTCCAACCTCAGCGACCGGGCGCGGCAGATAACCCTGGCGGTCAAGCAACTGGAAGACAACACCGTGCAGATCAGCGTGAAGGACGACGGCGAAGGCATCCCCGCCGAAAACATGACGCGCATCTTTACCCACGGTTTTACCACCCGCAAGGAAGGCCACGGCTTCGGTTTGCACAGCTGCGCCCTGGCCGCCGTGGAAATGCATGGCCAGCTCAGCGCACACAGCGACGGGCCCGGCCTGGGCGCGGTGTTCACCTTGACGATCCCTATGACCCCTGCCGGAAGCCCCCTATGAACCAACCCCCTAACCGGCGCATTTTGCTGATCGACGACACCCCGTCGATTCACGATGACTTCCGCAAAATCCTGATGCCCGCCGTTGAGACCAACCAGGCGCTGGATGACATGGAGTCGGCGCTCTTCGGTGACACCAATGCCCCCACGGCGCAACCCTTTGACTTGCACTCGGCCTATGGCGGCGAAGAAGGCTTGCAATTGTTGACCACCGCGATGGCCGACAAACGCCCCTATGCCCTGGCATTTGTCGACATGCGCATGCCCCAGGGCTGGGACGGCGCCAAGACCATCGAAGAGTTGTGGAAAGTCGACCCCGGCCTGCAAGTGGTGGTGTGCACCGCGTATTCGGATTATTCCTGGGACGAACTGCTGCACCGCCTGAACGGCCACGACCGTTTACTGATCCTGAAAAAACCGTTCGATAACATCGAAGTGCAGCAGATGGCCAATACCCTGGCCAACAAATGGGACATGGCCCGTCGCGCCTCGCTGCAAACCGCGCACCTGGAACAGCTGGTTGAACAGCGCACCCAGGCGCTGCAAGTGGAAATCGACGAACGCAAGCAACTCGAAAGCCAACTGGTGCAGTCGGAAAAACTCGCCTCGCTGGGGCAACTGGCAGCAGGCGTGGCCCATGAGATCAACAACCCCGTGGGGTTTATCTCATCCAACCTCAGCACCCTGGACGGCTACTTCACCCAACTGCAACAGATGCTGGACGCTTACCTGCGCGCCGAAGAAAGCCTTGCGCCGGGCGAACAACGCGATCAGCTCAAAGCCTTGCGCAATGAGCTTGAGCTGGATTTTCTCAAGGACGACATACCGATCCTGATCCGCGAATCCAAGGAAGGCATCGGCCGCGTGGTGCAGATCGTCAAGGACCTGAAGAACTTCTCGCGGGTGGACAATGACCAGACCTGGCAATTCGCCAATCTGCAACAAGGCATCGATTCCACGCTGAACATCGTCGCCAGCGAACTCAAGTACAAGGCCGACGTGGTGAAACACTACACGCCGCTGCCGGAAATCGAATGCCTGGCCTCGCAGCTCAATCAAGTGGTGATGAACCTGGTGGTCAACGCGGCGCAAGCCATGGGGCCGGAACGCGGCACCATTACCATCAGCAATGGCGTGGAGGGCGAGAACATCTGGCTGGAGGTAGCGGACAACGGCTGCGGGATCAGCCCGGACACGGTGCAGAAAATCTTCGACCCGTTTTTCACCACCAAACCGGTGGGCGAAGGCACGGGCCTGGGGTTGTCACTCTCCTACGGCATCGTCAAGAAACACCGCGGCGATATCTCGGTGAGCAGCGAGCTGGGCAAGGGCACTACGTTTCGGGTGGTGTTGCCGATTCGGCAGACGGCGGCGTAGGGCCTGGCTCAAACGCGAACGTCGTGGATAAAAACAGCCCGCACGGTCTATGCGCAGCTGCGCAAATGCTTGGTTGAAAGCACACACGCTGTTTTCAATCGGCTGACAGGCGCAGAATGCCGCATCGACCTGCAGAGTCCGAACCCAAGGAAACCGTATGAGCCTGTCCTTGCTAAGCCGCTACGCCTTCTTTGCCGTGTGCGTCATTTTCACCCTCGCCAGCCTCCCCTTTATCGAACATGAATGGCTATGGCCCATCAGCCTGGTCACCGGCCTGCTGAGCCTGATCGGCCTGTTCGACCTGCTGCAAAGCCCCCACGCGGTACGCCGCAACTACCCGATCCTGGGCAATATCCGTTACCTGGTGGAAGCCATCCGCCCGGAAATCCGCCAGTACCTGCTCGAATCCGACAGCGACGCCCTGCCCTTCTCCCGGGCCCAACGCTCGCTGGTGTATTCGCGCGCCAAGAATGAAACCGCCGACAAACCCTTCGGCACCTTGATCGATGTGTACCAGTCGGGCTTCGAATTTATCGGCCACTCCATGCGCCCCGCGCCGCTGAGCGACCCCAGCGCGTTTCGCGTCATGGTCGGCGGCCCGCAGTGCACGCAGCCGTACTCGGCCTCGGTGTTCAATATTTCGGCGATGAGTTTTGGCTCATTGAGCGCCAATGCAATCCGCGCGCTCAACAAAGGCGCCCAGCTGGGTAACTTCGCCCACGACACCGGCGAAGGCAGTATCAGCCCGTACCACCGCGAAAACGGCGGCGACCTGACCTGGGAACTGGGCAGCGGCTACTTCGGCTGCCGCACCCGCGACGGTCGTTTCGACCCGGAACGCTTCGCCGCGCAGGCGCAGGACCCGCAGGTACGCATGATCGAAATCAAGATGAGCCAAGGCGCCAAACCCGGCCATGGCGGGATCCTGCCCAAGCACAAAGTGACCCAGGAAATCGCCGAAACCCGCGGCATCCTGATGGGTGAAGACTGCGTCTCACCGTCGCGCCACAGTGCGTTTTCCACGCCGATCGAGCTGATGCAGTTCATTGCCCAACTGCGTGAACTGTCCGGCGGCAAGCCAGTGGGCTTCAAGTTCTGCCTGGGCCACCCGTGGGAATTCATGGGCATCGCCAAGGCCATGCTCGAAACCGGCATACTGCCCGACTTCATCGTGGTCGACGGCAAGGAAGGCGGCACCGGTGCCGCGCCCGTGGAGTTCACCGACCATATCGGCGTGCCGCTGCGTGAAGGCCTGTTGTTCGTACACAACACCCTGGTGGGCCTGAACCTGCGCGACAAGATCAAGCTGGGCGCCAGCGGCAAGATCGTCAGCGCATTCGACATCGCCAGTGTCCTGGCCATCGGCGCCGACTGGGCCAACTCGGCGCGCGGCTTTATGTTCGCCATCGGCTGCATTCAGTCGCAAAGCTGCCACACCAACAAATGCCCCACCGGCGTCGCCACCCAGGACCCACTGCGCCAACGCGCGCTGGTGGTGCCGGACAAGGCCCAGCGGGTGTTCAACTTCCACCGCAACACGCTCAAGGCCCTGGCCGAAATGCTCGCGGCGGCCGGGCTGGATCACCCTTCGCAACTCTCGGCCAAGCACCTGGTACGGCGCATGTCGGCCACCGAGATCAAACTGTTTTCGCAGTTGCACATCTTCCTCAAACCCGGTGAATTGCTCACGGGTGAAGTGAACGGCCAGTTTTATTCACGCATGTGGCAGATGGCGCGGGCGGATAGTTTTGAGCCGCGAGAAGTGGAAGCGGCATAACGCGAATACATGCGCCCATCCAACGATGGGCGACTGTGCATCAATCTCGCTTGAACTGCTCCGTGTAGTCCTCGGGATCGGCCCTGTACTTGAGCGTAATAAAACCACTGTCACCGACCACGCAGATTGCATAAAACGGATTATTCACAACGGTCTTGCACGGCTGTGTTTTCAGCGCATTTATCTCGGCCTGAAAACCCTTGAAGTAGCCATTCACAACGTTGGTTATACCGATCCTTGGAAAAAATTCCGGAAACAACATGGCATTCGAGCTACTTAAAATATAACGCTGCACCGGCATCTGCGTCATTGCGCCGTGGGCGCCAGGAATCCAATTGACCGACACCGGATGGGACAAATAGTAAAACACCTTCTTGGTATTAAGCTCGTTGTATGACATCAGGTCATAGGCAATATAAGTGGCCGTTGCAGTTTGCAATTCCTTCTTCGCTATCAGCACCTGACCATAGGCATAGCACAACGAAAACATGAAAACCGTCGGCACCACTAAGACACAGGTTGCGCTCTTGAACACGCGAATAAACAACTCATGACTCAGCAAAAACACAAACACCAGCACCACCGAAAATCCAATATAGTTTCGCGCATCCACATCATCCCCGACGAGCAGCAACATGACGCCAGGCACACATAAAGCGAGGATTGGAACGACCAAAAGATACAAGACGCTTATCACCGCTTTGCCAAGGATGCTTCCCGTCATCTCGGGAATCTGCTTGACCACGATCAAATAGCTGGTAGCCGCAGCCGCCAACAGTACAACGGCAATAGCCCACAGCACGGGGTTGAATAACAGCATCACCTTGTCCAGGGTAAACATCAGCTTGGCGCCGACTTGCTCCAGCCAGTAGCTGTCCAGCGGCAGGAACCGGCCGCGCTCACTGCTCGCAGACTGAAAGGCCGTGAGGAAATAAATCACCCCGCCCACTGTCAGTTGCAGGCCCCGGACTAGAACCGCCGACAACACATCCTTGACCGGAAGTTTGTTTCTAACACTCCACACAAACTCAACGACGCACAGCCCCACAAATACACTTACGGTCAGTTGATATAACCCCAGGACAACAGCAATCAACAGGGCCGAGACGGCACAGCGCAAGCCCGTGGATTTGGCATTATTGGTGAGTGCATAGAGAGCGGCTGCCACCGCCAACACCATTCCTGGCCCATCATATTGATAGGTCAGATTCCCCAGGAAAAACGGATTGCACAATAGCGGTAAGAACACCAGGCAGGTCATCAGCGAGGGTCGCGAAAAGAAGTACAACGTCACACTGGTCATCGCTGTAGCAATGACCAACATGGCTATCAACAGAGGCAGTGGGAACATATTTATCTTGGCCGGCGCGAACGAAAGGCCCTTGAGCATAAAATCCAGCAAGATTCGGCCCTGGTCGCGCCAAAGATCATATTCCAATAACAGCAGATGCCAGTTGTCGTCGATATACCGGAAATCGGCATGAATAACAGGAAACGCATACAGCATCGACGCTGCTAGGAAAAAACCAAAGACTTCCCGCCTGCTCAATACCCTATTGGCCCACATTGCTCACGTCCTCACATTCATTTCCTTGGACGGCCTGCCTCACTACCTCTTGCACCACATACCGCGGCCGATGCTTGGCCTCCATATAAATGCGCCCCACATACTCCCCCAATATGCCGATTCCAATCAGTTGCACCCCACCCAGAAACAAGATCGCCGTCATCACCGACGGATACCCCGGCACGTCATTGCCGAACAGCACTTTGTCCATCACCAGAAACCCCGCATACACCAGCGCCAGCAGCGAGATACAACCGCCGATATAACTCCACAACCGCAGCGGCACGGTGCTGAATGAGGTGATGCCGTCCAACGCCAGGTTCCACAGTTTCCACGCGTTGAACTTGCTCTGGCCGTTGCTGCGGGGGGCGCGGTCGTATTCGACGATGGCCACGCGAAAGCCCGCCCAGGACAGCACGCCCTTCATAAACAATTGCTGCTCGGGCAATGCCTTGATCACGTCCACCACCTTGCGGTCCATCAGCCGGAAGTCGCCGACGTTTTCTTCGATGTGGGTGTAGGCGATGCGGTTGAGCAGGTGATAGAACAGCGACGCGCTGTGGCGCTTGAGGTAGCCGTCGCTGACGCGATTGCGACGTTTGGCCAGCACCACATCAGCGCCTTTTTGCCATTCGGCAACCAACTGCGGGATGACCTCGACCGGGTCTTGCAGGTCCGCGTCCATGGGGATAACGGCGTCACCCGTGGCGTACTCCAGCCCGGCGAACAGTGCCGCTTCCTTGCCGAAGTTGCGCGAGAAGTTGATCAGCACCACGTTGCTGTCGGCCAGGGCAATCGCGCCGGCGTATTCGGCGGTGCGGTCGGTGCTGCCATCGTTGATCAGCACCATCTGCACGGTGTGGCCATGCAGCGTCGACTCCTGGCGAACGACGCGGTAGAACTCGCCCACCGCCTGTTCCTCGTTAAACAGCGGCACCACCAGCGAGATCCTCACCGCGCACGCTCACGAAACACCACCAGGCGCGAAAGCAGGAACCCCCAGACCAGGCTCACCAGCGAAAACACCAGCACCGTGACCAGCCCGGGCACGCGCCAGTGGTCGCCCAGCCAGCCCACGCCCAGGCTCAAACCGCCCAGGCACAACATGAACAGCCCATAGCGGGGCAGCGAGGCCGGCATGGCGAAGGTGTAGAGCGCATTCATATAAAAGGAGAACGACGCCGCCACGCAAAAGGCGAAGAGGTTGCTCATGGCCTGACTGAACTCGAACGCGGCCCTGAACACGAAAAACAGCTGCCAATGGATCACCGTGTTGGCGATGCCAATCACTGTGTAGCTGGAGAAGCCCTTCCACAGTCTGTTCATACCGTCGTCCTATTGCGGCTGAGCTCAGCAAGCCACAGCCCCGAGCGGTGCGTCTACTGTCAGATCTAACAGGTGCGCCGCCTGCGCAATTGAGACATTCTGTAATACCCAACCTTTGCAATTGCTTACAAATCCCGCCAACCTGCGCCCGCCCGACGCACGGCGTATGACATCGGCGACGCCTTTCGGTCCTTACTAAACCCTTTGTTCAAGAGCCCGCTGCCATGCTGAACGGACGCGACCCGCGCATCGATTTTTTTCGCGGCCTGGCGTTGATCTTCATTTTCTGGGATCACGTGCCCCACAACCCCCTCGGCCAGATTACCCTGCGCAATATCGGCTTCAGCGATGCGGCGGAGGTGTTCGTGTTCCTCGCCGGCTACGCCTCGGTACTGGCCTATGGCAAGGTCTTGCAGCGCGAGGGTTATTGGATGGCCGGCCTGAAGATCCTGCGGCGCACCTGGGTGTTGTACGTGGTGCATATCTTTTTGTTGGCGATCCTGATGGGCATCGTGTTCTTCGCCAACAGCAAGGTGGAAACCCGCGACCTGGTCCAGGAGATGGGCTTGACGCACTTCATCACCAACCCGCAGCAAGCCCTGACCGATGAGTTGTTGCTGCGCTTCAAACCCAACCTGATGGACCCGCTGCCGCTGTATATCGTGCTGCTGGCCGGCCTGTCGCTGGTGCTGCCGTTGATGCTGCGCTACACGGGGGCGGTGGTGGCCGTGTCGGCCACCGTGTATTTACTGGCGCCCTGGATGGGCTGGAACCTGCGCACGATTGCCGACGGTGTGTGGTACTTCAACCCGGTGACCTGGCAGTTGCTGTTTGTACTCGGCGGCGCGGCGGCGCTACATGCCGGCCGGCCGCGCCCGGTGAAACCCCGTGGGCTGTGCAGGCAACCGCTGTTCATCGTGGCCGCCGCCTATGTGCTTGCCGCAGGCGTGATCACCCTGTCCTGGCGTTGGCCCGAGGTCCACGACGCGTGGATGCCGCCCGCACTCAGCAACCTGCTCTACCCGATCAGCAAGACCGACTTGTCGCCGGTGCGCTTGCTGCACTTTTTGGCACTGGCCTATGTCACCGCCAAACTGCTGCCGGGCCGCGCCTGGACAGAGCATTGGCTGGCCCGGCAAACCTGCCGCATGGGGCGTTTTTCCCTGGAGGTGTTTTGCCTGGGCGTGCTGCTGGCGCCGTTGGCGGACATGGTCAACGCGCTGGCCGGTGATGCCTTCGTCATGCAGCTTTTCACGGCGCTGGTGGGCGCCGGCTTGATGGCGCTGCTGGCGGCCTGGCTGGAGCTGAACAAGCGGTTGAGCCAACACCCTCAGAGTGCCTAGGCCTCTTTTTACTTCATGAGTCGTTTCAACAGCAGCGCCTGCAGGTTTTTTCGGGTGTCGGCAATGATGTGGATGTAGACCGTATTGTCGCGAATTTCGTAGATGATCCGGTTCATCCCGCTGACCACCTGCCGATACTGGATGAGATTCAACCTCTCAATCTCTTCAGGTACCGGGCCCGCATAAGGCAGCGTTTCGAGACAGCGCAGGGCCTGCTTCAACGACTCATAGGTGTGTTGCCAGGTCGATGTCGAAAACTGACCGATCAGGTAGGACTTAATGTCTTTCAGGTCGCTTTTGGCCGAATGCAACATCACGACTCTGAACGTCATTGACCATCATCCTTGTCCAGTTCCGCGAACACGTCCTCCAGGTCCTGAAACTGCTGGTGTTCAATCTGTCGATTACCCAAGGCCAGCAGCTTCAACAAGGCCATGGTTTCTGCCTGTTCTTCGAAACTTTTTACATCCATTACCACCAGCTTGGCTTCACCGTTTTGGGTGATAACCAGTGGTTCGCGGCTTTCTGTGAGCGTTTTAACGATTTCAGCCGTGTGGCTTTTCAAATAGCTGATCGGTTTTATCTGAGATGAAAACTTCATGGGTTGGCCCTCGCCTGGCAGTGCGACCGATTTTAGTCTTAATTCAGTTACAGATAGGCAGGTACCGACGAAAGGCCGGCATTCAAGCCCAAAAACCCACCTGCAAAAAAAACAAAAAGCCCCGATCCAGGGGCTTTTTGTTAGGCATTGGGCGGTCAGGCCTCTGAGCGTGCCGCCGTTTGGGTCGGCTGCAACTTGAACACGTAGAACAACACGGTCAGCAGCACCAGGAACGCGGGGCCGATGTACAACGCCACGCGCGTGTCCGGGAAGTACGCCATCAAGCCCACCACCAGCACCAGGAAGGCCAGGGCCAGGTACGAGCTGACGGGGTAGAGCCACATGCGGTATTTCAGGGCCTTTTGTTCGGCCGGGCTGAGGCTCCGGCGGAATTTGAGTTGCGCCAGCAGGATCATCACCCAGGTCCAGATCGCGCCGAAGGTGGCAATCGAGGTTACCCACACAAAGACTTTTTCGGGCACCAGGTAGTTGAGCAACACACCCAGCAGCAAGGCAAAAATCGACAGCAGCAGCGCCCGGCGCGGTACGCCGTTGCGGGAGGTGGTGGCGAACGTCGCCGGCGCCTGGCCGTTTTGCGCCAGGCTGTAGAGCATGCGCCCGGTACTGAAAATGCCGCCGTTGCAGGACGACAACGCCGCCGTGATCACCACGAAGTTGATGATTCCCGCCGCCGTCTTGATGCCCAGGCGCTCGAAGGTCATCACGAAGGGGCTGCCCTGGGTGCCGATTTCATTCCACGGGTAGATCGACAGGATCACGAACAACGCGCCGACATAGAACAACAGGATGCGCCAGAACACCGAGCCGATGGCATTCGGTATGGTCTTTTGCGGGTTGCGCGCTTCGCCGGCGGTGAGGCCGATCATCTCCACGCCCAGGTACGCGAACATCACCATTTGCAACGACATCAACACACCGGTCACGCCATTGGGCATAAAGCCGCCATGGGCCCACAGGTTGGAGACGCCCAACGCCACGCCATCGTTGCCGAAACCGAAAGCGATGATGCCGACGCCGCCGATGACCATGGCGATGATCGTGACGATCTTGATCAGGGCGAACCAGAATTCGAATTCACCGAAGGCCTTTACCGCGATCAGGTTGATGGTGCCCATGCTCACCAGGGCGGCCAGCGCCCAGATCCAGCGCGGCACATCGGGGAACCACACGCCCATATACACGGCCACGGCGGTGATCTCGGCGACGCACGTTACCAGCCACAGGAACCAGTAGTTCCAGCCGGTGAGAAAACCCGCCAACGGGCCGAGATAGTCCTGGGCGTAGCGGCTGAACGAGCCGGCCACCGGGTTGTGTACGGCCATCTCACCGAGGGCGCGCATGATCACCAGAATCGCCAGGCCGCCAATGATGTAGGAAAGCATGATCGCCGGGCCGGCCATTTCGATGGCCTTGGCCGAACCTAAAAACAGACCGACGCCGATACAGGCACCGAGCGCCATCAAGCGAATATGCCGTTCGCCGAGTTCGCGTTTGAGCGGGCCGCCTTGAGCGGTCTCGCCGTGGGGCAGGTGATTGCCTACGGGCATAAGGTTACAACCTCGTCTTGTTATTGGAGATGAGTGGCGGAGCATTGGCCGATCAGCCGTCACTTCACGCCGACGCTGCGGCTTTGTGAGCCAAAACGCCGGCGAGTATTGCACAGCCTTGGTGCACGGTCATTCCCCTGCCTTGGTCGTAAGCGCTCTGGCACGGGCGATTCCGGCAGCCTTGCGTGGCGCCGGCGCCGACAAAAATTCCTGAGCGGCGCCAATCTGCGACTAAGCTTCAGACAAGTCCGATCAATCTGCTTGAAGGGATCAATCGACTATGGGCGCTCTGCGGCACACCGATTCGAGCAAGGCTGCGATTCTTGACGTCGGCCCGGATTATCTGCCGCAAAAAACGCCCCCGCGCCGTTACGGGCGGCGGCTGTTCTGGCTGATCGTGCTGATGGTCCTCGCCGCCCTGGGCTATGCCCTTTCCCGCGAAATGGGCACCTCCCGCTGGCAGGCCCGCCAGCTCAGCCGGTGGGCCGCCGACCTCGACTATCGCCTCGCCCCAGGCGCCAGCGACGCCCAGGTGTACCCCGGCGCCGGCCCTTTTGACAAACGCCTGGGCTACAGCGACCTGCCGCAATTGCTGCCGCGGTTGATCAAGCGCGATTATGTGATCGTCGAGCAGGCGCGCTTCTCCGCTGCCTTGCTCGATTACACGCGCCACGGCCTGTTCGTGCCCTATGCGGAAAAAATCCAGGCGGGCCTGTCGATCACCGATTGCCGCGCCGCACCGCTGTACCACTTCAACTACCCGCAGCAGCTTTATAACGACTTCGCCGCCATCCCGCCGCTGGTGGTCAACAGTTTGCTGTTTATCGAGAACCGCGACCTGCTCGACCCTGCGCGCCCCCAGGCCAACCCGGCGGTCGACTGGCCGCGTTTCGGCATGGCGGCGTGGTCGCAAGTGGCGCGGGTGCTGAACCTGCCCGGCCAGAGCGCGGGCGGCAGTACCCTGGCGACCCAATTGGAAAAATACCGCCACTCACCCGACGGCCTGACCCAAAGCGGCGGCGAAAAGATCCGCCAGATGCTCTCCGCCAGCGTGCGCGCCTACGCCAACGGCCCCGACACCGTGCACGCCCGGCAAGCCATCGTGCGTGACTACCTCAACAGCGTGCCGTTGTCGGCGGTGCCCGGCCACGGCGAGGTGCACGGCATGGCCGAAGGCTTGCGCGTGTGGTACGGCGCCGACTTCGTGCAGGTCAACCAGGCCTTGAGCAGCCGCGCGCAAGACGCACCCAGCCTGGCGCAACGCGGCCTGGCCCTGCGCCAAGTGCTGTCGTTGATGATCGCCCAGCGCAGGCCCTCCTATTACCTGACCAAGGGTCGCGACGACCTGGCGCAACTGACCGACAGCCACTTGCGCCTGCTGGCCCAGAACGGCGTGCTGGAACCGGCATTGTTGACGGCGGCACTGGCGAGCAAGGTGCGCTACCGCGATTGGCAACAACAGCCGACCCTGCAGATGATCGACACCAACAAAGGCATCAGCGCTGCCCGCAGCCGGTTGGCGGCTTTGCTTGACCGCCCGCTGTACGACCTGGACCGCCTTGATTTGTCGGCCACCAGCACCTTGCAGGGCCAGTTGCAGGAACAGGTCACGGCGTACCTCAAACACCTCGCCGACCCCGTCTACGCCGCTGAGGTCGGCCTGCTGGGCGAGCGCCTGCTCACCCCGGCCAGCACGCCACAAGTGCGCTACAGCTTTACGCTGTTCGAACGCACCGCCGATGGCGCACGCGTGCGGGTGCAAACCGACAACACCGACCAACCCTTCGACATCAACGAAGGCAGCAAACTGGAACTGGGCTCTACCGCCAAACTGCGGGTGCTCACCACTTACCTGCAAATCGTCGCGCAACTGCATGATCGCTACGCGGCCTCGACACCCGCCGCGCTGAAAAAAATCGAGGTCGCCGAACACGACAACATCAGCCGCTGGGCCCTGGATTACCTGCGGCAAAACCCCGGCAAGCCGTTGGCCGACATGCTCGACGCGGCGCTCAACCGCACCTATTCGGCCAGCCCCGGCGAGGCGTTTTTCACCGGCGGCGGCCTGCACCGTTTCCACAACTTTCGCAACGAAGACAACGGCCGCAACCCGACCCTGCGCGACGCCTTGCGCGAATCGATCAACTTGCCGTTCATCCGCCTGATGCGTGACCTGGTGCGCTACAGCACCTACACCAGCGCCAACAACAGTGCGCAGTTGCTCAAGGACGACAGCGAACCGCGCCGCCAGGAATACCTGGCGCAATTCGCCGACCGCGAGGGCACCACGTTTTTGCTCAAGTTCTGGAAGAAGTACCAGAAAAAAGACACCCAGGCGCGCCTCGAAACGTTCCTCGACGGCCTGCACCCCACGGCCATTCGCCTGGCGGCGGTGCACCGCTATTTGCTGCCCGAGGCCAGCCGCGAGAGCTTCAACCGCTTCGTCCGCTCGCGCCTGGCCGGCGCGAAAAACCAACAGCCGCTGACCGACAAGCGCCTCGACGCGCTCTATGACAGTTACGGCCCCGGCGCCTACGACCTGCCCGACCAAGGCTACATCGCCAAGGTGCACCCGCTGGACCTGTGGCTGCTGGGCTACCTGATCAATCACCCCGACGCGACGTTCAGCGAGATCGTCAAAGCCAGCCAGTTCGAGCGCCAGGAAGTCTACAGCTGGCTGTTCAAGAGCCGCCATCAAAGCGCCCGCGACAGCCGTATCCGCACCATGCTGGAAGTCGAAGCGTTCCTGGATATCCACCAACGCTGGAAGGCCGTCGGTTACCCCTTCGACCATCTGGTGCCGTCGCTGGCCACCGCCATCGGCAGCTCCGGCGACCGCCCCGCCGCGCTGGCCGAGTTGATGGGCATCATCCTTAACGACGGCGTGCGCATCCCGGTGCTGCGTATCGACAGCCTGCACTTTGCCGCCGGCACGCCCTACGAGGTGCGCTTGATCAACGACCCCAACCGGGCGCGCCGGGTGATGCCGTCTGAAGTCGCGACGGCCCTGCGCGGGGCGTTGTCCCAAGTGGTCGACGCCGGTACCGCCAAACGCGTGGCCGGCAGCTTCAAACTGGACGACGGCACGCCGCTGGCCATGGGCGGCAAGACCGGCACCGGCGACAACCGCATCGAAGCGATCGGCGCGGGCGGGCGGATTCTCAGCTCCAAGTCGATCAACCGCACCGCCACCTTTGTGTTCTACATCGGCGACCACCACTTCGGCACGCTGACCGCGTTCGTACCGGGCAGCACCGCGCAGAACTTCAAATTTACCTCCGCATTGCCGGTGCAAGTGCTCAAGGGTATGGCCCCGCTGCTGATGCCGTATCTGCAACCCGCCGGGCCTCTGCGCTGCGCGGTTCAATAACCGATGAGTGCGCCAATTATTTGCACTTTTATCCATTTTTCGAGGGATAGGCTGATGATTTAACCCCACCGGAAAACCCGCCCCATGCCCGAACTTCCCCGCACCCAGCGCGTGGCCCAAAGCGACAAAGGCCCGCATTACGCACTGATCAACAACACCGCGCCCGACTGGCTGAAAAACGCCGACCTGGAACGCCTTCACCCACTCAGCGAGTTGGTGCTGCAACGGCCCACCTGGTACGCCACCGCCACCGCGCAGCAGCATGCCACTTTGAAGGCCCTCAACGGCCAGGCCTGGGCCGCGCAAAATACCTTGGATACAAAACTGCGCCCGGTGCAGGACGTGTATGCCTTCGCCGAGCCGTTGCTCAAGCGCGCCATCAAAGACCAATACGCGCTGGACCTGGACGTCAAAACTACTTACCTGCGCATTTACACACCGAAAAAACTGCCCTGGTACGCCCTGGAACTGTCCAATGGCGTGACCTCCCGAGACGTGTCGCTACTGGACGCGGCGCTGCATAATTTTGCCGGCCACGAAGCCTTCGAACGGTACTCCTGCTACATCACCCGCCCAGACTATCGGGGCCACTTCAGCATCCTGCACCACGAACGCACAATGAGCCTTGAGCAGTTCAAGACCCTGTGCCGCGAGCTGGACCTGGGTGCGCGCTATCAACAGCATCTCAAGCAATTCCTGTTGCCCGATGAGCCGGTGGCCCAGGGTTACCTGCAAGGGCTGGTCACCGCCAGCCAGAAGGCCACGCTCAAGGCCGCCGCGCAGATGGCGTTGATGAACAACGACCTGCAAGCATCAGCCTATGCGGTGGTGATGGGGGTACTCGACGGCACGGAGCAACGCGCCACGTTCTATCAACTGAGCATGCTCGACACTCCGCTGACCGGGATCCTGTTGATCTCTACCGACCTGGACCGCGCGGCCAGCGTGGCGAAGGTCATCGCGTATATCCCCAACGACCCGGCCAGCCCGCTCAAGCAGTACGCCTCCAGCAGCGAGTTCGTGATGGACTTGTCGCGCCGCTTGCAACTGAACGCGCCGCTGCCTTCCAGCAAACACTTGCCACAACACACCTACCAACAGTTTTTCAGCCAGTTCGTGCCGCACGCGCGGCGCGGTCTGTTCTTCGCCACGCTGACCGAGCACCTGTACAGGGTGCAATGGCATGAGCGCAGCCCTCTGGACCCGGCCCCCGCGTGGTGTGAGGACCCGGTCGACAAGCCATTCCTGAAATTCGAGGCAACGAAGATAAAAGGCGCGCTGTGGCCGCATCTGTATCAGGCCAGCTTCAACAAAATCCTCAATGATGGGCGCAGCCTTGCCGTGTCCACCGCCCAGGCCGACAGCCAGGAGCGCCGCAGTTGGTGGGACAACGTGCTGAAGATCGCGTCGGACCTGTTCAACGTGGCGCTGCTGGTGGTCACCCCGTTCGTGCCGGGGCTGGGCGAGTTGATGCTGGCCTACACCCTGTATCAACTGACCGACGATGTGCTCGAAGGCATCGTCGATCTCAGCGAAGGCCAGGCCGGTGAAGCGGCGCAGCACGTGATCAGTGTGGTCACCGACGTCTTGCAGCTCGCGCTGATGGGCACCGGCGGGGTGCTGGCCAAGGAGGTGCTGTTCAAACCTTCTGCCTTTGTTAACAGCCTCAAAGCGGTACAAGTGAATGGCCAAACGCGCTTGTGGAACCCGGACCTGGCGCCTTATGTACGCAATGACCTGCACCTGCCCGAGGGCAGCCGGCCCGATGCGCTGGGCCTGCATGCACATCAAGGGCAAACAGTCGTGCGCCTGGAAGAGCGGCACCTGGTGCTCGAACACGATGCGCAGAGCAACACCCACCGTATCCAGCATGCGACCCGGCGCGGCGCCTATTCGCCGTTGATCGAACCCAACGGCAGCGGCGCCTGGGTGCATGAGGGTGAAGACCCCTGGGCGTGGGACGACGCGCAACTGCGCGGCCGCCTCGGGCACGGCACCCAGGCGCTGGACGCCCGGCAAGTGGAACAGGCCTGCAGCATCAGCGGCACCGACGACAGCGCGCTGCGCCAGATGTATGTCGAACTCAAGCCCACCCCGCCGCTGTTGGCCGATACGCTCATGCGCATGCACATGTTTGACCAGGCCAAGCAATTGCCCCAGAAAATCCGCAACGGCGGGCTCACGCAGGAAGAGTTCAACTGGTCGGCACAATTGAGCAGCGAGCTGAAAAACTGGCCGTCGGATAAAGCCATCAAGGTATTTTACGAGCCCGATTTAACCGGTTATCACATCACCTACGGCACGGCGAGCGATGCGGCCCACACGCTCAACATCAGCCATCAAGACATCAACGCCGGCGCGCTGCCCGAACGGCTCGTGGGGTTTCTAACCGAGGCCGAACTGCAAGCCCTGCTGCCCGCGCCCCTGCCCGACACCCCGGCGGCACGCACCGCAGCGCTGCGCGACCTGTTGGCGACCAAAGTGGCCAGCGAGCACATCTCGATCTTCAACCACCTCTACAGCACCCATGAAGTGCTTAACACCGCGCCTGCGCAACTGCTGCGCACGCGCTACCCCCAGTTGCCGGCCGAGTTGATACAACGCCTGATGCTGCGCGTGTCACCCGACGAAGTGAAGGCGATGGGCGATGAGCAGCGCATCCCCTTGCGGGTGAGCAACCTGGCCACTGAGCTGCAAAACGAAAGCATCGCCAGCCATGCCTATGAAGGGTTCTACAACGATGAGCTGATCACGCCGGACACCGAGCGCATGGTGCTGAACATCCTGCGCCGCCATCGCGATACCCTCGGCGATGTGAACATCAGCCTTTACCAGCACTCACCCGCCGGTCGCTTGCGCGCCCAGGCCGGGCCGCAGGATGCCGGCACGCAAATCGTGTTGTTGCGCAAAGACGACGGCCGCTACCAGGTGCGGGGGCAAACACCCGCCGCGCACTATGACCTGTTCGAAGCGCTGCTGCGGGCCTTGCCCGCCGACAGCGTCGACTACGTACCCGGCGAGGGAAGGTTGTTCAAGCGGTGGCTCAAAGACCAGTTGCAGGCGCCGGCCGAGCGGCGTACCGCGCTGGAGGCCCCGAGCCTGCGCAAGCCCGACCCACGCGTGACGCAAAAACTGCTGCAAAAACCGATGTTCGGCGCCTTCCGCCGGCTGTTCACCCCCGCCACCCCGCCGACCACGCAAGAACGCGTCGCCAAACTGTTCCCGCGGCTGCGTGCGGAACCGGCGCAAACCCTGCTCGACGAACTCGCCGCCCTGGAAAACGGCGACCAGATCCTGGAGGCCCTGGAAACCGAAAAACGCCAGTTGCAGGAAGACTTCAAGCGCTGGAAACGGCGCCCCACCCAGGCCGCGCAATACAGCGAACAGGCCGAGAACGAAACCTATATGCGCGACCGCATCATCGACGACCTGGTCGAGTGCTGGGAGGCGCGCGCGGATGGCCGTGTCACCGCCCAGGGCTTGATGCCGCGCGGACGGCTACTGGATTTGTCCGAGAAATGGTTGGGGCGCTATATCCGAAGCCTGGGGAGGATGCGGGCCAATTTCGACCACGTCACCGTGTTGAATCTGATGAGCACCGGGTTCATGTCCGGCGACGTCGGGTTTCTGGACAACTTTCCCAACCTGCGCGGCCTGGACCTGAGCAATAACGTACTCTTCAGCGTGCCCACGCAAATGACCACCCTGCGCGATCTGGTGACCGTCGACCTGAGCCACAACCCGATTACCTGGAGCCACATGGACTTCACGCAACTGTACGAATGCCGGAACCTTGAGTACCTCAACCTGCAGGACCACCCGGACCTGAAGGTGGCCCCCGATCTGCGTAGCCTGCCTCACCTCAAGCAACTGGTACTGCGCAATACAGGCGTGACCGAATGGCCGCTGGGTATGGAAGTGCCGCGCGCACACCCGCTGGAGCTGAACCTTCTGAACACCGGCGTCAAACAGATACCGGTCCTGCCCGAAGGCTCACCCGCGATAGACGTGATCGCTCATAGCTGGCTGGACCGCGCCGCGCTGACCAATGCCGACGAAGCCCGTTTCGTCGCTTACCGACGCGCCTCCGGCATCGACCCCTATCGCACCCTGCCCGCGGGGGACCCGGAAGACAGCGAGTATTGGCTGGACGAGATGAAACCAGAACTGCTCGACGAGGCCAGAGCGCTGTGGAACACACTGGAAAACCAGCCCGGCTCTCAAGGCTTTTTTGAGATCCTCAAGCTGCTCCGGCCGTCGCAAGTCATGCAGACCGAGGCAGACCGAAAGCTGTTCAAGAAAGGCCGCAAAGACCTCAAAGACCGGGTCTGGGACGTGCTGGTCGCCATCGACCGTGACCCCCAACTGCGCGAACGGTTCTTCGCCGAAGCCAGTGCCCCCGTCAATTGTGCCGATGCGGGTGCGCAGGTCTTCAACAAGCTGGGGATCGAAACGCTACTGGCCGATATCCTTCAGGATTCAACCGAGCAAGGCCTGGCCACGCGGGACAACAAGCTGGTCGAACTGGCCTGGCAGACCTGGCGATTGAAGCAGCTCAATGAGTTCGCCAAGCAAGACATCATCCGGCGCACCCAACCCGTGGCACAGGGTGGCCTGGGGCTGGGGTTCGGCAGCGGCGCGCTGGAGGTCGACGAGGTGCAGGTGTATCTCGCTTACCAGACGGGCCTGAAGACGCGGCTGGACCTGCCTTGGCTGTCCGAACACATGGCCTACCGTAACACCGCCAAAGTGACCCGCGACCAACTGGATGCCGCCTACCAATCGGTGATCAGCGCCGCGGCCAATGACGGGGCGGTCAAGGGGGTGCTTGATCAAGACTTCTGGCGCGATCACCTGGAAGACAAGCATGCCGATCAATACGCAGCGCGACGACGCGAACGCGATGACGCCGGCGGCGAACTTGCGGACTTGCTCGACGAGCAAAAAGAATGGGCCGCCACCGAGACCACGCCCGAGCGCAAGGCCCAGTTGCGCACCCAGATCGTGCGCAGGCTTAACGAGTTCAAGCGCATGGGCCTGAAGATTGCCGACAGCACGATCCTGGTCGACCACGCCTTGTCGGATGCCACCGTGCAAAAATTGTATGAAGAGGTGCAGCGCCCCTACCGGGAACTGGGCATTCGCCTCACACGCGAAGCGCTGCAAAATGCCGGGCTGTAAATAGCTACTTTTCACTCCTGATTAGTCGGCGCAAACGCCGCTGTTCGGCGCTTTTTACACCCAGATTTCACGCTTTTATTCCAACGCGTCATGCAGATAATCGGATGATCCCATTGCACTTCAAGGATCATCCGATCATGGCTTCCCCCGTACCTCCCGTGGCCGAAAACCTCGGCACACACCACGCCTTCATCCGGCAGAAAATCCCCGCCTGGCTCGCCGAAACCGCCTTGCCACGCCTCACCGCGCTCACTGCCACAAGCCCCGCCGACGCAGCGCCGCCGCCTGAATTACGCAACGCCTTCAAAACCGCCCTGGGTGAACATTGGTCGACCCAGAACACCCTCGACCAGAAACTCGCCGCGCTCAACGACCTGCGCGCCTTTGCCGAGCCGCTGCTCAAAACGGCCCTGCTCCCCTATGGCGATATCGACGTGACGCAGACCTTGATCCGCCTCTACGCCCCCGCCGATCTGCCGTGGTGGACCCTCGACGTGAAGCACGGCGTAAAGAGCCGCACCGTCTCGCTGCTGGATGCCGCTTTGCACAATTTCTCGGCCTCGGAAACCTTCGAAGACTTCGCGTTTTTATCCAAGGCCGATGCGCGCGGGCAACAACGGCTGCTGACCTTCACCCACAGCGCAACAGGTGAGGCACTCAGCGCCGAGACCTTCAAGGCGCTCTGTCGCTCGCTGGATATCGGCGCGCGTTACCAGAAACACCTCAACACCGCGCTGGGCTTTGACAACGTCACGGTGGCCGAGTCGTTGCGGCACAAAGTGGTCGCCCAGCAAAAAGCCGCGCTCAACGCCGCCGCCCACATGGCCCTGGCGCAACAACACATCGCCCGGGATGCCTATGACCTGATCCAGGCCATGCTCAGTGACGCGCCGCTGCTGCAACTGGACGGCCGCAGCGTGGAGTTGCATACCCTGGACCTGCTCGGCTGCAGGCTCACCGGCGTGCTGGTGATCGCCGCACCCAACCCCAAAGGCCTCACGCGACTGCTGGTTTACATGCCCAACGACCCCGAGCAGCCGTTGAAGGAATACGCCTCGCCCACGGCGTTTCACCAGGACTGCACGCAACGCTTGCTCGGCACTCCGGCCAACGCCGAGGCGTTCCCCGGCGCCTACGCGCGGTTCATCAGCCAGTTCATTGCCCACGACCAGCGCGGGCGGTTTTTCTACACCCTCAAGCAGCGCCTGTTCGAATGGCGCAGAACGCCAAGGCCTCCCGTCGAAGGCCCGACCTGGCAGGCGCAACCGGTGGCCCGCCCCAACCTGCAATGGCGGTTGCAGGCGGTGCGCGAGGATGTGCAAAACCGATCCAGCTCACCGGCCCGCGATGACCTGTGGCAGTACCTGTACCGGGTCAAGCTGAACAAGGTCGTCGATGACGCGCGCGAACTGGCCATCTCCACCGCCTACGCCGACCGCATGGCGCGCTGGGCGTGGTGGGACAACCTGGAAAAAATCGTCACCGACCTCACCAACGCCGCCCTGCTGGTGCTGACGCCCTTCGTGCCGCTGCTGGGGGAATTGATGCTGGCCTACACCGCTTATCAGTTGGCCGATGACGTCTTCGAAGGCATTGTCGACTGGGCGCAAGGCCAGCGCATCGAGGCCCAGGAACACTTGCTGGCGGCGACGCAAAACATTGTGCAGGGGCTGATTTTTCACCGGGGCGGCAAGATCGCAGAGATCGCGAAGCTCAAACTGTCGCCCTTTGTCGAAGGCCTCAAGCCGGTGCAACTGCACACCGGTGAAAGCCGCCTGTGGAACCCGGACCTGAGCGCCTACCGCCTCAAGGCGCCGCCCGACACAACCAGCCCACAGGTCGTGAAAGTCGACGAACACCACTACCGAGTCGGCCAGGACCCGATCACCGACACCCATCACCTGCTGCATCCGCAGCGCCCCGAGGCCTACCGCCCGGCGGTCAGCCTCAACGGCGACGGCGCCTGTGTGCTGGAAGGCGAGCAGCCCCGGCACTGGAGCGACGCGCAACTGATGCGCCGCCTGGGGCCGCAGACGCAAGGGTTGAGCGACGCGCAGCTTGAGCAAGTGCGCCTGATCAGTGGCGTTGACCACGATGCCTTGCGCCACCTGTACGTCAACAACCAACCGACCCCGCCGCTGTTGGCCGACACCTTGAAGCGCTTCAACAGCGCCAGGCAGGTCGATAGCGACATCCAGAAGGTGCGCGGCGGCCAGGCCCTGGACCCGAGCGCCTACTGGTTCGAGCAGATGGTCACCGAGCTTAAGGGCTGGCCTAAAAGCAAGGCGCTGCATGTGTACCCGCGCGCCGACCTCAGCGGTATGGCTCATGAGTTCGGCAACCCGAACGCTAGCGGGCGCAATGTGTTGAAACTGAGCACCGCCGAGGTGTTGTCGGGCCGTTTACCGGAGAAAGTCCTGGCGTTTCTCGACCCCTCGCAGGCCAATAAACTGCTCGGTGAAACCCTGCCCGCCGAGCAGCAGGTACAGGCCCTGCGCGAGCGGCTGGCCGATTACGTCAAGCAGCAAAGCGAGTCGCTGATCCGCCATCACTATCACCCGCAGGAAGCCTCAGCGGACCCGCAGATCCAGTTGCTACGCAGCCAATACCCCGACCTGCCGCTGAGTATCGCCCGGCAATTGGTCAGGCATACCCGAGGCAGCGATTTGACGGTAATGAGTGAAGACAAGCGCCTGCCGCTGGCGGTGAAAAACCAGGTGCAGGAAGCCAATTTCGAAGTGACCAGTACCCGATTGTTCGAACAGTTGCACCAGGACCGGTCGCTGTCACCCGAGGCCGAGCGCCTGATCCTCAATACCCTGCGCATCCATAGCGATGCCTTGGGGCGCCTGCAAATCGAAGTGCGCGACGGCGATTTTTTCGGCGACCTCAGGGCCCAGGTCGGCGCCCACGATGCGCCCGACGTGCGGGTGCTGGTACGCGACGACCAAGGACGCTACACAACCTTCGACGCCGACGGTAAACGCCTGCACCGCGCAACAGACTTCTACAGCGCAATGGACCACACCTTGACCAGGGCCAAACCGGCCACCGGCAGCGACAACCTCAGAGACTGGGTGCTGGAACACATCGCGCCTCCGGCAGAGCGTCGTCACGTACTCGCCGAACCGCCGATTCGCATGCGCGCGGCGCGCGAAACCCTGGTGTTGCTGCGCGGCGGTGGCAGCAGCTCCTTGCGCGGCACCTCGCCCGGCAGCGTCGAGCAGCGTATCCGCACCTTGCTGCCCGGCATGTCCGAACAGGGCGTGAAGCCATTTGCCCTGGCCTCGCAAAGCCCCGAGGGGCTCAAGGTGCTGGAGGGCCTGGAAGCCGAGAACAAAGCCCTTACTCACGCGCTGGATGACTACGTGCGCGCCGCCACCCAGTTCCGCCCCGGCAGCCGCCGCGAAGCTATCGCCCGACGTACCCGCGCCTTGTTCGCCGATCGCCTGATGGAAGCCTGGCACGAAGGTTACATCCGCAAGCACGATGAATTCAGCCCCGTGCGCGGTGGCGCGTCGCTGGACCTGTCGACGGCGCAACGGCCAGACTCACTGCCCACCTTGCCCAACCCGCTGCGGCGGGTCACGCACCTGAACCTGCAAGACTGTGACTTCACCTCCGACCGCGCCGACTTCCTGCTGCACTTCCCCAACCTGCGCGTGCTGGACCTGAGCGACAACCTGCTGCACAGCCTGCCTGCGGCCATCGGGAACATGCGTTCACTGCGCGAGCTGGACCTGAGCGGCAACCAGATCGCCCTGGACGCCGACGCCGTGGGGCGGTTGCGCCCGCTCTCGCGCCTGCGCCGGCTCAACCTGGCCAGCAACCCCTTGGGCGCCACGCCGGATATCAGCCTGATGCCGGACTTGAACCTGCTTGAGCTGGGCTTTACCGGCATCAGCGAGTGGCCGGTTGGCCTGTTTGCCCAGTCGCGCAACGGCGGGTTCACCCTGCACCTGCAAGGCAACCCCATCACCAGCGTGCCCGAGGTCACGCCGGGCTCGGCAGAGGCGGCGGTGGTCGCCCTCACCCGCCTGGACCGACCGCGCCTGCGCCCAGACTTCCAGGACCTGTTCGACAGCTACCGTGAATCGTTCGGGCTAGACCCCCAGCGCACCTATGAACCACAGGGCGACCACCAATTCTGGCTGGAAAGCCTGGGTGAAAACGCGCGCAAGCTCTACCGCACGGTGTGGGACGACCTGGAACATGAAAAAGGCTCCCAAGGCTTTTTCGAAGTGATCAAGGCGCTGGAACCGCCGGATTTTTTCGAAGACCCCACCGACGAAGCCCGCTACCAGCGCACCCTTGGCCTGTTGCGCTCACGGGTCAGGACCATGCTGTTGGCGATGGCAAGCGACACTGAACTGCGCGAAAAGCTGTTCATGATGTCCAGCTTCCCCGGCCTGTGCCCGGACGCAGGGCAGCAGATTTTCAGCAACATGGGGGTTGAGGTGCTGGTCAGCAACGCCAACGGCTTCAGCCGTACCAGCGCCGAACGCGAAGAACGCCTGGTCCACCTGGCCAGGGGCGCGGCGCGGCTCAAGTTCGTCAACCACGTGGCCCGCGCCGATATCGCACATCGCCTCAAGCCGGTGGAGCAAGGCGGCCTGGGCCTGTTGCTGACCTCGCAACGGGTCGATAGTGAGCCGGGCACGGTGGATGAAGTCGAGGTGCACCTGGCCTACCAGACCCGCCTGGCCAGACGGCTGGATTTGCCCTGGATCAACGAGTACATGCTGTACCGCCGCACCTCCGACGTCAGCGACGCAGATATCGAGCGGGCCTACAACGCCGTACAGGCATTGAGCGAAGGTGACGGGCTGGTGGACCAAATGCTGCTTGAGCCGTATTGGGAGCAGTTTTTGCGCGAACAGTACCCCACCGAATACGCGCAGCATGAGCAGCACATCGACGAGCAGTTCGAGCGCCTGGACCACTTGCACAGCGAGCAGCAGGCCTATGCGCTGGCACCTGACGACACCCGGCGCGACACCCTGAAAAGTCTCGCCGAACAGTTGAACCTGAGCCAGGCACAGGTGCTGACCGGCGAGCCGATGCCCGACGCGTTATACAGCCAGGTGCTCAACAGCCTGGGGGATCTGCGCAAGCAGTGGCTGCGTGAGCAGACGCATTTGCTGCTGAACCGGGCCGAGGTAACGCCAGGCCTGCCTCAAACCTCCGAGTCCCAGACCACCGTGACCACCCCCGAATAAGTGGTGCCGGGCTGCTTGAGCATCTCGGTCACGTGCTCCTTCTGGACCTCAAAGTGCAGGGTACCGGGCCGGTTGTTCACGTAGTGCAAGGCCTGGAATAGCTCGGTGCCCACGCCGTCGAGGCGCAGCGGCAGCTTGTTCACGGTTTGCCCGTACTGGTCGTTCAGACCAAACGGCAGGCTCACGGCGACCTGCAACGGCACCTCGTCGCCTGCGCCATTGCGCAGGCCGCAGGTGTTGCCGATGACCAGGCTGCATTCGAGGTTCATCTTGAAGCGCGAGCTGGCGGCGATGCGGAAGGTTTGATCGCGAAACAACCTTGCGGGCTGTCGCCCGCGATTGAGCCAGGCTTGCCAACCGCCTTCGGGCAGCAATTCGACACGGTTGCCGCCGGGCGGTAACTCGACCTTGAGGATGTGCTCCACCGTCAGGGTGAAGTTCAAGGTGAGCGCAGAATCGCTCGGCAGCATCATGTCGCCCAAATCGAAGTCCTGATTGGGGCCGATGCCGTAGTTCAATACACCGGTGTAGGTCCCGGCTGACATCGCCAATGGATTCGGGGTGCGCAACTCGTAGGCGATATCCAGATAGGAATAGCTCATGAGCGGAATCGCATAGGCGGCAGGCTTGACACAATTACCCTCCACCGGTGTTTTCCAGAAAAACGTATACCAACTGGCCCCCAAAAGACCCACGCCACTGTATCTGCAAGGCGACGCTGCGTTTACCCAACTACTTCCCACCCAGAGCTTCTGGTGGGCGGTGATAGCTGGCACACCTCCGCCGACCAGTTCAGCAGCATGTCGGTCAAGAGCATATGTTGACCCAATACCGCTGATACGTATTTCAACGGTTTGCGTTTCACCTTGAGTGTTCGTCACGCTCACCTCGCGCCACTGCGCGGGAACCTTCCACAAGGCGGTTTTACGTGGGTCGCTCGGGTTCGCCTCCAGTGGCCCGCCGCTCGCGGTGATCGGTAGGCGAATGCTGAACATCTCGTAGCATTGCGAAGGATAACTCTGACAGTAACCGCTCACCGGCGTGGTATTGGTAAATCGGTTTTGATTCGCGTCGGAAGGGTTCGGCCTGAACATTGCGGTAATTTCCTGCACAAACGCGACGGCTGGGCTGCCCCACAGCAGGCTGCTGAAACCCAGCACTGCAACTACCCACGTACTGAAGACCCTGCTTTTATCGTTCATCGTTTAATGCGACTCTTAAAGGACAGGCTCAAGGCGCCAGAAAATCAAACACGATATGCACCGTGCCGTAGTAATCGCCGCCCTTGTAACCGGTCTGCGGTTCGATGGCGGCGATCTCCAGTTCAGCGCGACGGCCCACCCGCGCCTCATCGGCGTTGATCACTTCGGTCGAATCCAGGGTCAGGGGCACGCGGTTGAACAGCACCTGAAGGTCAATCCGGTTCTGGCCGCTCAACAGGTACGGGGTGTCGCCCAACCGCGCGGCGACGCCGCCGTTGAGGTTTTTCACATCGAAGTTCTTACGCAGGTGACTCAGGCGCGACGTCACCAGGTCCCAGGCCAATACCTGGTCGCGGCCCATCCAGTCCGGCTCGGAGGGCAGCACGTAGGCTTCATGGACCGGAATGGTCACCGACACATCGAAACTCTGGCGTTCCTGAAACGCCTGCGCCTGCCCACCCCACAAAACCGGGGCCATCAGCGCAGCCACTACCGTTACTTGCTTGAACATTGTCATCACCCGTTGCTGTTGACGGTCATCGGTTTTTTGTCCCGGCCTTCAACCATCTGGAAGCTGAACTGGCGCTCGGGTTTCTTCTCGAACACCAACTGGCGACCGGGCAGGATGTGGTGCTTGGTGGTGGGCTCACACTCGGCTTTGTTGGCCACCGAACAGTCGCGGAACTCGTCGAGCACCACCACGCTGTTGCCGGCGTTGCGCAGGCTGTACTGGGTGGCGGTCTCGTTGATTTGCGTGTCGAAACGCGTGTCTTTGGGCCGCACGAAAAACACCGTGCCGTAGCCGGCCAGCACGTTGACCCCGGCCGCCAGGCCTTTTTTGTAGTCGCTGCGCTCTGCCTCGGTCACGGCGAAGTCGTCTTCCTTTTCCGGGACCACGGGGATGAACCGCACGCGGAAATAACGCTCCTTGTCGCGCTGGCCCATGTACAGCAAGCGCGTGCCCTGGCGCCCGCCGGCCGGCACGATCAGCCGCGCCGGGCTGGCCATCAGGCCGTCGCGGTTGGTGGCGCTGCCCTTGGCGTCGGTCATCGAGGCGACCGGCACTTCCTTGGAGGTGCCGTCGGCGTTATAGACAATCTCCAGCACATTGACCTTGATAAACGCGGTGCTGGTGCCGCCGTTGTAAACCCGCTTGAGGTAGGAACTGCGATCGCCTTCCAGGTAGTCGTACACCACGCCCACGTTGATCGCCGGCCCCGCCTGTGCCGTCAGCGACGCCAATACCAACCCGATCCCTAACACTGCCTGTTTCATGTTTGCTTACGCCTCATTGATTGAACGCGGCCCGCCACGCCAAAGTGCCGGCGGGCCGTTGCGGATGGCCCGCTTAAACTTCCGAGTCCCAGACCACCGTGACCACCCCCGAGTAGGTGGTGCCGGGCTGCTTGAGCATGTCGCCCACCTGTTCGCGCTCCACTTCAAAGTGCAGGGTGCCGGGGCGGTTGTTCACGTAGTGCACGGCCTGGAACAGCTCGGTGCCCACGCCGTCGAGGCGCAGCGGCAGCTTGTTCACGGTTTGCCCGTACTGGTCGTTCAAGCCGAATGGCAGGCTCACGGCCACCTTCAACGGCACCTCGTCACCCGCGCCATTGCGCAGGCCGCAGGTGTTGCCGATGGCCAGGCTGCATTCGAGGTTCATCTTGAAGCGCCCGCTGGCCGCGATGCGGAAGGTTTGATCGCGAAACAACCTTGCGGGCTGTCGCCCGCGATTGAGCCAGGCTTGCCAACCGCCTTCGGGCAGCAATTCGACACGGTTGCCGCCGGGCGGTAACTCGACCTTGAGGA
>Ga0207650_10000292_pt1 | contig 50774 bp, 49 predicted proteins | sample KBSS63metaG_FD_184325 | JGI IMG/M metagenome (GOLD analysis project Ga0207650, IMG submission 184325) | Switchgrass rhizosphere microbial communities from Kellogg Biological Station, Michigan, USA - KBS S6-3 metaG (SPAdes) (version 2) | ecosystem: Host-associated > Plants > Roots > Rhizosphere...
GACCATAGAGCATTGGAACCACCTGATCCCATCCCGAACTCAGTAGTGAAACGATGCATCGCCGATGGTAGTGTGGGGTTTCCCCATGTGAGAGTAGGTCATCGTCAAGATTAAATTCCGAAACCCCATTTGCGAAAGCAGATGGGGTTTTGTTTTGGGCGCTCGAAAAGCCAGACGAAATTCTCCAGCGAGTGACCGACAAATTTGCACAGTTATTTCTGAACCAGACCACTAGAATAGGCACCTAACCTTTTTAGAGTCAGAGCCCTATCTATGCCCGATCCGGTTGATGCCCTCGGGGTGTCGGATTTACCACTGGACGATCTGGTGGCATGCCATGAGTGCGACTTGCTGATGCGCAAACCCGTACTTGCCCTCGGTGAAAAAGCCCAATGCCCGCGTTGCGGTTACGAGCTGTACGCTCACCGCCACAACGTCATTGAGCGAAGCCTCGCCTTGGTGCTCGCTGCGTTGCTGTTGTACATCCCTGCGAACTTTCTACCCATCATGCAGCTCAATCTACTCGGGCAATCCTCAGAGGACACGGTATGGAGCGGTGTAGTCGGCCTGTTCGACACCGGTATGCAAGGTGTAGCCGCCGTGGTGTTCATGTGCAGCATGGGCATTCCCTTACTCAAGTTGCTCTGCCAATTGGCCGTGCTGCTCAGTATTCGTTGGAAGATCGGCCGCAGCTATGGGCTGTTGTTGTACCGCATCTATCACCATATGAAGGATTGGGGAATGTTGGAGGTCTATCTGATGGGCGTCCTGGTGGCGATCGTCAAGCTAGCCGACATGGCCTCCATCACGATCGGTCTTGGTCTGGTCTGCTTCGTCAGCTTATTAATGGTTCAGGTTCTGCTTGAGGTGGTGATGTCGCCGCACCAGATCTGGCAAGCGCTGTCAGGGGGCGATGATCATGCGGGCGATTGATGCAGGCATTCTGATTTGTACCGAGTGCCACGAGTTGAACAGGCAAGAAGAGGATTGCGATGAGCAAACCTGCACGCGTTGCGGTGCACTGATCCATGCTCGTCGTCCCAACAGCCTTGCACGTACCTGGGCCTTGCTGATCACTGCGGCGATTTTGTATATACCCGCTAACTTATTACCGATCATGACGATCAACACGCTGGGCCAAGGCTCTCCCAGTACGATCATGGCTGGCGTAATCGAATTGGTGCAGCATGGGATGTATCCCATCGCCGCCGTGGTATTTATCGCCAGTATCCTGGTGCCCACATTCAAGCTGGTGGGCATTGGTCTGCTACTGTTCTCGGTGCAGCGTCACCAACCGCTCTCCGCGCAACAACGTATTGTGATGTACCGTTTTATCGAATTCATTGGGCGCTGGTCCATGTTGGATATCTTCGTGATCGCCATCCTGGTGGCGGTCGTTAACTTTGGACGACTTGCCAGTATCGAGGCCAACCTCGGCGCTGCGGCGTTCGCCAGTGTGGTGATCTTGACGATGCTTGCCGCTGTAACTTTTGATCCCCGACTGATTTGGGACAACACGGAGTCGGACGACGACCATGAGTGATCTACCTAAAGCTAAAACCCGCCCAGCCTCCAACTGGTCGGCCATTTGGGTATTGCCCCTGATTGCCCTGATCATTGGCGGCTGGCTGGGATGGCGCGCCTATTCCCAACAAGGTATTGAGATCCAGGTGCGCTTCGAAAGCGGCGAAGGAATCCAGGTCAATAAGACCGAAGTGGTCTACAAAGGCATGCCCGTGGGCAAGGTCAAGGCGCTGGCCCTGGACGATGAAGGGAACAATCGCGGCGTGATCGCCACCATCGAGATGAACAAGGACGTCGATCAATATCTTAAGACCAACACGCGCTTCTGGCTGGTCAAGCCCAGTGTCAGCCTCGCGGGTATCACCGGCCTGGAAACACTGGTATCGGGTAACTACATCGCCGCCAGCCCTGGCGATGGAGAGCCCACACGCAAGTTCAAGGCGCTCTCCGAGGAGCCTCCGCTGTCTGACGCCAAGCCCGGTCTGCACCTGACCATCAAGGCTGACCGTCTTGGTTCGTTGAATCGTGGCAGCCCGGTGTTCTACAAGCAGATCCAGGTCGGCCAGGTCAAAAGCTACCTGCTGTCCGAGGACCAGAGCACCGTTGAGATCAAGGTCTACATCGAGCCGACCTATGCCAGCCTGGTGCGCAAACACACGCGTTTCTGGAACGCCAGTGGTATCAGCATCGACGCCAATCTCTCTGGTGTGAAGGTGCGCAGCGAGTCGCTTTCCAGCATTGTCGCCGGCGGTATCGCCTTCGCTACGCCGGAAAACCGCAAGGACAGCCCGCCGACCGACCCAAGCCTGCCCTTCCGCCTATACGAAGACTTCGACGCCGCAGCCGCTGGTATCAGGGTCAAGGTCAAGCTCACCGACTTCGAAGGTCTGCAAGCCGGGCGCACGCCGGTGATGTACAAAGGCATTCAGGTCGGTAGCCTGAAAACCTTGAAGATCGACCCCGACCTGTCCAGCGCCAACGCCGAGCTGACCCTCGACCCGCTGGCCGAAGATTACCTGGTGCAGGACACCCAATTCTGGGTGGTCAAGCCGTCCATCTCCCTGGCCGGCATCACCGGGCTGGAAGCTTTGGTGAAAGGTAACTACATCGCCGTCCGTCCTGGCGACAAGGGCAGTGCCCCGCAGCGTGAATACGTTGCCCGCGCCAAAGCGCCACCATTGGACCTGCGTTCCCCCGGCCTGCATCTGGTGCTGTTCACCGACAACCTGGGCTCCCTGGATGTCGGCAGCCCGATTCTCTACAAGCAAGTCAAAGTCGGTTCGGTGCAGAGCTACCAGTTCTCGCGCAAGAACAAGCAACTGGTGATCGGTGTTCACATCGAAAAGGAGTACGAAAACCTGGTCAACGGTTCGACGCGTTTCTGGAATGCCAGCGGCGTCACCCTGACCGGTGGACTTACCGGCGGCATCCAGGTCAAGAGTGAATCCCTGGCCAGCTTGATGGCTGGCGGTATTGCCTTCGAAACTCCGGAACCGAACGTACCCCTGAAAAAACGCATCCCACGCTTCCGCCTGTTCGCTGATCGCGAGGCCGCCAATCAACACGGCACCCTCGTAACCATCAAGGTCGACCGCGCCGACGGCATGCGTCCCGGCACGCCCGTACGCTTCAAAGGCCTGGATGTGGGTAAGATCGAAAGCGTCGACCTCAGTGCCGACATGCAGTCGGTATTGCTCAGCGCCCGTATCACCCAAGTGGCTGACCGGATTGCGCGCGTCGGTACTCAGTTCTGGGTGGTCAAGCCTGAACTGGGCCTGATGAAAACCTCCAACCTGGAAACCCTGGTCACCGGCCAGTACATCGAAGTACAGCCAGCCGCGAAAAACGCCGGCCCGCAAAAGAGTTTCGTCGCGTTGGACCAGCCGCCTGAAGCCGTTCACCAGGAGGCGGGCCTGAGCCTCACCCTCAGCGCCGCGCGCCGCGGCTCGTTGAAGGAAGGCGTACCGGTCACCTACCGCGAAGTTACCGTCGGCAAGGTCACCGGGTACGAGTTGGGCCAGACCGCCGATCGCGTCCTGGTCCACATCCTGATCGAGCCCAAGTACGCACCCTTGGTGCGCAGCGGCAGTCGCTTCTGGAACACGAGTGGTTTTGGCCTCGACTTTGGTCTGTTCAAGGGCGCGACTGTACGCACGGAGTCCCTGGAAACCCTGGTTGCCGGCGGCATCGCGTTCGCCACCCCAGACGGTGAGCGCATGGGCAATGCTGCACGGCCGCAGCAAACGTTCCCGCTGTTCGACAAGTTTGAGGATGAATGGCTGACCTGGGCGCCCAAGATTCCACTAGGCAAATAGACCGAGGCGCGGCTATCGGGCCCCCTCCCACATTCGATGTATGAGTGCATGCAAAATGTGGGAGGGCGCTTGCTCCCGATAGGGCCTTCAAAGACACCGCAAAACCCCAGCCCAAAAAAAGGCCGCGATCCATAAGATCGCGGCCTTTTTGCATTTCAGCGCAACACGTCAGACCTCATCCAGCTCCGGCTCATCCGCCTGCACATTCATCGTTGCCTTCACCACATCGTGACGACGGATGTACTTCCAGTCCGCCTCATCGATGTAGATCCCGTTCGGTCCGCTGCCGCCTTCCAGGTCGATCGCCACCTGCGCCGATACCTGCGGCTTCACACTCGCCAGAATCGGCACGAAGCCCAGTTGCAGGCTGGTTTCCAGCAGTGCCGCCTGGTTCTTCTCGTCGATGTCTGCCGCTTCGTCGAGGTAGTACGGCAAACGCACGCGACCGGCTTGGTCGCGGTCCATCAAGTGCAGCAACAAGTACATGTTGGTCAGCGCCTTGATGGTCATGGTCGTACCGTTGGACGCCGCGCCATCGATGTCGGTGTGAATCACCGGCTGGCCATGCACCTTGGTGATCTCGAATGCCAACTCGAACAGGTCCTTGAGGCCCAACTGGTTATGGTTGGCCGCTACCAGACGAGCCAGGTACTCCTTGGCCTCTTCGTTCTTGTTGTCCTGTTCTGCGCTCTGGCTGAGGTCGAATACCGACAAGGTTTCGCCTTCTTCATACTGACCGGCACTGTGGATGATCTGGTCGATATGCTTGAGGGCTTCCTTGTTTGGCGCCAGTACGATGCGAAAGCTCTGCAGGTTGGACACCTGGCGTTTGTTGATCTCGCGGTTGAACAACGCCAACTGGTGTTCCAGGCTGTCGTAGTCACTACGGATATTGCGCAAGGTACGCGCGATATCGGTGACCGCCGCACGGCGAGCCTTGCCCAGCGTCAGCGCCTCGTCGGTACGATGCGCATAGGCGTTGATCAGCAGTTGCAGGCGACGCTCAACGTCATCCTCGCTGTCGAACTTGGCCACGCCCTTGAGGCGTACCTGAGCGTACAGCGCCTCGATCTGGCCATCGGCGCGCAGCAAGCCTTGCCAGCTGTCCTGGTAGTCGTTGAGCAGCGGCAGCAGGTTGTCCATGGAATCGTCGACCGGGTCCATGAATGGCGTGCCGAACGGCAGGTCCGCCGGCAGTAGCTGGCGACGGCGCAAGGCGTCATCCAGCGTCCGTTGCTTGGCTTCCATATCACCGATCTGGCGGCCGACCAGTTGCAGCTTGGCCGACAATTGCTGGACGCGTTCGGTAAAGGCATCGCTGGAGCGCTTCAACTCATCCTGGGCCGCTTCCATCTGCGCCAGGTTTTCCAGCTTCTCGCCTTCTTCGGCGCTCAAGGTTTGCGCGCGGCGGAAATCTTCCAAGGCTTTTTGCGCGTCCAGCACTTGCTGATACAGCGCTTCAGTCTGGGTCTTGCTGGCAGCACGGTCAGAGGCGACCGCTTGCTGGGTTTTCAGCTGTTTGAGTTCTTTTTCCAGGCGCTCTTTCTGATCACGCAAGGCCGCACGGTCCGCCAGGGCCTGCAACGCAGGCGGCTCGATGTGCGAAATGTCGATAGACAACCCCGGCACTTCAAAACGCTCGCCCTTGAAGCCATCCAGGATCTGCTCCAGGGATTTGACCCACTGGCCGTCCTCATCCAGCGTGATGCCATGCTCGCCCAACGGCAGGCTGAACAACGAGCTGTTGAATAGACGCATCAGGCGCTCGACATCCTGCTGCGAGAATTCTTCGCGCAGCTTGGCGTAGCTGTTGTTGTCCGCGTGATCGAGCTGCTGCCTGACCGACTTCAAGCGTTTTTCCAGATCGCGCAGGCGCTCATCCAGATCCTCGGCGCTGAACTGCCGCGACTGCGCCAAAGCGCCCGCCAGCTCATCGTGGGCATCCTTGGCCGCCAGCAATTGTTGCTCCAGCACCTTCACGTCATCGACCAGCGCAAAGCGATGTTTGAGCACCGACAATTCGCCCAGCCAACGCTGGATACCGCTGATCTCGCGCTCCAGGCGCATCAGCTCCTGGGTACCGCCGCGCTGGTCGTTCTGCAGCGCGTCCTGCTCGTTACGGTAGTGCTCGGCCTGGATGGTCAGCTCTTCCTTGCGGGCACTGGCGTAGTCCGACCAGGTCCCCAGCAGCGAATCCAGCAGCGGCGACAGGCGATGCAGTTTGCCGCGCAGGATGTCGCGCTGCTTCACGCCATTGGCCAGCGCTTCTACCAACGGTCCGGCGGCGACCAGAGAGTTGTAGTCCTGTTCCATGCGTCGCACATCGCGGAAGGCTTCTTCACACGCGGCGATGTAGTCCACGCTGCCGGAGCGCAGGCTGTGTTCGAACGCATCCAGGAACAATTGCTTGAGCTTGGCCGCCGTGATTTCGCGCATGTGCAGCAAGTTGATGAACAGCGCGCGGAAGGTCTTCAGGCTCTGCTCACTGGTGGAGCGCAGCGGAATCAGCGTCAGGTCCAGCGGGATCGACGTGTGGCCGCCCACCAGCAAGCGGCGTAGCTCATCGGGCTTGAGTTCGTAGGCTTTCAGGCCCTCGCGCTCAAGGTTGGTGAACAGCTCTTTCTGACGCAGGCAAGTGTCGTTCTTCTGGTAGTGGGCCAGGTCGAGCTTGCCCGCGTAGGCGAAAAACTGATGACCGAAACCGCCGCCCGGGCCGCGCCCGACCACGCCGATCACATGCGGGCCGTGGGGCAGGGAAACTTCCACCAGGATGTAGCTGGTGTCGGTGGCAAAGTAGAAGCGCCGTGATTGTTCCAGGGTGTACTTGCCGAAACTCATGTCCGACATGCGCGCCAGGATCGGGAACTGCAAGGCGTTGATCGACGCCGATTTACCCAGGTTGTTGGCGCCATACACTGACAACGGTTCTTCCAGCGGGAACAAGCCCAGGCTGTAACCGGCCGTGTTCAATAGGGCGAAGCGGCGGATGCCGTAGCGTTCCTTGCTCATGCATCGGTCTCCTGTTCTTCGGCAATGGCGCGGGCCAGGGCGTCTTCTTCGCTTTCTTCTGCAAAGTCGCTCAAGTCGAGCGGGTCATCGGTCTTCAGCAGTTTTTCATCGCTGTCTTCGTCGATGATCACAGGCGCCGGCAACGGCAACACGCTGTGCACGCTGGCAGCCAGGTCGCGGTCCTGCTGCACCGACAGGCACACGTCGAGGAAGCGGTGCATCGGCGGCAGAAAGCGATAGATGCCGTTGTCTTCGCTGGCAAAACCCAGTTGGGTCATGCGGCGCATGATTTTCTCTTCGAGTTCTTCCTGGGTCTGCACTTCGGCCTGGATAAACAGGTCGCGGTACTTTTCCAGCAGGGACGGCAGTTCATCACGGCCCAGGCTGCCACCGTCGAGCACGGCGATCGGGTCACGGCCCTGGTCGGCCAGGTGCTCGACGATGATGAAGGTGAAGAGTGCCAGGCGCTGGGCGGTCTTGTTCACTTGCGCAGCGGCCACGGCGGTGTCCGGCACGAAGTAATAGAAACCACGGGTATCGCAGACCAGCTCGAAGCCCAGGGCCTTGAACAACGTGCGGTATTGGTCCTGGAAGTTCGACAGTTGCGCGTACAGCTCCGGGTCGCGGCGGCTGACGTGGTAACCCTTGAACAGCTCGCGAAAAATCGGCGCCAACTGGGACAGTTCGGATAAATCAAGATGCATGAGGTGTACTCGCAGAGTGCTCGGCGGCGTCAGGCGTGGCCGGGAGCAGGGCGAATGAGCGCAGGCTGACCTGGTGCTCGTGTGTGTGGTAGTCGCGGCGTTCCAGGCGTTCGCGCTTGAAGCGTTTTTCCCGCGAGAGACGCGAGAACCAGTACAGCAATTCGTCGGTGGCGCCGTCCGGTTCCTGCTCCAGCAGCCAGGTCATCAGGTCTGGCATCGGCAACGCGTCTTCGCAACGCTCAAGCATTTCCTTGACCGTACGCGGCGCGCGCTGGGCTTCGCCCTTGTGGGATTTGTGCGCCTTGGGAAAGCGCGCCGGCTTCGGCTCGAAATTGGCCAGCGCATACACATAGGCTTCGACCTGGCTGGCGCTGCCGAGGAAGGTGCTTTGCGGCCGGGTAAACATCGGCATCGCCGCTTGCGGCACCGCGTCCAGGCCTTTACGGCGGATGGCCGACAGGGCCAGCGCCGCGCCCCGGGTCACGGCGTTGTGCCGGCGCGCTTCTTCACGCAGCGGCAACAACAGCTCGCGCGCATGGCGCAAGGTCAACTGGGCGCTGGTCTGCATTTCGAGGATGCGCGCATGGGTGCGCAGCAGCATGTCGTCGTCCACCAGGTGGCCGAGGCGCTGTTGCTCGGTGAGCAGGCGCAGCAGCACGTTTTCCACCTTGCGCACGCCTTGCTCGAAGGCGCCGTCGGCGTTCACCAGTTGAATCATCGGTTCGACGTATTCGTCCCAGGTCGCCAGGACTTCGGCGTAGCGCTGGCGCAACGGGATCTGGCGGTCGCTGGTCTTGGCGCGGTCGGCCACGGCGGCGAGAGCCTGCTCGTCGTTGGCGAGTTTTTTCAGTACGTCGCGCACGCGCATATCCAACAGGCGCAGTTGGCGCGCCAGGTCGTGGCCGTCGCGGATATCAAAGGCGTCCTGGATATAACCGGCCAGGCGTTCGAGGTGGCGCAGGTAGGCTTCGATCTCCAGGCACAGGCCAAGCCGGTGCTCCTTGCGCAGGTACGCCAGAAAATCGTGGATCTGCGCGTTGAGCTCGAAACGGTTCGGGCTTTTGGCGACGGGTACCAGGATATCCAGGCGGATCCACACGTCCAGCAGGCTGGTGATGTCCTGGGGCGTGCTGTCCAGTTGTTGGGCGGCCAGTTGCGCGCGCAGCTCGCCGAGGCTCAGGGTGCCTTGGTCGAAGTGTTCGCACAGTGGCTCAAGTAAGGCCCAGTGTTCGGCGAGGGCGCGCAGGACGCGCTTGGGTTCGATCATGGGAATGGCCGGCTGGTTGGCGATTAAAAGTCGCGATTGTACTGCATCAGGCGCGGGATTTATCCACAGCCGGTCAGTGCGCAGTGGGCGATTGTTACCGAACAGCGGTAGAATCCCCGCTCTTTACTTATCCACAAGTGGCCGAGCTGTGCTTATCGAGTCCCGACGTCGCGCCTACTTGACCGCCATGCAGGTGGTCAACTGGCTACCCCGCACCGAACTGCCGTTTGCCGCGCCGTCGCGGCCCGAGCTGTTGCAGGCGCTTGAGCCCTATGAGGCGTTCGCGGTCTCGGGCGAGGAGGCGGCGGCGCCGGTGGCGCTGGTCAAGCCGGAGCCGCAGGTGCGTCCGTCGGTTGAACGGGCCAGGGTCGAGGTGCCGCGTCCGGCGCCGATGGCCAAGCCGGCGATCGCCGAAGTGGCGGCCCCGGTGGCCAAGGCGCCGGTGGTACCGCCGCCGCGTTTTGCCCTGCAATTGCTGCGGGCCGGGCGTTGCCTGCTGTTGGTGGAGCTGCCCACCGGCGAGCGCTTCCAGACCCGCGACCCCGCCTACATGCTGCTCAAAGACATGCTGCGCGCCGCCGGCCTGCCCGACAGCCCGCAAATCGTCGGTGACCCGGTGCGCTGGCCGCTGCTGGCGCGCGGCACCATGGACCAGGGCCCCGAAGCGGCGCGGGATTTTGTACAAGGCTTTGTTTCGGCGCGCCTGGAAGACGAACCCTGTGTGTGCCTGTGGCTGATCGGCCTGCCCGCCGTGCGCTTTGCCGGCGAAGCCAATGCCGAAGCCTGGTACCGCGAACTGCAGGTAGAAGGCCTGGGTTCGGTGTGGGCCCTGCCGGGCCTGGAATTATTAATGGAAGAGCCACAGCGTAAGGCTGATGTCTGGCAAGCCATGCGCCGGCTGATGGCGCGCTGGAAAACAACCGATGAGTGAGGCTTTATCCTTCCGCCCGATGACCGAGGCCGACCTCGACGCCGTGCTGAAAATCGAATACGCCGCGTTCAGCCATCCGTGGACACGCGGCATCTTTCTGGACGGCTTGGGCAAATACCAGATCTGGCTGATGTTCGAAGGTGAGCAGCAGGTGGGTCATGGCGTGGTGCAGATCATCCTCGATGAAGCGCATTTGCTGAATATCACCGTCAAGCCGGAAAACCAGGGCCGTGGCCTGGGCCTGGCGTTGCTGGAACACTTGATGTCCCGCGCCTACGCGGCGAACGCCCGGGAGTGCTTCCTGGAAGTGCGTGACAGCAATACCGGCGCGTTTCGCCTCTACGAGCGTTACGGTTTCAACGAGGTCGGCCGTCGGCGCGATTACTACCCCGCCGTGGGTGGGCGTGAAGACGCCGTCGTGATGGCTTGCACCCTGGTCGATTAAGCACACGAACCCTGTGAAAGGGGGCTTGCTCCCGCTATCGGGAGCAAGCCCCCTTTCACACATTTCAATCAGCGCTTGGCGTTGAGCGGGTCCAGATCGGCCAGCTCGGCCTCGTCCAATCCGTTTCCACCGCCGATGGCATCTTCACCGACAACGCTCAAGTCGTAGTCGGCGGCGCCGGCTTCACCTTCCTCGCGCGCATCCCGCGCACCGTCTTCCTGGATCAGCGTTTCCGGGCTCATGTCGTCATCAGTCGACTCATGATCATCCACCGAGGCCCCGGTCAGCCCGGCTTCGCGCACCCGTTCGTCGGGCATTAACAGGTCGCGTTCGCGGCCTGGCAGTTCGTCGCCGATCTCTGCTGTCTGGTCTTGTTCGTCAAAATCCAGCTCGCGCACTTCACCCATGCGGTCTTCGTTGTCATCAATCGGTTCGGGTTGCGTAGCGCCGTAGGGACGTCGTGATTCAGTCATGGCCAATCCTCATACTGTGGGGCTTATAGTGTGTGGACAGGCACAGCTACCCAAAGATTCAAGCTAATTGGCGCTCGGCGTGACCCGGACGAAGGCTCGTCAGTCACACACCTGCGCATCATTCCTGAGGCTTTCCCTGATGAACGAATTACAAGACCTGCTTGATAACAACGAACGCTGGGCGGATGCGATCAAACAGGAAGATCCCGAATTCTTCGCCAAGCTCGCCCGCCAGCAAACCCCGGAATACCTGTGGATCGGTTGTTCCGATGCCCGTGTGCCGGCCAACGAGATCGTCGGCATGCTGCCCGGTGATCTGTTTGTGCACCGCAACGTGGCCAACGTGGTACTGCATACCGACCTCAACTGCCTGTCGGTGATCCAGTACGCGGTCGATGTACTCAAGGTCAAACACATCCTCGTCACCGGCCACTACGGCTGCGGCGGCGTGCGTGCCTCGATGCAGGACCGCCAGTTCGGCCTGATCGACGGCTGGCTGCGTACCATCCGCGACCTCTACTACGAAAACCGCGACGTGCTGGCCCAACTGCCAACCGAAGAAGAGCGCGTAGACCGCATGTGCGAGCTGAACGTGATTCAGCAAGTGGCCAACGTCGGTCATACCAGCATTGTGCAAAACGCCTGGCACCGTGGGCAGAGCCTGTCGATCCATGGATGCATCTACGGGATCAAGGACGGTCGCTGGAAAAGCTTGAACACCACGATCAGTGGCTTCGAGCAGCTGCCGCCGCAATACCGCCTGCGCCCCTTGGGCGAAGCCTAAGGGCGTTTGCGCATCCGCCACTGGGCCATGAATGCCTGCCCTTCGGCGTTCAATGGTTCCTGGCTGCCGGTGATCCAGCCCCGGCAGTTCAGCTCGCCGCAATCGCAAGCGAACTGCCGGAACAGCACGTCCTCGGTGCTGGCGTAGTCCAGGGTCAGCGGGGCGCGGGCGGCGATAGGCTGCAGGGTCCAGAGCTCCAGGTACGTGGTGTCGAAAAACACATTCGGGTTGCACGAATGCTGTAACAGGCCGCAGAACCAACAATCGTACAAGTGGATGCGCGGCGATAGCTGCAACGTGTGCAGGCGGCGTTCGCCCACGACATAGCCGGAGACGTTGGCGATGCGTATGCGCCCGTCCAGGGCTCGGCGAGCCCGGACTCCGCCGCCTTGGTCAGCGACGCTTGGCACGACACTGAATTGCGCGCTCGAGGGGTAGCCTTGTTCAATAAGCAGCGTCTTGAAGGGGTAAAGACAGTCACCCACAGCCGTTTTAACCTTATCCATGGCTTGAGTTTTCATAACTCTCCTTGGTGAGGCTGCATCGACCTGCGGGTGATAGCTGAGTTCCAGTCTTGCAGCGGATAGGCGCGTGTTAAGGCTGGCTGAAGTTGGGTTCGATTTCTACTGTCAAATATGACAGTAGAAACCGATCATTTTTTTGGCAGCTTAGAGCGCTGGCGCTGTGATTGCGGGGGTTGGAGCGGCGTTCTTGAGCTGTTTCAACTGGTTTTTGATGGTTGGCGTAGCGCATTTGGCATTCGCCTGCTCCGGGCTCAGGTCGCGTACCGAGGTGTAGAACAACTCGCAGGTCTGCTCTTTGCGCGTGACTTGCCAGGTGTTTATGCAGGCCTTGAGCAGTACATTCGGGTCGCTCGCCGGCTTCTGACCCATTCCTGCCTGCCAGCAAGCCGCGCTTAAATCCTGGCCCATCACCTTCAAACCAGCCTCGTCGGCCTTTTGCTCGTTGCCGTCATAGGTTGCGGGGTCGGCCGCATACCAGATATAGCTGGGATGGTTGGCGCCCAATACCGAAACGCTTTTGCCGTCCTCGGGGCTGATCTGCGCCAGGCCCAGCACGCCCACGGTTTGCCCGTATTGTTGCTTGACCCAGCTGCGCACCGGCGCGCCGAACGCGACCATCGGCAACGAGCCGGTGGGCCCCAGGCTCAGTTCCTTGACCATGCGCGTCTGGTAGTCGGTGAAATAGCTGTAGAGGCCCTCCAGGTCTTTGCCCGCATTGGAGGGCGCAGCGATAGGGGCGATATCGATGATCGTCTGGTAGGCCGGGGTTTCGGTGGCAGGCACGCCGTTGGTGGTGAGCAAGTCAGCCCAGCGGTCGGTGGTTTTGGACTCCAGGTAGTCCTGGGCCTGGGTCAGCGAGTAGTCCGGCGGAAAGTGCAGCAATTCGATGCTTTTGCGATTTTCCAGGGCCATGCCCAGCGGCAGGAACAGGTACCAGTTATAGGCCCACTTGCCGTCGCTGTTGAGCTTGCTGGCGCCCTGGTAGGCGAGGTCGGCCGTATCGAGCAGCTTCGTCAGGGGCTGGCCATAACTGTCGGGCACGCCGCTGAAGGTGGCCTTTACCTGCCCGTCATGGACCTTGACGCTGACTTTGGCTCGGCTGTAGCCGTCGCGCTGCACACTCTGGTTCAGATAGTGCTCGGCGGTCTGCTCCAGCGTCCAGGGCCGATAGCAGATCACGTTGCAGTTATTGGGGTAAGCGAACAACTGAGTGACGCGTTGCGTGCTGCCCAGTGGTACGTCGATGTCCGCCTGTACGACCGCACTGCCTATCAGTGCGGCCACGGCTAGGCAGAGCCTGGTCGGTTTGAACATAGTTGATTCCTTGTCAGCGAAAGCCCGTCTGCGCGGGTTGAAAGCCCACTTCCACACAGTAGCGGTTGACCAGGAAAACCGCGTGCTAAATCGTCGGGCATGTCGCTATTGGATAAGCGTCCTACACGCTGAACTGCAAAGCGTTGCTCAAATCGCCCATGGGTTTCTGCCCGCGTGCAACCATGGCGTCATCGCGCTGCTTGAGGCCATCCAGGGTCTCCAGCCCGAATACTCGGGTGATCAAACGCAGGATAGACGCCGTGTCGTACACCGTATGGTCCACCAGGCCTTTGCGCGCGAACGGCGACACCACCAGCGCCGGAACCCGTGTGCCAGGCCCCCAGCGGTCGCCCTTGGGCGGCGCCACGTGGTCCCACCAGCCGCCGTTTTCGTCGACCGTCACCACCACCACCATGTTTTTCCACTGCGGGCTTTCCTGCAGTACTTTCAGGGCGCGCGCGATATGGCGGTCGCCCGAGGCTATGTCGGCGTAACCGGCGTGCATGTTCAAGTTGCCCTGGGGCTTGTAGAAGGTCACGGCCGGCAGCTTGCCCGCCTGGGCATCGGCGAAGAACCTGTTGGTGCTGGACTCATCGCCCAGGCCGCCGTCGCGCAAGCGCTTGTCACGCTCGGCGCGATTGTGCGGGCCCTGTTGCTTGAAGTAATTGAACGGCTGGTGGTGATACTGGAAATTCGGGATTTTCGGGATGCCGCCCGAGTCCTTGAACTGATCCAGCGTCGCCTGCCAGGCGCCGGCGTACCACGCCCAGTCCACATTCTTTTTCGACAGTTTGTCGCCGATGTGCTCGTGGGTTTGCGGTACCAGTACGTTGGGCAGGTCGGGCTTGGCAAAATCCGGATTGTCCGGGTCGCGAATCCAGGTCGGCCAGTAGGGCGGGGCCAGGGTGTTCACGGCGTAACCGTCCGGGGTCAGCGCACTGGGGCCGAACTGCGGTGGGCCGGTCATGGCGCTGGCTGGGGATTTGTCCAGGGGCTTGAGGCGCGTATCGGTCGGGTCATCGCTTTGCAGCGTAGCGATCTGGGCCTTGGCCACCGATTGCGCGGCATTCGGGTACACCGGCGCGGTAGCGCTGATCAGGTATTGATGGTTCAGGAACGAGCCGCCGAACGCCCCCTGGAAGAAGTTATCGCAGAGCACAAACTCCTTGGCCACGTCCCACAGGCGCAGGGCATAACGGCTCTGGGCGTAATGGCCCATCACCAGGCCGCCGGAATCGGCCCAGGCGACAAAGCCGTCGTTCTTGCCGCCGTTGATCTGCATTTGGTTCTGGTAAAACACGTGCCACAGGTCGCGGGTGACCAGGCTCAAGGGCAGGTCTTCGCCATTTGGACCTTTGAGGGCGTAGGGCGCGTTGGGCAGGTTTTCCTGGAATTGTACTTCGCTGGGGTACGTGACCCCGTCCACCGTTTGCGGGCCCACCTGCAGTACGCCGCCCCAGGACGGGGGCAGGGTGGACAAGACGCTGCCATTGCGGTCGCGTTGCTGGTAATCGTTGGCCTTAAGGGCCGACAGTGGTTTCTCAACGCCTGGGAAGTCAGCAAATAAATTATTGAAACTGCGGTTCTCGGCATAGATCACCACCACGGTTTTCACCTGGTCGTGCAGGGCTTTATCCAGTTCTTGTGAGGTCAGCGGCCGCGCCACCGGTTTGCCCGGTGTTTCGCTGGTATTGCCGCAGGCACTCAAGGTCGCGCCAACCCCCAGCACCGCCGCGCCTCCGAGGAAGCGTCGACGGCTGGTGTCTACCGCCGGTTGGATGGCGGAATCGGAGGAAGGGCGGTCTTCGTGCTCATCACTCATTGCGGAGAGTCCTTGGCGAGTTGTTGCAAGATATTTCGCAGGACGGTAGCAATGCAATGTGACGGAACGGAGACAGACGATTACAGCAACCGCAGTGCCAGTTGGCTGCCGGCCCGCAAGTACTCGACCTGCGCGGTGAGGGCATCCTTGACGATGGCTTCGCCAGTGTCGGTCAGCTGGTTTTTCTTTGCGTCGATGACGCTGGTCTGTAGTAGCTGCATCGCAACGTCGATGGCTTTTTGAAAGGCCGTGACATTGTTGTGCAGGCCAAACTCTTTGATAACGGCAGACATGCGGCGGTCTGCATCGTCTCGCAGGGTTCTGTATTCAACGAACGACACGTTATCGTCCTGGTAAATAGCGCTGAGCAATTCTTCAAGCGTCTTGGATAACGGGGTCATCGGATTTCCTTGGTGTTGTGTGAGGAATCATCCGCGTCAGGTTAATCACAGGCGTTGAGGAAAAAAGTCAGGGGTTGCCATCGTGTTGAGTGGGACAAACCTGTGCGTTCAACTCGAAAAGTAGTTTTGCAGGCGTCGATTGTATAAAAGCATCGGTGTATTTTTCGAAGATCAATGCAAAGTCTCACCTATACCAAGGCGGTAGCAAGGATGCGATGGGCTGCCTGTGTCTACAGGCAGCCAGCGCTGCTAGACTGGCTCGATGATGGATAGCACCGAGGTGAACTGTGAAACCTTCAACAGGTGCGTTGTCCTTTGATCAAGGCATCACCGGCGGCAAATACTTCAACGTCGTCCCCAGCGCCCACAACAAAAACAGCACCAACGGCGTGTGCACCAGCAACTGCACAAACGAAAATCCGATCAAGTCCCGCGCTTTCAGCCCCAGCACGCCCAGCAGCGGCAGCATATAGAACGGGTTGATCAGGTTCGGCAGCGCTTCGGCGGCGTTGTAGATCTGCACCGCCCAACCCAGGTGGTATTGCAGTTCGTTGGCCACCTGCATCACGTAAGGCGCTTCGATGATCCACTTGCCGCCGCCCGAGGGGATAAAGAACCCCAGCACCGCCGAGTACACGCCCATCAGCAGCGCGTAAGTGTCGTGGGACGCGATGGACGTGAAAAAGGTCGAGATATGGTGCGCCAGGGTCTGGCCGTCGCCGCCCTTGACCACGGTCATCAGCGCGGCGATCGAGCCGTACAGCGGGAACTGGATCAGCACGCCAGTGGTGGTGGGCACCGCGCGGGCCACCGCATCGAGGAAGCTGCGCGGGCGCCAGTGCAGCAGCGCGCCGACCATGATGAACAGGAAGTTATAGGTGTTGAGCCCCGAAATGGCGCTGATCGCCGGCTTGGTCGAGAACTCATGGAACAGCCAACCGGCCGCCAGCAGCGCCAGCAAAATAGTCAGCAGCGGGCTGTGTTCCAACCATTCGCCGGGGCGGCTCGGTGCTTGCGGCTTGGGCAAGTTGAAGGCCGGGTCGACACCGCAGGCCTTGGCGTCACGCGCACTGTTCGGGCCGGGCGCGGTGGCGTAGGCGATGATCAGCGATACCACGATCAACGCCAGCAACAGCACGCCCGATTGCCACAGAAAAATGGTCTCGGTAAACGGGATCACCCCGGTGATCGACAAAATCGATGGCGGCAAGCTGCCCGGGTTGGCCTGCAATTGCGCGGCCGACGACGACAACCCCAGCGCCCATACCGCGCCGAGGCCCAGATAAGCTGCGGCACCGGCCGCGCGGTAGTCCATGCGTAAATCCGTGCGACGGGCCAGCGCCCGCACCAGCAGGCCACCGAACACCAGAGACAGGCCCCAGTTGAGCAGGGAGGCGAGCATGGAGATCAACGCCACCCACGCCACGGCGGAGCGGCCGTTTTTCGGGATGCGCGCCAGGCGGTCAATCAGCTTCACCGCCGGCGGCGAGCTGGCGACCACGTAACCGCCGATCACCACAAAGGCCATCTGCATGGTGAACGGGATCAGGCTCCAGAAACCATCGCCGAACGCCTTGGCGGCCTCGGTGGGCGCGGCGCCCATGCTCAGGGTCGCCACCGCGACAATGATCACCGCGAGAGCGGCGAACACCCAGGAGTCAGGGAACCAGCGTTCGGCGAAGTTGGAGCAACGCAGAGCAAATCGGGCATAGCGGCTTTCTTCGATAGCATCGGCCACGAGTCGTACCTCTTGTATTTATTATGGGGCGGCAGTTTTCGCGCATGTTCCTCCACGCCCATTGATATTGGAATGCAGTTATCTTCATCGATCCATGAGGAAAACAAATATATCTGCAGCGATTGCCATCCCCCGGCTCAGCTCATAACCTGCACGCCATTTTGTCTGTCTACCGAGCTTGCACATGACTGCCACCTTTGTCCCACAGGCGCAGCGTTTTTCCCGCTCCGACTACAAAACCCTGGGCCTGGCCGCTTTGGGCGGCGCCCTGGAAATCTACGATTTCATTATTTTTGTGTTTTTCGCGCTGACCCTCAGCCAACTGTTCTTCCCGCCAGAAATGCCCGAGTGGCTGCGCCTGCTGCAGAGCTTCGGCATTTTCGTCACCGGCTACCTGGCGCGCCCGCTGGGCGGCATCCTGATGGCGCACTTTGCCGATCACCTGGGACGCAAACGCGTATTCAGCCTGAGCATCCTGATGATGGCGCTGCCGTGCCTACTGATCGGGATCATGCCGACCTACGCGCAAATCGGTTATTTCGCACCGTTGATCCTGCTGGTGCTGCGCGTGCTGCAAGGCGCCGCGGTGGGCGGCGAAGTGCCCAGCGCCTGGACATTCGTGGCCGAGCACGCCCCGCGTCATCACCGAGGCTATGCCCTGGGTTTCCTGCAGGCCGGCCTGACTTTCGGCTATCTGCTTGGCGCCTTGACCGCGACGCTGCTGGCGCAAGTCTTCACCCCTGCCGAAATCCTCGACTACGCCTGGCGTTTCCCTTTCCTGCTCGGCGGTGTGTTCGGCGTGATCGGCGTATGGCTGCGCCGCTGGCTCAGCGAAACCCCGGTGTTCCTCGAAATGCAGGCGCGCCGCCAGGCGGCGGCTGAACTCCCGCTGCGCACCGTATTGCGCGACCACCGCGCTGTGCTGCTACCGGCGATGATCCTCACCTGCGTGCTTACCTCCGCAGTGGTCGTCCTCGTCGTCATCACCCCGACCATGATGCAAAAAACCTTCGGCATGAGCCCTGGCCACACCTTCGCCCTGAGCGCCCTGGGCATCGTGTTCCTGAATATCGGCTGCGTGCTCGCCGGCCTGCTGGTGGACCGCATCGGCGCCTGGCGCGCGGTGTTGGTGTACAGCCTGCTGCTGCCGCTGGGGATTTTTCTCCTGTATGCCAGCCTGATCAGCGGCGGAGTGTGGCTGGGCGCGGCGTACGCCGTAGCAGGCTTGAGTTGCGGCGTGGTGGGCGCGGTGCCCTCGGTGATGGTCGGTTTATTCCCCGCGCAGGTGCGGGTGTCGGGCATTTCCTTCACCTACAACATCGCCTACGCGCTGTGGGCCAGCACCACACCGCTGATGCTGATCGCGCTGATGCCCACCAGCCCATGGATTTGCGTAGGGTACTGCGTGGTGATGGGCGCGGTTGGGGTGGGCAGTGTGGCGTTGTTTGGCAAGCGCCACGCCTTGGCGGCCTAAGCGTACTCAGGTCAGGAAGTGCCAAAGCACCAACGTCCCCACCAGCCCGACCACCGACACGATGGTTTGCAACACCGACCACACCCAGATCGTCTGCTTTAACTGCAAGCCAAAGTATTCACGCACCATCCAGAACCCGGCGTCGTTGACGTGGCAGAAGAACACCGAGCCGGCGCCAATCGCCAGGGCCACCAGTGAGCTTTGCGTCGCCGCCAGACCGGCCATCATCGGCGCGAGGATACCGGCCGTGGTGGTGGTCGCGACGGTGGCCGAACCGGTGGCCTGGCGCAACGCCACGGCGATCAACCAGGCGAGTAACAAATAGGGCATGTGCGCACCTTCGGCGACCTTGCTGATGGTCTGGCTCACACCGGCGTCAAGCAGGGTTTGCTTGAGGCCGCCGCCGGCGCCGATAGTCAGCAACAGCACGGCGATGGGCGCAAGGGCTTTGCGCAGCGTGTTGCCGACGTCCGCGCGCGGCATGCCAGCGGCCCAGCCCAGGCAGACGACGGCGGCGATCACCGCCAGGCCGAGTGCGATCAGCGGTTCACCGAGGAACTTCAACGTCAGGCCGACGCTGCTTTGCGCCGGCAGCGCGACTTTGGCCAAGGTACTGCCGAGCATCAAGATCACCGGCAACAGAATGATCAGCAACGACACGCCGAAGCTCGGTTGGCGCGCAGCTTTAGGCGGGGCACTGAACAGCGCGCCGATGTCCGTCGGCTCATCCACGTGCAGGCGCCTGGACAACCAGTTGCCGTAGATCGGGCCCGCGAGAATCACCGCCGGCACCGCCAGGCAAAAGCCCAGCAACATGGTCAGGCCCAGGTCTGCGTGCAATGCGCCCACCGCAATCAGCGGCCCAGGATGCGGCGGCATCAAGGCGTGCAGCGTGGTCATACCCGCCAGCGCGGGAATGGCGATTTTCAGCAGCGGCTGGTTCGAACGCTTGGCCATCACAAAGATGATCGGCACCATCATCACCAGGCCCACTTCGAAGAACAACGGCAAGCCGATCACCATTGCCACCAACGCCATCACCCACGGCAATGACTTGCCTTTGCCCAACCCCAGCAGGGTAGTGGCGATGCGATCCGCCGCGCCGGACTCGGCCATCAGCGCGCCGAGCATCGCGCCCAGGGCGATGATGATTCCGGCTTCACCCAGGATCGCCCCGGCGCCTTTGCTGAAAGCCTTGGCGACTTCTTCCGGCGGCAGGCCGGCGCCGACACCGGCGACAAAGGTGCCGATCAGAATCGACAGAAAAGGGGGCAGCTTGGTCGCGCTGATCAGCACGATGATGCTGGCGATGGCCAGCAGTACGCAGAGCATCAGGCGGGTGTCGTGAACCATCCACGCGGCAGTCGATAACTCCAAGACGGGACTCCTTATCGAACGAGGCTTGGGAAATTGTTTCTTTATGTTTCATGCCTGAAAAGCATACCTGATAGCAGCTGCTCCCAGTGCGGATGTGCCGTTTTGGTGCGGGCAGCGGTGCGCCCCAGAGGCCTGGGCCTACCGGCGAACGAATGTGGGCAAGGTACGCTGGAGTGCGGCGGTGAGTGCGGCGACAGGATGTCAGCGCCCGAGCATTTTTACCCAGCGCGACGGCGGCATGCCGTAGGTGCTGCGAAATTGCCGGGTCATGTGGCTCTGGTCGGTGAAACCGGCGGTCATTGCCGCATCCACCAATGACTGACCCTGGGTCAACAGACTGCGCACCAGGTCCAGCCGGCGCATGGTCAGGTAGCGGTAGGGGCTGGTGCCGAACAGCACACGAAAATCCCGCGACAAGGCCCAACGGTCACGGCCGGCGTGGCCAGCCATTTCATCCAGGGTGATGCTGCGGCCCAGGGCGCTGTGGATAAATTCCCGAGCGCGTTCAGCTGCCAGGTAATCGAAGGTTTTGCGGCTGACAATGGCTCCCGAGGCATTGTCGAGGGCCTGGGCCAGGTCGAACAGGGCGTCCTGTTCCTGCAACGGGTCGATCGGGCAATCCAGGCTTTGCAGCAGCACTTCGCTGGCACGGAACAGCCTCGGGTCGGTGGTCAAGCCGCCAGGGATAAACGGCAGTGGCTTGCCGCCGAGGATCTGCTGGATCAACGCCGGTTCTACGTAAATCATCCGGTACATGAAACCCTCGTCGCTGCCTGCGCGGCCGTCGTGAATCTCATCGGGATGAATCACCATGGTCGTGCCCGGCAGGCTGTGGGTCATGCCGCCACGATAGTGAAAACTCTGCACGCCGAACAACGTACGCCCGATGGCGTAGGTGTCGTGGCGATGCGGGTCGAAGGCGAAGCCGGCAAAGTACGCCTCGATACGGTCCAGGCCGCTGGCGTGCGGGGCACGGTGCAGCCAGTCGAGAGTGTGGGTCAGGTTGCCCATGGTGACTTGTCATAAAAAAGAGGTGGAAACACGTTAACCCAGTCTGCGGGTCCTTGTCTGCCGGGGTCTTGTACGATTGTGCGGGCGTGGGGCGAGGCCTATGATCCTGGCTCGTGCATTGCGCTGATGGAGCTGAACGCCATGGATTTTCTCAACCCTGCTTACGTGGCCCCGCTGGTCTCGCTGGCCCTGCTATGGACCGTGGCGGTGGTCACGCCCGGCCCCAACTTCTTCAATACCGCGCAACTGGCCGCGAGCTGTTCGCGCCGTCATGGCGTGGTGGCGTCGGCGGGTGTAGCCACTGGCACGATCATGTGGGGGCTGGCGGGTGGGCTGGGGATCAAGTCGCTGTTTACCGCGGCGCCCATGTTGTACCTGGCGTTCAAGGTCATCGGCGGTTGTTACCTGATCTACCTGGGGCTGAAGCTGTTCAAGCGTTCCGCGCCAGCCATGGGCCAGCGCCTGTTGCCGGATGAGCCCAAGCGTTCGCTGTTCTCTGCCTGGCGTCTGGGTTTGCTGGGCAACCTGTCGAACCCCAAGGCAGCTCTGTTCGTCGCTACTATCTTCGCGTCCACCATGCCGCCGTCGCCCTCGCCGATGTTGCTCACGCTGGCGGTGATCACCATGGCCACCTTGTCGTTCAGTTGGTATTCCAGCGTGGCCCTGGTGTTTTCCAGCCAGCGCATGGCGAACCTTTACAGCCGTTCGCGCAAGTGGCTCGACCGCTTTGCCGGCGGCTGTTACATGCTGTTCGGCGCGCATCTGGTGGCGAATCGCTGACGGCCCGTGGTAAGAAGCCTTACGTTCAACAGTGAGGCTGGGTCATGAGCAAGGTGCGGGTAGGGATTATTTTTGGGGGCCGTTCGGCCGAACACGAAGTCTCGTTGCAATCGGCGCGCAATATCGTCGATGCGCTGGACCGTTCGCGCTTCGAGCCGGTGCTGATCGGTATCGACAAGGCCGGCCACTGGCACCTCAACGACACCTCGAACTTCCTGCTCAACAGCGAAAACCCGGCGCTCATTGCCCTCAACCAATCCAACCGCGAACTGGCGGTGGTGCCCGGCAAGGCCAGCCAGCAAGTGGTGGAAACCGCGGGCCAGGGCGTGCTGGAACACATTGATGTGATCTTCCCCATCGTCCACGGCACCCTCGGCGAAGACGGCTGCCTGCAAGGCCTGCTGCGCATGGCGGACTTGCCTTTTGTCGGCTCCGACGTACTCGGCTCGGCCGTGTGCATGGACAAGGACGTCAGCAAACGCCTGCTGCGCGACGCCGGCATTGCCGTGACCCCGTTTATCACCCTGACCCGCCGCAACGCCGCGCGCACCTCTTTTGAGGCCGCCGTGAATAAGCTCGGCCTGCCGATGTTCGTCAAACCGGCCAATCAAGGCTCGTCGGTCGGTGTGAGCAAAATCGCCAGTGAGGCCGAGTACCATGCCGCGGTTGAACTGGCGTTGGGTTTCGACGAAAAAGTGCTGGTGGAATCAGCCGTCCGGGGGCGCGAAATCGAATGCGCGGTGCTGGGTAACGACAACCCCATCGCCAGCGGTTGCGGCGAGATCGTCGTGAGCAATGGCTTTTACTCCTACGACAGCAAATACATCGACGATCAGGCGGCGCGAGTGGTGGTGCCGGCGGCTATCAGCCACGCGGCCAGCGAGCGGATTCGCAGCCTGGCCCTTGAGGCGTTCGGGGTGCTGGGGTGTGCAGGCCTGGCGCGGGTCGATGTGTTCCTCACCGATGACGGCGAAGTATTGATCAATGAAATCAACTCGCTGCCCGGTTTTACCCGTATCAGCATGTACCCCAAGCTATGGCAGGCGGCTGGGATGAGCTACAGCGAGTTGGTGAGCCGGTTGATCGAGCTGGCGCTGGAGCGGCATGCGGGGCGCAAGGGGTTGAAGATCAGTCGCTGATCTTAGAAAGAGGTCAGTAACGCCATCAGGCGTTACTGAGGACCTCACGAAAAACGTCTGGTCGGATAGTGGCAATGTGCAGCAGTGAGCGTGCTGCGCCGGAGGGTGAGCGCCGGCCTTGCTCCCATTCTTGAAGCGTTCTTACAGAAACCCCCAGCAACTCGGCGAATTTGGGTTGTGACAAGCCTGTTTTACTGCTTGCTTCGGCCGCTTGAGTGGTTTCTACGTGATGGACGCCGCCATGACGGCCCGCGCCTTCACGTCCACGATGGCGGCGAGCAATTCCTCGCCAATATTGCGCTTGGCGTCGCGTTCTCTTAGCTCTTTCTCAGTGAGTGGCATGGTTCATTTCCTTCGCGATTTTATACAGGACATGCGCTGGAATATTCTCGGTGGCGCCTTTGCCATAAATCAGCAGTGCTACCAGCGATCCGCGAAGGGTGTAGGAGCCATGTCACCGATCAGTACGACCAATCCACGAATACAACAACGTCTTCGCCTCCTCCGGGTGATGCGTCCTTCGGCGGTAGCTGGCAAACATCGTTGAAGTGCAATACGTACACACCTCACTCACCTCGATCTGTTCTCGCCGAACCCCGGCCGCTTGCAGCAGCATCAGCCCGTATCCGCTCAAGTCAAACCAGGCACTTTGTGCTTGCCGCGCCTGCGGTGGGGTGATCTGCGGTGGCAACAACGGCTTGGGTTGCGCAACGCTCCATGGTGCTTCGCCGTCACGCCACGTGTGCCCTTGATCCGCCTGAAACTCGGTAATAAACCCTTCGCTCACTTCATAACAGCAGGGCTTGATCGACGGCCCGATTGCAACGTGCAGTTGGTCGGCCGCAAGCCCCAGATCGGCAAAACGCCGCACCGTATTCGCCACGATCCCGCGTTGCAGTCCCTTCCAGCCACCATGAATCGCCGCCACATGCTGACCGTCCTGCGATGCGAGCAGAATGGGCAGGCAATCTGCGGTGATCACTGCGACAGGTTGATGCGTGTGCGCAAGCACCCCATCGGCCTCGACCGTATTGGCCACCAGCCCTGCCTGCCACTCAATCACCGCGGCACTGTGCACCTGCTTGCAGATAAACAGGTTATCCGGACGCAGCGGATCGTTGATCGAACAGAAACCATGATCGACGCCCGCAATGGCGCCGAGATTTTTTGCCTGGTGCAAAGGGTTGCCTCCGCTCAGTACCTCAGTCGCCGACCGCTTCGCCTTCGCGTCGTGGGTCGGCACCGCCACTCAATGACACTTTTCCCTGAGCATCCCGCGTACGAACAATCGCCTGGATACCGCTGGTCATCTCAATGTCGCTCAAGGCGTGGCCTTTGTCCTTGAGCGCCTGTTTCAACCCTGGGCTGAACAAGCCGGCCTCCAGCTCCGTAGGCCCATTGCGGCTACCGAAGTTGGGCAAGTTGATGGCGGTTTGCGGGTCGAGGTGCCAGTCGAGCATCGCCACCAGGGATTTGCTCACGTACTCAATGATCTGCGAACCGCCGGGCGAGCCGACCGTGGCCAGCAATTCACCGCTCTGGCGGTCGAACACCAGGGTGGGTGCCATGGCCGAGCGCGGGCGTTTGCCCGGTTGTACACGGTTGGCGACGGGTTGGCCGTTTTCTTCAGGGATGAACGAGAAATCGGTCATTTGGTTGTTCAGTAAAAAGCCCTGCACCATCACATGTGAGCCAAACGCGGCTTCCACCGTGGTGGTCATCGACACGGCGCCACCCTGGTCATCCACCGCCACCACTTGTGAGGTGGAGATGCGCAGCGGCGAACGGTCTGGCGCATACGCTACTTGAATACCGGCAGGCTGGCCTGGCTTGGCGATGCCCATGCTGCGCTTACCGATCAATGTGGCGCGTCGGGCCAGGTAATCCGGGGCCACAAGGCCCGCGACCGGCACGGGCGTGAAGTCCGCATCGGCCACATATAGCGCGCGGTCGGCGAAGGCCAGGCGGCCGGCTTCGGCAATCAGGTGGACGGCTTCGGGTGCTGGCTCCAGCCCGGCAGGTGATGCGGTTTTCACCGGTGTCATCGGCGCGATGGCCAGGCGCGGGTCGCGGGCCTCCAACGCCTGTAATGTCCCCAGGATCTGGGCGACGGCGATCCCACCCGACGACGGTGGCGGCATGCCGCAGATTTTCCAGCGTTTGTAATCGGTGCACAGTGGCGCGCGTTCCTTGGCGGCGTAGCCCTTGAGATCCGCCTGGGACAGGGTGCCCGCGTTGCGGTTGCCCTGCACTTTGCGCGCAATCTCGTCGGCAATCGCGCCGTGGTAAAGCGCATCCGGCCCTTCCTTGGCGATGCGCCTGAACACCGCGGCCAGCGCCGGGTTTTTCAACAGCGTGCCGGTGGCCTTGGGGGTGCCATCGGCATTCAGGAAGTAGGCTGCCATCTCTGGCGATTGCGGGATAAAGCGATCTGCGGCGATCAAACTGTGCAAGCGTGGGGAAATGGCAAAGCCCTGTTCAGACAAACGAATCGCCGGCTCGAACAGCGTGGCCCATTGCAGCCGGCCAGTTTTCTGGTGCGCCATTTGCAACGCGCGCAACACGCCGGGCGTACCCACCGAGCGCCCGCCGATCTGCGCATCGGTGAAGGCCAGCGGCGTACCGTCAGCGTTCAGGAACAACCGCTCAGTCGCTCCGGCCGGGGCCGTTTCGCGGCCGTCATAGGCGTGCACGTTGTTGCCGTCCCACAGCATGATGAACGCGCCACCGCCGATGCCGGAAGATTGCGGTTCCACCAGGGTCAGCACGGCCTGCATGGCAATGGCTGCATCTATCGCCGAACCGCCTTGGCGCAACATCTCACGCCCGGCTTCGGCGGCCAGCGGGTTGGCGGCGGCGGCCATATGGCGTGTGGCATGTTGGGTGGCCAGATCGGTGCGATAGCCTGACCCCAACTCCGGTGCCGGTGGCTGTTCGTTGACCGGGGTGTGGCAGGCCGCGAGGGCCAGGGCTGCGGCGATGACCGACAATTGACGGCGGGAAATCGAAAACACGCGCTGAACTCCGTTCATTTTGAGAATGATCTGTTGTCCTGGGGAGCTGCTTTTTACAGGTGAATCTGGCCTTGCAGATACAGCACGGCCTTGCCGGAAATGATCACGCGGTCCCCCTTGAGCTCGCAGCGCAACTGGCCACGGCGCTGGCCGCCTTGTTCTGCTGTCAGTGTTGTCTTACCCAGGCGCTCGGCCCAGAACGGCGCCAGCGAGGTGTGCGCCGAACCTGTAACCGGGTCTTCATTGACGCCCACATTCGGCCCGAACCAACGTGAGATGAAATCAAACTGTGTGCCCTTGGCGGTCACCGCGATGCCGCGCTTAGGCAGGCCCTTGAGGCTCGCGAAATCCGGAGCAAGCGCCGCGACCTGGGCTTCGTTGTCCACCCGTACGATGTAGTCATCGGTGCCAAATACCTCGGCGGTTTCAACCCCTAGTGCTTTCAGCATGCCGGCTGGCGGCTCACAGCGCTCAGGTTGCCTGGCCGGAAAATCCATCGCCAGTTCGTCGCCTTGGCGCGTGACCCGAAGCTCACCGCTGCGGGTGGAAAAACGCAGCACGTCAGGCGCATCGCGCAGTTGGTTGATCAACACCCACGCGGCTGCCAGCGTGGCATGGCCGCACAGCTCCACTTCGACTTGCGGGGTAAACCAGCGCAACTCATAGAACCCATCACGGGGCACGAAGTAAGCGGTTTCGGAGAGGTTGTTTTCGGCGGCGATGTTTTGCAGTTGCTCATCCGCCAGCCACTCGCCAAGCGGGCACACCGCCGCCGGGTTACCGCCAAAGGGCCGATGGGTGAAGGCGTCGACTTGATAGATGTCCAGTATCACTGTGGCGTACTCCGTGTGTGGGGGGAGGCTGGACACTAACAGTGGGGTCGGGCGAGCGTCAAAATACAGATGGGCAGTATTTTTGCGTGCATCTGTGATTGCGCCACTGCGATTGCCTGGCTGGCACATAGCCAAAAAAAACGGCATACCGAAGTATGCCGAATGAGAGGCGGGCAATCGTAGTCAGAACTTGGCGCGCAGTGTCATGGACACGGCACGGGGATCACCGAAGATATTCCCGTCCTGGAAGGTGTTAATCCGCTGGAAGTACTTCTTGTCGGCCAGGTTGGTGCCGAGTAAGTCGGCGGAGAGGTTTTGCGTGATCTGGTAGCCAATGCCCGCATCGTACAAGGCGTATCCGCCCTGGCGCAGTTTGGTGCCGTTCATGCCGATGCCGGGGACATCCAGTTTGTTGTAGGTCTCGCTGACGACGCTGACGCCGCCCTGGAGACTCCACTTCTCCAGCTCACCGGGCAGTTTGTACAGGCTCCAGACCCGCAACATGTTTTTCGGCAGGTAGGTCTGCAACTGCTCGTTGGCGCTGTCATAGCGTTTGTAGGTGTGGGTGAAGTTTGCGCTGAGAAACCAATCGGGCGTCATCTGCCCACTCAGTTCCGCCTCGAAGCCGCGCGTGCGTGCCTTACCGCCGGCCACCACGGCGCGCGAGGCAGGGTCGTTCATATCTGGAATCGCGCGGTTTTCTTCTTCGATCTGGAACGCGGCCAGCGAGGCGTTCAACGCGCCATCGAGGAACTCGCCCTTGATTCCCACTTCGTGCTGCTTGCCTTCCAGCGGCTTGAGGATGTTGTTGTTGATGTCCAGGTTGCTGACGGCCTGCGGTTGGAACACTCCGGAATAGTTGGCATACAAGGAGTAGGTATCGTTGAGGTCGTAGATCAGCCCGTAAAACGGGGTGAATTTCTGCGACACGCTGTCACCGTTCTTTTGCGACGGTGAACCCGCCTCGGGCTGGTGCTGGCTGCGGTGCATCTCAAGCCAGGTCAAGCGCCCGCCGAGCACCAGCGTCAACGGGTCGGCAAGGCTCAGGCGCAGATTGCTGTAGAGCGCTTTGGCGCGGGTGTTGGCCACGCTGGTGGGCAATTTGTCCGAGTCCGGGAAGGCCGGGTAAGCAAAGTCGGGCTGCGGATTCTTGAGATCTACGTCACCCAGGTAATCCGAGAAATACCCCCCGTTGGAGGCGAATTCGGAGCGCGAATAGTTGGCGCCCAGCAGCACTTTGTGTTCACGCCCCAGCAAGCTGAATGGACCGTCGACATACACGTCGGCCTCGTCCTGTTTTTCCCGGTAATCAAACATGATCGAGTTCATCGACACCTGCTTGTCCACCGGGTCTATGCCTCCACCGTTGCGCGCGTAAGCCTGGGTCAAGTCGTAGTTATTGTCGGCGTGTCGCAGGGACAACTTGGTTTTCCAGCCATCCCCTAACTGATGCTCGAGTTCGGTGAATACGGCGGTGCTCCAGAAGTAGTCACGGTTCCAGTCTTCACCGTAAAAATGTTTGCGCGACGCATCCGGCAGCGACATGGCCGCCTCACCGGCCGCATTGGTGTAACGATAGGCCGGCAGCGAGCGCTGGGCGCCGCGGATGTCGGTATTCTGATTGCTCGCTCCGATGGTCCAGACGGTGTCCGGCGTCAGGTCGATATCGACAATGCCATAGATCTGATTCGACTCACGCTTGCCGCCACCGTCGTAGTAGTAACCCTTGTCGTGCTCGCTGAGTACCAGGCGCCCACGCACATTACCGCTCTCGGTCAACGGGCCGGTGGCGTCCACCATGCCACGGTAGTCATCCCATGAGCCGGCGCTGATTTGCGCCGAGACTGCCGCCTCGGCCAGCGGTCGCTTGCGTACCAGGTTGATGCTGCCGCCGGGGCCGCCGGCACCGGTCAAGCTGCCGGACGGCCCTTTAAGTACCTCAACGCGGTCATACATGGTCAAGTCGGGAGACAGGAACACCCGGTTGTCCATGGTGGTCGGCGTACCGTCCAATTGCAGCGAGGTCATTTCGAAACCCCGCGAGAAAAAACTCAGGCGGCTGGCATCGATTCGCTGCACGGTTACGCCGCCGACCTTGCCCAACGCATCTTCAAGGGTATACAGGTTTTGTTTTTGAATGCGCTCCTGGCCAATCACGTTGATCGTCTGCGGCACCTCGCGCAGACGCAGCGGGACTTTCGTGCCCACGGAGACGGTCGGGGCTTCGGTCTGCATGCCGACAATCGCTTGCGCCGGTAGCGTCATGCTGCCGAAGGCATCCAGTGTCAGGGTGCCCCCAGAGGTGGTACGTACTGACAGGCCGCTGCCTTCAATGGCCATTTGTGCAGCCTGCTCGGCGTTCATGGTGCCCTTGATGGCTGGCGCGCGCAGCCCGGCGGCGAGATTCGGCACATACACAATTTCGCTGTCGCTCTGGCGAGCGATGCGGTCGAGGGTCGCCGCCAGGGCGTCGGCCGGCAAGTCAAAATGGTGTAGAGACTGGCTGCCCGTCGACGCCGATTCGGCAAGGCTGGTCGACGCGTATCCCTGGGCCAGTAAAAGGGCGAAGCACACAGACGTCAGCCTGAACGCACTGTTAAAACGATTGGACATAGGTCACTCCATGTTGGCGGCTCCGCTTTTATTAGCGGTTTATGTCTATGTCCAACGAGATTGAAAAAGCGATACAGGGCAGATGAAAAAAACTCAGCCGCGCAGTTCGATCTGGGTCCAGAAGCCCAGGTACTCCTTCCTGCGTACAGGCAGGATCTGCTCCAGCGCGGCAAGTGCGCGGTCACTGCTGTCCAGGGGGAACAGACCGGAGACACGTAGCCTGGCCGCCGCCGGGCTGATGCGTAACACCCCGCGCCGATAAGGCTGCAATGCCTCGATCACGTCGCCCAGCGACCAGTCGTCCACACTGAGCTTGCCGCTTTCCCAACTGCTTTCGCCTTTACGATTCGCCGCCAGTGGCGTGATGCCTTTGGAGTCCAGGCGTGCCCCCGCGCCGCTCTGGAGCACTGAACAAAAGCCGTTGGGGCGAGCAACGCAGAGGTTGGACCGCATGCCCCACACGTGCGCGGAGCCGTCTTGCAGCGAAACCATAAAGCGCGTGGCGGTGCCGTGTGCAAATCCGTAGGGCGTTTGCACAACCAACGGTCGAGGGTCGTCACTCGCCTCAATCACCAGCTTGCCGGCATGCAGCATCAGGTTGCGTTCACTCTTGGTGAAATTGATATCCACCGCACTGCGCGCATCCAGCAGCAACGTGCTGCCATCCGCCAGGTTGAAGTTCGCCCGTTGCGCGGTGGCGGTCCGAAAGTCGGCGCCGACGGTGCTCAACAGTGTGCTCTGCCGACCCACCAGCGCCACACCGATGCCCACGCCGCCGAATACCAGCGCGCCACGCAGCAGGCGCCGTCGCTGCAGGTCGGGGGCTTGCAGCACTCGGCGTACTTGTGAGTCCGCGCCGCGTACAAGGGGGGAAAACGTCGCACCCAAATGCCCCTGCACTTTCTCCCAGGCCTGGGCGTTGCTCGGGTTGGCAAACCAGGCGTCGAAGGCCTTTTGTTCGTCGGCCAGGACTTCGCCCGAACGCATGCAGGCCATCCACTCGATGGCTTCATCGACCGCTGAGCACGTGCGTTTCATTCGTGCCTCAGCTGCTGGCAGCACAGCTTCAAACCCTTGGCCACGTATTGGCGCACCCGGATAGTCGAGACGCCGATCAGCTCGGCAATGTCGGCATACTTCATACCGTCTACCTGGCTGCACAGAAATGCGGTACGGGCCCGCGACGAAAGGCCTGCCAGCAAGGTATCGATTTCAAGCAATGCTTCAATTGCCAGGGCGTGGGCTTCAGGGGAGGGGGCGAAGGCTTCGGGTTGCAACGCCAACACTTCCAGGTAGGCGCGCTCCAGATCGCGTCGGCGCCAAGTGTCATACATCAAGCGCTTGGCAATGGTGGTCAGCAGCGCCCTGGGTTCGCGTATCGCCTGCGGCTCGGATAAGGCGACAACCTGCGCAAACACTTCGGCAGCCATGTCAGCGGCATCATAAGTACAACCAAGCCGCGCCCGCAGGCGGCTGAGCAGCCACCCATGGTGGTCGCCAAAAAGACTGTGCAGAACCGTCTGCCGAACACTGGAAGAAGCGAGCGCAACGTGGGTCATCGGAGTGTACTTAATGATAATTCTTATCATTATCACGGGTGTTGCGATTTTTTCAAGGTGCCATGAGATTTCAGGCATTGGCCATGTTTTAGGAGTAGGGGGATACGGCGCTGAACGCCAGAAACAAGAAAGCCCGCACGAGGCGGGCTTCTTGGGGTGATTCACAGACTGCTGTAGACATCTATGGATCGGTACTTGGTGGCTACGCAGGGACTTGAACCCCGGACCCCAGCATTATGAATGCTATGCTCTAACCAACTGAGCTACGTAGCCAAGTGGCGCGCATTATTCGCGTAGAACGGAAATGCGTCAAGCGTTTATTTTTAATTTTTATCTGCGCTTTCAACTGTTTAACCAAAAATGCCAGTTTTGGGGCGGCTACAGCCCAACGCGGACCAGCGCTCTCGCCACAGAGGGTTGAACTCGCCCTCATGGGAGACGTGTGCAGGCAGTCGAGGGCTACGCGGGAGTGGGGGGGGCGGGCGATATGCGGATGATCGCTGGCGGGGCTTCGGGTTGCTGGCGCTCTTGCAGCGGCGTACCCAAAAATTTGTGATCGAGTTGGGCAATATCCCTGCCGCCCAACACTTGGTTTTGCTTATGGGTAAATCGAGCTGTGGGTGACACGCTTGAGGTGTTCGCGCGCCCGTGACAGGCGTGAGCGAACGGTGCCTATGGGGATGTCCAACACGTCGGCAGTGTCCTGGTAGCTGCCGTCGGTTTCCAGTGAGGCGTACAGCGTTTTACGCATTTCCGCAGGTAGGTGGTCAATGGCGCTCAAGGTATTTTCCAGGCGCCGGTTGATCTCGAACTCCCAGTCCAGGTTTTTGTTGTCTTCCTGGCCATGCCACAGCGACTCGTCGAATTCGCAATGCACCGGCTTGGCATACAGGCGCCTGAAGTGGTTGCGGATCAGGTTCTGCGCGATGCCGCACATCCAGGTGCTGAGGGCCGCCTGGCCACTGAAACGTTCCCTGTTACGCCATGCTTCCAGGTACGTCAGTTGCAGGATGTCGTCCGCATCTTCGTGGTTGAGCACGCGTTTGTGAATAAAACGGCGGAGTTTTTTTTGTTGGTCGTCCGTCAGTTCGAGCATGAATTGAGGCGAGCCGCCAACAAGGTGCGCTAAAGCATCAATAGAGATATTCACGGTGTTTTCCTCAAGGTAGACACTGTCGAAAAGTTTTCGACGAGAACCCCTTTAGCACTGGCTGTGCCAACCGAGAGAAACGTTCAACCTACTGATTTATATAGATAAATATATTTAAATAGAGTGCTGCTGCGCAATTTTTTGCAAAAGGCCTCGATGGTTTGTGTCGGTCTTTTCAAGGCAGTCGACGGATAAACTTTGATGGAACCGTATCGGCGCGCGTTGCCACATAGGGACACACTCTTCCCGTCTTGGCATGCTCATGAAAGTCGAAGCTCTTAACGATGTGCCATCGTCCCAACGCCTGGATCAATCGGTCGTTGCACGCGTCTCCACGCCTGAGCCAGTCAAGCTCGAGGAGCTTGCCCAGCTCTTCGACCAAGAAGTAGTGGCCAATAACCGAGTGCTGCGCGCGACGTCGATACGCGTTCCGCCTGTCGAGCAGCTTGCGCAACTTTATGATCAGCTTGGTCATCCGGCCCAGGAGACCTTCGCGGCTATTTCTCGGCGGTTCAGGCAGCAGTTGCAGCACAACCCCAGTGCCGACAAGTTGCTGGAGCTTGCCGAGGGCGACCCGGCGCGTGCGTTCGTGGTGCTCCGGTACCTGGAAGTCCAGGCGGACGCTGAGGTGCGCTCGTCTGAAGCGGCCAAGGCGCGGGATGCCATTGCCATGCTGAGCATCGGCTACAAAGGGGAAATCCAGGCAGGCCTCAAATTCGCCACGGCGTTGCTGGAGGCCGGCGGCGATGCTCAGGAACGCCAGGCGCTGCGTGCTCTCTATTACGCCAGCGTGGCCACGCGCCAATCCCTGGCGACGATGATGCAGGCCCTGCTGGGTGTATACGGTGGCGATACGTTTTCCACCCGGCTCGGCAGCATGCGTAAGGCCTTGGCTGACGACATCGCAGTGCTGGTTTCTGCAATGCCCACCCCTCGGCTGCGCACCTTGTTGTTGGCCCTGCAAAGTTGCGCTCAGTTGAGCAGCGTGTTGGCCGGTTGCCAGGCGTTGAACCAGCGCCTGGCCCTGGACTGCGACGCCGTGAGCCTGCTGCAGCGCCTGCTGGGGTACGCCGGCAGCGGGATTGATGCGGGTGAAGTCCTGCGCCTTGGGCATGATCTGGGAAGTGCCCCGAATACCCAGCAAGTGGTCCTGCTTAACGCGCTTTTCCCGCTGATTCGGCAACTGCCCCTGGCCTTGTGGCCGGACAGTCGAGTGCGTCAGAGCGCCCTGGATAGCTTTTTGGCGGTAATGGGCGAGCTGGACCGGGTTGAGCGCGGCCCCGCACGCTTTGTCGGTGGTCTGGGGGCTCCGGTGTGACCGTGCTGTCTACCGTCAACAAGGTGTTGCTCAAAGCGGCACAGCGTGCCGAAGTGCTGGGCGCCGTGGTGGTCCTGGGCATCGTGTTTATCTTTATCGTGCCGCTGCCCACCTGGCTGGTGGATATTCTTATCGCGGTCAACATCTGCATCTCATGCTTATTGATCGTGCTGGCGCTGTATTTGCCGGGGCCCCTGGCGTTCTCTTCGTTTCCGTCGATCTTGCTGCTGACCACCATGTTTCGTCTGGCGCTGTCGATCGCGACCACACGCCTGATCCTGCTGGAACAGGACGCCGGCGACATCGTCGAGGCGTTCGGCAATTTCGTGGTGGGGGGCAACCTGGCAGTGGGGATGGTGATCTTCCTGATTCTGACCCTGGTCAATTTCCTGGTCATCACCAAGGGCTCGGAGCGGGTCGCCGAGGTCGCCGCGAGGTTCAGCCTGGATGCTATGCCGGGTAAGCAGATGTCCATCGACAGTGACTTGCGCGCCGGTCTTATCGACGGCATGCAAGCGCGGGAAAAACGCGAGCAGTTATCTCGCGAGAGCCAGCTGTTCGGCGCCATGGACGGGGCCATGAAGTTCGTCAAGGGCGACGCCATCGCCGGTTTGATTATCGTGGTGGTCAACCTGCTGGGCGGTTTTACCACGGGTATGTTCCAACACGATCTGAGTGCGGCCGAATCGATCCAATTGTATTCGGTGCTGACCATCGGCGACGGCCTGATCGCGCAGATTCCGGCGCTGCTGATCTCCCTTACGGCCGGCATGATCATCACTCGCGTGGCGCCGGCTGGGGGCAAGGGCATCACTCACATGGGCGCTGAAATTGCCCGGCAAATGACCAGTGAACCCAAGAGCTGGATGATTGCGTCGATAGGGATGCTCGCGTTTGCAGCGGTGCCCGGCATGCCCACCCTGGTGTTTATCCTGCTCGGCGCGGCAACCGGTGCCTTGGGGTATTACTTGATGCGTCAGCGTCAACGCAAGGACCAGCCCGAGGATGAAGCCGCCGACGCCGTCCGCCCCGAAGAGAACGGAGAGGAGGATTTGCGCGGGTTCGATCCCTCACGGCCTTATCTTTTGCAGTTCCCCCCGGCGTTGCGCGGCACACCTGAGGTGACGGATCTTATTCACGGGATCCGCCAGGCCCGAAATTCGCTGGTCGCCAATATCGGCCTGACATTGCCGCCGTTCGAGGTCGAGCTCGATGACGCCCTGGCCGACGACGAAATGCGCTTTTGCGTGCATGAAGTACCGATGATCAAAGCCTCGGTCGTCACCCGCTTGGCCGTTGATCGCGGGGCCTTCACGGCAGAGCCCGAGCACGCAATACCGGGGCTGGCCGAGCGTGACGAAGAGGGCTGGCTGTGGTTGCCGGCCGATGATCCGCTGCTTGATGACCCACAGTTGGAGCGCTTTAGCGCTACGAGCCTGATCATCGAACGCATGAGGCAGGCCATGATGCTCAGCGGGCCGCAGTTCCTGGGGATCCAGGAGAGCAAGGCGATACTCAGTTGGCTTGAGCACAACCAGTCGGAACTGGTGCAGGAGCTGCAGCGCATCATGCCGTTGTCGCGGTTTTCAGCGGTGTTGCAACGTTTGGCCAGTGAGGGCGTACCACTGCGAGCGGTGCGGCTGATTGTCGAAGCGCTGATCGAGTACGGCCAGCATGAGCGCGAACCGGACGCGCTTGCCGACTATGCGCGCATTGCCCTCAAGGCGCAGATCTTCCACCAGTACAGCGAAGAGGATGGTCTGCATGCCTGGTTGCTGTCCCCCCATAGCGAAAACATCTTGCGCGATGCCTTGCGCCAGACCCAGACCGGGGTGTTCTTTGCGCTTGATAGCGAAACCAGTGCCGCGTTGATCAACCTTCTCAACCAAGCTTTTACCTTACGTGCCAAAACTAAAAGTGTGATGTTGGTTGCGCAGGACCTGCGTAGTCCATTGCGCACCTTGTTGCTGGAGGAGTTCAACCATGTGCCGGTGTTGTCCTTTGCCGAGTTGGGAAGCACATCCAAGGTAAAGGTGCTGGGGCGTTTTGACCTTGGTCAGGATCAACTGATGCGCGGTGCGGCGGCATGATTGCCCAACCCGTTGCAACGCGCGGAAGGGCTCGCTGATGGTTGAGCTGCGCGTGCTCAATGGTCTGCGTCAGGGGGCCGCGTTGCCGCTTTTTGGCGAGACGTGGAGCATTGGCGCTCACCCTGACGCGGACCTGGTGCTGAATGATCCAGGCATCGCCGAGCAGCACGCGCGGTTGCGGTTGATCGGCGCCAATTGGTCCGTGCAGGCCGAAGCGGGGCTGCTGCATGACGCCGAGGGGCAGGTGCTGGCGCAGATCACGAGCCTGACACTGAACGTACCGTTTTCAGTTGGGGCCATTCGTCTGTCTGTTGCCCTCGCCGAGCAGCCGTGGCCTGAGCTGCCCGCACCCACCCCGACGCAACGGGCCCATGAGGCGCCGCGTGCGTTGCCGTTGTCGTCCATGTCCCATGTGCAGCAAAAACGCCTGATCAGTGTGGTGCTGTTGGTTGCGGTGATCATCGCGGTAGTGGGCATGGTTTCCCCGGGGGAGCGTGATGCCCAGGCCTCCTTGATAGCGCCCGCGACGGCCAAACCGCTATTGGCCTCTGCGTTTGAAGTGCGGGAGCAATTGTTGAAGATGCTCGCCGAGCGCGAATTGAGCCAAAGGGTCAGCCTGGAGGTGGTCAATGGCCAGATCGTGCTCAACGGCGCGGTTTCCCCGGACGATGTGGAGCTGGTGTCGCGGATGCTCAACCGCTTTGGTGAGTTGTTCGACAACGCCGTGCCGGTGATCAGCCGCGTGCGTACGCGCGATGGGACGCTGCCGTTCAAGATTGTGCAGATCGTCGGCGGGCCGAACGGCCATGTCGTTCTGGAGGATGGCAGTCGGCTGTTTGTGGGTGACGAAGTGGAGAATGTGCGGTTGGTGCTGATCGACAATGCCAAGGTGGTCTTCGATGGCGCGCAGCGTTATGAGGTGCACTGGTGAGTGAGGAGCTGCGAGCACGCCTCGACGCCTGGGAGCGGCGCCAGACCCAGTCACTGAGCAACCTTTTGCCGGTGACGATGCGCGGTCGGGTCCAACGCGTCAACGGCATGTTGCTGCAATGCCGGTTGCCCGGCGCGCGTATCGGTGACCTGTGCCAGGTTGAAAAGTCTGTCGATGAACACATGCTGGCCGAGATCATCGGGTTCGATCAGCAGGACGCCGTCCTCAGCGCCTTGGGCAATCTTGAAGGGGTACGCGTGGGCGCGGGCGTGCAGCGTCTGGGCGTGTCGCATCAGGTGCGGGTCAGTGATGAGCTGCTGGGGCAAGTGCTGGATGGCTTCGGACGACCGATTACCGGTGTTGGCCCCAGCGCGTTTGTCGAGACCGAGAGCCCCGATGCCAGCATGGTGTTGTGTGAGGCCCCTTTGCCGACCGACCGGCCGAGGATCCATCGGGCCCTGGCTACCGGGGTGCGCTCGATCGATGGTTTGTTGACGCTTGGCGAGGGCCAGCGTGTGGGTCTGTTTGCCGGCGCGGGCTGTGGCAAGACCACCTTGCTGGCCGAAATTGCCCGGAACGTCGAGTGCGACGTGATTGTGTTCGGCTTGATCGGCGAGCGCGGCCGGGAGCTGCGTGAATTTCTCGACCATGAGCTGGATGAGCAATTGCGGGCCAAGGCCGTGCTGGTGTGCGCGACGTCCGACCGCTCCAGCATGGAACGAGCCCGAGCAGCGTTCACGGCCACCGCGCTGGCCGAGGGTTATCGCCGTGAGGGTAAGCGGGTGTTGCTGTTGATCGACTCCTTGACCCGGTTCGCGCGCGCGCAGCGAGAAATCGGCTTGGCGGCCGGTGAGCCTTTGGGCCGTGGCGGCTTGCCGCCTTCGGTATACAGCTTGCTGCCGCGGTTGGTGGAGCGCGCCGGGTTGACGCGCGACGGCGTGATCACCGCGATCTACACCGTGCTTATCGAGCAGGACTCCATGAGCGACCCGGTGGCGGATGAGGTCCGCTCGCTGCTCGATGGTCATATTGTGCTGTCGCGCAAACTGGCTGAGCGTGGTCACTACCCAGCGGTTGACGTACTGGCCAGCCTTTCGCGGATTCTGAGCAATGTCGCGACGCCTGAGCATATTAATGCCGGCACCGCGCTGCGACGCCTGTTATCGGCGTACCAGCAGATCGAGTTGATGCTCAAGCTGGGTGAGTATCAGGCCGGCAGTGACGCGCTGACCGACCTGGCAGTGGACAGTCGCGCGGCGGTGGATGGTTTTCTGCGTCAGGACTTGCGCGGGCCTTCAGCGATAGAGACGACCCTGCAACAACTGACGGAGCTGACGGCCTATGTCCCTTTCTGAGTTGGAAACCCTGCGGCGTCTGCGCAAGCATCGGGCAGACCGCGCCGAGCGCGTCCTGGGCGAGGCTAAAAGGCATCAGCGAGCGCTGCAATTGCAAGTCGAGCAGGCGCAGCGCGTCCTTGAGCAAACCCGCCTGCAGGAAGCCCAGCAAGGTGCGCAGCTATTGAGCAAGCATCAAGGGCAAGTGATCTCGTTTCAGGAACTCAAATCGTGGAATACGCAGGAACGCTCGTTGTCCGCCAGCACGCTGCGCGAAGAAGCGCAGGTGCGTGGGTTGCACGGGCAGCAAGAGCAGCAGGTGGCCCAGGTCGACACTGCGCAAAAGCAGGCCACCCAATGCTTGCGCGAAGTCGAAAAGCTTTTGGAGTTATCAAGGTTACTGCTGCAGGAAGAAACATGAGCAAGATATCTGAAGGCAAGCCCGAGCGGCCTGGTGCGCGCGAATATGGCGCCGACGAGGAACCCGCCGTTGGCGGTGCGGTGCCGGTGGACGCCATGCGTGTGTTCGCCCGGCTGCTGGTCAATGCCGATGGCGTAGGCGGTTATGTTTCCTGCGCTCGCGCACCGCAGTTGTGGGCGAACAGGTTGATGATCGAGGCGCTGGCTGAGCAATTGGCGCCTCGAATACAGGCAGGTATGCAATGGCCGCTGCTGGCGGTGCTTTACCTGCGAGGGCAGGGGCGAATCAAGGCTTGTGTGCAGCGCCAATCGGGCGTCTGGAACATCGGGCTGCACGCTGAAGAACAGCACGCCACGCGATGGCTCGGCGCAGTGAGCAACAGCCTTCAAAACCGGCTGAGCGAAGCCTTGGGGCAGGCTGTCGATGTGCGCGTGACCTCGGCATGATCCTGTCCGCGTTAACACTGCCATTGGTTGAAGCCACCAGGGTGGCCGCGCTGCATCGGCTTGGGCGCGGCTTACGCATGCCGTTTGCGGTTGGCGATCAGCACGGCGCGTTTTCGCTCGAGCCAGGCTGTGCCCCTGACGCGGCCAGCCCGTTTTTTTTCGAGAGCGCCCTGGGTGTGCTCGCGTTCTCCGACCCCGAGGCGATGTTCAGCCTGATGGGTGAATGCCCGGTGACCCTGGCCGAGGCCGGCAACGACCCGACCTCCTGGTTCTGGGAGCTGTTCCAGCACCACCTTAGCCCGCAAGTGTTGGCGTTATTTGGTTACCTGCGTTTGCTGCCGACGCCCAGGAAGCTGAACTTTGGTTGTCGTTTTACGGTGACGCTGGGGCCTTCCAGGGTTGCAGGTTACCTGTGGATGGCTCCGCAGAGCTTGCTGGCTGCGTATGCGGCGGGCCCGTGGGAGCCGACGTGCGATCCGCTGCCTGCCTCTTTTCCGTTGGTCATAACGGCGTCCCTTGGCCGCTTGAACCTGCCCGTCGCGCAAGTGCGCGGCTTGCGCGCGGGTGATGTGTTGATACTCGAGCAGGCGTTTTTCGATGTGCAGGGCCAGGGCCACCTGCATGTCGGCCGTCATCGGCTGCACGGGCGTATTGATGATGAATCCGGGCGGTGGTGCCTGAACCTTACTGCGATAGAGGAAGCGCGTGTGAACGAAGAGTTTGTAATACCGGAGTATGCGCAAGAGGAGCCGGATCAGCCGATGGAGGATGTCTTTGGCCGGGAACCCTTTGATGACTTGAGTATGGCGCTGACCGTGCGCTGTGGCGTCTTGAACCTGACCCTGGGCGAACTGCGCAATCTGGCGCCCGGTGCTGTGTTGGGCATCACCGGCTATGCCCCCGGTACCGCCGGCCTGTATTACGCCGACCGGCCGATTGGGCAGGGGCAGTTGGTGTAAGTAGACGGGCGCCTCGGTTTGCAGTTGTCGCGCGTGGTGTTCTCGCGATGATATTCCAGGGCGTCGACCCCGTTGTCCTGGCGTTGTTTTTTGGCGCGCTGTCGTTGCTGCCGATGCTGTTAGTGGTGTGCACGGCGTTCTTGAAAATTGTCATTGTGCTGATGATTACGCGTAACGCCATCGGTGTTCAGCAGGTGCCTCCAAGCATGGCGATCAATGGCATCGCTCTGGCCGCCACGCTTTTCGTCATGGCCCCCGTGGGCTATCAGATCGCCGAAAACCTCCAGAGCACGCCCCTGGACATGAGTAGCGTGCAGACGATGCAAGAGACCGGCCTTGTGGCCGTGCAACCGTTACGCGTGTTCATGAAACGCAACACCGATCCGGATGTATTGACCCATCTGCACGAAAACAGCGTGCGCATGTGGCCGCCTGAAATGGCGCAGAGCACCCAGCGCGAAGACTTGATTTTGCTGATCCCGGCCTTTGTGGTGTCGCAGCTGCAGGCCGGGTTCGAGATCGGTTTCCTGATCTACATTCCGTTCATCGTCATCGATCTGATTGTGTCCAACCTGCTATTGGCGCTGGGTATGCAGATGGTGTCGCCCATGACCATTTCCCTGCCGCTCAAGTTGTTGTTGTTCGTCATGGTTTCCGGATGGTCGCGGTTGCTCGACAGCCTTTTCCTTTCTTACCTTTGAGTGCCCCATGGAACCGATCGTGCTGTTCAAGCAAGGCATGCTGTTGGTGGTGGTGCTGTCGGCACCGCCACTGATCGTGGCGGTGATTGTCGGTGTGCTGACGTCGCTGGTCCAAGCCCTGATGCAGATACAGGACCAGACCCTGCCCTTTGGCATCAAGCTGGTTGCCGTGGGCGTCACACTGATATTGACGGGGCGCTGGATCGGCGTGGAGTTGATTCAACTGATCAACCTGATGTTCGACATGATCGCCCGCTCGGCACTCAACTGAGGGCATGCCCGTGCTGCTTTATCTCGAACTTTTGCCCAGCCTGCTGATCGCCATGGCGCGTATCTATCCGTGTGCCATTCTGGTGCCGGCGTTCTGTTTCCAGCATGTTCGCGGTTTGTCTCGGCACGCCATCGTGATGGTCCTGGCGTTCATTCCGGCGCCAGGTATTCACGCGGTATTGGCGGGCCAGGACTACTCTGCGCTGATGATCCTCGGGCTGATACTCAAGGAGGCGGCCCTGGGTATGTTGCTGGGGGTGCTGTTGGCGATGCCCTTCTGGATGTTCGAGTCAGTCGGCGCACTGTTGGACAACCAGCGTGGCGCCTTGGCGGGTGGCCAACTCAACCCTTCACTGGGGCCGGACGCGACGCCCGTGGGGCATCTGTTCAAGCAGTTGGTGATTTACCTGCTGATCGCCGTGCTGGGGCTGAGCGTCCTCACACAAGTGATCTGGGACAGTTACCAACTGTGGCCGGCCACGGCCTGGGTGCCGCTGCCGGCCGTCAATGGGTTCGGCATTTTCCTGGGCCTGCTCAGCGATACCTTTAACCACATGATGCTCTACGTGGCGCCCTTTGTTGCGGTGCTGCTGCTCCTGGAGTTCGGCATCGCACTGTTGGGGGTTTACAGTCAGCAATTGCAGGTGAGCACCCTGGCGCCGCCGGTCAAGAGCCTCGCGGGCATCGCCGTTCTGTTGCTGTACTTTGCGTTGCTGCAGGACTTGATCGTCGGGCGCCTGAACCTGCTGGGCGACCTCAAGCACTCACTCGGGCTGATGTTTCAGGCCTCGACGCCATGAGTGATTCGGGGGAAAAAAAGCACCCGGCGTCCGCCAAAAAGCTGCGCGATCAACGCAAGAAAGGTCAGGTTTCCCAAAGCAAGGACGTCGGCAAGTTGCTGGTGCTCACGGCCATCAGCGAGCTTGCGTTGTTCACCGCCCAAACCAGCATGCAACGCTTTCAGCAACTGATGGCACTGCCCATGTCGAGCATGGCCCAACCCTTTGCACGGGCATTGGAAGAAGTGCTGTTTGAAGGGCTGAAGGTGTTTTTCTCGTTCGCGCTGTTAATGGCCGGCACGGCGATACTCATGAAGCTGATCAGCGGCTGGATGCAGTTCGGATTTCTGTTTGCTCCAGAGACGTTGAAGCTCGATTTCAACCGGATCAACCCGCTCAAGCAACTCAAGCAGATGTTCTCGGCCAAAGCGGTCATGGACCTGCTGATGAGCCTTGCCAAGGCAGTGCTCCTGGGGGTGGTGTTGTATGGGGTGATCTGGCCGTCATTGGGCACGCTGATCAACCTGGCCAACAGTGACCTGCACACTTATATCGTGGCGCTGATCACGCTGTTCCGCCATTTGCTGCATGTCTGCCTGGGGTTGCTGCTGGTGCTGGCGCTGATTGACCTGGCGATGCAAAAACATTTTTTCGCCAAGAGCATGCGCATGACCCAGGTCGAGGTCGTCAAAGAGTACAAGGACATGGAAGGCGACCCGCATGTGAAGGGCCAGCGCCGCTCGTTGGCCTATCAATTGGCTCAGGAAGAACCCAAGGTCAAGCTGCCCAAATTGGAGGAGGCCGACATGTTGGTCGTCAACCCGACGCACTTTGCCGTGGCCCTGTACTACCGGCCCGGCAACACGCCTTTGCCCGTGCTGGTGAACAAAGGCACGGACGACGAGGCACGCGAATTGATCCGGCAGGCCAAGGCGGCCGAGGTGCCGGTGATTCAGTGTGTGTGGTTGGCCCGCACCCTCTACACGCACAAGCTGGGTGCGAGCATCCCCCGCGAAACCTTGCAGGCTGTAGCGTTGATCTATCGTACGTTGCGCGAGCTCGATGATGAGGCCAAGCGCGAAACCCTGGAGTTGCCGGAGCTGGAGTTGCGCTGATCAGCGCCGCATCCGCGTTGTGCCAGGCCGGATGCCCCAGGCCGAGGGCAGGTGAGCGGCAGCGCCGCTCACCTGATAACCTCGGGCGTTAACGGTTGCAGCGCGACTGAAAACTCATCGTTCCAGCGAGATCGTCTGGTAGTCCGCGCGCTCGCCGGACGGGCCGGGCTCGCTGCGCATCTGCGGTGGCCACCAGATCACGATGGTGTCTTTGGTCGCTTGTGGGCGGGAGCAGGAGTCGCCTCTGCAAGTGGGGCTGCAGCCGCTGATAAGCAGCACTGTGCTGATCAAGATGAGGCACAACGAGCGGTGTTTCATGGGGTGGCCTTCTGAACGGGAGTGATCAAGGAGGGGCGGGGCACGCTGAGGTACTCATCTTTGACTACCGGGCGCATGGCGATGAATACCTCGGCTTCTTCACCGGGTTTGAGCCAGGCACGCGGCCATACGGTGACCGCCAGGGTCTGCGAATTGCTGCATTCTTTTTCGTCGATGCGCACATTGCGTTTGAACTGATTGCGCAGCACGACCACGGCTACGTTGAACTGCGGGCCGGCGTACCACTGACTGCGTTCGGTATTCATGGCCAGCAGCTCGCGAGTGCTGCACAAGGTGTCCAGCCCCAGTGGCATGGGGGCCGCCTTGAATGCCTGGGGCACTTCCCCCGCAACCAGATGGGCCAGGGTGCTGGTGATGTCACTGCGTTTGATGACCGGCTCGTGTTCGGCATAACGCCTGGCTAATGGCTTGAGCGCGGCCTGAAGCTCGACCTGATCGTCCTGCGGCAAGTAACGTGAAGGGTCGGCTTGATCACCGACCACGCGTGGAGTCAGGATAAACAGGCGTTCGCGACGATTGTTCTGGCGCTCGCTGGAAGAGAACAACGCCTTGCCCAGCAAGGGTATATCCCCCAGAAGGGGAACCTTGTTGCGCTTGTCGACGCTTTCGGTGACATGAAACCCACCCACTACCAGTGAGCGCTTTTCCGCCATGACCGCCTGGGTGCTGACATTGCCCCGGCGTACATCGGGGCCCAGGCGGTTGGGGTTGGATTCGTCGAAGTTGCCGTCTTCGATATCCACCAGCAGGTGAACCTGATGAGTGCCGCGTGTGGTAATCACCCTGGGCACGACTTGCAGGCTGGTACCCACTGTAATCGGCAGCACGGTGGCGACTTCTGTACCCGCCGTGAGGTATTGGGTGCGGTTGAAGTCAATCACCGACGGCTGGTTTTCCAGGGTGAGCACGGAGGGGTTGGAGACCATGGTCGCCAGTCCGCGTTGCTCCAGTGCACGTATTTTGGCAAAGAAACGGTCACGGTTTTCGATCGACAGCTGCGATGAGCTACCCGGTGCCAGCCTCATGTCGCTGCTGAAATGACGGTTGCCCCAATTGATCCCGAATTCGCGCAATTGTTCGCGTTCTATGTCGAGGATGATCGCGTCGATTTCCACCATTTTGCGCGCCACGTCGAGCTGGGCAATCAGCTCGCGGTACATCGCCTGTCGCTCCGGGAGGTCATAGATCAGCACGGCGTTGTTGCGTATATCGGCCTCGACGCGGATTTTGCTTGTGGGAACCGGGGCCCTGGGGGTGAGCGTCGCTCCCGTGCCCAACTCCCCAGCGTTCGTCGTCTGGCCGAGCATTTGCCCCAGCATCGGGTTGCTCAGCCGGGGGAAGTTCGGCGTGATGGGCGAGGGCTGTGATGCGGAGGGGCGGGGGTTAAGGCTGGAGAGCGAGGACGTTGCCCGAGGCTCCAATAACCCACGCAACATGCTGGCGACGCCAGGGAGGGTTAGTTTTTCGCCGCGATAATCTATCTGTCGGTCTCCCGCGTTGGCAAATTTCAGCGGGTAGCTGAGTACGCTCTGTTTTTCGTCGGGAGATTTACGCTGGCTGCTGAATTGCTTGATCTGCTCGATGTAACGCTTGGGGCCAGAGACCAGCACGACCCCTTCATCCGGCAATTCACCCCAGCCGAAACGGCTATCGAGCAGACCGATGTCGGTCAGCGCCCTCTTGAGGTCGGCAACGGTCTCGGCAGACACCTCCAGACGCGCGGACTCCTGCAGGTCCAGGGTGCTGATATAGAGCGTTTTGTTGTACAGGAACCACTGGAAACGGTGCTCTACGGCCAGCCTGTCGAGCATCGACTGCGGGGTATTGGCGCGTATCTTGCCATTCACGCTCCCCTCCAGCAGGCCGTCTATTTGCACCTGTATACCAAAGGTCTGAGCGAAGTCCTCCAGCACTTCTTGTAGGGGCTTATGCTCGGCTTCATACGCATAGGCGGTGTTTTTCCATTCGGTGGGAATAGCGGCAAGCGCGCTGTGCAGCGGCGCCAGCAAAAAGGGCAGGGCGAGCAGGCAGCGCCAGTGAGGGCTTTTTATTGGCGCAGGGCGCGGGTTTAAACGCAGGCCGGTGGGCTTGTTGAGTTTGCTATACATGACAGGTTCTCTGTTTCAGTGCCGTAGCTTACGAAATGAGGTGGGCGCAGATTCCCGCCCGGCCTTGTTCCGGCGCGCAGTGACGCTGCGCCAGGTATCACGGTGGTTGGAAAGTGCTTTGGCGGGGAACTCGTCAGGCTGGGCTGATCGAGGTGAGACCAGGGCCGCGGCGGAGTGTGTACTCGTGGGCCACTCCCAACGTCAGCCGGGATTGGCTGCCAGTCACTAGACGACATTGATGGCGGATTTAAGCGTTTCGTGCTTGTAGCTGAGATAGGTCGAGTTCACCGCCAGGTTGTTCACAAGGGCGGACTTTTGCTCATTGAGCTGTTCGAAGAGCCGTGCGAATTCTTCAGTGTCTTCGCTGGTAATAACCTCGCTACCGATCTGGTCGAGGCGCTTTTCGGAACGGACTTGCTCTCTGTAGAGACTGTTGGATACGCGTGAGTCGGTATTCATCGCTTGAGCTCCGGTGGGGGTCTGCTCCTGTGTGGTGCCTGAGTGATGGCCAGTTCCATTGACCGACATACTTCATAAAAGAAGAAAGGCTCCAGCGATAAAAGTTGTTACTTGGTCTGGGCCTTGGGGGGGATTACCACCAGGTTATCGAGGGCATGGGCCCAGTTGATGTGAAACCCACCCTCTTGTGTCTCAAGCAGCAGCGACTGGGCGGCGAGTCCATCTTCCACTTGAAGTGTCCAGGGCACGTTGCAGTGCAGGTTGAGCCATAGCTCGACGTGCTCGCGGTCCAGTGGGTTGCACATCAGGTTTGCCTCGACCGCAGGCAGTTGCGCCGCCAGCAGCTTATTGAGCAATGCGCTGAGGCGTTGAGCGGGTACGGCCTCCTCCAGGAGGCTTCGAATGGCGGTATTAATGACCGAGGTCGCGGCGTGTTCCAGATGGTCGACCATCATCTGGCGCTCAGACTCCCAACGATGCAGTTGGGCATTGGCACGCTGCCAGAACTCATCGCTGGCGCGTTCGAGCATCTGCTCGCATTGGTCCTCGGCTTGGCGTATGAGCGCCTGCGCTTGGGTTTGGGCGTGATCAAGCAATTGCTGCGCCTGGGAGTGTTCGGCAAGCATTTGCCTGGGGATCAGCGCCGTTGGCAGATCGTGAGGCTGGGTCTTCAGCTCAATCTTGTGGGCGCAAAACATGCTGGGAATTCTCTTGGGAGGCACGCAGGGTGTTATCGACGGTGGGAGAGGTTGCGCGCCAGACAGTGGCTTGCCACAGGGTATCCAGCCGGCCATGGGTGTCCGCCGGTTTGGGATGTCGTTCCAGCTCGAGCACCCTTGGGCGCGCAAAGCACAAGCGCAGCCGCTGCCAGATAGCAGGGGCGACCCACGCGCGCAGATATTGCAAGGGATCATCGATGCTCGACGAGGCCGGGCCAGGCGGCAGTGCCTTGGCCAAGCGCTGGCACCAAAGCAGTTGTTCCTGATTCAAGCGCTTGTCATGGGGCGCGTTGTACACCTCATTGACGAGGATGAGCACGAGGTCCCGTTGCTGCGCGCTGCTCAGCACCAGGTGTAACAATGCCGAAGACGCGGCCGGGGGCAGCTCGGGCTCGATGCCGAACAGGCTGCTCACACGGCGGTGATGGCTGCGTGAAAGCGCTGCGGCGTCGACAAAGCCCGTTTGGGTGAGCCAATCGATGTGGGCATGTTTCCACGGCAAGGCCCACCATGTTGCCCAACTCAGGTCTTCACTCATGAGCCTGTGCCAATGCAGGCTCTACAGGGTTGGGCTGTTTGCCGCGGCGCCATAACCGCCAGCCAACGCCAGCCAGGATGAGGGCGACCAGAGGTAATAAAACGCTGGCGCGCCAAAACCCCAGGTCATGCTCCGGCACCAGGAACGGGCCGAAATACACCAGCTGTTGCTCTTCCTTGTAGGCGATGGCCGGTACGAAAATCACGGTCAGTTTTACGGTGTTGTCTAGGGCCGAGGCCATCCCGGGGATGCTGCTGGCCACCATCCTGCGCACACGCGGGTTTATTTTGTCCGGGTCCAATCGCGGGTCATGCTTGATGAATACCGAGGCGGAGGCCGGCTGTACCGGCTCGCCTGGCGCGACTCGTTCAGGGAGCACCACGTGAACCCGGGCGACGATCACACCGTCTATGTTCGATAGGGTCGACTCCAGTTCCTGGGACAGCGCGTAGATGTAGCGTGCACGCTCTTCCAGAGGCGTGGAGATGACGCCTTCCTTGCGAAATACGTCCCCCAGTGTCGAACGGGCCAGCCTGGGCAGCCCCGCAGCGTCCAGGGTACGCACCGCTCGACTTATGTCACTGGCATTGACGCGAACGGCGACGCCGTCTTTGCCTGGGATTTTCTGGGCGCGGATCTGTTTATCGGCCAGTTCTGCGATGACTTCGTTAGCTTCCTGCTCAGAGATGTTGCGATGAAGCTCTACGCTTTCACCACAGCCAGTCAGCATCAGCGCCGATGACAGAAACATGAGGGCGATCAGGCGGCGATACATGCATCTACCCCAGGTTTGAAATTTTATCGACGCCTTTTGCGATTGCGCCAATGACCTTGACGCGTGACATCACGTCTATATGCGCCTCGGCGAGCGATTGGGGAAACTCGTTCGCATCCTTGGTCTTCTTGTTCTGGCTTGCATCCCGAAACCCTTTGGATACGCGTCTGGACAGTGTTTGCGACTCAGTGGAGTCCCAGGGCGATGCGGCAGAGGCCAGGGCGGGCGCAATGCCGTTACCGGACTGTTCGGTGGTGTTGAGTTGGGCGTTGAAAAAATTAATGTCAGAAACCGCGCTGTTCGCGTCTGGCGTGTCGACCTGGGCAGCGATGGTCGCGTTTTTTCGAAACCCGGCATGGGTAATATCCATGTGAACCTCTATCGAACGAATCAGGTGCTGTGCCTGCAGTGAGCGTAAAAACCTCCTCAACCTGCGGGTTGAGGAGGCTCGTCTTACTTAGGCGAATCGCAGGGATTTAATGCGGCCCGCTTTAGCTGTGGTCAGTTCTTGCTCAGCGGTTTTTTTTGCTTCTTCAACCACTTTTCGTTCTTTGTCTGCGTTGATTGCGTCCAATTGTGCTTGGTTGCCAGCGCTACCACCAATGCCAGAGATCATAGATCACCTTTCAAGTTTTAAATAAAAGAGTGATAGCAAGTAACCTGCTATCTGTGCATGTTGAGCGACGTTGAAGTTGCTCAGGCTTTGGGTGGTTGGTTACAAATGAAACGTTCCATTTTATTGCGCGTGAAATATTTAAATTCATTTCGGTTGGTGCGGTAGTGTTTATATTTCGAGTTGTTTCATCCGGTAATAGAGTGTGCGCTTTACCACCCCCAACTCAGTCGCCACGCTATCGACACAGTGGTCGTTGCGCTGCAGTGACTCTTCAATCAGCGCTTTTTCGATTTGTTGCAGGCGGGTCTTGAGGCCTATTTCGTTACCTTGTGGGTTGCTCATCGGGGTTGCGAGCGGTGCCAGGCCCAATACGAAGCGTTTGGCGGCCGAGCGTAGCTCACGAATGTTTCCCAGCCAGGAATGGCAGAGTATTTGTTGCAACAACTGGGCGGGCGGGGTTGGCGCAGGACATTGGAACTGTTCGGCCTCCTGCCGGACCATGTTGAGAAACAACGGGATGATCCGTTCTCGTTGGTCGCGCAGGGCGGGAAGCTGGAGGCTGACAATGTTCAATCGAAAGTACAGGTCACGTCTGAAAGTGCCTGATTCGACCATCTGGTGCAGCGACTGCTGGGCTGAGGCAATGACGCGCATATCCACCGGGATGAAACGGGTTGAGCCTAGGCGCTCCACGCCGCGAGACTCCAGTACCCGCAGCAGTTTGGCTTGCAGGTTCAACGGCATGCTGTCGATCTCGTCGAGGTAAAGCGTGCCCAGATGAGCGGCTTCCACAACGCCTGCCCGCGACTGCACCGCCCCCGTAAAGGCGCCGCTGTTGACCCCAAACAACTGGCTTTCCGCAAGGCTTTCGGGGATGGCCGCACAGTTCACGGCAACGAAGTTACCGCGCCGTCCCGATAAACGATGAACCCGTTGGGCCAGCGTGTCCTTGCCGGTGCCGGTTTCTCCCAGCAATAAAATATCGATGTTGAGTTTCGCGGTGCTGTGAAGCGTACTTTCAATGTCTGGGTCTTCCAGGAACGACATGTCCGTTTCAACTTCCCCATGACAGGAATTCAACATCGAAGGGGTGCTCCATTATGTTTCGCGATTGAGAAGGCCGTGATCAGCCACGCCTTCACTGGCGCGAAAAATTATAGGTTTCTCACACGGAGCTTGAAGTAGGAAGTTACGTGAATGCTGTAGGAAAAGTTAGATAGGTTTATGTTTTGTTGTGGCTAATTACGAACGCGTCAAAGTTCGGGTGTTAAATAATGGCCCACAAAAAAGCCGATGCAATGCATCGGCTTTTTAAGTGCGGGGTAAGCCGCGAATACTACTTACACGTTGAAACGGAAATGCATCACGTCGCCATCCTTGACGATGTATTCCTTGCCTTCCAGGCGCCATTTACCGGCTTCCTTGGCACCGGCTTCACCCTTGAACTGAATAAAGTCGTTGTAGGCGATCACTTCGGCGCGGATAAAGCCTTTTTCGAAGTCGGTGTGGATCACGCCGGCAGCCTGTGGCGCGGTGGCGCCGACTTTGACGGTCCAGGCGCGGACTTCTTCGACGCCGGCGGTGAAGTAGGTCTGCAAGTTGAGCATTTCGTAGCCGGCACGGATCACGCGATTCAGACCAGGCTCTTCCAGGCCCAGGGCCTCAAGGAACATATCTTTTTCTTCGCCGTCGTCGAGTTCGGCGATTTCCGCTTCGATCTTGTTGCACACCGGAACAACTATGGCGCCTTCTTCGTCGGCAATGGCCTTGACCACATCCAGCAGCGGGTTGTTCTCAAAACCGTCTTCAGCCACGTTGGCGATGTACATTACCGGTTTGGTGGTCAGCAGGTGGAAGCCCTTGATCACGGCCTTCTCATCAACGCCCATGTTCTTCATCAGGCTGCGCGCAGGCTTGCCTTCGGTGAAGTGAGCGATCAACTGCTCCAGCAGGCCTTTCTGGACCACTGCGTCCTTGTCACCGCCCTTGGCGTTACGCGCAACTTTCTGCAATTGCTTTTCGCAGCTGTCGAGGTCGGCGAAGATCAGTTCCAGGTCAATGATCTCGATGTCGCGTTTCGGGTCGACACTGTTGGAGACGTGAATCACGTTCTCGTCTTCGAAGCAGCGGACCACGTGGGCGATGGCATCGGTTTCGCGGATGTTGGCCAGGAACTTGTTGCCCAGGCCCTCACCTTTCGATGCGCCAGCCACCAGGCCGGCGATGTCGACGAATTCCATGGTGGTTGGCAGGATGCGCTTGGGGTTGACGATGGCTGCCAGCGCGTCAAGACGCGGGTCCGGCATCGGCACGATACCGCTGTTGGGTTCGATGGTGCAGAAGGGGAAGTTCTCCGCCGCAATACCGGACTTGGTCAAAGCGTTGAACAAGGTGGATTTGCCGACGTTGGGCAGGCCGACGATGCCGCAATTGAATCCCATGGTGTTTCCCCTCGGTAAGAGTCAGGCCTTCTGGCTGTGCAGGTTTTTCATCGCACGGTTCCATTCCCCGGCGAAGATATCCGGCAGCACGCCGAGGGCAAAGTCGATGCTGGCATCGAGTTTTTCCTGTTCGGCGCGTGGCGCACGACCCAGGACGAAATTTGAAACCATACTGGCAACGCCTGGGTGGCCAATGCCGAGCCGCAGGCGGTAG